>Ga0209380_10001599_pt1 | contig 14999 bp, 11 predicted proteins | sample HubBroMetageWFT6_FD_188347 | JGI IMG/M metagenome (GOLD analysis project Ga0209380, IMG submission 188347) | Warmed and freeze-thawed soil microbial communities from the Hubbard Brook experimental Forest, New Hampshire - Hubbard Brook CCASE Soil... | ecosystem: Environmental > Terrestrial >...
GATCTACCAGACCATCGCATTGCACGACGTTGTGCGCGTCGAGGTGCAGAAGGGCGAAGGCATCGAGATTCGCTGCGAAGATTCGCGAGTGCCCACCGATGCGACCAATACCTGCTACAAGATCGCGGAACGAGTCATGCGGTTGGTCAAAGCTGATCGCCGGGTAGTGATCACGATCGAGAAGCAACTGCCCGTTCAAGGTGGAATGGGCGCGGCTTCGTCCAACGCAATCGCGACCATGATCGGCCTGGAGCGCGAACTAGAGACAACGATCTCTCCCGGCGAGAAGCTTCGCATTGCCGCCGAAGTTGGCAGCGACCTGCCGCTGTTCCTCATCGGCGGGACCGTCCTGGGAGTCGATCGTGGGCAGGAAGTCTATGCGCTGCAGGATCTTCCGGCCATGCACCTTGTCGTGGTGACCCCGCCGGTAGCGGTGGCAACTCCTAAGACATTCGCGCAGTGGGACGCGATGCTCAAGTTGATGGAGACGGCAGAGTCAATCAATGCGGCGGCCTACAGCATGGGTGAGCCCGCATTGACCGCTCCCAGCGCGGCAGGTACAATTACAACATTCAGTCAAAGTGTGTTTGCCTGGCTGGAGAAGGTTTTCCCCTTGCAGGTTCGACCTGCATCCGGTGTTCCCGCGAGTGGCGGGGACCGGGCCGAGACGCCGCTTCTCGACCTCGTCCGAACCGGGATCGAAAACGACTTTGAACGAGTCGTCTTCCCAGAGTATCCCGAACTTCGTGAGGTCAAACGTGTGCTTGAGCGCGAAGGCGCGCAGTATGCGTCGTTGTCTGGCTCCGGCTCGACGTTGTACGGATTGTTCCCGTCGACCGCCGAAGCGGAGTCAGCCGCACAGCGCATGAGCGCCGCGGGACATGCGGCGGTGGCGACGAGCACGCTGGCAAGGGCGGAGTATTGGAAGGCAGTGGCCAGTAGTCAGTTGCCAGTAGCCAGCGAAGAGCGGTAATGAAGTTTTCACTGACAACTGGAAACTGCTAGCTGACAACTGTTTTTTGGGCGGTCGTCTAATGGTAGGACAGTGCCCTTTGGAGGCACTTGTCTAGGTTCGAATCCTAGCCGCCCAGCCAAGATTAGTGACCAGTAGCCAGTTGTCAGTTGTCAGTAAGGTGCGATCGGTTTGCGGCAGGGAATGAAGGCGCAGTTAGCAGAGAAACGTTCCGATCAGCGTTCTTCGCTAATTACTAATTACCAATTACGGTTTTGTTTTTAGTTTCGACCCAGCTTGTAATCAAACCAGGTTTGGCGGGGTACAAAACTTATGGAAGCAGCAGGCGTAAAGCCCGGCGTAGCCGAGCCGGCGGTGTCCAGCGAGACGGCGACATCTGTCGCGCAGTCGTCGGACAAGAAGCAGCAAGCGGTCGCTGACCCGAAGGCCAAGCAGCAGATTCGCACGCGTGGCGAGGACAAGTGGAAGATATTCTCCGGCACCGCGAATGACGCACTGGCCAAGGAAGTCTGCGAAAAGCTTGGCCTTCCGCTGGGGCAGACGAGGATCGACAAGTTCTCCGACGGCGAGACGTACGTGCAGATACTGGAGAACGTGCGCGGTGGCGACGTTTTCCTGATTCAGCCGACGTGCGATCCGGTGAACGAGCACCTGCTGCAACTGTTGCTTCTGATCGATGCGTTGAAACGCGCTTCGGCGCGCCGCATCACGGTGGTGGTTCCATATTTCGGATACGCCCGGCAGGACCGCAAGGACCGGCCTCGTGTGCCGATCAGTTCGAAGCTGGTAGCCGACCTGCTGACAACCGCAGGGGCTGACAGGGCGCTGGTAGTTGATCTGCATGCGCCGCAGATCCAGGGATTTTTCAATATTCCGGTGGACCACTTGTTTGCATCGCCGGTGTTGGTAGGGCATTTCAAGGAATTGAACCTGCCCGACCTGACAGTGGTTTCTCCGGACGCAGGCGGCGTGGAGCGTGCGCGCTTCTTCGCCAAGAAAATGGATTCGGCGCTGGCTATCGTCGACAAGCGCCGCGTGGAAATGGATGTCACGGAAGTCATGCACGTTATCGGTGACGTGAACGACCGGACCTGCGTCATCCTCGACGACATTATCGATACCGCCGGAACGCTGGTGAAGACCAGCCAGGCGTTGCTCGACGCGGGTGCGCGCCAGGTATATGCCTGCGCTACGCATCCGGTGCTGTCGGGACCGGCGATCGAGCGGATTTCACAATCGGGGCTGGTCAAAGTGGTAGTGACCAACACCATCCCGCTGACGGAGGCGGGGCGCAACGAACCCAAGATCCGGCAACTGTCGATTGCCGGCTTGATCGCCAGCGCCATTCAGTCGATTCACGAAGAGACGTCCGTCAGCAGACTGTTTTTGTAAAGGAAACGAAATTATGCCTACAACAACTCCTGAAACCAAAGTAGAAACGAAGCCGCGGCAGAGCGGCACCAAGAATGACGCGCGCCGCATCCGCAAGAGTGGACTCGTTCCAGCTGTGCTGTACGGCGCGGGACTGGCGCCGCTGAACATTACCGTCGATCCGAAACAGATGAAGCGCATCCTGAACTCGGAGTCCGGCCACAACACGATTTTCGATCTGGCTGCGGGCGGCGACGCCGGCAAAGCGATGATCGTGGACTGGCAGTTCGAGCCCATCAAAGGCGCACTGCTGCACGTCGACCTGAAGCGCATTGCCATGGACAAACTGCTGCGAGTCAGTGTGCCCGTCGTGCTCAAGGGCGAAGCTCCGGGCGTCAAGCTGCAGGGCGGCATCCTTGAGCAGATGGTGCGCGAGGTCGAGATCGAGTGCTTGCCCGCCGACATTCCTGGACGTCTCGATGCGGATGTCAGCAAGCTGGAATTCGGCCAGACGATTCGCGTGTCCGACCTGCCGCGCATTGACAAGGTCAAGTTCATCACTGACGCGAACCAGGCGATTGCCCACGTGACCGCGGTGAAGGAAGTCGTGGAAGCCACTCCTGTTGAAGGTGTCGAGGCTGTTGCGACGGCTGTTGAGCCTGAAGTCATCAAGAAGGGCAAGCAGGAGACTGAAGGCGAAGCTGGCGCCGGTGCCGACAAGGCCGAAAAGGGAGCCAAGAGCGACAAGGGCGACAAGGCTGAGAAGTCCGAGAAGAAGAAGTAGGCGGCGTGAAACTGATCGTCGGGCTCGGCAATCCGGGCATCGAATACCAGTTCACACCGCACAACCTGGGGTTTCTGGCGGTGGACCGTATTGCCGAACAGTGCGGCGTACGGGTAAACAACCGCAACTGTCGCGCGCGGACCGCGCGGGCCCGCATCGGCGAAACCGAAGTGGTGCTGGCCAAGCCGGAAACCTTCATGAACTTGAGCGGCCAGTCAGTGCGCGAACTGGTGCAGGAATACCAGTCGCAACCCGAGCAGGACCTGGTCCTGCTCTACGACGAGCTCGACCTGCCGTTCGGCACTTTGCGGATTCGTCCGCGGGGACGCTCGGCGGGACACAACGGTGTGGAGTCGGTGATCGACGCGCTGGGTACGCAGGAGTTTGTGCGCATCCGCATGGGAGTTGGGCCGGACCACCCAGTAAGTGACGGCGCGAGGTATGTGCTGTCGCAGTTCAAGAAGGCGCAGTACCCGGTGATTGACCAGGTGCTGGACACGACGGCGGAAGCGGTGAAGGTGATTCTCGCAGAAGGCGTACAAGTGGCGATGAACCGGTTTAACCGCAAGCCGGAAGAAGAAGCAACGAGTGACTAGTAATTGGTGATTAGTAATTAGTCATTGATTGCCGGTTCGAATCAGTTTGAGAGATTTCGGTAGTAGAAGCTAGGCGCTAATTACCAATTACTAATTACTAATTGCTAATTACCGTCACTAGCTACTGGAGAAAACGAATGCAACGTATTTACGAATTAATGTTCATCGTGCGTCCCGATATGACAGAAGAGGACCAGGACAAACTGGTCGCCAACCTGGAAGGCCAGGTGGCCACCGCGGGCGGCACGGTGAAAAACGTGGAACGCATGGGCAAGCGCCGGCTGGCGTACGTGGTGCGCAGGTTCCAGGACGGCATCTACGTGCTGATGACCCTCGAAGGCGACGGCGCCATGGTGAAGGAAATTGAGCGCCGCCTGCGCGTGACCGAGCCGGTGATCAAGTTCCTCACGGTGCGGGTGGACGAAGAGCAGAAGCGTCTCGCCAAGGTCAAGGCACTGCGCGACGCCAAGGTGCGCGGCAAGGGTACGCGTGCCGCAGCGGCGGAAGCGGCTGCAGCCGCAGCGGCTGAGTCGGCAGCAACGGCGGCAGCAGCTGCGCCGGCACCTGCAGACACGACCCCCGCGAGCGTGTAGTTCGCGACTGGCGCGAGAGATCGATGCGAGGTAGAAGTCGTCGACTTCACATCGCTGCGGTCGCTCCGCTCAGAATGACAAGAGTTAGAGAGATTGATTGGGCCCGACGGCCCGAAGGAGAAACATGGCAGACGAAACAACCAACACAGCGGCTCCAGCAGCCGCGAGTGAAGGCGGAAGCAGCAGCAGCTCCGCGCCCAGCTCACGTCCCGAAAGCGGAGGCGATCGCGGTCCTCGTGGTCCTCGTCCCGCAGGGCGTCCCGGCGCAGGTCCTGGCGGCCCGCGCGAAGGCGGACGGAAGTTTTTCCGCCGCAAGAAAGTTTGCAAGTTCTGCGTCGAGAAGATTGACGGCGTCAACTACAAGGACGTGCGCCTGCTCGGGCAGTTTGTGGCTGAGTCGGGCAAGATCGTTCCCCGTCGGTTGACCGGCGTGTGCACGCCGCATCAGCGTCGCCTGGCCGATGCCATCAAGCAGGCACGCAACATCGCGCTGCTGCCGTTCTCGAGTCGATAGTGGCTTGTGGCTAGTGGTTAGTGATTGGCTTCGCATTTCGAATTCCTAATTACTAATTGCCTGTTCCTCGTCCCAAACAAGATTGATACGGAGTTGGACACATGGAAGTCATTCTCAAAGAAGACGTAAACAAGCTCGGCCATCGCGGCGACGTGGTGAAGGTCGCCGAGGGATATGGCCGCAACTATCTCATCCCGCACAAGCTGGCGATTGAAGCGACCGCCGGCAACAAGGCCGTTATCGAGCAGATGAAGGCCTCTGCCGTGCGCAAGTCGGCCGCGGAAAAAGGCAGCGCGGAAGCTCTGGGACAACAGCTCTCCGCCGTGGCGCTGGAGTTCACGCGCAAGTCGGGCGAAAAAGAGCAGTTGTTCGGCTCGGTGACGTCCGCGGACATCGCACGCGAGCTTGAGCACAAGGGCTTCACCATCGACCGCCGCAAGATCCAGTTGGACGAGCCGCTGAAGACCGTGGGCGAGTTCAAAGTGCCGGTGAAGCTGCACCAGGACGTTACGGTTTCGGTGAAGGTAACGGTCGCGAAGGAAGCCGTCGCTGCCGAAGCCGTTCCGGTTGCAGCCGAAGAAACCGCCAGCGCCGAAGCGTAAGCCGCACCTCGAAGCTAACGAGTCTACGGGTGCCCACTCAGCCCGCCGCGGCGGGTTGAGTGGGTATTCTCTTTACGGCCAGTCCTCGCCTCCCGGCACGAACCCGACACAGCGCCGAAAGCGATGCCAGCCCAGCCGGACGCCGTTCAACACTCCATATTTTCGGACCGCCAGCGCCATGTACCGGGAACACGACGGGGTGTAGCGGCATCTCGGCTTGTAGCGCGCGGGAACGAAGAGCTGGTACGTCGTGAGCGCCAGCAGCACGGTCCAGGCTAATGGATTGAGGAACCAGTACGGAGCGGCCTTCCACGGACGCGCCGCCCCTGACGGCGCGCCCGGTCGGGTCTGTCGAGGAATTGGCTCAGTGCTTGTCGCCGCGTTTCGCAATGTGCTCCTCTTCCTCTCGCAACATGCGGGTGAGTGCCGCCATCACGGCTGCGAACTGTGCGTCGTCCCGAACTTCCTCGCGAATGAATCGCACCGATCTCGCCCTCACTCGTTCGAGGTCGCCTTCTCGCTTGTGTTTTGCGACCGCATTCAACAGGGCCACTGCTCGCTTACTGGGCTCCGTGATCTCCTTCGCCAGCTTTTCCAGGTCGGCATGTTCGTGGAAATGCGACAAAAGGAATTGACTGATTTTAGCGCGCAACTCCGGCGCGTTCTTTTCCCTCCGGATGGCTTCGGTGAGCACCGGACCGAAGCTTTCCACGATCTGTGTAAACGCTTTACCGTGCTCGCCGCCGAGCACATGGTGGTCGCGTAAACGGCGGATCTTTGCCAAGGTCGCTTCTGCGCCCGGCTGGGCCGCGCGACTTACCATCGACGAACTCATGCACATTGGCTCCTGATATGCGTTCACGTTGCCGGCTTCGTCGACGACAGCCGCAAGGATCTCGGCGCCCGCGGGCAGCGACGCTCCAATCAGATCGACACCCTGTTGCTGATACAGCGCGTTCGACAAGCCGGTGGTGATGTCGCTATCGCCGGCGCCGAACGGGCTGGAAACCGCGTCAATGTTGAAGCTCTCCAGAAAAGCCGAAACCGACGGTGGAATGATTCTCACCCGGGCCGTGATGTGCAGGTCGGCGGAGGCATTGCCGAACGCGCCTGCACATCCGGTTAGATTGAAGTCGAAATGCACCTGAAAGATGTGCGACCGCTGCAGCGATGTTCCCGCGATCTGGGTGCTGGCCCCGGTGCAGCCTCCGGCGCCGGTGTAAAGGAATTGCACCGTTGCATTGATGCTGCTGACGTTGTCTTTCAACTGCGAGTTGTTCTGGATAGCTTGTTGCGCCAGGGAATTCATCTTTGCCTGTGCGAAGGCGGCAATCCCGGTGGGCGTGGGATCGATACCCGAATAGGCCTTGATCAGGATCGGCGCCAGGGCCTGGAGTTCATGAATTGTTCCCTGGCTGTCGAGCCACAGCACGCCATTTTCGAAGGCCGCGAACGAGGTGCCGTCGTGCGCCTGCTTGATATCGGTGGAAGGGCATCCCATGTGGCCGTTGAACTGGCCGACCGTCGCGTAGTAATCGAGGATCGGCCCAAAAAGCGCCTGCGCGCAGGTGTTGAATCCGGATACGATCAAGCCATTGGAAAAATACTGCCAATATTTCCGTTGGCTGGGAAAGTCGGGCCGGTTCGTGTAGACCGGCGAATTCGGAAATCCGAGCGCCGTCCCCACCGCTGTTCCTTCAACCTGAAAAGCTCTTATTTCGACTGGATCGTTTTCGCCAGGATCGGCGATGACCCCCACGATTTGCGGAATGCTCATGTCATCTCCTCTTTGACGAGGGATGGCGCGCCAGCAATCATCGCAAAACTGCGCAAGCATGTCGAATAAGTCAGGACGCTGACTTTCGCGGCGGGGCTTTTCCATTTTGGGAAAGTACCGCGCAAGGGGTACCCCCCTCCCCCTCCCTGAAAACAAAGGGTTTATTGCACCATCTGCACCTAAGTTCCTGCAAGCAAACGGACTTACAGGCAAAGTCCTCTTAATAAATGACTTAGGTATAACTTTTTGAGGCTGGACGGGAGTGTTGGCGGGTGGACGGCTAGAAAACCGAGAGTAAACAGGACCCATCACAGGTCGAAGCACCTACTGAGGAGGGGTAGTGTCCGGCTGCCGACTCCAGGGACGACAGCTCTGCCTCATCCTTCCGAGGGAAGTGTACAGGGAGTGGCGGGAAACACCAAGCGAGTTGGTCACGGATCAGCGTGATGGATGACCACTGTCAATGGTCGGCCACCGAGGAATGGAAATCCCCACTCAAGGCCAAAGGACGGCCTTGAATGGGGCATCCGGCGAACCCACATTTCCCAAAATGTGGGCCACCCACCCCGCTCAAGCTTCGTGTTCAGTCCCATGACATCCTTTACAAAGTGTCTCGGGACTGGACACTTCGCTTGAACGGGGCACTCTCGAGACTATTTCGTCGAGGTAGGTGGGTTGCCGGGGCCGCCTGCCGCTATCTTCCTGATGCAGGATTCTCGCCACCGCAACTTGCTACTGGAGCGTCACGCTCAAAATGTTGTAGATCGCCACATTCTGCTGGCTGTCCCTGCAAACAAAGGTGACCTGGGTGATTTCACCCCAATCCGGTGGGATTCGAATTGGAGGAAGAAACGGCGTCAGCGGATAGCTCTTCGAACCCACGAACGACCCATGGTTATAGGCGTACAGGGTCAGAGTTGTGTTGTACTGGCCAGTCACAGCCGCACCAAGCATCTGAAAGGTCTGGTTAGGGTCTGCAGACGACATGGTCTGTGCTGTGGAAGTGAAAGTGGGAACGGCTACGTTCCGCGGGCCAGTCTTGAGCAGTTCGGTGAAGTAATCGAAGTTGCCCCAATTCATGCCGCCATAGCCGTTGGGGATGGGCAACAGCACGCCGGTCTTGGGCAGGCTGCTGAAATCGATGACCTTTTGGGCAGCGGCTGCGAGCGAGAAGCACAGCGTGGTGCCCAGAAGAACGGTTGCGAGTGTGCGATTGAGTTTCATCAGAGTATCTCCTGTTCTCGAAATATGTCGGCGGGATTTGCCCGACGACGGCGCGAGTGTGGGGCAGAACGGGCCAAAGGTCGATGCAGCAGCAGTGATTTCGCGGTGAATTCTGAGCGATTGAGCTAAGTACAACAATGTGAATGGCTTGCTAGAGTGATTTGTCGGGATGTCGGGATGGCACTTTTGATGGATTGGCTGTGGACCGTGAGGAGTAGTACCATTCTGCCCTCATATCGACTGGTGTTCCCATGCCATCCACTCTGCCAGATCGAGTGCGATTTGGGCCTTTCGAGCTCGACCTTCGTGCAGGGGAATTGAGTGGCAATGGCGGGACCATTTTGCTATCCGAGCAACCCTTCCAGGTTCTGCGAATGCTGGTGGAGCGCGGCGAAGCTATCGTCACCCGCGAAGAGATCAAGAAGAAGCTATGGCCGAACGACACCGTTGTCGAGTTCGACCACAGCATCAACACAGCCATCAAAAACCTGCGCCGCGGTCTGGGCGACTCAGCGCACCAGCCGCGGTACATCGAGACCGTGGCGCGCAGAGGCTATCGGCTAATGGTGCCCGTCGAGTGGATGGCAGCGACGGACGGCCAAGGATTGCACACTCAGCCCGCGGTAACCGCGCTCGCTTCACCTGAGACAACAAAGTTCAGCATCGGCGCACTGACCGGCAAGACGGTCTCACACTACCGCGTGCTGGAGATCATCGGCGGCGGAGGCATGGGACTGGTTTACCGCGCCGAGGACACTAAACTGGGGCGCGCAGTGGCGCTTAAGTTTTTGCCGGAAGACGTAGGCGCAGATCCCAAAGTATTGGAACGTTTCGAACGCGAGGCGCGGGCCGTTTCTGCGCTCGACCACCCTAACATCTGCTCGGTTTACGAATTCGGCGAGCACGACGGACAACCCTTCATTGTCATGCAGTTGCTGCATGGCAAGACGCTGCGCGAACACCTGGAGGAAGGTCGGTTCCGGTTGAGCGATCCGGCTGGGCTGGATGTCGCCATTCAGATTGCGGCAGGCCTGGAAGTGGCGCATGAGAAGGGCATCATCCATCGCGACATCAAGCCGGCGAATATCTTCGTCACTGATAAGGGTGTGGCGAAGATTCTCGACTTCGGGGTAGCAAAGATACTTGAGGCGCCTGAGCCGCAAGACCTTGCTGCCGTGGGACTGACAGATGGGCAGTCAACGAAATCCGTAGCGACGAATCTGACTCGCACGGGGCTGAAGCTGGGCACGGCGGGCTACATGTCTCCGGAACAGGTACGTGGCGAGCCTCTGGATGCGCGTACAGACATTTTCTCTTTCGGACTGGTGCTGTACGAGATGGCCACCGGCCAGCGCGCCTTCACCGGCGAAACCGAAGCGATCCTGCATGATGCCATCGTGAATCGCGAGCCCATCACTGTCCATGATCTCAACTCCAACCTTCCAGCGAGAGTTGAGAAGATCATCAATCGGGCGATCGAGAAGGATCGGGAAAGACGCTATCAATCGGCGTCTGCAATGCGCGCCGACTTAGAAAATGCCAAGCGCGCGACCGAGGATCATGTTCTCCAGCGAACGCTCAGCACATCGAGGAAGTTACTCGTTACGGCAGCGCTGCTTGTCATTCTCGCGATTATTGCAGGCGTTCTGTATCGCCGCGCCAGGAGCACGGCAAGACCCGCGGCGTTGCATAGCAAAGACACGGTTGTGGTGGCTGACTTCGCCAATTCGACTGGAGATGCCATATTCGACGGCACATTGAAGCAAGCGCTATCCACTCAGCTGGAGCAGTCACCTTTCCTTAACGTGCTCCCGGACCAGAGAGTCGGCGATACGCTCCATGACATGAATCGTCCAACGGATATGCGACTCAGCCTAGAAATCGGCCGTGAGGTCTGCTTGCGCACAAATAGCAAGGCGCTCCTGGTCGGCTCCATTGCCCAAGTCGGAGACCGCTATCTTGTTGTCTTAAAGGCGGTCAACTGCGTATCGGGGGATACTCTCGCGACTACCCAGGCAGAAGCACAAAGCCGCAACAAAGTTCTGAGTGCTTTGGATGAAGCGAGCAATGCTTTGCGGGAGAAACTTGGCGAATCGCTAGCCTCAGCTAAAGAGCTCAATATGTCTCTTGAACAGTTTGGTACGACTTCTTCGCTCGAAGCACTACAGGCGTGGACTCAAGGCGTTAACATCATGTTTGATAAGCATCAAGCTGATGCGGCTATTCCCTACTTTAGCCGCGCAGTAGAGTTGGACCCGACCTTTGCTGGTGCATATCTCAACTTAGGCGTGCTTTACTTCGCCACTTTCAAGCCAGAGGAAGCCTTCCGGAGTGTGGAGAAAGCGTATGAACTTCGTAAACACACCAGCCGTTCAGAACGGCTACTCATAGAAGGCTATTACTACAGAACCGTAACAGGTGAATGGGAGAAAGCTGCCCAAAGCTTCGAAGAGGCGGCCCAACTTAACCCCGAGACTCCTTGGGCTTATCTGAACCTGTCAAGTCTGTACTCTGACATGGGACAATTCGAAAAAGAGGCCGTTGCGGCCCAAGAAAGTTTTCGGCTGCGACCAGCTGCCGGCTTTTTCGCTCTAATCGCTGCTTATCTTGACCTAAACCGATTGGCGGAAGCCAGAGCCATTGTAGGTGAAGCTCAAACGCGCAAGTTCAATAGCGCATGGCTACAAGTTGCCAATTACAGGATTGCTTTGTGCGAGAACGATGTCACTACAATGCAGAAAGAAATAGCGCCAAATATGGTTAGTTTGCAGGGAAACGGATGGGCTGTGGGCAAGCAAGCTGATATCGCCTGGTATCAAGGCCGCTTCCGCGCCGCAAGACGCTACATGTCCACCTTTTCGGATTATGCACCAAACTCGACGATCACGCTGCTCGAAGATGCGGAAGTGGCTCTCGAAACTGGCAACTTGCCGGAGGCTAGGCGAAAGATAGCGGCAGTACTGAAAATGAGTGTAGAGCTTAATTTCAAAAGCAGGCTTGCATTGTTGTGCGCTCGCAGCGGCGATGTAAAGCGAGCAGAGATACTAGCCGGAGAACTTAACAGAACTTTTCCCTTACAAACTCTGGTGCAAAAATATGAGCTTCCCTCCATAAGGGCGGCTATTTCACTCCGTAGCGATCCGGGGATGGCAGTTCAACTCTTGGAAACGACTACTCCATATGATCTTGTGACACCATGGGATCCATATATTCCGCGCTCACCAAGATTGCCAAGGCTGCTTCCGGTTTATTTGCGCGGATTAGCGTATCTCAAGCTCGGCAAAGGGTACGAAGCCGCGACCGAGTTCCAGAAGATGATTGACCATCCCAGCTTATTGCAGGAGTCGATCATGAACCCGCTATCGCGATTATATCTGGGTCGGGCGCAGGTGATGATGGCCGACAAGGCCGCGGCGCGCAAGTCGTATCAGGGGTTTCTGACGCTGTGGAAAGATGCCGACCCGGACATCCCCATCTACGAGCAAGCCAAGGCCGAGTACGCGAAGCTGCAGTAGGTCGCGTCAGGATCATGGCCGGGAGAAAAGCAGACCCCCCGCCCGCCAAGGCGGGCGAGGGATGACAAATCCTGGAGACCGTCGAAGGTATAGGGGTCCTTCGACTCCGGCGGCGAAGCGCCGCCTCCGCTCAGGATGACAACCGAAAGAAGATGGGCAGGCCGGAACCTATTGAGCCGCAAGAACGTACATCCCAACAGGGGAAAGGGCCTGAGGCCGGAGGCCCGTCCCAAACACTTATAATGACCGCTTACGCTTTGGCTGGCGTGCCGTCTATCTAATTGCAGGGTCACAGATTGGGCCTGCAATTCGGAGACGGGCAGAGACCAGCATGGCGTCCGACGCGATAGCAGTTCCCTTCACGGTAAGCCCGGGGGTTCACCTTCCCGGAACGCTGCGGGGGGCGAACCAGACGTGTTCCGCGGGCTCGAGGGAGCGGGCGGGCACGGCGGAGCGAGCCCAGGTCCGAATGAACGACGCGGAGTTGATCCGAGAGGCCCAACGCGGCAATCATGCTGCGTTCGAGGAACTGGTGCGTCAATACGATGGGCCGGTGCTGCGGCTGGCGTATCACATGACGCGCTCGGAGCAGGACGCGCAGGACATTTATCAGGAAGCGTTTCTCAAGGCCTATCGGAACATCGGCAACTTCCGCTTCGAGTGCTCGTTTTATACCTGGATTTATCGCATCGTCACCAACCTGTGCCTTGACCATTTGCGCAAGCGGCAGGTGCGCAAGGAAGATTCGGGAGTGGTGACGGATTCCGATGGCGAGAGCTTTGACATGCTCGATCAGGTGGCGGATGTGCGGTCGGGGGCGAGTCCGGAAAAAGACCTGATGCGCCGCGAGCTGGGAAGACGGATTGCGAAGGCGCTGACGAAGCTGACTCCGCGCGAGCGCATGGTGTTCGAGATGAAGCATTATCAGGGTTTGAAGCTGCGCACCATTGGCGAGATTTTGAATACGACGGAAGAGACGGCGAAGAACACGCTGTTTCGCGGGACGCAGAAGTTGCGGGCGGCGTTGAAGGATGCACGGTAAGTCAGTGGATAGTGGATAGTGGATAGTGGATAGAAGGATGCACTTATGAATTGCGAATGGGTCCGACAGAATATTTCGTTGTATCTGTACGGCGAACTGGCCGACGACGCGCGTCACGAGGCGGAGCAGCACATCGCGCGGTGCCAGGCCTGCGCGGCGGAACTCGCTGAACAACAGGAATTTCAGGCGCAGATGAATGCGTTGCCGGTACGAGAGCCGTCGGCGAGCTTCCTGGCGGCGTCGCGCATGCGGCTGCAGGAAGCGCTGGAACAGGTGCAGCCGCACCGCGCCTGGTATCAGCGGTTCGCGTTCGATCCTTCGGCGTGGCTGCGGCAGGTGAGGTTCTCTCCGGCGCTGGCAACGTTGATCTTCATGGTTGGTTTTGGTGGCGGACTAGGCGCGATGTACAAGACCATGCACAATCCCATCCAGCCGGTTGTCGATAGTCACCAGGACGCTGCCATCGGCGGCATTACTTCCATCGAGAAAGATCCCACAACCAAGACAGTGAAGGTGCAGTACGACCGGCTGCTGCCGGAATCGGTGCAGGGATCGGCGAGCGATCCCAAGGTGCAAGCGCTGCTGGTGAATACGGCCAAGAGCAACGAAAACACCGGACTGCGACTGAACTCGGTCGATGCGCTGGTGGATAAGACAGACGATCCCCAAGTGCGCGAGACGCTGACCTATGCGTTGCGCTATGACAGCAATCCGGGAGTGCGCCTGCATGCCCTGGAGGGTGTGGGCGCGTTCGTGAAGGACGACATACGGGTGCGCAACGCGGTGCTGGAAGCGCTGCTGAACGACAGCAATCTGGGCGTGCGCAGTGGTGCGCTGCATTCACTGGAGCCGGTGAAGACCGATAGCAGCGTGCGTATGGCGTTGCAGCAACTGGCCAAAGAAGACCCGAGCGATTACATTCGTTCGGAATCCAAACGCGTGCTGGCATCGATGCCGACGGTGTACTGATAACTTTCATGAAAATGGGACCCCAGATCGAAGCGGCAGCCAGCCGCCGGTGGAGCACCTCGGCCTTGCTGATCGCGACGACGATGGTGATGGCAGTGGCGATTCCACTGTGCGGGCAATCGACACGCGTGTTTCGCGACGGAAATGCCTGGGTCGAAGAAACCACGGGCAGCTTGCCGGCGGGACGGGAGTTTCGCGCGATCACCGACATGGGCTCGGTGCAAGTGCAGGGTAATTCACAGCAGGTTTCCTATGTAGTGCGAAAGCGCTCGTTCGCGGATACGGAAGAGGCGGCGCGAAAGCAGTTTGAACAGCTACGGTTCTCGGCCAACAAGGCCGGCGATGTGGTCATTCTCGACGGCAAGCTGATGGGCCGGAATGTGAACCGGATGATGGCCGAGATCGCAGTGCAGATTCCGAAGCAGACGCAAGTGGTGAAGGTGGAGACCCGCGGCGGCTCACTGTCGTTCAACTCGATCTCCGGAAGCATCGTAGGAGTGACGGCCGCCGGCGACGTGAAGCTGGACGAGATCTCGGGCCCGGTAAAAATCAGCAGCGGCGGCGGGGTAATGGAAGCCGGGAGCGTGGGATCGGACCTCTATCTGCAGAGTGGTGGAGGCAACGTTTCGGTGGAGCGGGTCAACGGGCAGCTCATCATTAAGACCGGTGGCGGCAAGGTGCATATCGGTACCTCGGGCGGGACGTCGATTGAAACCGGTGCGGGCAACATCGAAGTCAACAAGTGCAATGGCGACCTGCGGGCGAATTCTGGCGGGGGAAACCTGAATCTTGGCGATGTGTACGGAACAGTGCTGGCGGAAACGGGTGGCGGAAGCGTACGGCTGTCCAGCGCTCAGGGCGCAGTGCGGGTCATCACAGGCGGCGGGACGGTGGAGTTGTACAAAGTAGGGCAGAGCGCGCAGGTGGAGACCGGGGCCGGAGCGATCACCGTGCAATTCGTCGCAGGACGGGATAAATTCAAGGACTCGCTGCTGCATACGGCGGCGGGCAACGTGATTGTGTATTTGCCGAGCAACCT
>Ga0209380_10001600_pt1 | contig 14993 bp, 13 predicted proteins | sample HubBroMetageWFT6_FD_188347 | JGI IMG/M metagenome (GOLD analysis project Ga0209380, IMG submission 188347) | Warmed and freeze-thawed soil microbial communities from the Hubbard Brook experimental Forest, New Hampshire - Hubbard Brook CCASE Soil... | ecosystem: Environmental > Terrestrial >...
CGCGTTTCTGGTTGCGGATCGCTTCCAACCCTTTGTTGTAACCCTCAATTGCCTTGTCCTGACCCCCGCCCCGCTCGGGCGGCGAGGACCAACGAATGGGGCCCAGTACCCAGAGCAGTCGAGGATTGTCTGGGCTTGTCGTCATGGCTTCTTTCAAAAGCGGACTCGACTGTTGAAGCAGCTCCTGAATGTGGGTCGGTTCTTTCCTGTGCAGGAACATCAGGTAGCCCAGACTCGAGCCTGCTCCAACCTTAGGCTCAACCCATGCAGGGTCCTGGGCAATGGAGTCTTTAAAATCGGCGACCGCCTGCGTGAGGTCCTCTTCCAGATCGGTTGGAGTCGGGGATTCGTTGAAGCCGTTAATCGCTCTCCGCCACAACGCGAATCCACGCCAGTAGAGCACGCGCGATGCCAGCCTCTTGTCTTCCGGGATGGGTGCGAGTTCGTCGTGGAGACGTTTCAGAGCCGGGCGGTCGCCTTCGTAGTCTGCCCTTTGAATCTGAACCACGACGTGGACAATTGCATCGCGGGAAAGGCCTGTAGGTGCCTTGTCCGCGGCACGCAGTTGCATCGCGAGAGTGCAGGCCAACAGCACCGGAAGCACGAACCACAAAGCACGGCTGTTGCGAGTGCGCGGCCGAATCGTAGACATAAGGCCTCCTGCCTCGGGAAAAGACGGCCAACCGCCAACATAGTTAGTTTCCGACCAGCTCCGGCAATTCAGTCAGGCAAAGTTTACTGGCTAGGGTCGAGGAAATCCACTCCGAGTCAAACACTCCCCGGATAACCCAAGCGGGGGAGGGCCCGTCCAACCAAGAGGGGGCAGAGTTCTGCCCCGGTCTTGTGTACCGGGCGTATAATGTTGGGAAGAGTCGGTCGGGCATAAGGAGTTCTCCATGAAGTCCCGTTGGTTGGCGATCGCAGTAGCGTTGGCGGCGTTCAGCGCAGTGCCCTGGACGCAGGCGCAGACCCAGAATCCCAGTCAAACTCCGAATCAAACGCAACCCCCAACTCACGACCCGGATAACGGCCAGCCCAAGGCGGCTGATGTGCAGAATGCGCCCGCTCAGCCTCCTGCCGCCCTCCCAACCCAGGATGATAGTCAGATCAAGCACGACGGCACCAAGGATGACGTTGATGCGGTCGGCAATCGCAACGTAGGTTGCACTCGCGGCATGGGCAACTGGTACACCGTGGAAGGCCAGGTGGCGCGGGGCCGCGTCTATGCGCAACAGATCGAATCGCAGGTTAAGCTGATAAACGATCCCGTCATCACCGAATACGTCAACCGGGTCGGGCAGAACCTGGTGCGGAACTCTGACGCCCAGGTCCCATTCACCATCAAGGTGATCGACTCCGACACCATCAACGCCATGGCATTGCCCGGCGGATTCTTTTACGTGAACTCAGGTCTCATCCTGGCTGCCGACGAAGAAGCTGAACTGGCGGGCGTTATGGCTCATGAGATTGCCCACGTCGCCGCCTGCCATTACGGTCGCGAAATGACCCGCGCGAATCTGCTGCAAATGGCTTCCATTCCATTGATCTTCATCGGCGGCGGGATCGGCTACGCGGGTTACGAAGCCTCCAGTCTGGCGATTCCCCTGACCTTTCTGAAGTTCTCCCGCACCTTCGAAGCCGAGGCAGACTATTTGGGCGTCGAATATATGTATCGCTCCGGCTATGATCCATCGGCTTTTGTTTCCTTCTTTGAAAAGGTCCAGGCCATGGAGAAAAAGAAGCCAGGCTCGCTTGCCAAAGCGTTTGACACGCACCCGCAGACTCCGGATCGCATCGAGAAGACCCAGGACGAGATTCGAAAGATACTGCCGTCGAAGCCCCAGTACGTTGTGACGACTTCGGAATTCGATGAGGTCAAGGCGCGGTTGGCGTCGATCGAAAATCGCCATAAGGTGCTCGATCAAAAGGATGGCAACAAGCCCAGCTTGCGCCGGGCATCCACCACCAACAGCGACGGTACCACTACTACGAACGATGACGATCGCCCGACCTTGAAGCGGCGGGATGATTCGTCATCCAATTAATCGGAATCAGTTCGGAATTCGTAAGTAATGAACGAACCGGCGGCCTCGGCCGCCGGTTTCGTGTTTCTGGAAGGACTAAGGCTTAGAGTTGAGCGGAGTGACTTTCGTCACGGTGTTTGGTTGCGCAGCCCGAATAGGCTGAGCTAGGCTAACCTTGCGCACAGGAGTGCGCGACCCATGCCAGTAAACACACTCACCATCACCGACAATCGCACCGGCCAGACTTATTCCGTTCCCATCGAGGATGGAACCATCCGCGCCATGAACCTGCGGCAGATCAAGACGTCGCCGGAAGATTTTGGCCTGATGACCTACGATCCGGCGTTCATGAATACGGCATCGTGCCGCAGCAGCATCACGTTCATCGACGGGGACAAAGGAATTCTGCGCTATCGCGGCTATCCCATCGAAGTTCTGGCCGAGCGCTGCACCTTCCTGGAGGTCGCTTTCCTGCTTCTTTTTGGCGATTTGCCGACTCAGGGCGAGCTCAAGAATTGGGTCTACGACATCACTCACCACACCATGCTTCATGAAACGACGAAGAAATTCATGGAGGGTTTCCGCTATAACGCGCACCCCATGGTGATGTTTGTCAGCACGGTCGCCGCCCTCTCCAGCGTGTATCCAGAAGCCCGCCAGGTGCATGACGCGGAGAATCGCCTGCTGCAGATCAGGCGGCTGATCGGCAAAGTACCTTCGATCGCGGGCATGTCCTACCGCCACAATGTGGGATTTCCTTATGTCTATCCCGACAATGATCTCAGCTACACCGAGAATTTCATGAATATGTTGTGGAAGATGGTCGAGCCGAAATACGTGGCCAATCCGGTCATCTCCCGCGCCCTCGACATTTTGTTTATCCTGCACGCCGATCACGAGCAGAACTGCGGCACCAACGCCATGCGCTCGGTAGGCAGCGCGCAGACCGATCCTTATCTCTCCACCGCGTCGGCAGCGTCTGCCCTGGCCGGACCGTTGCATGGCGGCGCCAATGAAGAGGTCCTGAAGATGCTCGACGAGATCGGATCGAAAGACAACGTGCCGGCCTATATGAAGAAAGTAAAAGAAGGGCACGGCAAGCTGATGGGATTCGGCCATCGTGTCTACAAGAATTACGATCCCCGGGCCAAAATCATCAAGTGGACCGCGGAGCAGGTTTTCCAGGTTACTGGACGCAACCCAAAGCTCGATATCGCTCTGGAATTAGAGCGCATCGCGCTCGAAGACGAGTACTTCGTGAAGCGCAAGCTCTATCCCAACGTCGACTTTTATTCCGGCATCATGTACCAGGCGATGGGCTTTCCGCCGGAGATGTTTACCGTATTATTTGCCATTCCGCGCACTGCGGGATGGCTGGCGCAATGGCAGGAGTTGGTCACCGATCCGGAGCAGAAGATCGCGCGGCCGCGGCAGATCTACACCGGCCCCGAAAAGCGCGAGTTCGTGCCCATGGAAAAGCGAACGCCGACAGCCGCCGCGTCCGCGCGCTAGCGCAACCAGAGCGCTCGATTGGTGGTGGTGAATTTTTGTCATTCCGAACAAGCGTTCTTTGCGCCGTGAGGAATCTGGGCGAGCCGCGCGAAGTGTCGCCAGCCTGCCCTGAGCAAGCGAAGCGCGCCGAAGGGTTCTTTGCGACACAACAATCGCGCGTTTGGCTTGCTTCCCTGTCAACCTGCAGCACTGCCGATTTTTGCTGAGCGAGTCGTCCGTTCTGACACAAATCTGTCACAATTAGACCATCCTCGTTACTTCTGCGAAAATCACAGGATGGCAAATTTGAAAGCAAAAAAAGGTGTGATCGGAATTCTTACTGGCGGGGGCGACGTGCCCGGCCTGAATCCCGCCATACGCGCCGTAACCATTCGCGCGCTGCGCGAAGGTTGCCAGGTCATTGGCATCCGCCGGGGTTGGGCTGGGTTAGTCGATCTCGTCCGGGAGAAAGACTACGATAACAGCGAGAATTTCCAGACTCTGTCGGAGGATCTGGTCAACCGCACCGGCCGAACCGGCGGTACGTTCCTCCACACCTCGCGCACCAATCCCAGCAAAGTGAAGAAGGCCAGCGTTCCGGCTCACCTGCAGGGTGCTTACCACGCCGAGGTGAACGACCTGACTCCCGAAGTTCTCAAGAACCTGGACTGGCTTGGCATCGACTACCTCATCCCCATCGGCGGCGATGACACGTTGAGCTATGGCGTGCGGCTTTATCAGGAAGGCGTAAAGGTCGTCGCCATTCCGAAGACCATGGACAATGACGTTCCCGGCACCGACTACTGTATCGGCTTCAGCACCGCGGTCACCCGCACCATTTCTATGACCAACAGCCTGCGCACCAGCGCCGGCTCTCACGAACGCTTCATGGTCCTCGAAGTCTTCGGCCGCTACGCTGGATTCACCGCCATGCTGCCCACCATGGCCGGAGCCGCCCACCGCTGCGTGATTCCGGAGCACCAGTTTGACATCGAGCGCCTCACCGAACTCCTGGTCTCCGACCGGAATAAAAACCCCAGCCACTACTCCGTCGTCCTGGTTTCCGAGGGAGCAATGTTCAAAGGCGGAGAAATGATCTTCCAGACTGACACCGCCGATGCCTTCGGCCACAAGAAACTCGGGGGTATCGGGGAACTTGTGTCAGAGAAACTGAAAGAGCTTTCTCCAAAGTACAACCACGGCAAAAGTATTGACACGATTAATCAGAAATTAGGCTACCTGGTCCGCTGCGGAGATCCCGACGCCATCGACTCCATCGTCCCCATGGCCTATGGCAACCTGGCTCTGGACCTGCTCCTCGGCAAGATTCACGGACGCCTTGTCGTGCTCAGGAATGGCCGCTACGACAACATGCCCATCGACACCGTTACCGCATCGAAGAAGGTTGTCAGCGTAAAGGAGCAGTACAACGTGGATCGCCTGCGGCCTCACTACAAGAGCTTCGAGATGAAGCCGCTCTTCATTATGACGAGCGAAATGGGATAGGCACGATAGCGATGGCGAAGCAGCCATGGGCTATAGAATTCCAGTCCAATGCGAGCTTTTGTAACGGCAGTTTTCCTGCTCACAGCTTTTCTATTCGCCCTCGGCGAGACGCCAGGCTTCGGCGTGGACCGTGTGGTTGTCTACAAACATGAGCGCAGGTTGGTGCTCCTGTCGCAAGGAAGGGAACTGAGGTCGTATCGAATTGCTCTGGGTGGTGAGGCGAGCGGGCCGAAGACGCGACAAGGAGATCATCGGACCCCGGAAGGTTCCTACGTACTCGATTCACGAAACCCCAACAGCCATTTTTACAAGGCGTTTCACATCTCATATCCAAACTCAATGGACATCGTAGCAGCTAAGAAATTAGGCGTAAGCCCTGGGGGCGATATCATGCTGCATGGTCTTCCTAAGAAGTACGCGTTTGTGGGAAAGGCACACACCCTTCACGACTGGACCGACGGATGTATTGCAGTCTCCAACGAAGAAATGGACGAGATTTGGAACCTGGTCCGCGTAGGCACGCCCATTGAAATCAAGCCTTAGTTGGGAAGTTCGATGAGATCGGGCACTCATTAAGTCCCACGGTCGGCCGTCGCCACTCGGTTATTCAAGAAACGTCACCCTAAGAACATGGCGAGTTGCGTCGCTCCCCCGCTTTGTGCACAATGCTGCACGGGTATGAATAAGACCCTAAGGATTGTGGGCTGGGGTGCGGTTGCTCTTCTGGGAGCCATCGCCGTGGCGACGATCGCGGTGCGCCGCGGCGAGCCCATCAACGCGCTCTGGCTGGTAGCCGCGGCGGCCTGCTGTTACGCGCTAGGCTACCGCTTCTATAGCAAATTCATCGCGGTGAAAATTCTCGCCCTGGATGGCTTGCGCGCCACTCCCGCCGAGCGGCTGGAAAATGGTCGCGACTTTCTCGTCACCAATAAGTGGGTCGTCTTTGGACATCACTTCGCCGCTATCGCCGGTCCCGGACCGCTGGTGGGGCCGGTGCTGGCGGCGCAGTTCGGCTACCTTCCGGGCATGATGTGGATTCTGGCCGGAGCCGTTTTTGCCGGCTGCGTGCAGGACTTCGTCATTCTGGTGTTCTCGGTGCGCCGCGACGGCAAATCGCTGACCGAGATGGCGAAAACCGAAATCGGGCGCGTCGGCGGCTTCGTCGCCTACGTGGCCGTGATCGCGATTCTGATTATCCTCCTCGGTGTGGCCGCGCTGATTGTGGTAAATGCGCTGAAGGCCAGTCCCTGGGGCACCTTCACCATCGCCATGACCATGCCGATCGCGCTGCTGATGGGCCTGTATCTGCGCCGCATTCGCCCCGGCAAAGTGCTGGAAGTCTCGGCGCTGGGCTTCGTCCTGGTGCTGGCGGCGATCTGGGGCGGGCAATATGTATCGCAGAATCCAGCTCTGGCGCGCTTGTTCACCTTCAGCGCGCCCACGCTGGCCATTCTGATCATGGTGTACGGCTTTGCTGCGTCGGCGTTGCCCGTATGGCTGCTGCTCGCGCCGCGCGACTATCTCAGTACCTTCGTGAAGCTGGGTACGATCGCTTTGCTGGCGGTGGGGATTGTCGCACTGCATCCCACGCTGCACATGCCCGCACTCACCCGCTTCGTCGATGGCACCGGCCCGGTTTTTGCCGGAAAAATATTTCCTTTTGCCTTTATCACCATTGCCTGCGGAGCTATCAGCGGATTTCACTCCCTGATCTCGAGTGGCACAACGCCCAAGCTGATCGCCCGCGAGACCGAAACGCGCATGGTGGGTTACGGAGCGATGATGGCCGAGTCCGCCGTGGCAGTGATGGCAATCATCGCGGCGTGCGTGGTGCAGCCGGGAGTGTATTTTGCCATCAACAGCCCGGCGGGAATCGTTGGGCAAGCGCCCGCAGCAGCAGCCGCGACGATTTCCAGTTGGGGCTTTCCCATCACCGCCGCTGAAATGCAATCGATGGCGCACGCGGTGGGCGAGCAAACGCTCTTCAACCGCACCGGCGGCGCGCCTGCGTTTGCCGTCGGCATGGCGCACATTTTTTCTCACAGCCTGGGCGGCGAAAAGTTGATGGCGCTCTGGTACCACTTCGCCATCATGTTCGAAGCGCTCTTTATTCTGACCATCCTCGATGCCGGCACGCGCGTGGCTCGCTTCATGCTGCAGGATGCGCTCGGCCATGTCTACAAACCTCTGGGGCGCACAAGTTGGTATCCCTCGATTCTCGCCACCAGCGCGCTGATCGTCGCCGCCTGGGGATATTTCCTGTGGCAGGGAGTAAAAGATCCGCTGGGCGGAATTAATTCTTTGTGGCCATTGTTCGGCATCTCCAATCAACTGCTGGCGACGGTGGCATTGTGCGTAGCCACGACGATCATCATCAAGATGCACCGGGCGAAGTACGCAGCCGTGACCCTGGTGCCGCTGGCCTGGCTGGTCGCCGTCACCTTCACAGCATCGTGGCACAAGCTGTTCGACGCCAATCCGCGCGTGGGGTTTCTGGCCCAGGCCCAGGCCCTGGCAGCAGCTTCAGCCACGAACGAAACTTCGCGTCTGATTTTCAACAACCGGTTGGACGCAGCCGTCACCGGCGTTTTAGTGATCATGGTGACTCTGATCCTGGTGGAATCCCTGCGCCAGTGGTGGGGAATTCTCAGTGGAGCGACAGAGGCGAGGATAAAGGAATCTCCGTTCGTGAGAACCCGTTTGGCTGAGGAGCGGGGATGAAACGAATCGTTTCCATTTGGCGAATCTTCCTGGCGGCGTTGCGCGAGATTTTTGACGAGGCTGCCTACGCCAGATTCCTGGGACGGTCTGGGATGGCATCGTCCAGCCAGGCCTATGCCGCGTTCCGCCGCGAATTCGAAGAGGCAAAAGTGCGGCGCCCCAAGTGCTGTTAAAGCAAGATGTCTACCTACCTGGTGGTGCAGTTTGAAAAATCCGGAGGCTCAACCTTTTCCGGCGTCATCCCGAAGGCCCGCGTTTTCACGAGCGGGCCGAGGGATCTCCTGTCAGCACACCCTCGTCCGGGCAGACTGCACCACTGCGAACACGATACTAGGATGTCCACGCGTTCCGCGTTAAACTGCACTCACATGCGGGTTCTGGGCATCGATTGCGGCGGGCAGTTCACCGGCTATGGTGTGGTGGAGATGCATTCCGGTGGGAGGTTGATCTGCCTCGCCTGCGGGGCCATCAAGCTTTCGCCGCGGGAGCCGTTGGCGCGGAGGCTATCACGCATTTACGACGGACTCGGCCTGCTTATCACAGAGCATCGGCCGGATGAAGTCGCGATTGAAGGTATCTTCTACGCCCTGAATGTGAAGTCGGCATTGAAGCTGGGACAGGTTCGGGGAGTGGCCATGCTGGCCGCGGCTTCTGCAGGATTAGAGGTCGCAGAATACTCACCGCTGACCATCAAGTCCTCAGTTGTCGGATATGGACGCGCCGAGAAGCAGCAGGTGCAAACCATGGTGACACGCTTACTCGGATTAGCCGAAGCTCCGGAGCCCATGGATGCATCGGACGCGCTGGCCGTCGCGATCTGCCATCTCCACACCGCCGGAACGCTGCTAAGGCAGAGGGCTGTGGCACGGTGATGATTCGGGTTTCTATTCAGGCTCCTCTGGGCGGGGGCGCGAGATTTCTGCGGGCACTGGGAATCGGGCTTCTAGCCGTAGCTACCGTGCCTGCGATGCTGTCGCAGCAGCCACAGTCTGATTCCGGGGCGACCGCTGTGGTTACGTTCACTCTGGACTTTCCCCAGTCCAATCCTGAGCACTATTCCATCTCCGTCGATGCGGCCGGACACGCGCGTTACGACTGCACGGGGAAGGTAACAGACGATTCCGAAGAGCAGGACTATCGCACGGAATTCGACATGTCAGCAGCGAATCGCGAACGAATCTTCTCGTGGGCCAGGCAGGCGAAGTATTTTTCCGGCAAAGTCGATTCCGGCAATCGCAAAATGGCATTCACTGGAACCAAAACGCTCAGCTATCGAGATGGCGCGCGCTCCAGTGCGGCCGAGTTCGACTATTCTCCCCTGGAACCGGTGCGGCAGTTGACTTCTCTGTTTCAGAACATTTCCAACACCATGGAATATGGCTGGCGTCTGGCTTACTATCACCGCTACCAGAAGCTGGCGCTGGACGAGGAATTGAAGAATATGGAAGCGCAGGCCCGCAGGAACGAACTGAGTGAAATCCAGGGCGTGGCGCCGGTTCTGCAGGAGATTTTTGAAGACGCTTCGGTAATCAATGTCGTGCGGGCGCGGGCCAAAGAGATGATCCAGACGGGTAATGCCCCGGCGGGCCATTGATAGCTCAGCCGCGAGATTTGGTTGACACCGTCTGGCCAAAATCGTGTTCTAATAGGCCGTAAAGTCTGCAGGAGGCTGCCATGTACAAGCCACGACTTCACTTGTTTGGACTAACGGCTTTGGCCTGCGCGCTTCTGGCGCTGCCCGCCCTGGCCGATTCACAGGCACGCATCGTTCGCTTGAGCGACGTGCAGGGTTCAGTACAAATCGATAAGAATGCAGGACTCGGATACGAAAACGCCTTTGACAACCTCCCCGTCACCCAGGGGACGCGATTGCACACCCGAGACAACGCGCGCGCCGAAATCGAGTTCGAGGATGGCAGCACGCTCCGCCTCACTCCCAACACAACGGTCGAATTCAGCAAGCTGGGATTAACCGATGCCGGCAAGCGCATCTCCGGCGTGAATCTGGTGCAGGGCAAAGCTTATATCGACTGGGTGGGCAAGAGCGGCGATGAATTTACCTTGAGTTTTTCGCAGGAGAAAGTGCAGCTGAGTGTGGCGCCCGCTCACTTCCGCGTGGCAACTTCATCTACCGGCGCCGAGTTGGCCAATTTCAAGAATGACCTGGAGGTCGTGGGTCCCTCGGGCACGGTGAAGGTGCCGAAGAAGAAGATGGTTACCTTCGACGTAAGCGACGACGACAAGTCGATGGTAGCGAAGAATTTTAGAGACGATCCCTACGACCAATGGGATAAGCAGTCGGCCGACTATCACGAGCAGTACGCGAAGAATAACTCGACTCCCTATGGCTATGGCGCCAGCGACCTAGGCTATTACGGGGGATACAGCAACGTGCCCGGCTTTGGTTTGTTGTGGCAGCCCTTCTTCGCCGGGGTAGGTTGGAATCCATACTTGGATGGCGCATGGGCTTGGTATCCCGGCATGGGATACACGTGGGCCTCGGCCTATCCCTGGGGCTGGTTGCCTTACTACTACGGCAACTGGACGTATGCGCCCGGCTACGGCTGGGGATGGCAGCCCGGCGGCTTCAACACCTGGCACGGCGGAATCCACTACGTGGGCGCGGCGGTCGCAGGCTTTCATCCTCCAGTTGCGCCTACGGGTTCTGTGAGCACAGCGGCGGTGGGCAAGGGCGGACCGGCGTTGACGAGTAATTCTTCGAGAGGCTTTTCTCCGGCCAGCACGGTGGTGAAGAGTGGCTCGGTGGGCTTGGGTATTCCGCGCGGATCCTACGGCGACCTTCACCAGTTGAACCGCCAGGTCGCGAAGGCCGGCTTCGTGGAACTGCGCGCGGCGCCGCAATTCGCGGCGAGTTCTCCGCGCACGGGAGGATTCAGCTTCGCTGGGTCGCATGCAGGCGGTTCCGCGGGCGGCTCCGTAGCTGCTGCCCCGGCGGCGCATGCCTCGAGTGGCGGCGGCGGCGGCGGGGGGTCGCACCACTGAGGCGTCCGCAGCGCTCACAACCTTCTGGAACAGTTAACCGGGCGGCCAAAACAGGCCGCCCGTTAACTTTCGGAACGACTTTCAATCCTTCTCGATATAACGGCTCATGCGACTATGACGCCGGCATAGCCCACAACCGTGTCGAGATCGCCGGAGATCTCGCCCGACGTTGCATACTTCACCAGCTCCGCAGAACTCGCTCCCAGCTGCTTGGCGGCAGTTAACATCGCGACCGCCGGGCCGAAGCCGCACATGCTGACATGCTGCTGCGTCACCACCTCATAAAGGGCGCGGGCGTCGAGCGCAAGAATCGGCTCGATCGCGCGCGCGTCTTTGATTCGCGTAATGGCGTCGGCTTCGTAATGATTCATGTCGCTGGAGGCGACGATCAGAACTTGCCGCTTCTCCGCCGCAATCACATCAGCAATCGCATCCCCGAGTTGCGCAAGGACCTCGAACTGTCCGGTTCCAAGCGCGATCGGAACGAAAGCGAAATCAGGCCGCCGGACCAGCAGAAATGGCAACTCAACTTCAGCGGCGTGCTCACCGCGGTGCGCGGTCGAATCCTCTTGCAGCAGCGGGCACCGCTGCTTGAGCGCGGCCGCGAATGCGCGGTCGATCGGGACGCTCCCCAGCGGCGTCTCCCACGCGCCATCGCTCATGATCGCCAGCGGCCGGCCCACGCCTGTATGGTTCGGACACAGCACCAGGCAGAGCTGTGGGATCTCCAGCCGAGCGAACACCGCGCCCGCCACATGTCCGGAATACACGTAGCCGGCGTGGGGGACAATGCAGCCCGCGGCACGTACCGGTAAGGGCAAAGATGGCGCAAGGCAAGAGTCGATTTGCTGGCGCAAAGTTACCGGATCGCTCGGGTAAAAGCGCCCGGCAACTGCGGGATGGCGAACGATCGCGGTAGCAGGCATAGGCCTCCTCCAAAGTGAGGCTCTACGACAACCATGCTACGAGCCGTTGTGTGGGCTGCGCAAGGCCGGAGTTGCCTGGTCCTCCACGCGAGCCGAGCCTCGCCTCCATGCCACGACCGCAAGAAGTAAGAGGGTGAAGGCGGGAAAAAAGGCGGCGTAACCGTCGCGCACGATGAACAGATGCGTCACCACCGCTCCAGCCATGGTTAGAGATAACAGCATGGCCGCAATCGCTGATGTTCTTGGAGTTAATAACAGAATCGCGCAGACGACCTCGAGAACCCCGGCAAAGTAGCGGAACCATTGTCCGATTCCGATTTTGTCGAACAATCCAATCCAGAAGGTCGCATGCGGATTCAACTTGCTCGCTCCGGAATACAGGAACAAAACCGCCAGAATGCCCTGCAGAACCCACAGTGTAAGGTTCAGGACTCGGCCCCACGCAATCTTCACGGCGACCTCTGAAACGCTCCGGCCTAAGCACGCGCCACCCTGAGAACTTGCGGTCAAGTCACGACGCTCCCAATGCCAGATACAGCGCCGCGCTTTCTTCCAGACTGAGAGTCTCAGCACGCGCGCCCGCCTTCACCCCTGCCTGCGCCAGAGCCGCACGCAGCCGGGATTCGGAATAATCCGACTTGAGATTATTCCACAGCGTCTTGCGCTTCTGGCCGAATGAAAGCTTGAGGAAGTCGATAAAGCCTTCTTCGATCTCTCCATTGGAGCCGAGCCCGAGCGCCTGATACCGCGGCGCCACGGTGAGCCGGAGCGCAGTGGAGTGCACTTTCGGTGGCGGGGCAAACGCTCCCGGTGGCAAGGTAAAGAGTTTTTCCACGCGCGCGTAAAGCTGTGCGGTGGCGGAGAGCAGTCCGTAGTCGCTCGAGCCCGGTTCAGCGGCAATGCGATCTGCAACTTCGCGCTGCACCAGGACGACCATGGTCTCAAAATATTTGGCATAGTTAAACAGCCGCAGAAGAATATCAGAGGTGATGTAGTAGGGAAGATTGCCGATGACCTTCGCCGGTTGCGGGCGGAATTCGATGCCGGGGCGGCCCAGGCCGGGCTTGGGGCCGAACAGCGAATCGAAATCAATCGAAAGAATGTCCGCCTCAATGACTTCAACGTTGGGAAACATGGCGAAACGCAGGCGAAGCTGTGCGGCCAGCACCCGGTCGAGCTCAACGGCGATAAGCCGGCGAGCTTTCTTGGCCAGCAGGGAACTGAGTACGCCGCGCCCTGGGCCGATTTCGAGTACTGTGCTTTGTGAGACGTCCCCAAGAGCGTCGACCAATTGAGCGGCAAAATCGTCACTGGCGAGGAAATGCTGTCCCAGCTTGGGCTTATGTTGCGGACGGCGCGTCGACACGACCCTCGGCACGTTGACCCTCTTTTCCTCGGGCATATAGACTGAAAAGTTCGCCCGCATGCATTTACGGGTAGTGGTGCAGTTTGATTGTCATTCCGAACGAGCGTTCTTTGCGCCGTGAGGAATCTGGGCGAGCCGCGCGAGGCGTCGCGCTCTTTGCGACGCAATAATCGCGCGTTCGGCTCGCTTCCCTGTCAAACTGCACCACTACCTATTTGCGCGGGAGCTTGCGTCCCGCGACATATATTCCATCATATCCTGCGCCCGCGACAAGCGGGTCTTGCCTGGAGGTTTCATGCATATCGCATTCGTCGCTTCGGAAGGTGTCCCGTTTTCGAAAACCGGTGGATTGGCGGACGTGGTGGGAGCGCTGCCACGCGCCCTGTCCGCCCTGGGGCATCAGGTGAGCGTGTATCTGCCGCGTTACCGTCAGACCAAACTTACCGATCCGGCGACCGTGGTGCGCAGTATTACCATTCCCTTCGACGACAAATATCGCTTCGCCTCCGTGGTAACAGGTGGCAGCCATAACGGAATGCGTTTTTATTTCGTCGAGTATCCGGAATACTTCGATCGCGATGCCCTTTACGGCACCTCGGCGGGCGACTACCCGGATAACGCCGAGCGCTTCGCACTGTTCTCGCGCGCCGTGCTGGAGGCGACAAAAATTCTCGGAGTGCCCCACGTTTTCCACTGTCACGACTGGCAATCGGCTCTGGTGCCCGTGCTCCTGCGCACCGTTTATGCGGAAGATCCCGCCTTCCGCGAAGCCGGCATCGTATTTACCATCCACAACATGGGCTACCAGGGCCTGTTCCCGCCGGAAACCCTGCCGCTGCTCATGTTGCCCTGGGACTTGTTCACTATTTCAAAGATGGAATTCTTCGGGCAGGTAAATTTTCTCAAAGGCGGGCTGGTCTATTCCGACTACGTCACCACGGTGAGCCGCAAATACAGCCAGGAAATTCAAACCGCGGAATATGGCTTTGGCCTGGAAGGCGTGCTGCGCTCCCGGGCAGCCACCGTTACCGGCATCTTGAATGGCGTCGACTACGACGAGTGGAGTCCGCAGGCTGACAAATATATCGTTGCGAAATACTCGCCCCAGGACCTTTCAGGAAAAGCCAAATGCAAACAGGATCTTCTGACGGCATTCGGCGTGAAGAACGCCGATCCTAAGCTGCCGGTAATCGGCATCGTTTCGCGCTTCGCGGCGCAGAAAGGTTTCGACCTGATCGCGCAGATCATGGACCGCCTGGCCCGCGAAGAGATGATCATGGTTGTTCTCGGCTCCGGCGACAAACAGTACGAAGAAATGTTCGTCCGGCTCAATAAGCAGTTTCCCAACAAGATTGCAATCAAGGTGGCTTACGACAACGCCATCGCCCACAAGATCGAAGCCGGCGCCGATATGTTCCTGATGCCTTCGCGCTACGAGCCCTGCGGCTTGAACCAGATCTACAGCCTCAAGTACGGTACCGTGCCGATCGTCCGCGCCACCGGCGGCCTCGACGATACCATCGAGCCCTGGGACGCCCGCTCCGGCAAAGGCACAGGCTTCAAGTTCACGGAGTACAGTGGCGAAGCGCTTCTGCTCACCGTAAAGCATGCACTGCAGGCTTTTCGCGACCAGACTTCCTGGCAGGTGTTGATGCGCAACGGCATGAATAAAGACTTCTCCTGGAATGCCTCAGCGCGCGAGTATGGGAAGGTTTACGAAAAGGTTCGTCAGATGCGAGGGGTGTCGCAAGCCACGACGGAAAAGGTTCTGGCTTAGAGTCCCTTTTTTGAGGTAAGCCAAAAGAGCCATCAATAAGTGTAATGGGGATTTCTCGCCAGCTATCCTCTTGAGCTACCGCCAACCCCATCACTTCCATTGACTTGCCTGTTTCACAGACGTAGGATTCCCCTCCAGTGATTGGCCAAACCATCTCGCACTATCGCATCGTCGAGAAG
>Ga0209380_10001601_pt1 | contig 14991 bp, 10 predicted proteins | sample HubBroMetageWFT6_FD_188347 | JGI IMG/M metagenome (GOLD analysis project Ga0209380, IMG submission 188347) | Warmed and freeze-thawed soil microbial communities from the Hubbard Brook experimental Forest, New Hampshire - Hubbard Brook CCASE Soil... | ecosystem: Environmental > Terrestrial >...
TCCGCGTGATTTTCGATGATTGCCGCTATCCCCTCTCTGAGAATGGGATGATCGTCAACCGTTAGAACCTTGATGGGGTTCATGGGGTATCTCCTCCTGCCACAGTTGGCGTAGCCTTCGCCAAGGCGAACCGTTCCTCCGAGCGCTGTAGGCAACGGATCCGGGAATTCTCAATTCCAGTTCAGTCCCAACTCCCGGACGGCTCCAAGTTTCCAAGTGCGCACCGATTTTCGCTGCGCGTTCCCGCATTCCTCGCATCCCCCAGTGGCCAGGTTTGCCACCGGCTTCGAGAATCTTAGGGTCAATACCGCACCCGTCGTCACGAAATCGCAAACGCAATTGCGAGGGATCGTATGCGATTTCAACTTCAATGCGTTTTGCACCCGCATGGTGCAGCGCATTTACTAGCGCCTCTTGGCCGATCCAATATGCTTCATCTCGGACCAGCGGGTTAAGCGGCCGCAGGTCTCCCTCTACGATAACGCTGAATTCAACGCCCTTACCGACAGCAAGGTCCTTGACGACGTCCGTAAGGGCCTCTCGTAAGGTCTTCATTTGTGCGGTGAGACGGAGGTTCTTAACGCGATCTCGTCCTTGCACCAGTACTTCGTCGGCTCGGTCGAGGACTTTCTCGATCATCTGCCGGGCAGGTTCTGAGGCAGGTATCCGTTCGGCCACGGCTTGGAAACGTAAAATTAGGCCTTGTATGCCCTGCAATAGAGTATCGTGCAACTCTCGCGCAATGCGCTCTCGTTCACCGAGTCGCTCTTCTATCCTGGCCCGAATCTCTGCCTCCATTTGCTTGAGCCGAATAAGATAGAGTGTCCAGAGGATGCTAAGGGTCGCCACGATGCACAATAACCTGAACCAAAATGTGCCCCACCAGGGTGGTAGGATCGTGATCGCTAATGCCAGGCCAGGCTCGTTCCAGACGCCTTGCCTAGTTGCGCTCTGCACATGAAATGTGTATTTGCCGGCCGGCAAAGTCGTATAGCTCGCTACCCTTCGATCACTGCCAACTTCAATCCACTCGCGATCCAGCTTCTCGAGTTTGTATCGATAGCGGTTTGCATCTGGATTGAAATACGTGAGCGCAGCGAAACTCAGTGAAAAGATGTTTTGGTCGTGAGTCAGTGTGACATCTTTCGTGTAGCTGATGGACTTCCCGAGCGGCGATTTGGCTCCAACCCCTACCGAACGCCCAGCCAGTTGGAAATCGGTCAGAACCAGGGGCAACGGGTACGATGTACTGATGACCTTCGCGGGAAAGAAGGCAACCCCGCCACTAAACCCGCCGAAAAACATCTCTCCGCTTGCACTCTTAAAACAAGCATCCCAACCCGTAAAGTCATTGCCAGGCAGGCCATCAACCGTAGAGTAGTTCGTAAATCTATTTGCGACGGGATCGAACCTGGACAGCCCACGGTTTGTGCTCATCCAGAGCATGCCGAACTGGTCTTCGAGAATGCAGCTCACGGCGTTGCTAGGCAAGCCATCCTTCACATAGTAGTGGTTGAATGTCCCGCTTTCACGGTTCAGCTTGTTCAAGCCATTTTCCGTGCTGACCCAAAGGGTTCCCGAATGATCGACATAGCTCGAGGTAACGGCGTTGTCACTCAAAGAAGTGGGATCACCTACTTTGTGTGCATAGACGGTGAACTGACCAGTCTGCGGGTTGAAACGGTTTAAACCTCCCCAACTGCCCATCCACAGGAATCCGCTCTTGTCCTCAGTGAAATTGGCATACACCTCGTCGTCACTTTTAGTGTACTGCTTGTAGACAACGAAGCTCTCGTCCCGAGGGTCAAATCGATCAAGACCATTGTAGGTTCCGACCCACATGGTGCCCGCATGATCGATCAGCATCCGGCTCACTATGTTGTTGCTCAAACTGGATGGGTTGTCTGGTTCGTGCAGATAGGTCTTAAATCGCCCAGTCCTCCGATCGAACCGGCTTAATCCTGCACCGTAGCTTCCGATCCAGAGACTACCGCCCCGATCTTCGGTGATCGCAACTACATCGCTCGACAGTCCCTGTCCGGGAGGCTGGTAGGAAGTGAATTCTCCAGACTCTCGATTGATGCGATTTAAGGCTCCCGGTGTCGCGACCCACAATACGTGGCTGTGGTCTTCGTACACGGCATTTACGATTTTTTCTCCATGACTGCGAGGATTGTTTCTGGTAACCAGGGGCATGAACGGCGCCCTTTCCGTGCGGAAAAAGTTGGGCTCGCTCGAGAACAAGCCTACCCAAACATTTCCTTCGCGGTCCCCGCTCAGCGACATCACACGGTCGTCTGCGATGCTCTCAAGATTTTCTGGATAATTCCGATACCGGATGAAAACGCCATGCTCTCTGTCCAGCTTTAATAAGCCCGCGCCAAAACTGGCTAACCAAAGCGTTTGACTGTTGTCTTCGGTTGCCGCCATGAACCCAGCAGGTAATTCTCTGCCGGACTTCCTATCATAGATTGAATAAGGAATCAGGCTATTTGTGGATCGGTCCAGAACGACCAGTCCGCTTCCGCTCTTGCTTGTGATGTATGTAATCCAAAATATGCCAAGGTGATCCTCATAGAACGAAATTAACCTCAGCCCGTCACTCACGCGGACCCGCGAGAGAACTCTTCCACTCTCACGATCAAACTCCTCCAGATTCTCCCCGGCGGCTACCCAGAATCGGCCAGTCCTATCTTCCAACGTACATCTGACCTGGTTGCTGCCGAGGCTGGATGGATTTGCCGGATCGTGAACGTAGTGGACGATCTGCTTCGTATCCGGATTCAAACTAAACAAGCCACTCCCTGTTGCCAACCAAAGCATGCCGGACCGATCCTGACTGATTTGGGTGACATAGTTCGCAACTTCGCCGGCGTCGATACGATAGTGAGTGAAAGTTTCGTGAAGACTGTCGAATCTGTCCAGAAATTGGTCGCAGCCCACCCAAAGCGATCCCGAGCGATCCTTAAATAACGAGTGGATATAAACACAACTCAGGCTGTTCTCGCGCGCAGGATCTTGTGTGAATACCTTGAATTCATATCCGTCGTAGCGATCCAACCCATATTGAGTTCCAAACCACATAAATCCTTGATCATCCTGTGCGATTTCATTAACTTGGGTTTGCGAGAGTCCTTGGGCTGTCGACAGTCGGGAGAATCGGATATCATGGCCATCGATTGCCGGAATTCGCATGGAGCGTGGGATGCCACGATGCACTTCAGCGGTGACCGTCTTGGGAGTCGTCGGATTGTTTCCTTGAGCAGCCGAAAGGGATGTACATAAAACGATGAGGAGTAATCGAAGCGCCGAGATGGCCCTCCATTCGCACGGTGCTGGTTTACGCGTTTCTCGTTGGTAATGTTGCACGCGCGACTCTCCTGGACACCCTCTACCAGACGATTTCTTCCAACCTTTAGACGGTCTCAGTCGTTTCAGGAGCCCTGGCAGCAGTATTCATCAGACCTCACAACATTGAAATATTATCGGAATTACGGCTTGTCTACCACGGCGCCCTCCGGCGCATATTCCGTAGGTTATTTAGATGCAGCGGCAAGCAATGATCGCTCTTCGGGTCCGTGCAATGCCCCCCTCAAGAGGGTTGCTTGAGTCCAACTCTTTTTGGGCTATCGATTGCCGCGGGTGGCCGAGTACGCTAATCGACTTATAGCCGTTCGTGAGTCTTTCGAGAATGCGAACGGCCTCAAGAATTTCAGCTTTCTCGTGCGTGGCAATTACACCCCGAGACAGAGGATTCACTGCTCTGCAACGCCTATTCTCCATGTTTCCCAATGGATGGCCTGGAGCTGCTCTGCTCCTGCTAAGACTGGTCGCGGGAATTCTACTTATTTATGACGGAGTCGTTGCTCTCCGGACAGGGCCGGACCTGCAAACCACGATCCTGCAATCGGTGGCGGTTGGAGCCGGGACGCTGCTGATATTGGGGTTGTGGACGCCTATCGCCGGTACGCTGGTCATGCTCGTTGAAGTTTGTTTCCTGCTTCTCGGGACAACTCACGCGCAAAGTAACATTCTGTTGGGAGCTTTGGGAGCAGCGCTCGTTTTTCTAGGACCGGGCATTCGATCTATCGACGCGCTACGCTATGGTAGAAAACGGTTTGATATCCGTGATCCATAGCTTTCTCGCGACAACGGTCGAAATCGCTGCCACTAACGCAGCGGCTCGAACCACAAGCCGACTTCCCATTACTAATCCGAATGTTCTTTCAGCTGTCCCTTGCCGGTTCAGATTTGGAGTGCGTAGTTCAGCTGGTTAGACCACCTGCCTGTCACGTAGGAGATCGCGGGTTCGAGTCCCGTCGCTCCCGCCATTTCAATCCATAACAAGATCTGAGTACTCGGGGTGCTCCCCCACATAGTGCCGCACCGTATCACAAACAATGTCGACTTTGAGATTGTGCTCTCGGGCCCAGTTGAGAGCAGTCTCTGCTAGGGAGGACGCAAGACCCATATGACGCAATTTTTCAGGGACTTCAGTATGGGTTAGCTCCAGAATATTTCCGGCCAAAGTGTATTCCAGATACGCAACTTCACCGTTCTGCTCGATTTCGAAGCGGCCAGTCGTTACTTTCTGCGGTGGTCGAGGCTTGCGGCGAAAGATCTCCCAGACGGCCATTAGTGGTCCCCAATCAAGCGTCGCGACGACATGCCCAACTGAGGCTTTGCGCATGGAAGCGACGTAGTTGAGAGTCTTGCACTGTTCCTCGGTAGGTGCCGCGGCACATGCAGCGCCTGATTGCGCCAGCATATGCGGTTATTGCAGCGGTCCTTAGCGTACGCCAAACAAAACCGAGAGCCAAGACTCCCCTCGCGGGAACCATGAATAACCCCTAGAGTATAGGCTGGTGTCGGTGATAGCTTGCTTCGCAGGCGTATCGAACTGGAGGACCATATGGAAACGCTTCGCAAAGCACTCCAACAGGCGGAAACGAAACGGGTGGCGATTGGCCACTTCAATATTTCGGACCTGGTCACGTTGAAGGCGGTTTTCGAGGCGGCGCGGGACTTAAACGTCCCGGTCGTCGTCGGAACATCCGAAGGCGAACGGCAGTTCATAGGCGTTCGCCAAGTCGCCGCCATGGTTAAGAGCTTGCGGGAAGAATACGATTTCCCCATTTTCTTGAATGCGGATCACACACATTCTCTGCTCAGTGCCATAGAGGCGGCGAAGGCGGGATTCGATTGGATCGTGTTCGATGTTTCGACGCTGCCCTTTGAGGAAAATGTTCGTCAAACAAAAGCAGCGGTCGAAACGTTGAAGGCATTGCGTCCGGACATTCTTGTGGAAGGAGAGATTGGCGACATCGGCAGCGGATCGGAGATCCACGAGGCCGCGCCCGATCTGCAGAAAGGACTCACGACCCCCGCCGAAGCCAAACAGTTCGTGGATGAAACCGGAATCGATACACTGGCTCCTGCCGTTGGCAACATGCATGGAATGCTCAAGAGCATGGTTGCAGGCCACACCAAGAAGCGATTGGACATTGAGCGAATTCGCGCGGTAAAAGCGGAGGCCCGGATCTTCATGACGTTGCACGGCGCCTCGGGAACCGACGACAACGACCTACGGGAAGCGATCGCAGCGGGAATGACCGTAGTTCACATCAATACAGAAGTGCGGCTCGCTTGGCGACGCGGATTGGACAGCGCTCTGGCAAAACACCCAGATGAAATTGTTCCCTATAAAGTCCTTCCGCAAGCGGTTGATTCAGTGAAGGAAGTCGTGGCGGCGCGATTGGCGTTGTTTAGCACCGGACCACATGCGTGTCCTGCTGCGCAGTAGCGGTCGCGCTCCATCCTGGGCGAGCAGCGACAGACAACGGATTGGGTTCAACTCCACTAGAAAGTCGTGAACATGCCTGGATCGGCAGAAATCCCGAGTCTTTGGCGTCCATTTCATACGCCAATTTTTCGCAACCTAGTCCTTGCGAGCGTTGTGTCTGCCCTTGGCGCGTTCATGCAGGGCGTGGGTGCTGCATGGCTCATGGTTTCGCTCAAAGCTAGGCCGATGTGTCGCGCTTACGCAGAGCGCCTCCGCTTTGCCATTCTTCATTTTCGCACTTCCAGCGGGAGCCATCGGTGACATCGTTGATCGCCGCAAGTTGATCCTGTACACAGACAGCTGGATGGTCGGCGTAGCCCTTGACCGTGCAACCAAAGGCTGAAGGGCAAAGAGATAGCAAGACGACCCGGGGATTTTCATAAGGGCAGCGCTTTCTGGGCTGGCATCGCGGGCGGGATGAGGATCAGATGAACCGAAGGGAATTTGTGCGGCTTGGATGGGCCACCGTGATCGGGGCGGGGGCAGGAAAGCTGCGGCCCGCATTCGCGGAGTCGCTAGCGCTCCGGAACGTTCCGGCGCCGCCACAGCATCCGCCGATGGCGATGTCGGAACCGAAGGTCACCGGACGCTCGGCGGATTTCACCCTGCGGATCGCACCTACGATGGTTGAGCTGGCCCCACAGGTTGTCATCAGCACGATCGGCTACAACAATAAGGTTCCCGGTCCTCTCATGCGGATGCGCGAGGGCCAGCCCGTCGCCGTCGACGTTGTGAATGATACAGACGTTCCCGAGTACGTGCATTGGCATGGCCTATTCGTTCCGTCGGAAGTGGATGGGGCGGAGGAAGAAGGCACGCCCCCGGTCCCGCCCCACGGCCGGCGGCGCTATCAATTCGTGGCCAAGCCGGCGGGCTCGCGATGGTACCACTCGCACACCGCAGCCATGATGGATCTGAAACGGGGCGCCTACACCGGACAGTTCGGTTTTTTTATGATCGATTCCGCGAATGACCCTGGACTGTACGACCAAGAAGTCTTTCTGGCGCTGCGTGAATGGGAGCCTTATCTGACCACGACGGATCAGGACGAGTCGGCGGCGGATCCTAACGACCCGATGCCCGAAAAACCCGCCACTCCAGACCCGCGTCCCAACGGGCTCGAAGTCAGCGCTCCTCTCTATTCGATCAACGATAAAATGCTCGGCGCCGGGGATCCCCTCCGCGTGCAATCGGGTCAGCGCATGCTGATGCACCTGCTCAACGCCAGCGCCTCGCAAATTCATCGCATAGCTTTTTCCGGTCACCGTTTTCAGGTGATCGCTCTCGACGGCAATCCCGTGCCCGCGCCTCAGCCGGTTGAGGTCATTGAGATCGCCCCGGGCGAGCGCGTGGACGCGATCGTGGAGATGAATCGGCCGGGCGTCTGGATTTTAGGGGAGCTGCGCGATGTCGCGCGGCGATCCGGTATGGGTATCGTGGTGGAGTACGCCAATCAGCAGCAGCGCGCGCAATGGCTTCCGCCTCAGAAGGCGCGCTGGGACTACACAATTTTTGGCAAGACCGCTCCGCACCCCGCGCCAGACCAGACCATCGACATGGTCTTTGAAAAAGTGCCCGGCGGGCCCCACGGGATCAATCACTGGCTCGTCAACGGCAAGGAATATCCTCATGAACAGGAATTCATGTTCCGGCAGGGAGGCCGCTACCGGCTGGTGTTTCACAATCGCAATGACGATTCTCACCCGCTGCACATGCACCGGCACCTGTTCGAGCTCGTCGAGCTCAACGGCAAGCCCACTGCCGGCATCAAGAAGGATACAGTGATCGTTCCCGCATTTGGACGCGCCACGGTGGATCTGGTCGCCGACCAGCCGGGTCTGAGTCTCTTTCACTGCCATATCCAACAGCATATGGACTTTGGTTTCATGGCGCTATTTCGCTACGCCTGAGCACGGCATCGCGTGCAAAACGGCGATGCCGTGACTCTGAAAATAAACACAAGATGAACCTGCCGCGGGGACGGCAAGTTTTTGCGAAAGCCTTACTGATAACGTACAAAGAATTGTAGTCACGAGCTTTTCACACATTAGAGATACACACGAAATATTGAAGAGATGAAAATCACCGCCTGGCAACGGTCCGAACACGGGTCCAAACGGGAGGAATCGCATGAAGACGATCGGGAGAAGGTTCCGAGCGGCAGCGCTTATTGGCGCGGCTGCCTTGGCGCTGGCATTCGCACCTGGGACACGGGCACAGAATCAAAACTCCAACCACAATGGGGATCCACATTCCAACGACAATACGTGGCCTTACGCAAAGACGGGACGCTCGCCCGTGCTGGCGGTGGTTGGCGACGTCGCCTGCCAGCCAGGCGAGACGGAGCCGAGTGGTGAGAAGAAGGGTGAAAACTGCGTCGGGGACACCGCTCAGAATCTGTATGCATCCCAGGCGGCCACTGCGAATCAGATTGAGAGTATAAAGCCTGACCTCATCGCGCTCGTCGGAGATGAGCAATACCAGGTAGGCCAATATTCGGACTTTGAGAACTCGTACGAATTGACGTACGGCGCTTTCAAATTTATCACGCGGCCCGCGCCTGGCAACCACGAGTTTTATACCGAGCACGGCGCGATCGGCGTTGCCGGCTACGGCTACTTCTCCTACTTCAACGGCGTCCAGCACAATACCGATGGAACCATGATGACGGCTACGATCGCCAACAACCCTGACACCGGCGGTACCTTCACCCAGCCCGTGCCGTATTCGGATGGACAAGCGGGGCACTTCGAGCAGTCGGGCGGACTCGGAAACACAGTACCGGCGGGGGGCCCAGTCGGGGTCGGAGATGGCTGGTATTCCTATAATCTGGGCGCGTGGCACCTTATCTCGCTCAATATAGAGTGCGAGACACAGCCGGGCGGCTGCACGGGCGCCTGGTTTGCTTCCGAACTCGAATGGCTGAAAAACGATCTCGCCGCGAATCACTCCGCGTGCACAGCCGCCTACTGGCACCAGCCCACGTTCAGCGCAGCCAACAGCATCGCCGTACCCGAAGGCCCGACCGCTCAGGCCTTTTGGCAACTGCTCTACCAGTACGGAGCCGACTTGGTGCTGAACGGACACGACCACCTCTATGCCCGCTATCGCCCGCTTGACCCTTCCGGGAATTACGATCCAAAGAAGGGCATACGGGAATTCATCGTGGGCACCGGTGGCGAGACACTCGATGCGGTCGTCACAACCGACACAACAACCGCCGATCCTAGCGGCAACCCGAACTTCAACGCAGAGAATCTCGAGGCGGCAACCGGGCAGTTCTGGGGCGTGATGGGCCTGACCCTCAATCAGAACGGCTACGCGTGGGACTTCGAGTCGGCACTGAAGGACCCTGCACAGCCAACCGGTCCGGCCACTTACAGCGACAAGGGCGTCGGCTACTGCCACGGTGGGCCCAATTGGGGTGGTAACAGCCGAGACGGTAACAACAACAACCAATAACTAGCTCGGCTTCGCGGCGTTATCACCGACGTTTCGTTCGGTACGTATTCCCCACTCTTCGCGACTCCTTGCGAAGAGTGGGGATTTTTTTTAGATCGCCCTGCAGCCCCTACTCGGTCTTCCCGCGCAGCGCTTCCTGGCGCGCACGGGCCCTTCAGACAGGGCCCTTCAGGCAGCCTTGACCGTTTCCCAGTCGAGGGGTAACCTTCCCGCAACAGCTGCAGACAACTCGTTTATGTCATTTCCTTTCTATCTTCACCTCGGCTCTTTCCGGCTCCATCCACACGTCGTCTTTGAGTCGCTCGCATACTTTGCAGCGTTCAGAGTGTACCTGTGGCTTCGCAAACGAAGGGGCGACGCGATCGACGATACCAACCGCTGGTGGGTGATTGCTGGTGCGGCCGTGGGCGCCGTCCTCGGAAGCAAATTGCTCTATTGGTTTGAAGATCCCCGCTTGACGCTGGCGAACTGGAACGCTCCGTCGTTCCTGATGAGTGGCAAGACCATAGTGGGCGCCCTCATCGGCGGATTAATTGCCGTCGAATGGACCAAACGACGGATTGGCGTTGTCCAGAGGACTGGCGACCTGTTTGTTTTCCCGCTTTGCATCGGAATTGCCATCGGACGCATCGGGTGCTTTCTGACCGGTCTGGAAGACCACACCGCCGGTTCCCCCACCCCGCTGCCCTTCGCGGTCAATTTCGGAGACGGCGTCCCGCGCCACCCGACTCAAATCTACGAAATCATCTTCGTCCTGGCGCTTGCGACTCTTCTGTGGAGAGTTTCTCGCCAACCACTTCCTGACGGCGATCTGTTCAAAATCTTCATGGTTGGCTATTTCTCGTTTCGCCTGGCGATCGATGTCTTAAAGCCCGATGTGCGCATTTTTCTGCGCTTGTCCTCCATACAATGGGCCTGCGTGGCCATGCTGCTCTATTATTCGGCGGACGTTCATCGCTGGTGCCGCGCCGCGTTGACGCCGGCGTCCCCCGCTGCGGCGCCCCTTTCGCAATCGGAGGAGACCTCGTGACCGAACTACCAAACTTCCGCACTGTCGGTCCTCCTCCTCCACCTGCCAGGAAATCCCGCCTCATTGCCATTGCGCTTACGATTTTTTGCGGAGCCCTGCTCGCCTGCGGCTCCTGCTTCGGATTGATCGTCAATATCAATGGCCGCAGCAAGCCGATAAACACGCTGTTTGTATGCGGAATGGTCGCCGGCGTCGTCGCGTTTCTAGCAGGGATTATCTGGGCGATCGTGGCGTTTGTCTTGCACATCCTGCGTTCCAGGAGCCAACAGCTATGACCGACCGCGTGCGCCCCTATATGTTCTATGACGTAGCGCTCACCATCTGCTCGACTTGCTTCCGTAAGCTCGAAGGCAAGATCGTCTTTCAGGATGAGAAGGTGTTCCTGCTCAAGCGCTGCCCCGAACACGGCGCCGAGCGTGTCCTCGTCGCTGATGACGTGGACTACTACCGCCGCTGCCGCGAAGTTTTCCTCAAGCGCCCGGAAATGCCGCAGCTTTACAACACCCCGGTGAAATGGGGCTGCCCCTATGATTGCGGCTTGTGTACCGACCATGAGCAACACTCCTGTTTGACGCTGGTAGAACTCACCGATTCGTGCAACCTCCGCTGCCCCGTGTGTTATGCCGGCAGTGGCCCCGAGCGCACGGAACACCGCCCCCTTGCCCTCATCGAGAAAATGCTGGATGCGGTCGTGCGTAATGAAGGCAAGCCGGACGTTGTGCAACTCTCCGGCGGCGAGCCCACGCTCCATCCCGATTTTTTCACCATCTTGAGAATGGCCCAGGCGCGCCCCATCCGCCATCTCATGGTGAACACCAACGGTCTTCGCATCGCCCAGGAGGAAGAATTTGTAAGGCGGCTCGCGGAATATCAATCAGGCTTCGAGGTGTACCTGCAATTCGATTCTTTTGAGCGCGAAGCGCTCCTCGACCTGCGGGGAGGGGATCTTCGCGGTGTGCGCCAGCGCGCCCTGGAGAATCTGAATAAGTACGAGATCTCCACTACGCTGGTCGTGACCCTGAAGAAGGGCCTGAACGACGGCGAAATCGGCAAAGTGATTGACTTTGCCCTCACGCAACCATGCGTTCGCGGCGTCACGCTCCAACCGATTCAGGACGCCGGTCGCCTGGAGAATTTCGATCCCGCCACCGACCGGCTCACTCTCACGGAAGTCCGCCGAAAAATCCTGGAACAAACCAATGTGTTTCGGCCCGAAGACGTGATTCCCGTTCCGTGCCATCCTGACTCCCTGGCCATGGCCTACGCCCTCAAAATCGGCGGCAAGGTCGTCCCACTGACGGGAATCATCGAACCCCAGGTGCTCATCAACGGCGCACGCAACACCATAGTCTACGAAGAAGAACCAGGTGTTCGCGACTGTCTTTTCAAGCTCTTTTCCACGAATCATTCTCCTCAATCCGGTGCAGCCTCCCTGCGCGATTTGCTCTGCTGCCTGCCCAGCGTCGACGCCCCGCCCGAGCTAACGTACAAGAATATCTTCCGCGTGCTCATCGTGCAGTTTCTCGACGCCCACGCTTTCGACGTTCGCTCCGTCAAGAAATCGTGCATTCACATCGTGCATCCCGACGGCCGTCTCATTCCTTTCGACACCTTCAATCTCTTCTATCGCGACGACCTGGAAAAAACCCGCCTCGCTCCTCTCCGTCGCGCCGCGATTTCTCCTGCTTCCCTGGTTTCGGCTTCCCCCTTCTCTCTTTCCCAGCGCCTCGATTCTTGATTCGAGAAGCTTGGATGAGTCTCACGGCAAGGCTGTCCCAAAGATTCAGGCGTTTCCCCTTCTGGTCTCAGGCTGTCATCACGCTGGCCTCGGCTGCCGTTCTGGTGGTCCTTTGGTCCGCTTGCGGTCTTCCTCCACCTCGGCCGCGTCCGGCTCCTCCTCCGCTATCCGCTCCTCGCTTGGAATTAATCGACGGCTACGGCGCCATTTTCTCGTTGGCCTTTAGTCCCACCTCCGAATGGCTCGCTGCGGGAACCGGCGACAAGCAGATCCACCTCTTCGACGTTTCCGCGAACGAACTGCTCCACACCATGAGCGGGCACGTCCAGATCGTCAAAGGTCTGGCGTTCAGCCCTGATGGCAAAATCCTCGCGTCCGCCAGCCTCGACAAAACCATAAAGCTCTGGGACACCTCCAACGGAAGCGAACTTCGCACTCTTTCCGGACACCTCGGCGGCGTATCCGGCGTCGCCTTCAGTCCCGACGGTCTAACTCTCGCTTCCTCCAGTTGGGACACCTCTGTCATCCTTTGGGAAATGCACACCGGCAACGTGCTCCAGAAGCTCAGCGGGCACACGGAGAAAGTAAACGCCGTCGCCTTCAGCCCCGATGGCCGCCTTCTCGTATCCGCCTCGGACGACGGTTCCGTGCGAATTTGGGATCCGCAAACGGGAAAGCTGGTGCGCACGCTCCCGGATGTTAATGCTCGCGTGGAATCCATCGCTTTCAGTCCCGATGGCAAATTCCTCGCCTCGGGTGCTTCCCGCAACCTGCACTCTCGGGCTTCCCATCATGGCGCGATCCGTGTCTGGAATCTTGAAACCATGACTTCGGAATCCGCCTTTGAAAGATACCGCGGGGATATCCACATGCTTGCGTTTAAACCAGATGGAACCGTCCTTGCCAGCGCCGAATGGCCCTCGGATACCCATTTGAATTCCTTTGTGAGGTCTTGGGATGTGAAAAATCGGGTGGTCCTCGACCGCTTCGATGTGGATCGCTTCGGCGAGCTCTACGCCATCGCCTACAGCCACGACGGCCGCTGGCTCGCCTCCGGCGGCCGCACCGGCCGCATCCGCCTCTGGTAATGACGGCGACGTGCCCAACGATTCACCAGTGATGAGCGGGGTGGAAGGAGTGCGTTAAGTCTACTGGCAAGCACGGTCGGGTTTTTATCCATTAACAAAAATGAGCACCGCCGGAACAAGCTAACTCTGGCGAACTGATCTATGTATCTTTTCGTTGACTAGCGCGTCTAACCCTACCTGAGTCGGTTTAGAGTAATGAAGAAAAGTCTACTGGATATGGGCTCGCGGTCAGTTGCCCGCTCGCCCGCCACCGTAGGCCTCTTGTCCGCTTCTTGTTCATCGGCTCGTGTCTTTGCTCCGCGCTTCTTTCGGGCCCCGCCTCGCGGCGAGTCTGATTTCACCTTGCGCTTGCTAACCCTTCACCTCCGTCAGGTTGAGTAGAGGGCTTTCACCTCTAAACTGTCGACCCTGCTCGGCACACAACAATATGGGTCACGCGATATTCGCGTGACCCATATTGTCCCGCACAATCTCCGGGCGTGCGCCTTCGCGCAAGGCTGGAATGCATGGTGCGGAAGCTCCCAAAATGCCCTTTAACGCTCGAATCGGCCGGGTCCGAGTCTCTGCAAAAAGTGGCTGCAAGCGTTCCCGTGTAAAATGGATTGGGGGTGTGTACGTGCGAAATCTGCCATCGAGGCGCCTATGCGTCCGTCGACGGGGGTCAAAAGATAGGCGTGAATGTCGCCCGCATGGGGCCCGGTTTGCACCGTTGCCATACCCGAGATTTGTCCGAGCTCATTGATATTGCTAGCGGAGATTATGAAGAGGTTGGAATCTTCGGGAATTAGCGTGTTAAGGTCGGTTATCACGCCATCCTGCCAGATGAAGCCGTGGAACCAGTCGAACTTCGAGTCAAAATCGTTTCCCACCACTTGGCCCCGGTTGTTGATGCCGGTGGCGAAGGCGGCAAAATCTCCCGGCAGAAGGTCGATCTTTGTGACTGCGCCGTCTGCGCCATCCAGCCAAGCCGCGGCATAGAAGGTTGAGCCGTCAGCTGTGCCGACTTGCCCGGCGATTTGGCCCTTGTTGTTAATAACGTAAGCGAAATTGGAACCTGTACCTCCGAGATCCTGAAGCACGGAGACAGTTTTGTCTTTCCACATTACGGCGTGCGTCGCTGCGGTGCAGTTTCCCGAGTAGCCTACGGCTTGGCCTCGATCGTTGATCCCGAATGCCTCACCGTCTACATCGTTACCCACCAAAGGCAGGGCTTCGGCGGTGCCTCTTTCCCACAACGCCGCCAGCGCAATCCGATTGTTGATTATGCCGGCTGGGCATGTGGAGTCCACGGCACCGTCTTCGGCAAATCCGACGACTTCTCCGCGGTTATTGATGGCGCTGGCCTGCCCGTTATTTCCGCCGAGTGTCGGCAAACCGCTCATGTGGCCGTCTCGCCAAAGAAACGGAACGCACGTAAGGTGTGTGCCGAAGCCGCAAATGTCTTCGCCGTTCGGATCTGGAGCAGCTGTTTCGGACATACCAACGGCTTCCCCGGGGTCGTTGATCCCGCCCCAGTTGATCCAACTGTTGCCGTTGGGTTTTCCAAGCGTGCCCAGGTCGATGTTGAATCCGTAGATGCTTATCACCGCGCGGCCCCTGGAAACTGTCGTAGATGTACTATTCAGGGGAGGGTTCACGGTGCCGTCCATGTTCTCCGCCCAGCCCTGATTATTGAGGCCCATGGCCATGCTGAAGTTGTCCTTGCTGTTGTTGATGCCCAAATCGGTAATTTTGTAGCTCTGTTGAGCGAACGCATTGCTGAAGCTACCCAGAACAATCGTCGCAACTCCCGGTATCCAGAAATTCCGCAACCGCCTTAACGTATCCATTT
>Ga0209380_10001602_pt1 | contig 14990 bp, 30 predicted proteins | sample HubBroMetageWFT6_FD_188347 | JGI IMG/M metagenome (GOLD analysis project Ga0209380, IMG submission 188347) | Warmed and freeze-thawed soil microbial communities from the Hubbard Brook experimental Forest, New Hampshire - Hubbard Brook CCASE Soil... | ecosystem: Environmental > Terrestrial >...
ATCCGCTGACCAACACACCATTCAGGCCCAGGTACACCGTGTTCCCCTGGCGCGTGACCGTGACATGGTTCCATGCGTTCTCATTCAAGGTGGCAACGGACGAGAGCGCGAGCCCGACCCAGTTGCCAGTCGCACCGAGTCCGTTAACCTGTAGGTGGTCCGAGTTGTTCATGATCAGCGTGAACAGGGTTTGGTTCGCGCCGGAGAAATCGCAGATGTGACAACGGCCGTTGTTGGCGGCATTCGTAAACGTGGTCGCGGTTGGAAACACCCAACATTCGACCGTGAAGTTGATCGCCGTCAGATCGAAGTTACCGCCGGACACCTGCGGCGAGGAAATGTAGCAGTCCGAGCCGCTCAGAAATAGCGACTGGCTGCCAAACTCCGCTTCGTTGTTCGAGACCGACGCGGTGCCTATAGTGCCGCCTGCCGTCCATACTGGCGGTGGGCTAGCCGTATCTATGACTCCGTTCTCGAAGTGCAACAGCGATGCTACCATACCGGTGATGCCGCTGGGCTGCACGAGTTCGAGGACCGAAGTGATCTCGTAGTTCGCCGCCGTCTGGCCGCGCGATTGAGCCGGCGCGATGCGCTCATCCCAACCAGCCTGCCCGGCGACGCCACCGCCAATAGCCGTCGCACCGCCGCCGTTCGCGCCCCACACATCGCCGCCGAGACTAGCGCGTGCGAAGACGTTCGGATTCGGCGTCAGCTGTTGACCGCCGCTGGCCTGACCGGCCACGCGTTAGGTGCCCGTGTAGACGGGAGGAACCGGAACGGTGACGCCGCTCGCCACACGGGCTAGAATCGGCTGCGTGATGTTCGCGGGCGGCGAAGGCACCTGCGGGCTGCATCCGCCGTTCTGTGGCACGAAGCCGCCCAGGCCGTAGGTCGAGTCCGCCATGATCGTCTGACCGCGCGACATCTGCGCGAGCAGTGAGTCCGTACCGGGCTGCGCGAGGACGACCGTGTTCGGGTGCTGGTGCGCCGGCATCTGGCCGTTGGAGACCTGGGTGCCGAGCAGCTGCTGGACCGGGTTCTCCGGCACCGGCGGCTGAACGCCGAAGGGCTGGTACTGCGATTCCTGCGGATTGCCGGTCGCGAGCGTGCCGCCAGGAACGGGCGCGCCGCCGGGCTGGCCGGGACCGCCGCCTTCAGCGGACGTGTTCTGCATCGAGCTGTTGGGATAGAGGTTGGTCATGTGTTAGCCCATGAACTGGTTCGGGTTCGCGCCGCCACCCTGATAGGTGAGGGACGAGGGGTTGGCCTGATTCGTAAGCACGACATCGCCCACCGCACCCACACTCGCGTTCATGTCCGCGCCGCCCGCACCGCCGACGCCGGCCGCACCGCCGCCCGTGGCGCTGCCGAACGGGGTGCCGTTCGCCGCGCTCGCCTGATTGCCGCCGTCCAGCGGCGGGCATCCGTCCATGATGCTGTCATTCGCGCCCGTACCCTCGTTGAGGATGAGGGTGTTGGCTGGGTACGCCGCGCGCGATGCGGCGGCCTGGATCGTGTCGCCGCTGAGGTTGTTCGAGTTCGGCGGGAAGAGTCCCACGCCCGGAATGAACGGCTGCAACGTGACCTGCACCGGGTTGCCGGGCTGCGTGCCCTGGAATCCGCCGGTCTGGTTGAGCGGCGTGCCCGCTGGTGTTCCGTAGATGGTCATGTTGATTTTATCCCAGGAATACGCCGGCCTGAAGGCCGATGTTCGAGGTGAGCACCGCGCCGCTCACTGGACCGAGCGGTTGCGGCTCGTTGTTCGTGGTCGTGGGGCCGTTCTCGATGAACGTCGGCGCAGCGGTGCCGGCAGCGAACTGCTGGTCGTTGACGCCGCCACTGGGCGGCGCTGGGCTTCCGTGCATCGCTGTCACGCCGTTGCCGTTGGTCTGCAGCTCGTTGATCGAGCACGGGTCGCTGGGGCCGACGCTGACGCCGTTCACAGTCGAGACGCTAGCGTTCGACGGCATCGAGCCGGTCGCTACGGCCGCGACCACTGGCTGCTGCACGCCGCTGTTCGGGGACGCGTTCGGCGACTGAATCACCGGAGCGCCCGCGCCCTGCACGCCGTTCTGCGCGCCGAAGAAGGGGCTGATCGGCTGCCCGACCACGAGCCCGTCGGTGGACTTGAAGACTGTCATGTTAGTTCCCGCCGTACTGCGCCGGGGACGCGAGCGCGACCGCCGGGGCATTCGCCATCTGCTTCGCGTCCGCGAGCACCGCGCCGCCGAAGCCGGTCGCGCTCACGCCTGACGCCGCCATCACGGTCGAGCCGAGTCCGCCGTTGCCGGAGACCTGGGTCGTCTGGCCGACGCCGTTGCCAGCGCCGCCCGCCGGGCCCGCCTGCACGCCGATGCCGTTCGTCCCGTTCTGGGGCACGCCCTGTGAGATCGCCTGCATGAGCGTGGGATTGCCGTTCGCATTCCCGATGCCGCCGAGACCGGCGACCGCATACTGCTGATTCAGCGAGATCTCGCCGCGCGAGGCCGCCGCCATCAGCGCCTCGAAGCTGGAGTTGAAGTACGTCGGGCCGCCGTACGGGGCGATGTCGCCCGCCGCGCCGATCACGGCGCTGGAGTTCGTGCCCTGGTTCGCGAAGATGGGCGCGCCGGTGGGGCCAGCGGCCGGCTGTGCGCCGGGGGCTGCGCCGAAGTTACCGATGCTCATTGTGGTGAATCTCCAAAATCAAATCGTCTGCGCCGTGCCGGCGCGGTGTCTCACCACCAAAAATCAGCCCGCAAAAATCGGAGGAGTCAACACTGGCGGCGGGGGAGGCGTCAGTGGCGACACAACGGCACTCGTTGCCGTCGTCGGAGGTTTGATCGCGCCACCCCCGTTAGAGAGCTGCGCTAGGATCGGTGTGGACGTGTTCGTGACGGTTGTGTTCGCCGGCAAGAGCCCAGCCGACATCGCCGCGAGTGTGGACATGTTGGGCGGGATCCCAGGCAACGCGGCGTAGAAATTCGCGACCTGAACCTGCGTCAGGGGCGTAGATGTATCCGGTAGCGCGAGTCCAATAGCGGCCCAGTTGACAGCGGGACCAATGCCCGCGTTCGGCGCATAGTTTCCGATGTTGTCCACAATCTGATGAACCATGAGCATCGCCGGGTTGTTTACGGTGCCCCCGAAGACGGCGCTTTGTACGAAGCCCGCCCCTGGAGTGAACACGTTGCCGGGCGTCGCCGAAGTTCCTATGAACAGGCCGACAACCAACGCGAGGTATGGCACGCGACCGATTGGCCCCGCCAGCGGCACCAAACTGTTGCCGGTCGTCAGCCCGGCTATGCTCGTCGCTACCGCGCCAGGGCAGTTCGTGATGTTGAACGCCGCTGCTAGGATACAGATTGTCTAGACAATGGCGGTCGAGAAAACTTCAACGCTCATGGAGGCCGAAGTCGTCGCGTTCACTGCAATCGCCCAACAGAACAGACGTCCGTTTGCATCCAGCGCGTAAGCTGGCGGGCTATAGGTGTTGCCGTTGCTGTCCTGAAAGATAAACGGAATGTTGTTCGGGGCCGGCCCTAAGATCGACGCCATCGCAATGATGGTGTTCGCTCCGGTCGCGTTCGCCGTGCCCGTCGTAGTGTGGGTGCCGCCATTTACTGTGTTGCCGGCGAAGCCCGTGATGTAGCTGATACTCAAACGCCTACCATCCGATCAGGGTATAAGGGCTTAGTTATTTGATAGTGAGGAGATCCAACGTGCTGTTGGCACGGTTGATGTCGCCTGTAATGGCCCCCTCACAGTGGCCCGCCCAAAAGAAGTCGAGCGATGCCCCAACTGCTTTGAGAAAAATTCGCTGCCATGCGTGCAGCTGCAACGGGCCGTCACGGCCGCAGCGTACGAGTCCGCACGCCGCACTGATGCACAGATCGTTGCGATTGAGAATGATCGCCGCACCCCAATCATCGAGGCCCAGCATGACCGTCTTGAAATACGTCACTGCAGTCTCGGCGCGTCGCCGTCGAAGTCCGCGTCCGTGTCGGCGCTCGCCGCCCGGCGCATCACCTCAGCGGCGGCCTGCAGCGCGCCGATGATGTCTGACACCGGGCCGCCGATGCCCTGCGTGAATTCGATGGTGAGCGCCGTGCCCGTGTCCACGTTGTGACAATCGAACGTCGCCGTGTAGTCGTGCTCACGCACGACGATGTCCTTCGCGGCCGGGATGACGCGCCAGCGACTCATCGCGGCTGGTCGTACACCGCACCGCAGGCCAACACGATGGACTTCGTGTCCTCGGTGTTGCCTTCGGGAGAGCCGTACGCCTTCTTGGCGTTCGCCACGCACTCGTCCAGGCTCTTGAACTGCGTGACCGGGTGATAGTTGCCGTCACCGAGCTTCACCAGCCCGAACACGGCGCTGGGGGTCGAGGTCTGGGCGCAGGCGGCCAGGAGTCCGAGAGTCAGGGAAGCGAACAGGGCCTTCATACGAACCTCGCCTTGATGGCAGTGAGTGGGAGTAACAAGGGAAACCGGTTGGCGATGGCGTAGTCCATACCGCATTTGCGATGGATCTCGCGCTCGATGCACGCGACGGCCGGCGCGCGGACGCGCTCAGCGAAATCAGTCTCGGACATCTCTGGCATTGCGTAGGCGAGAGCGTTGTACTGCACGAGGCGGCCGCTCGCCGGGTCGCGCCATGCGAAGTCCCAACTCCACACGTCGTATGGTTCGTCGATAGTGTACTGCTGGCACTCGCGGACCACGCCGGGCGGGAAATGCGGGCGCGGGAAATTCTTGCGCGTGATCCTCATCGCTTCCTCCAGCGCTCGATGGTGCGCTGCACCTGGGCCTGGTCGTTCAGGGTCTCGTCCACGAACCAAAGGATCTGCTGATTGATCCGGATCGGCAGCGGGGCCATGCGCCGCGCCAGCAGCCGGCCGAGTTCGCCGTGCGAGCATCGGTACAGCTGGGTCAGGTTCTCGCGGGTGTACATCAGCGCGTCGCCGCCCAAGGGGAGCGGGATCTTACGGGGTGCTGGAGTTTGGGGGTTGTCGGTCACGTCGGATCTCCGGGGGTTTGACAATATCCCCTCGTCAACGTATTCAGGGCAAACGACGAGAATCCGGGCGGGTTTCCGAAAGGTAACGTTCCGAGCGTAACGTTTTCAGGCGGAGATGTGGAGATGAACCGCCCTCCGAGCGTAGGTGTGGAGATGTGGAGATGAACCTCCCTCAGCGGTACCCCAGGGTAACGAGTTTTCGCCCCGCCGCGACGATCACGAGCTGGTGACAGTTCCAGCCCTCCATTGGGGGTTTTGGGATTATGACAGTGGATTGAGCCCTGGGGATGGGTCGCGCTAGGGCATGATTAGCCTCTAGAATCAAGGGCTTGCGAGTGACAGTCGGGGGCGCGACTGTCAGCACCCCAGGGCGGAGATGGTTGCCTAGGCAGTGATTGCCTGGGCAACGTGAGGCGCGCGGCGCACACGGTCGCGTGCCCTGGGGCACAGGAGTGAGGAGCAGGCGTGAGTAGCCGGGGCAGAGTCAGCGAGGGCCGGACAGTGTTGAGATGATGTATATGAGTCTCTATCTACGCGTGAAAACTTAAATAAGAATGATTCTCATTTAGATGATGTAGTTAAAAAGGTAGTAGGGACCGGACTCATACACATCGTCTCAACACCCTGGGGCGCGCTTGACCATGGCCGTGAGCTGTGATCAATATGAGGTGGGACGACCTTCACAACCATCCGAGGTGAGAGCCAATGGGCAGGACACTCGCAGAGATCGAGGCCGAGCTGGGCCGCCCGTGTCGGCACACCGTGGGCCCGATGGGGCGCAATCAGTGGGGCGACTACTGTCGCGCCTGTTCCAACATCGCATCCGTGCGACGCTACAAAGCGCGCCATCCCGAACGCAAGCGCCGTCGTGGCGCAATCCAATCCCAACTCTAGAGGTGAGAGCCAACATGTGTCTGACAATCAATCGCAAGCAAGTCAAGCCGCGCCAGCGCGTTGCCTACAAGGTCATGGAAGACTACACGGCCGCACGCGAGTATTTGTCGTCATTTCAGTATGCGTTGTACAAGGTCGGCCGGCGTGCTGAGCTGCGCGCGGACGCGGTGACGCGCTCCCTCAGCAACAAATCAGAGACCCTCGAAGGATACTACGTGTTCCTCAAGCGGGCGGATGCACTGCGGGCCGCACTCGCGTACCACGAGATCGTGGTCGAGGTTGAGGTGAACCCGGTCAACTTCCTGTATCGCGGCAACCAGATGTTTGTGGGCGTAGACAACGATTGCGCCACCTACAACGCGATCACAGTGAAGCGCCGCATCGCAGATTATAGGAACAGGAACAGGAACACATGAGCCGCGAGGAGAGGTGAGAGCCATGGCAACCGCAACCGTCGAGCGATCGCTACCAACGCCGCCGCCCCCGATCACGATCACGCTAACGCTGAGCCTCGACGAAGCGCATCTGCTACGCGATCTCCTGGTCAGCTACGAATACACGCGCTTGTCGGGCGGCATCTTCGCTGCGCTGTATCGCATTCCTGAGCTGCAGCAGAGCCCCGTGGTCTATCGCAAGCAGGTGGGTTGGGTGTACGATGAGCACGCGTGAGCAACAGGCGTGGACCGGTGCAATCATTGTGAATGCGCTGATGACGCTCGCAATGATTGGGCCGAGCGCTAGTCCGCCACCGCCAGAGCAGGCGATGACCTACGTTAACCTGCCCAACGAGGCGCAGCTGCAGGACACTAGCGACACGAGCCAACAGACGCCATGCGAACAGTCGTACATAGGTGTTGGCTTCATGTACAGCGCGAATACAAGCCAGATCATTCAAGCGCCCGAACCGCTGCCAGCGTATCAGGCCGGGCTGCGCGTCGGAGACATAGTCGAGTTGCTGCCACCGATGCCCATGTACGTAGGTAAGAGCGTGACGTTTCGCGTGCGGCGCGGCTCCGCGCATCTCACGTTCACCATCAATCCACAACACATCTGCTACCTGGAAGGAACACACCAATGACCATCATTCTTGAACTGACCGATGCGGAAGCCAGCGCGCTGGCGACCATCACCTTGCGCGGCATACGTTGGACGACGCCGAAGATCGGCAACGCCGCGCAGGATATCTACTACGCCCTGATAGATGTAGATGTCGAGCGCGTGCCGGGTGTGAGGTACAACAGGTTTGCTGAATTCACTGTCGAGGAACATTCATGAGCGACAAAATCGAATTCGTACTTGAGCTGACACGTGATGAGGCGCTTGGCCTAGTGGCGCTCATCGGATCCACGTACGGCGTCGTGGGATACCGCATCTACGACGCCTTGAGGTCGGTGTTAGAGATCGACTCCTGCTGGAGTAAGAATGAGGCAGAAGAACGCTTTCCTAGGCTCAAGGGCGAAGGAGAATTCGCGTGAGCGTCTACACATTCACCTATCAAAACGACATCCCCGGCAGCTCGGATGTGGCCGTGCGCTTCGACGATCAGAACGGCGAGTATCCGTTCATCGAGCACGTGATCGAAGCCTTCGAGCAGTTCTTGCTGGGCGTCACCTTTCAGCCCGGCTCGATTGGAAAGTACCTCGACAAGGACAAACTGCAGAAGCAACTGCTGCAGTACATGGAGTGGCGCGCTCAGGTCGCTGAGTGAGCTGGCATCCGAAGCTAAAGAAACCGCAGCGCGTTTGTCCGCACGGGGTCTTGGGCGTAAAAAGTTGCGTTGATTGTAGACGCGCGCTGGATCGTGCGAGGTACGCTCGCGACAAGGCGAAGCGCAAAGCGCTCGCCAACGCAACGTACGCCAAAGACCCAGAGCGCGCCAAGGCGCGGTCGCGAGTGTACAAGCGCGCTCATCCTGAATACGGACGCGAAGACAACGCAAAGAGGCGGGCGGCGCTTAGAGCCGCGCGCTGCGAGTGTTGCACGCGCAAAGATCTGCGGCGCGTCTATCTGGTCGCCGAACTGGTGTGCTACGAGGTAGACCACGTCATCGCATTAGCAAATGGTGGAAAGCATTGCTGCAAAAATCTGCAGTTGCTGTCACCCGAAGCACACCGCGAAAAAACCAAACACGAGAGGCAACCGCATTGGGCACGCCAATAGAATTGCGCGGCGCTACACTCGAAGAGTGGATGGCGTTTGATTTTGGGCTGGGATTAGGGGCTAATCTCCTGCCGTGCGTCCCGTATGGCGATGATGTTAAGGTCGTAGCGGGTAGCGCGCTGGCGGGGAAAGTAGGGAAAATACCCGGAATGTTCAATCGCGCGGGAGAGGCGCACGGGATCACAAATTGGCAAAAGCGCGATATTCTTAGCAATGAAATTCAACTATGGATGAATGACCGCCGATTGAATATCTGCGTGCGCACGGGCCCGATCAGCGGCGTGTACGCCCTGGACGTCGATGTTGAAGACAAGAACACCGTAGCCGCTCTCTATGGCGCGATTCATGGCGCAATAAACGCCGCAGGCAACGCGACCGCGTATACGCGTTACAGATCCAACAGTCAGAAGTTTCTTGTACCGTTCCGCCTGGAGGGTGGGCAATGCAAAAAGCGAATCATCAAGACCGATCACGGCAACATCGAACTGTTAGCCGACGGACAGCAATTTGTGGCGGCGGGCTCGCACTCCTCGGGGGTGCGGTATCTGTGGTCGCCGGGATTACCCGAGAGCCTGCCAACGCTGACGCTGGATCAGCTGAACCAGATATGGGAGCAACTGGCGAAGACGTATGCGACGACCGATTCACTCCGGCAGAACCTGACTGTGCTGGGGAAGGCCTGCCGCCCCTCGACGCAACCGGATGGTCAGAAGCAGACGGACTCAACGAAGGCGACTACGTTACCTTTGGCACCAACCCTCAACTCTTTATCGTTGACCGACACCCTGACGGATATCTCCGAATCAGACTGGCAACAGCTGCTGAATTGCCTCCGTTTTCTTCTCGACAAGGTACAGGACAATGACACGTGGTCAGAAGTCGGGTACGCGCTCCTCTCGCTCCAACACACGCGCCCGATCCAGCAGCTCTGGAGCGACTTCTCGCGCAAAGCCGTCGGCTACGTCGAAGGTGCGGACGTCCAATGGTGGGATAGTCATCGCACTCAGACGCCACGAACAGATTATCGACACGTCTTCACGATGGCCCGCGCTAAAGGTTGGCAACGAGTTGCAGATCCAAGTCTCTTCCCCCCGGTTCGTGAAAGCGTGGAGGGGAGTGAGATGGGTGCCGGCGCGGTATCGGAAGTTCCTAGTGACGGCAACATTGGCGCGGATCAAGCCCTCGATGTCGTCCCCGACGCGCCGACGCAGCCGATCATCCAGCTAGCACAAGGTAACTACAGCAACATCATCGATCAGATGGAGAATCTGATGGTGCCCGAGATCTACGTGCAGGGCCCGCACCTCGTGCGTCGCACGCAGGCGCACGACGACGCCAAGATCCAGCGCAAGGATGACGCGCTGATGCTGACGCCCGTATCGCCCGAATGGATGACCAAGCGCTTCGGCGAGATCGCGCTCATTCAGAAATGGTTCCAGGGCGCGTGGATCAACACCGATCTCACCGCCAAGTATGTGCTGGGACTATTGAACCTTGGAGGGTGGACGCGCCTGCGCCCGCTCAATGCAATCGCACGCGCGCCGTTTGTGCGCGAAGATGGGAGCATCTGTGACACCCCAGGATACGATCCTCGAACAAGAGTTCTTTACGTTCCTAGCACCGAGTACCCCAGCATCCCCGCAGACCCAGATCTCGGTTCGGCGCGAGCGGCTATTGAGCGGATACGTGGAGTATTCGATCAGTTTCCCTGGAAGGAACCCGCCAGCGAATCCGCTTTTCTATCGCATATTCTTGCGGAAGCCGCGCGCCTCGCAATTGACTGCTGTCCGATCTATTTCTATGACGCACCATCAGCAGGTACCGGCAAAGGATTGCTTCAAGAGATGGCCGCCCGAATTGTACACGGCAGCGAACCTGCAATTCGACCCTGGGTCAGCGATGGTGACGAAATCAGAAAGTCTCTCTACGCCAGTCTGTTGGCAGGGGATCGAAGCCTGTGGTTCGACAACGTTCCCACCGGACACAAAGTTCGCAGTCCCGAACTGTGCGCCTTCATTACCAGCAGCACATGGAAAGATCGGAAGTTGGGAGAGAGCGAGACGCTCGGTGTCCCCAATAAGTGCGTCCTTGTTGCCTCAGGCAACAACATCACCCCGGTCTCCGACTTGGCGCGACGCTCGCTGGTGGTACGCATGGACGCCAACACGGAGAAGCTGAAGGAACGCGTGTTCAAGATCCCTGAGGGCATGCTGCGGCCGTACGTGATGGAGCATCGGCCGCAGATGTTGGTCGATGCCTTAACCGTCATAAAAGCCTTTCACGCCGCCAAGAGCATACCGAAGATGCCCGTTGCGTTACAGAGTTTTGGCGCGTGGTCGCGGTTCTGCCGCGATCCGCTGATCTGGCTGGGGCTCGCTGATCCCGTGGTCACGCAAAAAGAAACGGACGACGAGACGACGAGCGTAGGCAATGTGTTTGAGCGCCTGTACCAACAGTTCGGTGATCGCACCTTCACGGGCCTGGACGTGGCGCATCTGGTGAACGGACTCGCGGATCCGAACGGCGAGCTGGCGAATGAGCTGATGGAAAACGGCTGCAGCGAGCCGAATCAGCCGAAGAAAGTGGGGTACTGGCTGCGCGGATGCCGTGACCGCATCAGCAGCGGCCTCAAGCTGACGCACGCGGGCGACACACGCACGGGCGTCAAGTGGCGCTTCACCAAGATGAACGAGGATCTCACATGACAGAACAACATTCCTCAAATCCGGTGGTGCAGAAAGTCACCTTTGACGCGCGCCGTCGACGCTTCTGGTACGACGCTAACGGGATCACGCGCGAGGCGAGCGACGATGAGATCGCCAGCGAGTTTGTACGTTTGGAAGATCGAGCCAGGGCTGCGGAGGCTCAGAAGGAGCGATGCGCAGGAATGACGGCCAGCGAATGGCGCGGGGGTGTTCATTAAGACGCAGGGCCAGTGGGAAGCGTCAAAGGCAGAGATCACGCGGCTGCACGGCCTGCTGCGACGTGCGAGAATCCAGATCAACCGCCTATGTGACTCCTTAGACCTCATGCCGGATGAAGTTGGGGAACTGCTGAACGCATTAGCCGCCGACGAGACGTCTGATGATAATTGAGTCTCTCGTACCCGGTGATTCGTTGTCGCAGCTCGTACAGGTACGTGCGCGCAACTTCGGCATCCGCATCAAGTGGACGGGGCGCGCCATCGAAGACATCGACGCGCTGTGTCAGGAGTATTGGAACCGCAAGAACTTCAACGAGTGCCTATGGGACAACGGGCTGCGCGAGCTGATGACGATGCCTGAGTACAACACGCTGCCCGAAGCAATGCAGGCGAAGATAGCGAGCATCGTGCTCAAGGCGCGCGCGCACTTCGAGATGCGCGTGGCGCAGCGCGCCCAGGGAGCGGGCAAGTGATCTGGGTCGGCGTAGCGCTGGTACTCGTGAGCGGCGCGGGCGGCGTGTACTTCGGTGTGCTGTGGTGCGACTACATGGTCGAGGCCATGAGAGTCACGCACAAGCGTGAGATGGACGAGATCTACGAGGAAGTGCGGCGCTTACGCGCCCAGGTCGCAAGCCTGATAGGGAAAGAATGAACAGTCCCGGCGAAGCGTTTGTGATTCAGCTGGCTCGCGCCTCGCGAAAGGCCAACTATATAATTCGCAATCTGTCGCGCGCGGACAGAGACGACGTGATCGCTGCAGCCATCGCATGGTGCTGGGAGAACCGTGACAACTACAGTCTCACAACCACGCTCGATACGTGGTTCGTGAATGCGGTGAAAGACGCATTGAAAGACTGGCGACGTGGCGAGCGTAAGCAGGCGACAACGCCGCTGCTGGATATTCCGACAGGCGATAGCACGCTAGCAGAGGTACAGGCGCGCGAAGCAGCTAGTAAACTGATGGCAGCACTACCACCGGCCTACAAAATGGTCGCGACGCTGCTCCAGCAAGGATATACACGCGTTGAGATGATGGAGCAGCACGGATTATCACACGACAGCATCTACGAGGCCCGCCAGCGCATTAAGCAACTGCGCAGGCTGCTGCCGGATGATCACGAGTACCGCCGCGTTCTACGAAACAGCGGCGCCATCTCAGAGATGCGCCCCCCGTCCGGCATTGATCGCGAGATCGCACAGCTGGAGTCTATGCCCAAGCATGGCGCGGACTGCCCGCCGTGCTGGCTGTGTAAATGGTTTGATGGGTACATGCCCGTCGGGCGAGTGTCCATGCGGATGCCGATTCAGGAGGCCGAGGTGCGCGACGCAGTGCGCGACACTGAGGCGCGTAAGATTGAAATAGCTCAAGAGGTGCGAGATGGGTTGCTTTGAATACCAGTGTGAAGACAATCACGTGACCGAACATCGCGTCGCGCTCTCCGAGCGACCGGATGCGATCACGTGCGAGAAGTGCGGTAAACCCGCCGAGTTCGTACTGTCGGCTACGCCGACTACGTTTCGGCAAAATGATCGGAAAGCTTTCAAAAGGAAGGGACACTAATGACGACTCAAGTAGACGCGAAGCTGATGTGTCTCGTCGCGGCGCTGCGCCACGGCATTCAGACACTCAACACGCCAGGGCTGAGCGTGAACGTACACCCGAATCCGTTCTTCCTGCACGTGATCGGCGAGCTGGATCTGAAGCACATCGCCGAGCGCGTGATCAAGAATCTCGAAGAGTTCGCCAAGACCGAGGCGAAGCGTGCGGAGGCTGACGCGGCGACCGCTGCGTCCGCAGTGGATGGGCACTGATTCTGTTAAATTGACGGTGGGGGTTGACATCAGCCCCCGGCGGCCTCATAGTGGCGTCACTGGAAACGGAGACGCAACGATGAGCACCACGATATATTCCGCCGATGTCCGCGCCCGCATCCCGGCCTTTCTGGCCGCCGCGCAGGCGCTGGTAGACGCGTATTTTGCCCGGAACTTCCCGAACACCGTTCCGCCCACACTCTCACAGGACGGCAACGGCGCGTCCTATCAGCGGATAGTAAGCCGCGATAAGTGCTCCGAGCACGGCAGCGCCTACTGCTTCATAGATCTCGCCACGGGCGACGTGCTGAAGGCCGACAGCTTCAAGCGCCCGGCCAAAACCGCCCGCTCGAATATCTTCGCGACCGATGCGGGCGTTAGCGGCGTCGGGCCGCATGGCGCGAAGTACCTGCGATGATCCAGCGCCCACACCTGCGTCGCGCCCGCAAGGCGCGCGAGAATCCGCATCAACTGCTATTACCTTTGGTTTGGAGAGAGCCATGAAAGTGCTCACGAAAGCGATGACGCAAAAGATGCGCGAGCAGGCGGGTATCGCTCTACCGTTTCAGTACCGCTCGATTCCGATGGCGTTGGCCGAGGAGATCAACCGATCTTACGTGGCTATTCCTAGCACGCAGGCGCAGAACCTGCCGCGCGATCAAGTCTACACCGCAGGAAACATCACCGAGGAGCTGACGCCCGTCGTCAAGAACGAGCGCGCGGTCATATCCTCGCACGCCAGCTACCTGTCGAATCTGTTCGATGATACGGCCGGGATGGTCGCGCGGTTCCGCGCGAAGGTGCGGCATGTGGACTTTGATACGCTGGTCGGCACCGGACTGTCAGGCGCGCTGGCAGCGCAGCTCCTGGCGCAGTCCGTGAGCTGCCACTTCGCCGTCGTCCGCAAGAGCGGCGAGAGCACGCACAGCAACAACACCGTCGAGGGTGTGATCGGCAAGCGATGGTTGTTCGTGGACGATCTGGTCGCAAGCGGCGAGACGCGCTCGCGCGTGAAGACCGCCATGCAATCGTTCTGTGAGATTTACGAATTCGAGAGCGTGTACGTCGGCGACTACCTGTACTACAACAACACGTTCCACGCAAAGGAAGATGGCAATGTGTAGTCATTCGAGCAACTACCTTAAAGACGGTGCGATCACATGCGCTCTATGTGAGCTGGAATCCGCCATAGAGGCGCTGCGTGACATCGCCGCCCTCAAGAGCACGAGCAAGCGCCAGCGCGTCAACAGCGAGCGTGCAATCACGTGGCTGTACGCTCACGGCCACCCCTTGGAACCCGGCGGATACGTACCGGGTGTTGGATTCACAGAGGAGATTTGAACATGATCTGGATATTTGCAGCGGTAGTCTTATGGCTCGCGGTCGCCGTCCCCGGCTTCCGTAAATTCTTGGGTTATTCCGCGCTCGCCATTGGCGCGCTTGTAGCGCTTCTTGTGGTCATCAGCGCGGCGCACGGCCCATGAGAGTCCTTTACGCGAGCCAGAAGGGCAGCAAGCCGCTGAACTTTGGCATGAACCGAGCGAAGCGCGTCGCGCGCCTCGCCGACAAGCGGGACCAGATCGCCGTACTGCGAGAGCTGGGCCCAGGGCTGCCACGGCAGCATTCGCATCATCAGGAGCTGGTACGCCAGCGGCATCGATACTACGCCGAAGTCGGCGCGGAGGTTGATCGTGAACGCATTCGATCCGAAGAGTCCAAGCGGGAAAGCCTTCGACTTGAGGCACAGAAGTCCGGAAGTGAAGGCGCAGACACTGCGCACACTGGCGACGCTGGTGGAGCGATACCCGAACCTGCGCCTGGGGCAGCTGATAGCGAACGCGATAGCGGGCCGGGATCTCTTTAACATCGAGGATGACGAGCTGGGATTCGCGCTCAACCGTCTCTTCGTGACCTACACACAGTTCGAGGCCGCCGGCATCGATAGGAGGAAGGTATGAAGCAACGATGCGAAGGCATAAAAGACAATCCGCGATACCACAAGGGCGCGGAGTTTGGACAGCGCTGCAAGAAAGATGCTGCGGAAGGCGACATCTACTGCGCGATGCATAGGCTGAAGGCGAAGATCAAGGCGATGTCACCGGCGGAGAAGCGGGCGTTCTTTGGCGAGCCCCGGAAACGTCGTGACACATTCTGGGACTTCATTCCTCCTGATGAAAATGGACGCCGCTACCTCGGCGAC
>Ga0209380_10001606_pt1 | contig 14969 bp, 13 predicted proteins | sample HubBroMetageWFT6_FD_188347 | JGI IMG/M metagenome (GOLD analysis project Ga0209380, IMG submission 188347) | Warmed and freeze-thawed soil microbial communities from the Hubbard Brook experimental Forest, New Hampshire - Hubbard Brook CCASE Soil... | ecosystem: Environmental > Terrestrial >...
GACCAGATTCCAACCCATACGACCCATCCCTACGGTAGTAGACGGATGGATGTTCGATATCGAACAGTCTCCACGGCCTTTGATTCCCGCCACAAAACTGAAGGACCCGCCTTCCTTTGCGGCCGTTACCCGACGCCATTGCAGGTTTTAGAGGCGGCCGTGAACTGCGAATCCGAAGAAGCCGAAATTGCTCGTCTTCGCCAGGAACGAGCCCCAGCGCTTGAAAAATGAAATCTACCTAGGGCCCTCGCCCCAGGGAACGGGCTTGCTATGATGCTAAGTCAGGACCGCATTCGAGAACTGCATCGCCGCCTGTTCGCACAACACGGCAACCACCAATCGAGTTCACTCGCCTGGCGTCATCCACAGTTGCATCGCCTGCTTCGGAAAACAGAACTAGAACTAGAGAGGTTCTTTTCGCTTCCCGTTCCGCGCTGTCGGTTGCAACCTAAGCGAACCGCAGCTCAATCGAGGAAAAGGTGTCCGACGGCAACCACCACTCCCAGTAGCACATCCAAACCTCACTGAATTCCAGAGTATTGAAGGAGACGGCCATGCGCCGCAGGCTGTCCGGGCCATCTGCTCCTCTTTTTGTTCCCCTTAGTCTAGCCGCGCTCCTCATTGCGGCATCCAGTCTCGCTTCCTGTGCGGGGAAGGCCTTGGGCGGGAATCAAGGAGGCTCGGGAAACGGCTCTGCTGCATCCCCGGTCACTCCGACAATCTCTTGGCCGACGCCTTCGCCGATCGCCAATACAACCCCTCTGACTTCGACGCAGCTGGACGCGACTGCAAGCGTCCCGGGCAGGTTCGTCTACACTCCGGCAGCAGGGACGGTGCTCACCGCCGGAACGCACGCGCTCTCCGTCGCCTTTACCCCTGCCAACCCTGCTGGTTACAACGATGCGAGCGCATCGGTAACGATCACAATCAATCCGGCGCTCACCTCGCCCTCCGCATACGTTTACGTATCGGGCAGCGCGAATGCCAGCACCGCCGAGGTTTACGCCTTCAGCGCCGCCTCTGACGGGACGCTCACGCCCGTTGCTGGTTCGCCTTTCTCAATCATTGGCGGGCTGCAGGCTACGAATGGAAAATTGCTCTTTGGCGGAAATGGGATGGATATCGATTCGTATTCCGTGGCGGCGGACGGCAGCTTTCTGCAAGTCGCATCCATCAACGCACAGGCATTGAACAGCAAGGATTTAAATGGCGGTGCGTGTGGTGGCCCCACCGCCCTGTTCCCGGACCATAGCGGCACCGTTTTATACGACTTGGACTTCTACAGCGACTGCGCCAACAACGCCTACCAGCTTTTCAGCGTCGATCGCTCCAGCGGCAGCCTCAGCTACATCGGAGTTACGTCTGTCACGACCCCGATATTCGAAGTGCCGTTGAGTTTCCTTGGCAACAATCAGTTCGCATATGGAGCGAGCTGCTATCACTGGTACCAGGACATTTTCGGATTCACTCGCAACCGCGACGGATCGCTCACGTCACTGGGCGTCAACCCGACGCTCGGCCCACCCATGCCAGTTTCCCAGGCAGGACAAATGTACTGTCCCTATCTCACAGCCACCGATCCAACCAACCACTTAGCGGTACCCGTGCAACCGCTTGATAATTCCTCATTGCAGCCGCTCGGCCCCTACCAACTTGCGACTTACACGGCTGACAGTTCGGGGAACCTGACCACGACCAGCACTTATTCGAATATGCCCACAACCTCGGTTACCACCAACAGCTCGTTAGGCTCGCTGACAAATATCTCTATGTCCCCATCTGGTCAGCTTTTAGCGGTTGCTGGAACACAGGGCTTACAGGTATTCCATTTCAACGCCGCGGATCCCATCACCCCCTACACAAGCGCCCTGATCACAGGCCAAGTCGATCAGATTGTCTGGGATAATCACGACCATCTCTACGCCATCAGCCAATCCGCGGGAAAACTATTCGTGCTTACGGTTACTCCGACGAGCAACAGCCAAGCCCCAGGATCACCGTACACAATAACGAGCCCGGCAAACCTGGTGGTTCTGTCCCAGTAGGAGATGCAGCGCGCGATCCATTTAGTCCGCCGGCCCCATCACCTTCATCTTGCTTTCCACGTGGGTGTGCTCAAATTTTGAATTTTCCAGCGCGATCGAGACCTGCCGGTTGATGAAGAACAAGGCATGAATCCGGAACTCCGTGCCAAAGGTTTCGGGAAACCAGACTCCATCCTCCTGCCGTTTGTAGACCACATTGAATCCGACTCCGGGCACATCGGTTCCGAGCATCGTGCGCACCAGAAATGGAATCCGCCGCGAAAGTTTGGTGAACACTCTGACGGGTTGAAACTCCGCAGCGTCGATGTAGGCCTCGCCCGCCCAGGTAATTTCATCCTTGTCCTTCGGTCGAAAACCGATGTGATAGATGCTGCGCCCGGCTTGCATCTCCTGCCCGAGCAGCTTGAATTCGTAGCTCTTCTGCTCTTCGCTGGTCAGCGGAAAAAGATCTTTCGCCAGCCCGTCTTTCGTCTTTTCATTCGAAAGGTCTTCTCGAAACCCATGGATCAAGCCCCCGTCCAGACTGTCAGCCTGGGGAACCGGCTCTCCTTGGAAGGTCTCGTATCTCCCCTTGTTCCAAAAGCGGCCCGTCAGCAGCTTGAGCTCTTTCTGAGTTCCATCCGGCGTAGGAACCACGTCGTAATCTGCCGTCTCTTCGCGCAAGACCTTGTTGGTCTTGTGCGTCAGAATGTGGATGTGCTGGCGGTAAACGTATTGCTTGCGCAATGCTTCGCTGCGATCCTGGTTCTCCGCCACCCGTGCCATGATGGCCTCGGCCGTCAGTGATGCCGGCCCGGGGTCCTTCGCTGGTTCGGGCGGAGAATTCTGTGCGAACGAAATAGCGGCCGCCAGCACGAATGCCCCAACCCGCAGGATCAGCATAGACATACCTCCGCTCCTGTTACTAACGCACGGGGAGCGAAAAAGTTCCCTCAGCTTTGACCCATGTTCAGCTTCCAACGAAGAAAGCGGACACGAGGAAGCCTCGTTCCGGGATTCCGACCTCCGTGCCCTTTGTGGGTATCCCGGTTTTTAGTAGATGACTCTGACCGAGAACTGAATCTGCCGTGAAGTTCCGGCGGTCTTGCTGACGATGCCAAATCCGCGCCCCCGAACGATGTTCGAAGGGAGTCCGAAATTCACGAGGTTGAATAGATTGAAAAGCTCCGCTCGAAACTCAATCGTCTCCAGTTCCCCGTTCCCGCGATGTCCAAAGGGAGTGTCCTTGATCAGCGCGGGACGCGGAAACATGCAAGTGACGCCTCATCACAGGAGCGCGAGACGACAAGCTAACCGTGGTAGCATTTCCCTGGAGGGCATCCCACTCTCCTCGGCCCATGCGCCGCATCCCGGCCATCTCGCTCTGGCTTACGTTGTGCGGTCTATTCATGTGCTCGATATCGGCTTCGGCCGCCCCCGAACCAAATCCCTGGCTTGAAATCCACTCCACCCACTTCACCGTAATCACCGACGCGGGGGAAAAAAAAGGCCGCGAGGTCGCCCTTCGCTTCGAGCAGATGCGCGCCGTCTTCGCCCTTTTGCTGGGCAAAGACCATCTCAACCAGTCGATCCCGCTTACCATTCTCGCCTTCAAGAATGACAAGTCCTACTACCAGGTTGCGCCCCTGCGCCAAGGCCAGCCCATCCGTGTCCCTGGATTTTTTCTTGCCGGCGAAGATCAGGACTTCATCGTGCTCAACCTGTTCGAAGAAGAATCCTGGCGCGCCGTAGCGCACGACCTCGCCGGAATGTTACTGAATTACAACTATCCTCCCGCTCAAGGATGGTTCGACGAAGGTCTTGCCGAATATTTCGCTGCCATTCGTGTCGATAACAAACAAGTCGAACTCGGGGGCGATCCTGAGCTTCCTCCCTCCGGCACGCAGGATTTGCTTGCTATCCAGCGCGACACGCATACGCCCAAATCACTCAGCGAATTGCTCGGCGCCCAGGTCTGGCTCTCTCTGCCCGATCTGTTCTCGATGAAGCACGACACATCGGCGCGCAACGAAGGCAGCCATCACACGCTCTACTATGCGGAGTCATGGATCGTCCTCCACTACCTCCTCCACGAGCAGAAGCTGGCGGAAACCGGCGCTTACTTCAATGCGGTGCTGAACGAACACCTTCCGGTCGAGGATGCGATTCAAAAAGCCTACGGGATGAGTTCCGCGAAAATGGAACAAGCGGTGAAGGATTACTTCCATGGTCAGGCCGCCTCGTTGACTGCGGTCGACGCGGCCCGCCAAAGCAATGCGAACGTCACTTCTCCCTCGAACTCAAACCCACCCGGCCAGAGCTACAGGTTTGCCGTTCCCGTCGGACCCGACGATTCAGCCATCACATCGAAGCCTCTCCCCGAGGCAGACGCACGCGCTCTCTATTTTGAAGTTGCAATTCGCATCCCCGAACGCCGCGACCGCGGTCTGCAGGAATTAAATACGCTGGCTACGGCGCCCACTGCCGCTGACAAGAAGTTCGAAGCGAAGAAACAAGAGAAGAGACCGAGCGAAGATTCCGACCAACTCCCGACCAATGCCATGGGCAGCCCGCTCGCGCATCGCATTCTTGCCTGGGACGACATCCAGCATGCAAATTTCGCCGAGGCTTCGAGCGAACTCAAAGACGCTTTAGCTTTAAATCCGAGCGACCTGTGGTTGCGATATTACGTATCCGTGCTCAAGTACCGCATAGCGCAGACCAGCCACACCGATATTCAGGGCCTGCCCAACATGATGCTCGATCTGCGCTCCGTGCTCGAGTGGTACCCAGAACTTGCCGACGCCTACGACCTGCTGGCTGTCGCCCGCAATGCCGGCGGAGGTCCCGCCGCCGCGCTCCAGGCCGAGCGCTCGGCGATCAGCCTGAGTCCGCGCGATGAACGCTACAGCTTTCACCTTGCTCAAATTTATGTGGCCAGCAAGAAATGGGAAGCAGCCAACGTTGTTCTGGACAGGCTGAAAGCAAGTGGCAATCCGCAAATTGCTACGCTCGCCCGTGACTTGATCGAGCAGGCCGGAACCGAGCGAAAATACGGCATTCCCGCAAGTGCGGGAGGAATGTCGCAGCCCAAACTTGCTCCGCAAAAGTCGCCCTTTGATGTTCTGGAAGAAGACGCCGCCAAACGCGCCGCCGCTGAGAACTCAGGTCAACCGGCCGCCCCCGAAGACCAGCGTCCCACGAAATTTCTCAAAGGCCGCCTGGTCGCCGTCGACTGCTCGCATTCCCCTGCCGCGGTGCTGACCGTCACTGCGGAAAGCACGGTGCTGAAACTCCGCGCGTCTGACTACAAGTCTCTGCTCCTGATCGGCGCGGATGATTTTTCCTGCGAATGGCGAGACCGCCAGGTCACCGTGAACTACAAACCTCGGGGTCCGAAGGACGGCGATTTGGTCTCGCTGGAAATGCGGTGAAGTTTTGTGCTGGCTGTGTGCGTAACTCCTTCACCGACGATGGCTGGCTGCGTCTCCCGCTTTATTTCCCGTTGCCTTGGAAAATACTCCAGTTTCGGAGTTCTCCTGGAAATAAACAACCCTCCCGCTGGGGGACGGGAGGGTTCCGAAATGTTTCGCAGTTATGCGCGGATGACATTTGCCGCCTGGAAGCCCTTGGGGCCCTTCAGCAGATCAAACTCCACGGTCTCACCCTCGTTGAGCGTGCGGTAGCCGTTCTCCTGAATAGCGGAGAAGTGCACGAATACATCTTCTCCCGTGGAGCGCTGGATGAATCCATATCCCTTCGCCCCATTGAACCACTTCACTGTACCTTTCTCTCTCACGGCAACTACTCCTTTCACCATCGCGAAGAATTGTTCTCCGGCATTCTCGATGTCGCCCCGGTCGATTGGGGCCCCCCTCAAGGAAGCCGATAGAACTTTCGGTTGCGTCTACCGATGTGCAGAAGAATTATCCCCAAAAAAGAAAGGACTCCTCGGTCGCCGCCACGGTTTCAATCCGCAGCGTCGACTTACGGAGCCCGACAATTTGGGGCATTTCCACCACACCCAACCAACGTCAACCACTACTGGTCTCACCACCGGACCACTCCCCGGCGTTGAGCAACAGATAATACGGGCTATTAAAACGATTCGCAAGAAGAATTAGAAAGGAATCGTAATATGACCAGGGGTCACCCGGGACAAATTGCCCATAACTTTAACGAAGATAAAGAAATAGCTCGGGTACCCGCCCTCGGAACTTTAGGGTTTTGACATTCCGCAGCTGGCCCGCCATGCTCTGGTACGATGGAATTTCCTGTGTCCTCACCGCCTATTTCCGCGCTCCCGAAGACCGATTCCCTGCAGCCGCCCATGGTTCGGCCCAGGCCTGCCCGATCAAGTGGCTTGATTATTTCCACCTTCAAATATCTGACGCGAACCGACGTCCACACCTTCGCCTTCTCGGTCGCGGCGAACTCCATCCTGGCATTCTTCCCCTTTGTGGTTCTGTTGATGACCCTTATCCGGCGTGTTTTTCATTCGCGCGTCATGTATGACGTCGTCGTACAACTGCTGCGCGACTACCTTCCCGCCGGACAGGATTTCGTCATCCGCAACCTGAATTCCATGGTCAATTCACGGCAGCGGGTGCAGATCTTTTCGTCGATCATTCTGCTGATTACTTCGTCGGGGGTATTTCTGCCGCTCGAGGTTGCCCTGAACCGTATTTGGCGCTTTGAAAGCAATCGCTCCTACTTGGGCAATCAATTGATCTCGCTCGGTCTGGCGTTCGCCTGTGGCGTGCTGGCTTTGCTCTCGATTGCCATGACCGCGGTTCCGCTTGGGTTGCTGGAGGGTCTATCTCGCGGCTACGGCGCAGGAGTTGTGCGACTGGTTGGGTTCTTGATGATGAAAGTCTTCGCCATTGCCGCCAGTATCGCGATCTTCTTCTTGATTTACTGGCTGCTGCCGAACGGCAAAGTCCCAGCCCGGGCCGTGTTGCCTGCGGCCATCATCATGGGATTGCTCTCGGAAGCTTTGAAATACGCCTATATCATCGCTCTTCCGTGGCTGAATTTTCAGGAAGTCTACGGCCCGTTCGCTCTCTCGGTGAGCATGATGTTCTGGGCATTCTTGTCGGGCTTGCTGCTTCTCGCCGGTGCGAACCTTTCGGCGGAAGATCACCTGCGCCATGCTCTCTAGGGGCTGGTGTGTTCCACCGGATTTTCGGGGATTGCGGTTCCGCGCTTTGGTTTGAGCCTGCTTTTTGCCGAACCGATTCATTCTTCTTCGAATCGGCTTACGGCCTTCCACCAGGAGGATCTTCACCGTATCCCCTGGTGGCGATTGTCATGATCGGGAGGGCATGGACGCTGCTATAGAACTGTAGACCTCCGACGAAACCACGTGCAAGAGAAGTCCAGACCAACACAAAGCCGTCGGCGAATCGCAGACGGCTCTGTTTCCTGCGAGCTGACGGCTGACAGCCGATTTCCTATTTCTTCTGCTCTCCGATCGAAAGCAACTCTACTTCGAAGATCAGAGTTTCGCCTGGGCCGATGTCGCCTCCTGCACCCCGGTCTCCATACGCCAAATCGGCGGGGATAAACAACTGCCACTTTGATCCCACCGGCATCAACAGCAGCGCTTCGGTCCAACCCTTGATCACCCCGCCCACGGGAAACGTCTCCGGATGCCCGCGTTTATACGAGCTGTCAAATTCTTTACCGTTAAGCAGTGTCCCTTTGTAGTTGCAGCTCACGGTGTCGCTGGCAGTGGGCTTCGGACCGCTGCCTGCGGTCAGAATTTTGTATTGCATCCCGCTCGGCAACGTGACCACTCCTTCTTTGCCCTTGTTCGCGGCCAGGAATTCCTCGCCCGCTTTCTGGGCGGCCCCGCCTTCCTCGTGCGCCTTGGCCATCTGCTTCTCGCGGACCTGGCTTTGCAGTTGGGTGAGCGCGGCGCGCACCTCATCGTCGGTTAACTGCGATTTCGTTCCCGCGAGAGCGTCCTTAAATCCCCGCGCTGCAACGGCGGGATCCACCGAGGCATTCACGCCTTGCTTGCGAAGATCGCTGCCGATCTTCATACCCAAGGCGTAGCTCGCTTTGTCTTTTTGTGTTTTGAGGGCAAGAGCAGTTGTGCTCCGGGTGGTTACAGGCGCCTTCTTGGCGGTTGTGGAAGTCGACTTCGTCGCGGGAGCGGACTGATTGGAAGAAGCTTGGCTCGAAGCCGGTTGACTAGGTTGAGCGGATGCGGCCGGAGTCTGCTGCGCCGGGACCTGGCCCAGCAGCATGATGCCGACCGCCAACAATTGACACGCAATGATGAACGGTTTTCGCATATATGGTTATTGTCCCATAAGAACGGGATGAGCCCGCGGTCCGAGTCATCCAAAACACTGAGGCGCACCTCGGGGGCTTAGCCCTTTAGGGCTCTGCCTATCGTGGGATCGATCGCTCCCGCGCCACCGGTTACGCCGGCGAGCTTCTTTTATCCGACGAACTACCCGACATCACGACATCCGAAGATCGGCCCCGGGGCCCGCGAAAACGGGGCCCTCTCGGATCCCGCTAATCGTTTCAAGAGTCGCAAGCAATATGACTAACCACCACGCCAGTCTGATGGTGATGGGACACGCGGACGTTCGCGGCTTGAAGAAGTACAACCTGAAACTTAGCGGGAGGAGAGTCGAATGGGTGAAGAGCTACCTCGTTTCGCAGGGGATTTCCGTCGACCAGGTCCAGACTCGGGCCGAAGGCAAGCAACCTGAACTCAGTAAGAAAGAGGTCTCGACGCTCGAGACCGAAGACCCGCCGAAGCCAGAGCAGGGGATGAGGAAACCTTCAAAAGCAACATGGCTCGCACAAGCTAGCCGGAACAGTCCCGCGTCTGGGGGGAATAGGCGCGGCGGGTCGGTAAGCAATTGAAATACCGGGCAACCAATTCTTGGACTTCGGTCGTCAGTAAGAACTGTAAAAGAAACCCAGCTCTCGCGCAGGTCGCGCACGCAATTGTTTTTGCGGCTGGTTGTTCGTCTGGATCGAGTAGCTGGCAGCGAGCCGTGAGCAGCGAGCCATGAGCAGCGAGCCATGAGCAAATTGACATGCCGCCTGATCACTTTTTAACATGTTTTTGCCGTCAATGTTCAACTGTGGTTCGGCCTAACGGTTCAGCGTTCTTAGCTTGACAACAACTATTTATGATCAAAGTCAAAGACCTTACCAAACGCTACGCCCGCACCATTGCCGTCGATCAGATCTCGTTCGAGGTGGCAAGGGGCCAGATCGTCGGATTTCTCGGCCCCAACGGCGCGGGCAAGACGACAACGATGCGCATCCTGACCTGCTTTTTGCCGGCTTCCGCTGGTTCGGCGACGGTAGCCGGTTTTGACGTTCTCGAAGAGCCTCTGGAGGTCAAAAAGCGAATCGGCTATCTGCCTGAGACGCCTCCCATCTACCCGGAGATGGAGACGGCTGAATATCTGAAATTTGTTGGCCAGCTTAAAGGTTTGTCCGGTGCAGACCTGCGAAAGCGAATCGACTATGTTTGCGAGCGGTGCGCTGTCGCCGACGTGAAAACCAAGCTGCTCGGAAAGTTATCCAAAGGATACCGGCAAAGGGTAGGCTTGGCGCAGGCCATTATTCATAACCCTGAGGTTTTGATTCTCGATGAGCCCACCGCCGGCCTCGACCCGAAGCAGATCAATGAGACGCGGGACCTGATCAAGGATCTCGCGGGCGAACACACCATTGTCTTGAGCACGCACATCCTTCCGGAAGTCGAACAGACTTGTGAACAGGTGATCATCATCAACCGGGGCAAGCTGGTCGCGACCGACTCGGTGCGCAATCTGCAAGCGCGGGCTCGCGGCGCCGAGTCCGTTATCGTCGAAATCGCCGGACGCAGCGGAAAACTGGAATTGCCGATCGTGCAGCACAAGCTTGAGCAGGTCTCCGGCGTCCGCCGCGTGCTCTGCAAACAAGAGATTGACAACCGCATCTTTTTCGAAGTGGAAAGCCAGAAGGGCCGCCTGGTTCGCGGCGAGTTGGCACGCGCCGTGGTCGAATCCGGCTGGGATCTGAATGAGCTTCGACCCTCGGCCGTGAGCCTGGAGGAAATATTCCTGCAACTCACCGGAACTGAGGTTCCCGCTGAAGAACAGAAGGCTTCGGCAACCGAGGTGCTGCAATGAGAAATGCATGGATCATTTGTAGAAAAGAACTGGGCAGCTACTTCGTTTCGCCCGTCGCCTACCTCCTGCTGACCATGTTTGGCGTGATCTTTGGGTTCTTTTTCTGGAATTCGCTCGGCTATTTTGTGGTCGAGGGCATGGAAATGCAGATGCGCGGCCAGATGTTCCCCATGAATCTGAACGAACAGATCGTCCGGCCATTATTGTCGAACGTGGGCGTGATTGGATTGTTTTTCATTCCCATGATCACGATGCGTTTATTCGCAGAAGAGAAACGAACCGGCACCATCGAATTGTTGGCTACGTCCCCCATACGCGATCTGGAAATCATCGTCGGAAAGTGGCTGGCGGCATTGATCCTCTATTCCTGCCTGCTCCTGTTCACCGCTGTGAACTTCGCATTTCTCTTCAAGTACGGTAACCCGGACTGGAAACCGCTGGCCGTGGGCTATCTCGGCCTGTTGCTCCAGGCGGGCGCGCTGCTGGCGATCGGCACCTTTATCTCGACGCTTACGAAGAATCAGATCATCGCGGGAGCCGCAACCTTCGGAGTATGTTTGTTGCTCTGGGTTCTGGAGTGGGTCGGGGGATACGAGACCGCGACGTGGGCGCGGGTGCTCTCTTACATGTCGGTGATCACCCACTTCGACTCGTTTGGCAGAGGTGTCCTCGACGTCAAGGATGCGGTTTTTTATCTCACGGTAATTATCCTGGGACTGTTCTTCACCGCCCGTTCCCTGGAATCGCTGCGCTGGAGATCTTAAGATGGCAAGCCACTGGCTGAAGGCGAGACAAACCAGGTATGCGGCGTATGCCGCCACCTACATTCTCATCGTCATTGCGGCGATCGTCGTCGCCAACATTCTGGCCGATCGGTACAACAAATCGTACGACGCAACCTCCAACAAGCGTTATAGCCTGTCCGATCAGACAGCCAAAATCGTCAAGGGTCTGAAGCAAGACGCTACCATCACCTACTTCAATCAGAGCACGCGCTTCCGCGATGGCAAGGATCTGCTCGGCGAATATGGCAACCTATCCCCGAGGGTGCACGTGGAATATATCGATCCCGACAAGAACCCCCAAGCCGCGCGCGAGGCTGGCATCAGGGACTTTGGCACAACCATCGTGCAGGTCGGGCTGAAGAAAGAACAGGCCAAGAGCATGACGGAGGAGGGAATCACTGGCGCTTTCATTCGCGACCTGAAGGGCAGCACCCGCACAGCTTGTTTTGCCAGCGGCAGCGGCGAGCATCAACTTGACGATAGCGCCCGGGAAGGCCTTTCGCACTTTAAGGATCAGCTCTCAAAAGACGATTACGAAACCAAGCCCATCGCCCTGTTGCAGAAAGCTGAAATCCCGAACGACTGCACCACGCTGGTAGTTGCAGGTCCGACCAAGAATTATGAGCAACCGGAAGTGGACGCCATCCAGAGGTACGTGGAGGATGGCGGCCGCGCTTTTTTCCTGCTTGACCCACCGCTGCGGCTCGGGCACACCGCAATTGCTGACAACGATGCGCTTACCAGTCTCCTCGAGAGCTGGGGCGTGACTATGGACAAAAATCTGATTCTTGATCTGAACCCCATCGGCCAGCTGGCTGGGCTCGGTCCGCAAGTGGCGCTGGTCACCAATTACAGCTCTCAACCGATCGTAGACAACATGAAAGGGACGGCTACCGGTTTTCCTTTATCCCGTTCCATGGAAATCAAGAACACCGACAAGACCAGCGTGCAGAAGTTGTTCGATTCGTCTGGGAGCAGCTTCGCGACCAACAATCTGAGTTCTGCGGCCGTCAACGCGAACGATCCCAAGAACAGAAAAGGTCCACTAGCCTTAGCGGCGGCGGGTACCTACAACACCGGCAAAGAAAAGTCGCAAGGACGCTTCGTGGTGGTCGGCAGCTCATCCTGGATCGCCAACCAGTTCATCGATTTCAACGGCAATGGCGACCTTGCGCTAAATACCATCAACTGGCTCTCCTCCGACGAAGACTTGATTTCGATCCGGCCCAAACAGCCCGAAGACCGGCGCATTACAATGACCCGGGGGCAATTGGGGTGGGTACGTGTGACCAGCCAGTTCCTCTTGCCGGGGATCGTGGTCCTCGTCGGCATTGGGGTGTGGTGGAAGAGGAGGTAAAAAGCTCTCGGCCCGATTCGAGGGCTGTCCGTGAGAACGCCATGAAACTTCGCAGCTTGATGGTTGCAACTTTTGTTTTCCTTGCCCTCGCCGGAACTTTGTACTGGTCGGAACACCGAAAACCTGCCGCGGAAGCGAGCGTATCTGCCGACACTCCCCCGGCGATCCTCAAACTGGATGAAGCGGCAATTACGAAGGTCGAGCTAAAAAAGAAAGATGCAGTGCCCATCGTGCTGGCAAGGAATAGCTCGGGCACCTGGCAGATCACCGAGCCCAAGCCGCTCAATGCCGATCCAACTGCTGTTTCCAGCACGCTTTCTTCGCTGTCTTCCCTGAACTCCGAGCGCGTGGTTGCGGACAAGGCGCCGGATCTGAAGCAATTTGGCCTCGATCACCCTGGGTTCGAAGTCGACGTCGCCAGCAAGGACAACAGGACGCATCAACTCTTCATCGGGGATGACACCCCGGCAGGTGGCGCGGTCTTTGTGATGCTGGCAGAAGATCCGCGCGTGTTCACCATGGCCAGTTACAACAAAACCAGCCTCGACAAGAGCCTGAATGATTTGCGCGACAAGCGGCTGTTAACCGTGAGCGCAGACCAAGTCAGCCGCCTGGCTCTGATCGAGAAAAATCAGGAGATTGAGTTTGGGCGCAATAAAGATCAGTGGCAGATTCTGAAGCCAAAACCGTTGCGTGCCGATTCCGTCGAGGTGGGCGAACTGGTGGGGAAGCTGGCCGATGCCCGTATGGATCTCAGCGGAGCCGGTGAGCACGCGCAAGAAACCGCAGCCGCGTTTGCTCAGTCCACTCCGGTCGCGACCGCCAAGGTCACAGACCCATCGGGAACCCAAGAACTTCAAGTGTTAAAAAACAAGGACACATACTACGCAACCTCGAGCGTAGTTGAAGGCGTCTACAAGGTGGACTCAAGTCTCGGCCAGGCGCTCGCTAAAAAGCTCGACGATTTCCGCAACAAGAAGCTGTTTGAGTTCGGCTACAGCGACCCTTCTAAGATCGAGATGCACAATGGCGCTAAGGCCTATTTTTTGAGTAAGGGCGGAGCTGATTGGTGGTCGAACGGGAAGAAAATGGATGTCGGAAGCGTGCAGGCGCTAATTTCTGACCTGCGTGATTTGTCTGCCAGCAAATTCATCGACTCCGGTTTCGCCAACCCGACCATCGAACTCACCGTTACCTCTGACGATGGTAAACGGTTGGAAAATGTTTCCATTGGAAAGTCCGGCGACGCGTTCGTTGCGAAACGCGAGAATGAGCCGACCCTTTATCATCTGGAATCAAGCTCGGTCGACACCCTTCAGAAAGCCGCTGACGACATCAAACCCGCTGCAATAACCCCCAAGTGAGGGCGATATCCTTTAAGGACACGGCGGACGACGCCGTGCGCGATTGAGACGAAAGCGGCAATGAATAAACAGCTGCCACGAATTGTCATCGTCCTACTCGGTCTGACGGCTACGCGCTCTACGCCGCCCGAAGAGGCGAGCGATCCTCGCTTCGGCACCCGCCTGGACCGGGGCAGAATGCGACTGCTTTGGTGCCAGACTGGCAGTAAGCTCGCTGATACGCGGCGGCGCTTCTGCAAGCCGGCTCAGAACCTGCTCGAGGGCGAGTAACCTGCGCGCGGCACCTGACGTATCCTTAAACTTACTTCCCCCAGGCTGGGAAGGTTTTCACCATACCCATGGCACGAGGCGGAAGCGCGTGCGCCGGCAATATTCCGTGTAGCCCGGCAGATTGCGGCGCAGAGTTTTCTCCTCGTGAACTAAGCGGTAGACCAGAACTGGCACCATCAAGGCGAAGACCGGCAGCGTCACGTACGATCCGAGCGCCAGCGGAATAGCCAACGCCGTCAGGGCCATGCCGGTGTACATGGGATGCCTCACCCGCGCGTACGGCCCGCTGGAAATTACGGTCTGGCCGATCTCCACTTGAATCGTGCCGGCCGCGAAGGTGTTGGTTTTCATGACCCAGAAAACCAACCAATAGCCCGCGACCACCACGATCTGCGCAGCCACGACAACCCTCAAAGGCACCTCAGCAAACCGCTGCCGCGTCCAGCCGAAGCGGAAGTCCAGTCCCGCCAGGATGAATGCAGGAAATGTGATCAAACTGAACAATCTCTGAAACAGCTTCTGCTCAGGTTCAGTTTCTTGTTTTTGCAGACGCCGCTCCAACAAGCCGGGATCGCTTTTCAGCAAGTCGATGAAGAAAAAGGTCCAGAATCCCGCCATCAGAAGAAAAAACAGCCATCCCTGCCAGAAGCGGAAGGAACCGGGCACAAACAGCAACGCAGCGAGAACAAGCAGAGTCGTCACCGTGCGTCGTGCGGCTCGTGCTTTGACGCTGTTTGGTTCTCGCATCTCTACCGTTCGCATCGCGTAGAATCCCGCTGTACGCTCGCCTACGAGGGCGACTCCCTGGTAACCGTTCAGGAAATGATTTCTGTTACGCCTTCAATGGCGGGCGTAGTGACTGACGAGACGCAGCAATTCGCCGCCGCGGTTCAGGGACAGGCAACCCCGGCTGTGACCTGGTCGGTCGATGGGGGCACTGGCGGAAATGCAACCGTCGGGACAATCGATGGCCAGGGACTCTACACTGCACCATCGCAGATCGGCAGCTACACGGT
>Ga0209380_10001610_pt1 | contig 14943 bp, 9 predicted proteins | sample HubBroMetageWFT6_FD_188347 | JGI IMG/M metagenome (GOLD analysis project Ga0209380, IMG submission 188347) | Warmed and freeze-thawed soil microbial communities from the Hubbard Brook experimental Forest, New Hampshire - Hubbard Brook CCASE Soil... | ecosystem: Environmental > Terrestrial > Soil...
GGAATCTGCTTTTTTCTTGGGATTGGCGAAAAAGCGGATCCCTCGCTTCGCTCGGGATGACATTAAACTACTTTTTTCCGCAGCGGCTGAAGCCGCGACCCACAAAGACGATTTATGAGACAACTTCATTTCAAATTTGAAATTTCAGGTTTTAGATTTCAGATTTGAAAATTCAGATTTGAGATCGGATAGGTTTTGTAGACAAGAACAAAGAGCCTGCCGATCCAGATTGGTGTAGGAATGTATTTTTGGTTTGAAAGGTGCGCGCCAGGGTGTAGAAATATGCCTTGCCTGAATCCCATTTAAACGATCGGACACTTCGGAGGAATGCGATGACCGGGAAATCCATTTGGAAAGCGGTGTTTGCGTTCGCGGCGGCGGTTTTGCTGGCGGGAAATTTTGCTGCGCTGTCCGGGCAAACACGGCCGGAGGCGCCGCCTTTCGACGCCGCGCGCATGACCATGCAGCCTCCGCCGCCCGAGGGAGTCGCCATTCGCGCCGGGCGCCTGTTTGATCCCCGCACGGGGACGAACCTTGCCAACCAGTTGATCGTGATTCAGGGCGACCGCATCACGGACGTGGGTCCGGCGGACCGCGTGAAGGTTCCCGCGGGCGCGCGCGTGATCGATCTAAGCAGCGCGACGGTCCTGCCGGGGCTCATCGACCGGCACGTACACCTGATGCAGGACCATGAGCCCAACGATGCGCGCGCGCTACTTGTGGGACAGCATTACGCGCTGGCGGATTTATACGCCGGTTTTACGACCCTCCAGGACATGAATTCACCCTTCACCTATGCCACGGTCGAATTGCGCGACGCCATCAATAAGGGCGTGATCGTCGGCCCGAGGTTGCAGGTCACCGGACCGGCGCTCAATCCCCGGGGCGCCACCTACTATCCGGCGCCATCGGAGCCGGGCGTGTTTGGCCAGGCGCCCGGCATGCCGGTCTGGCAAAACACGCAGGACATCAATTCACCGTGGCTGGCTCGCGCCGCGGTTCGCGATCATTCGCATTACGGGACCGACTGGATCAAGATTTACGAGACGGAAGACTATGAAGGAAGCGGATACCCCGTGCCCTCGGGCGGGGGAGCGTTCATGCCGGACGGCAAGATGATCACCGTGCCGTCGATTTCGCTGGAGGAAAACCAGGCCATCGTCGATGAGGCGCACAAGAGAGGATTGAAAGTGGCGTGCCACGCGTACGGCGGCGAAGGATTGCGCAACTGTCTCGCTGCGGGCGTCGACCTGCCCATACACGTGATCGTCGGTGTTACCGGCGCACCGGGGCTCGATGACGAAACCATTAGGCTGTTTAAAGTGCTTCTGCCGGACGGAACGCTGCGCCCCGTGAATCAAACGCTGTGGGACTTGGCGGGGCCGCTTGACACGATCGATCTAAAGGTTAGCGGAGGGAAGACCTCGCGGTTTCGCCTGACGGAGCTGAGTTTCAAGAGGCTGGTGTCCGCGGGAATTACGCAAATCTTTGGGAGCGGCGCGTACACCGTGGGGCACGGCGTGCAGGCCTACCAATTCCCAATTTATGTGAAGTGGGGAATGTCGCCCACGCAGGCGCTGCGCATGGCCACGAGCGACGCCGCCGAAACTCTCAACTATGATCTGGGCAAGCAAGTCGGTTACGTCGAAAAGGGCAGGTTCGCCGATCTCGTCGCCGTTTCCGGCAACCCGCTCGAGGACATCAGCGAGATGGAACGCGTGAAATTCGTGATGAAGGGCGGTGTGGTGTACCGCAATGATTTAGCGAAGTAACGAAGCGCAGTTTTCATGTCGTGTGATACGGAACAGGCTGCGGAAAAACTCCCCCACCATTTCGAGCGAAGCGAGGAATCTCTCTTACTTTTCCTGGGCTCAAACCGAGGAAAGATTCCTCGCTTCGCTCGGAATGATGAAATTAATTAATTACTCCTTCCGCGGCCAGGGAAACCAGCCTATCCAGAAAGTGAAACGGGCGGGTCAGCTTTTCTTGCTGTCCCGCCCGTTTCAGTGTTTCCAACCGTCATCTCCAAGAGGAGCCGGAGATGACCTTTAGCATTTTCAAGTCAGCGGCCGGTCCGACTCCGTCGGACCGGCCGAACCTGACTAGAAGGTTAGTTTCAGACCAAGCTGGACTGCCCGGTTGGAGCCCGATCCGACGAGTGGATTTCCCGCGGCGAAGTCCGGCGTGAGGCCAGAGAAGCCGAGCCCACCACCAGCCTCGATTCCGTTTCCGGAATTGACGAAGCTGGATGCGCCATAGGGATTCGCGGCGACGGGGTGATTGAGAATATTAAAGCCCTCGACTCGGAACTGAACACGAAATCGCTCCTTGAACGTGAAGTTCTTGAAGAGCGACATGTCCCAATCCTTGAACCCTGAGTCGCGGAAGATGTTGCGGCCCATGTTTCCGAACTGCCCCAGCGCAGGCGGTGTAAGGAACCCCTTCCCATCCGCGGAGGCGTAGCAGCCGAATGATTTGAGCGTCGCCAAGACGCCGTCTGCTAAGCACCCGCTGATCGCCGCCGCGTTGGAGGCAAAGGCTGGCCCACCACCGTAAATGTTGGCAATCGTGCACGTAACGCCGGGTTGTGAGGGGTTAGAGGTGCCGTCAAAACCGCTACAGTACGGAATGCTGTTTTTGCCGGATGGAAAACTCGAGGCAGGCCCCGTGATGTTCCAGCGATCAGCCTTTTCCCCAGTTCCGCTGATCAGGTCCCCTGGGGGCCCGGGTTGAATACCGTCCGCCACATTCCACGGCTGGGCGGTCTGAATGTTGACGATGGTGTTGATCTCCCATCCTTCGAGCAACTGGGCAAATCCCTTGATTCCGGGAATGTCATACGTAGCAGTGAATGTAAACCGGTGGCGGACGTCGAAGTCGCTGCTGGCATATTCCGCCGCTACGTCGGTGCTGTTCTGCGGCAGCCCAGTGAAGCGATTCAATGAGCCGTTGTCAAGACCGTGAGCATAAGTGTAGCCGGCATTAAACGATAGTCCGTGAGACATCCTCTTGGTCACGCTCAACTGAAGGCCGTCATACCTGGAATGGGCGAGATTCGAGGCGAAATTGATGAACCCTAGGTACGGGAACTTGGAGTAGAGCGGCCGGGCTTCTTGTGTCGCCAGACCATTCTCGGGCTGGCCCGCGCTATTGAGTGTAACGACACCTGGACCGCCTTTGCATGCTTCGGCCAACTGTGACACCGTCAGCGAATTCAGGCAGTACGCCGCGCCCACGGGGGCCTGGTTGATGTCCCGGAAATTCAACAGTCTTTCACCCTTATTGCCGACATAGCCGATTTCGACCGAAAGGTTGGGGCCGAAGCTGTGTGTGACACTAAGGTTATAGTTAATCACGAGAGGGCTGCGAAGATTCGGGTCGACGCCCATGATGTCGCAGGGAGCCGCGTTAGTGCCGAGGCCATCTCCGCATTGCGCCTTGGTGACTGGGAAAATCGTATTCTGGCCGCCACCGCAAGCCAAAGTGTGCGCAGGACCCGTGGTGACCGTTGGATCCCAGCAGAGCGAATTAGGTGCAAAGCTTACGCCGCTGAGGCCAATCGTTCCCCCACCGTTTGTGGGGCACGGGCTCTGCCCGGCCAGCCCGGAACACTGGAATATAGCAGCCGTCGGAACCGCTGCCAGACTGGTTGTACCGTTATTCTCAAGGCCGAATTCCCCGTCCCAAGTTAGAAGCGGGAACGACGTGTGAATCAGGCTGGCCCCCGCGCGGATCACGGTGGTGCCCTTGCCATTTAAGTCATATGCGAACCCGATGCGCGGCTCGAACCCGGTGTGGTCCCCCTTCCACAGAGTTGGGTGCCCAACGGAACCCTCCTGTATCATCCCGACACTGGGATCAAAACTGCCAATCGGGTTGCCGGAAGTTTTCATCGGTGACGAGTATTCGTAGCGCAGACCCAAATTGATAATGAGCTTCTGGGTTACGCGCCAATCGTCCTGAACAAAGCCGGCGTAATTCGACCAGTGCGCCTGGATGGACGGGTCGCCCGCGAGAAGAAGATTTCCTTGGCCTGCCGGAGTTCCGGCGAGAAAATCTTCGAGCCCAGAGGAAGAAGCGCCACCGAGAATAGAAAACGCCTGTCCACCCGTGAACGACAATTGGCCACGGGCACCGGCCCCGATCGAGCTGTCAGCCTCAATCTTGGTGTACTCAACGCCGAACTTGAACGAGTGTTTGCCCTTTAAGTAAGAGATACTGTCCTGAAAGTCGTAGTATGGATTCGGGCTGTTGTACTGGGGCCGGTTCAGTGTGGTACCCAGGGTCTGGCCGGGGCCGAAACCGCTGATCACGATATTCGGAAATCCCCCCACCTTCGAACCGGTGTTTATAAAGCTATATTGACCTGTTCCATTTGCTAAATCGACCGCGTCGATGGGAACAAAGTTGAAGGATACACGGTCGTAACCGAAGCGCAGTTCGTTCACAATGGTCGAGTTAGGGGTGTAAACCCAGCTACCCACTGTCGTTAGAGCCTTAATGGGGGCATTATCGGTGAACAAGGTATTCACAAACGGGTGGTCTTGCCCCACAGACTCGTAGCGACCCATGATGAACGTGCCGAAGATCGAATTTTTTTCGTTCGGGTGGTAGTCGATTTTGGCAATTCCGTTGTCGCTTTGATTGACGTTAGGAAAGGGACTGAGAAAGGTATTTGACCCGTTAAACGGCAGCAGGCCGGGCTTGCCAGCAGGGCCAGTGCCATAACTGATGTTCAAACTGTCGGGGGCTCCGGCAGCGCAAGAAATCGCTGGGCTTATAGTGCATCCCACAGTGTTCAGACTTACCGTGCTTATCGGGACACCGTGCGCCTGAAGATCCGCGATGGCATCCGGTATGCTGGAGGCTGGGCCCCCTCCCGCAGCGTTGTTAGGAATGGTTGCCGTTAGGTCGGAGCCGATGGACGAACGCGCGCCCTCGTAACCCGCAAAGTAGAAGAGCTTGTCTTTCTTAATCGGTCCGCCTACGACGCCGCCAAACTGCTTCAATTGCACCGGTATTTTATTGCAGACGGAAACATTGGAGGGACTAAGGCCGCATACCCCGTTGATTGGCGCGATGTTGAAGTAATTGCGGGCGTCCCACCCATCCACTCGGCCAAAGGCATAAGCCGAGCCATGAATCTGGTTCGTTCCCGACTTGACTCCCACATTGACCACGGCGCCGGGTTTCCAGCCATATTCCGCCTTAGGATTTTCCATGAGGTTGAATTCCTGAATGGCATCAATCGGCAGAATGATTGCGGCATCCATGAAAGGACTGGGCATGCCGGCGACGGGGCGGGTATCAAAGAAGTTGGCATTGATCACGCCGTCGACCATCCAGACGGATTCGTCAGGGCGGACGCCATTCGTGCTCTGCGTCCACGGTCCGCCGCCGGGCTGGAGCATGACGCCGGGCCGCAAACCCATCAAATTCTGGTAGTCGCGGCCATTCAAGGGCAGGTCAGCAATGTCCGCGGTCTCAAGCGTGCCGCCCAGGGTAGCGTTCGTGGTTTCCACCAGCGGAACGGATTCGGTGACTGTGACAGTCTGATTTTGCTCGCCGGGCTGAGCGGTAAAGTCCACTCGAACTTCGTGGCCCACTTCGACCACAACGTTCTGCCGCTCGAGCTTCTTGAATCCTGTGGCCCCGGCACGAACCGTGTAGTTGCCGGGAGTCAGGTTGGGAGCGTTATATACCCCCGCATCATCCGTGGTGAGCGTTCGAACGACGCCCCTCTCCGTGTCAATGACGGTTACCGTGGCACCCGATATGACGCCGCCGCTTTGGTCGGTGACCGTTCCGAGAATTCGTCCGGCACTGCCTTGTGAAAACGCAGGCACACAAAGCAAAAGGACCGCAAATAAGCCACCCAGTAGTTGCACGGCACTCTTGCTCCGCGCACCCCAACATCTTTCGCATGTCGCTATGACTGAATTCATTTCTGGACCTCCTGTCCAAATAACTGTCCAAAGAATCGCGTCTGATTCTGGCCCCGTACCCCACCCGTGGTTAGGTTCCCCTATGCTTAAACACCGGAAAGACCAAAAGAAAATTTGGCATTTCCGGGTTGCGTTGCCATGAATTCCGACACCGCATGGTTACGGATGCAACGTCCCCTACGCCCCCGCCAAATACAAGTTCAGGATAAAAGTGAATAGCTCCGGAGGGTTGCACGCCGCACGATCCGTGACAGATCGCGAGTTGCGCCGGCAGTGTTTCTGGTAGAGTTCAACCCCGAACGACATTTACCACCCCCCAAATCAACACCACCCTATTGGATAAACAGTAACGCCCCCATTGGATGGAGTTCCACCCCTCTTATCTGTGGCCCGGATTCTTATGCGTTGTGCGCGCTGAGTCAAGCGGTTTTTTTGTAAAATTCTAAGCTGGGTATGGAGGGATTCGTTTACATTTCCCAAGCGCCCGGAACCCGCTACCAGTACTATAACCTTGCACCTCACTACTTTAGCTGTATTTGAGGCTGGAAGGGCCGGGCGAATGCCCTGGATTCCGGCCTTGGCGGACCGGGGTCAAAAAGCGGGCCAAAATTCGTCGCCCTGGGCGAAGAATTATCGAAACCGTATAGCAGCGCCCTGGAACCGGCCGGCGCCGCGGGGCCTGCTACTCGGCGGCGCCCAGGGGAAGGAAGTACTGCGTGCCCTTGACCGGCTCCTGCAGGCGGCGCAGGAGTTGCTGCAGGTCGGCGTTGCGCTCGACGAAATCGATTTCCGAGGTGTTGATGACCAGCAAGTCCGACGCGGAGTAGCGGAAGAAAAAATGCTCGTAGGCGCGGACGACTTCGTCGAGGTAGGCCCGCGAGATCTGTTTTTCCGCGGGGGATTTTTTCTTGGCGATGCGGTCGCGCAGGACTTCGGGAGTGGCCTGGAGATAGATTACCAGATCGGGCGGTTTCAGGGCGGCCGCGAACATTTCAAAGTACCGCTCGTAGAGCTTCAACTCTTCGTTATCGAGATTGATGTAAGCGAAGATCTTGTCCTTCTCAAATAGAAAATCGGAAACCAGTGGCGCCGCGTCGCTCTGTTGCGCCTCGATAAGGCGGCGGCGCCGCTCGAACAGGAAATACAACTGCGCGCGGAAGGCGGAGCCGGGCTTTTCCCGGTAGAAATCGGCGAGGAAGGGATTGTCTTCCGGATCGAACACACGCCGGGCATGCAGGCGATCGGCCAGGTTACGGGCCAGGGTGGATTTGCCCACGCGGATCGGCCCCTCGATGGCGATGGAACGAGGCGGCTCGAAGGCGGGGGCCGGCTGAGGAGCGGCGGAAGAAGGTCTCGGCATGGCCCGGGATTATAGCCGAATGTTCGGTGATTTCAGCTCCTCACCTTGGGAAAAAGCCCCCGATGTGGTTCCGAGCGGAGCGAGGAATGACAGCGAATTGAGTCTTTCCGCAAGCGGCCAAAAAAAGAAGCGGTCAGGCGAGTTTGGTGGTGTTGCTGCGAGAAGGCGAGGCCACACTGCGGGGAGGGAATGGAAAAGCGGCGGGGAAGGCGGGAAGCTCGATGCGGAACGTCGCGCCCCCTTCCGGCCGGTTGAAACAGGAGATTTGTCCGCCCTGATCGCGGATCAGGCCGTAGCAAATGCTCAATCCCAGCCCTGTGCCCTTTCCGACCGGCTTGGTCGTGTAGAAGGGGTCAAACACGAGATGGGGATTGCGCATGCCGGGTCCGGTGTCAGAGAAAAGGATGACGACATTGTCCTTCTCCAGCAGCGTGCGCACCGTAAGAGTGCCGCCGTAATCCTGCATGGCATAAACGGCGTTGTTAATAATATTGGAGAAAACTTGGAGCAACTGGTTCATATCCGCCCGAACTTGCGGGATGCCGGCGCCGGCTTGCACCTCGATGCGGATGTTTTTGTCACGGAGATCAAAACGGCGAAATTGCGCGGAGGTGTTGACGATCGCATTGATATCGACGGGCGTGCGCTGTTCGCTGGGCACCTGGCGGGCAAAGCTGAGCAGATTGTTCACCAGCGTCTTGGTGCGTTGCGCCTGATCGCGAATTTTTTCGGCGAGGCCTCTCGCTTTTTCGCCGACGGAGGAATCGTCGGCGAGCAATTCGGAATATCCCAGAATGGCCGTAAGCGGGTTGTTGATTTCGTGCGCGGCGCCCCCCACGAGCTGCCCGATCGAAGCTAGTTTCTCCGATTGCACGAACTGCATCTGCAGCCGCTTCAGATTGTCGAGGGATTCCTGCGAGGCGCGCAGCAACCGGATTCGCTCACGGTCCACCAGTTCATGGCGCAGAAAGGCCAGAAGACCCAGAGGAAAGACCGCACCGAGCGTAACTAAGATACGGAACTCGTGCACCGCCATGGGCGCCCGGCTAACCAGAACGGACCAGAAGGCGATTAAGGGAAGCGAAAGCAACGCCAAACGCGCCAGGCGCGATGGCCAGCGCGTTTCGCCGGCGGAATTGTTTTCGGCCGATCGCGCGGTCGCGGGCCGCAACGGAAATTTTGCCGCCTCTTCGCGATTTTGGTAAGCAAGAACACCCACGGTGCCCAACCAGAGAAACGAAATCAGCAGCGGCAGATCGTACAAACTGCCCCGCGAATAGGTGCCCCGTCCAGCCACCATCTGAACGGCCAATAGTCGAACTACGTAGAGGGTCCTGGCAGCCGCCAGGTGAGCGTAGATCCGCCGCCAGTAGCCGGTGGCTTGGGTGAAAAGGTAGGCAGCCCCACCGACGAGTACGACGTTCTGAAGAAGCGAGATGGCACTGAACGCTTGGATGTACTGCCTGCTGTCAACCACAATGTATTGCCAAGGGACCACGGCGAATGCGTAGAGGAAGAGCCACCAGCAGAGAATCAACCCAAAGTCCACATACCCATACACCATCTTGCGGTCATCCAGACGCATATGCGGTCGCACGGCCAGAGCGGCAATCATGGGAATGGCGTGGAGGTAAAAAACCAAGTCGACGTTGAAATGATATCCGTTGAAGAGATAAGGGGTGTGCTGGTGCTGGTAGATCTCGAGATACGTCCAGATCGCCTGGCCCACCAACCAAAGGGAACTGCCCAGAGCGAGCAGCATCCAAAAGGCTCTCTTGCGCCAGTCCGCGCTAACGGCATTGATCAGCAGAGCCCCGTTGACGAGGAGAGGCACCAGGCAAAGAAGGATGTCCGCCAGCGAGGTCCGGGCCGCGCCCGCGGGTATCCACTCGCAAATGGCGATGTAACCCCCCAGCAAGACGAACCAGGCGGCGACACCCCACGCGACTCGCGAAGAAGGCTTCATACTACGAGAGGTCGTTCACTCTAACATGCGCGAGAGACATGATGCAGATATTGAAGGACAGTTATGGCGAAAGAATTATCATCCGGAACTCGCTTGGTGTGGAGCAGCGCCATCGTTTGATTGCGGACCCTAGCGTTTGCCGTTCTTCGAGTTTGCCGCGGACGGGAGCGTTTTCTCGAGCCACCGGGACATCGCCGCGGCAATCTCCATGTTGTTCTTTTCCAGCATCATCATGTGCCCGTTGCCGTGGATGCCGATTTCCTCCAGTTTGATCCAGGTGGCATGGACTCCCGCCTGTTCCAGATACTTGACCGTGCAGTGGTCATACCCTCGGTGGTATGACGATTCCGACGTCAGAATCAGGATGGGCATTTTTTGAAGATTTGGAAGCTGGCGCGCCGGCGATTTTTGCATCCAGCAGCGGCTCACGTTCGGTCCGTCGGGCTGGTCTTGGCGGACAATCGCGAGATCCGAAGGGCTCGCGGCGGGGGGAGAATAGGTGAGCGGACCGGCCGTGATTCCCCAAGGCCGCTGCTCCTCGGAATCGCGAAACCACTCGGGCGCGGCGATGTTTTCCACATTGTAAAAAGGCGGTCCGCTGGGCTCTACCGCGACGATCGCTTTCACCCAGCCAGGCTGCGCGTCGGCCACGGGCCAGCCTGTCGCTCCGGATTGAGAGTGAGTCAGCAGGATCGCAGGGCCGATCTTCTCGATTAGCGCGAGAATACCGTCGCTGCTGAGCTCCTGCTGAAGGGGAAAACTGGCCATTGCCTGCACCTGCGATGCGAAGAACTGATCGAAGATCGGATCGCCCGGCGCGCCCTTTCCCGGCCACTGCGTGTGAAGATGCGCTTGCGGCCAATGGTTGTAATTCTCAATCGCCGTGAAGCGCTGCTGCACGAAATCCAGACTCGGGGTTGTTTGTGCGCCATAGAGGCTCTCCATATAGGCGCTGCGGCCCCGGCCGGCTTGATCCACCACATAGATCGCGTAGCCTTGGCGCAAGAAAAATTGGGCCCAGCCTTCGCGGCCGTCGGGCGTTCCGGTGAAATTGGTTCCGGTCTGGGCTCCGCCGTGAATGAAAACGATCGGATAAGGATGCCTCTGATGAGCAGGAATCTGGAATTCCGCGTAGATCTGTCCGCTCATTATTTTCGCATCCTTGACAGTCGAATATTTCCCACCCGCGAATACGTAGCCTTCCCGAGCAATTTCCAATGGCGGCAGATTCAGCTCCGAAGTCGCGGTCTGATTCGCCGCGAGCGATGATGCGCGCAGATCCTCGCGAGACTGCGGGGACGCCCATCCTCCGATCGCGAATCCCAGCATCGCAACCGAAAGAAAAACGACGGCGCGTTTCGATTTGTCTGATTGATTCCTCATCGCTGCGTCCTCCGTCATGGCGCATTCGTAGGACAGCCACTCTTGGCTGTCCGGGTAAACCATGCTGGTATTGTGCGGGACAGCCAAGAGTGGCTGTCCTACTAGAATCCCGAACGTAAGCCAATTGGCCCACTTCAACTGATTCGGTCATTTTCCGACGCCCGAGAGACTACACCCGCTTTGACCCGATGGCACTATTTTTGAAGATGGAAAATATTAGACGGCCCACGTTCGCCAAGCTGCCTTGGAAGGAATAAAATGGGCGCTATGGCGGAAACCAGTGCTCAGGCAAAGATCCAGGTCGAAGACGCGCGCGCGGATTTCGTGGCGCGTTTTCCGGGCTACAAAAAGACCACCCTGCTGGACGATCTGCGCGCCACGGAATACCGGCGCCTGGACGAACGCGGCCAGGTCTACCTCGATTACACCGGCGGTTCTCTCTATGCGGAATCGCAGTTGCAAAAACATTTTGAGCTTTTGCGCTCCGGCGTTTTAGGCAATCCGCATTCCGCCAATCCAACTTCGGCGACCACAACGGACCACGTCGAGCGCACCCGCCGTTTCATACTGAGCTATTTCAATGCGCGCGTGGAAGATTACATCCTCGTCTTCACCCAAAACGCTTCGGCAGCGCTTAAGCTCGTGGGCGAATCTTTTCCTTTTGCGCCGGGAAGCCGCTGCCTGCTCACTTTCGACAATCACAACTCTGTAAATGGAATTCGTGAATTCGCGCGCGCCAAAGGCGCCTCAATCTCCTACGCGCCGCTGGTGATGCCGGAACTGCGTTTGGATATTGCGCGGCTCAATCCTTTGCTGGACGAAGCCGACTCCGCCCGCGCCAATCTGTTTGCTTTCCCGGCGCAGTCCAACTTCTCAGGCGTAAAACATCCGCTCGACATCGTCGCGAAAGCGCAGAACAAAGGATGGAGCGTGCTGCTCGACGCGGCCGCTTTTGTTCCCACCAGCCGCCTGGACCTCTCGGCCCTGCAGCCGGATTTCGTGACGCTCTCCTTTTACAAAATGTTCGGCCATCCGACAGGCGTGGGCGCATTGCTCATCCGGCGATCCGCATTGGCGAATCTGAAGCGCCCATGGTTCGCCGGCGGTACCGTAAATTTCGCTTCGGTCCAGGGACAGGCGCACGTGCTGTCACCGAACGAAGCCGCGTTCGAGGACGGCACGCTCAACTATCTCTCCATCCCCGCCGTGGAAATCGGATTGCTCCACCTGCAGTCCATCGGCATCGAGACTATCGCGGAACGCGTGCGCTGCCTCACGGGATGGCTGCTGGAGGAATTGCTCGCTTTGCGCCACGCCAATGGCCACGCGATGGTGCGCATCTACGGCCCGGCAAACACCCAAGCGCGCGGCGGAACCGTGACGCTCAATCTCTACGACCCGCAGGGACACTTGCTCGATTACCGGCGCGTCGAGGAACTCGCGGGCGCCGAAAACATCTCCTTGCGCACGGGATGCTTCTGCAATCCCGGCGCAGGAGAGATGGCGGAAGGCTTGACCGAAGAAGATATGCGCGCCGGTTTCACGATGGGCGCCGAAATCAACCTGCTGAGTTTCGTCCGCTTGATGCAGGAACGCGGGCACAAAAGCGCCGGCGCCATCCGCGCTTCCATTGGCCTCGCTACAAATTTTGCGGATGTCTGGCGCTTCCTGCGCTTCATCGCCGGCTTCCGCGACCAGACGCGCCTGACCATCGGAGACGTCAGCTTCGACATTGAGTCCTGCCGCATCATCCGCGACGGAAGTTAGCCTGCAAGTGGCACAGGCTTCAGCCTGTGGGTTTTCGTCCCTGCAAAGCCTAACCCCACAGGCTGAAGCCTGTGCCACTAGAACCACGTGATTCGCGACGGTAGCTGGCTCGCCTGCAGTTCGGAGTAGGTGCGTCGTCTGTCGCAGCTATGCATCCAATGCCATTGACCAAATCAAGGGGGACGACATGCTGAGGGTTGGAGTTATCGCGGGGAGCACGCGACCGGGACGAAGGGCTGCGGCGGTTACAAAGTGGGTGTACGACATCCTGAAGAGCCGCCAGGACGCGGAGTTCGAGATCGTGGACATTGAGGATTACAAGTTGCCGCTCCTGGATGAGCCGGTGCCGCCCTCGCGGCGCCAGTACAGCAAGGCGCACACGATGGCATGGAGCGCGAAGATCGACTCGCTTGATGCTTTCATTTTCGTCACACCGGAGTACAACCACGGCACATCGGCGGCGTTAAAGAACGCCATCGATTTTCTCTTCCATGAGTGGGGCAACAAGTCCGCCGGATTTGTGGGCTATGGCGGCTCAGGGGGTATTCGTGCTGTGGAGAGCCTCCGGCTGGTGATGGGTGAACTCAAGGTTGCAGATGTCCGCGCGCAGGTCGCGCTTTCTTTGCACACAGACTTTGAAAACTACACAACTTTCAAGCCGCATGAGAAGCATGAAAAGGCCGTGCACGCCATGGCGGACGAAGTAATCGCGTGGGGCGGAGCACTGAGAGGCGTGAGAGGGGCCGGAGGAAAACTTGTCACGTAGATTCTCGGCGGCCCAGGAGAGACCGCGTCCCAAAGCCGCGCCACAAGAACAGGCAAACAACGTAGACTGAAATGGCGGAGGGGGAGGGATTCGAACCCCCGGGACCCTTTCGGGCCCAACGGTTTTCAAGACCGCCGGTTTCAACCGCTCACCCACCCCTCCGCCTCCCAGTTTAACTGGCAAGGCCCCAGCCTTCCAACAGAAGACTGGGGCACACTTAACAGGGTTACGTAACCTATGATCTTTGGTCCGCCCACGGGTTGATTAGCAACACACCGGTAGGAGCGAAGTGTTCGGTATTCCTGGTCATGACGTGAAGGCCGTGACGCCGTGCTGTAGCGGCAATCAAGCCGTCACTTGCGCGAACAATCTTACCGGCTTTCTGCGCTGCAGCTGTGAGTTCTCCCCAGGTATGGCTGGTCTCGAGATCGACGGGTAGGATTCGGTCGGCGTAATACCGTTCGAGGGCCTGCAACCACGCCTGGAGGTCGCGTTTGATCTTGCTTTCCTTGAGAAGGGCAATCCCCTTGGCGGCTTCTCCGATGGATACGACACTGACAAAAAGGTTATCGCTGTCGAGAGCTTCCACCGCGCGGCGGACGCCGGGATGCCCCTTGGGACGCCGCAGTTCCGAAAGCACGCAAGTATCGAGCAGGACTCTCAAAACTTCACTTCCCGCATGGGGGAGTCATCGCGGGTAAGATTCAGCTTTTCGAGACTCGGCCCTTCGCCCATGAGAAATTCCTTGAAGCCGGGACGTTTTCCTGTGAGCTTTTCGTAGTCGCGCTCCGCCACAACAACGACAGCGTCATCGTGACGGCGGACCCGCTGCGGTCCCTCGGCGAGAGCGCGGGTAACCAGTTCACTGAAGCGGTTTTTTGCATCGGCCAACCGCCAGTCCATGGGTTCCTCCTTGGCTAGATTATCTAGCTATAATAAGCCTTTTTAGAGTATCAGTCAATGGGCCAAGCCTCGACCCTTCCAAACCTAGAAGGGTCTGCCACCCTGAAAAGCCAAACCAGTCATTCGATGTTGAAATATTGAAGTGGTACGATCTCACCGTGAAAGCACTCGAACGAAGAAATCACCAAAGGGTCGGCCACCCGCCGGAATCTCAGATCAAGAACCCCGCCCTTGAAAGGCGTCAAGGACGGGGCACCCTCAGATCTAGTTTCGTGACCCCGTATCAGATTCTAGCAATGATGTTATCCGCCTGTGAATCGTCGTCAGAAGGAAATCAAAGGACGGGCCACTCGCCCATGTCACGATTTCAGCAAGAGACTCCCGGCACTCAAAAGAAGCCAAGCTAAAATCCCCACGCTTAAAAACCGTAAGCGTGGGCCACCCTAAATTTCAAAGGCTGCGCCACCCGCCAGCCCCCTCTTACCACCGCTGGAACGGTACCCGACGGTTAATGGCGCGTGATAGAATCCACACGGGGGCGTACTCGATGCAGGATGACGAGACAACTAACACAGGCCCTAGCGACGAATCATTGCAATTGCGGAAAGAGGTTGAGCGATTATCCGCAGAGAATTTGTTGCTACGTCAGCGAACGGAACTAGAACATCTTTGGGCTGAAGACCGAGAAAAGCAATCCCAAGCATTCAGCCAACACAAGAAGGACGTAGATGCAGAAATCAACAAGCGGCTAGTGGGCTTGAGTCTAGTCGGATTGGTCGTAGTTGGACTGGGGTGGTGGTCCGTCAGTCGACCGATACGGCAGTCAGTACAAGACCGCTTAGATAAGGAATTC
>Ga0209380_10001611_pt1 | contig 14938 bp, 13 predicted proteins | sample HubBroMetageWFT6_FD_188347 | JGI IMG/M metagenome (GOLD analysis project Ga0209380, IMG submission 188347) | Warmed and freeze-thawed soil microbial communities from the Hubbard Brook experimental Forest, New Hampshire - Hubbard Brook CCASE Soil... | ecosystem: Environmental > Terrestrial >...
GGGGCCCGGCCGACAGATCGTCTCGCAGGACAGCCCGGACGGCGTCAGCCGAATCGGAGGTCAGGCCGGGACCCAGGCCCCCGACCCTACGCCCGTACCCGGTCAAAACCGGGGAAGCCGGGCCGGAAGCACTATCCACAGTCTCCCTGCCGATTATTTCGCGTTGTCCGTTCCCCGCTTCGCAGCACGCGCGTGGCTGCAGGTCAACCTGTTATGCGTGCTAGGTGAGGTGATCTCGGAGCGGGAGGCGGACCTGGTACACGGTGTCTGACAGGTTTCGCCGGGGCTGACCGCTCGAGGTGCCGGGCTGGGCGGCGAGCACTGACTGCGGGGAGAGTCCGGCCTCGCTGAGCCGTTTCGGGTAGACCGCGTTGGTGACCGAACCCAGGCCGCACAGCAAGGTCAGCCCGGTCCCGAGCGCGAAGTGCGCCCGGCACGGTAACGGACGCCGGGGATGATCGCTTCGAGCTTGCGGCCGGCGGCGGCGGCGGCACGGGCAAAAATCTGGTCCGCTCCGTCTTCCAGGCAGGAGATGCCCGCTATGTCCGGCGCATGTTCGGCTACGGCCACGCGGATCGCTGTATCAATCAGGGCGGCTGTGGCGCGGAACGGGCACCCGTGCCCTGATGGCGATCCGGGCATGCCCGTCATTCGACCAGCTTGCTCCGGTTCGGTGATCCGGCAGGTGGTGATCCGACGGGCGTCGGAGCGCGGGCTGGTTCCGGTGTCAGCCGTTCCTGGTGCCAAAGGTTGACTGAAACGCCGCCTGGCCTTAATGTTTTACCATGGTTACCGTAAAACCAGATGATAACGGCTTGTCGCCGATCATGTTTTACCTGGACCGGGGGTCGGGGGTACCGACCTACCTGCAGTTCGTGCACCAGGTCGACTACGCGCTGCGCCTCGGCTTCCTGCGGGAAGGCGACCAGCTGCCGCGGATCAAGGACGTGACCCGGACGCTGGCGGTGAACCCGGACACGGTGATGAAGGCGTACCGGGAACTGGAGCTGCGCGGGGTGACGGCCGGCCGGCCCGGGGTGGGCACGTTCATCACGCAGGCGCCGGACATCGCGGGCCTGAAGCAGATGGCGGGCCTGCAGAAGAAGCTGACCGGCTGGCTGGGCGAGGCGGCCGCGGCCGGGGTGGACGAGCTTGGCATGAAGGCGCTGTTCACCGTGGCGCTGCGGAATTTTAACGACGGCGGGGGCGCCGCCCGCCTGCCCGGCCGCGACGGCCGCGACGCCCGCGGGGGCGGCGTCGCCGGCGGCGCTCGCCGGGAGGGCGGGGCGGCATGAACGCCATCGAGACCCGCGGCCTCGGCAAGCGCTACCGGCGGACCTGGGCGGTACGCGACTGCGACCTGACCGTCCCGGCCGGCCAGGTGACCGCCCTGGCCGGACCGAACGGCGCGGGCAAGACCACGCTGCTGCGCATCCTGGCCGGCCTGACCGCCCCGACGGCCGGCACGGCGACCGTCCTCGGCGCTGCGCCGGGCAGCCCGCAGGCCCGCGCCACCGTCTCGGCCATCGACCAGACGGTGCCGCTGTACCGCCACCTGCGGGTCGCCGGCCAGCTCGCCGCCGCCCGGGCGCTCAACGACCAGTGGGACACCGAGCTGGCCGTACAGCGCCTGTCCGCATTGGGCATCGCGACATCGGCGCGAGTCGGCAAGCTGTCCGGGGGCCAGCAAGCCCAGCTGGCCCTCACCATGGCGCTCGCTCGCCGGCCCCGGCTACTGCTGCTTGACGAGCCGCTGGCCAGCCTCGACCCGCTGGCCCGGCAGGACGTGCTGGGCTGGCTGATGACCTGCGTGGCCGAAGACGGCCTGTCCGTCGTGTTCTCCTCGCACATCATCGCCGAACTGGAACAGATCGCTTCGTACCTGGTCGTGCTATCGGCTGGCCGGATACAGATGGCCGCGACGGTTGACAGCCTGCTCGACACGCACCTGGCGCTGACCGGCCCGGCCGACGGGGTCGATGACCTGTACCACCAGGTCGAGATCGTCACCGCGCAACGGGCCGGGAGGCAGGCCCTGGTGCTGGCCCGGACCGGCGCGGCACCGCCCGGCTGGGCGGGCCGCCCGGTCACCATGGAGGAACTTGTCCTTGGCTACCTGCGGGAGCCGGCCGCCCGCGTCGTACCCGGACTCGGTGTGAAGATTGTCCGATGACCGCTATGACCGTGCAGCGGATGACCCGGGCCACCTGGTACAAGCACCGGTTCTCGATGGTCGGCATACCCGCCGTATTCCTGCTGCCCGCGCTGGCGCTCTTCGCCGACAGCGTCGTGCAGCGGCACTATCTCAGCGTGCATCACCTGAACGGCTGCCTGGTGGCAAACGCCGATACCGGCGGCAGCTCGTGCATGAGCGGGGCATGGGTTTCGTTCACTCAGCCCAGCCCGGCGCCGAACGTCATCGCGGTGGCAATTCTGGCCCTGCCCGTCCTGGCCGGCCTGTTCGCCGGGGTGCCATGGGTGGCGCGGGAATTCGAGAGCGGCGCGTTCCGGTTCACCTGGACGCAGGGAACCAGCCCGCGGCGCTGGCTGCTCGGCACGTTCGGCCCGCTCGTCCTGCTCGCCGCGGTGACCGCCGGGATATACGGCGCCGCAGCGTACTGGTGGTACCAGATCGCGCAGTGGCAGGACGGCACGTCGATCTGGTCGTGGCGGTCGAGTTCGTTCGAGCTGACCCCGCTGTCCATCGCGGGCTGGACCGTGCTGGCGATGGCGCTCGCCCTGCTATGCGGCGTGCTCATCCGGCGGGTGCTGCCCGCCATGATCGCGTTCATCGTGACGCTCGGGCCATGTGTATACCTGTCCCAGACCTGGCTGCGCCCGTGGCTGTTCGGCATCGGAACGACAGTTAGGCAGGTCGGCACATCCGCTGGCTGGCCGTCCGGCACCACCACCTACACCGTCCAGACCTGGCTCCAGACCCCCGGCGGGCAGCGGGTCAGTAGCTGGCCGGCGGTGAGCAACGTGAGTGCCTGGCTCGCGCAGCATCACGACACATCCTGGGTCGCCTACCAGCCGCACAACCACCTGATCTGGCTCGAGCTGGCCCGCAACGGCATCCTCATCACGGCCGCCGCCTTCGCCGTGCTCGCCTCGGTATGGTGGCTCCGCATCCACCCAGCCGACTGAGCGGGAGCCGGGAGCCGGGGACAGTGCATGTTTTCTTCTCATGTTCCGTTTTGAGGGAACAAAGGACGCGTCTGCTATCGACTTACGGCGTGTCGCGGTTCCGCGCAGCTACCTGCACACCGCCTTCATCAGCTATGGCTCACTTAGCCTTAGGGAAGGCCGCCGGCCTTGACCTGCTGAGCACAGTTCGGCGCGGCATCGAGTGGCCACATCGAAAGACCAAGATTGCCAACGAGTAAGCCCGTCATGCCGGCGAGGCCTTCCCGCAGTGGTGACCGGGAGCTGGCCATTACTCAGCCAGCGAAGCCCTACGCCGGCATCGACGCGATCTCCGGCACGACCAGCCGGCACGGATGCACAGAACGACCAGTTCCGGCATGGCTTCCCCCGGGCCAGTCAAGGCCGCGACCTGCATACAGGCGGAATTGTGCGCGCATACAGGGCGATTCTCGCGACGGACAGTGACGAACCAACCGGCTGCACAGTCGCGGGTTGGGCGGGCCGCAAGGAAGGCCTGCCCGATGTCGTGCCGGTCCGCCAGTACCCCTGTGCGTCAGGTTCTGCGGCTCCTGCAGGTGCAACTCTCCTTGCTGCGTCCGGGTGACGCATTTGGGCTGCGCGGACGCAGGGTGTTCTGCCTTTTCAGCCGCGGACCAGGACGCGGGTGATCCCGGCGACGAGGGCGGTGGCGAGCACCCAACCGCCGATGATCAATGCGTAGGCGACCGCCTGGCTCGCTCCTTGCGGGTTCCATGAGCTCTGCTGGCCGAGGTTGACTACGGGCAAGATGAGGTCGAGGGTGTAGCCGAAGGCATTGAAGCTCATGTCCTGGTGCGATATGACTGGCTGCGGGTGGTTGGCAGAGAAGTATGCCGTCCCGGAGGTGAGCAGCCCGAGCAGCCAGAGCCCTGCCAGCCACGGCCGGTATCCGTAGCCGACTAGGCCGTCCTGGACGGCGCCCAAGAACCTGGCGGCGGGGCGTAGGCCGGCACGCCGCTTGCGCTGCCTGGTGAGCAGGACCCGGCGGGCATCCTGGTCATGACCGATGCTTCGGTACCAAGAGGCGAGCTGCTCGTAGGGCTGCGGCTGGAATCCGTCGGCAGTACGATCGAGCCATCGCAGTCGCTGTCCGGCGTTCAGCGGCGGGGCTAGGTCGTCATAGGTGAGACCGTCGAACCGCAGCTGGCACGGCCAGGCACCGGGATCGTCGCGCAATGTGCCGATGCGGGCGTGCCGCAGGTCGACCGAGCCGCTGATCCGGCTGGACTGCAGGTCACCAGTGCCCAGCCGGTCCGCAGCGGTGTACACCGGCACGGCACCGAGGTCGAACTGCCCGGTGACGCGCACGCCCCGCAGGCGGATCTCGCCGTAGGACGCGAAGCCGTCGTGGCAGAACACGCCACCGTCGACGGCGACGCGCTCGGCGTTCAGTGCGAACCCGTCACGATTGGATAGCGTTGCCCCAGCCAGGCTGAACGGCCCTGTGATGCGCGCCGATCGCAGCCGGATCTCGCCCTCCGCCGCGGCCCCGCGCAGGAACATGCCGCCTTCGACGCCGATCTGGTCCGCGGTGAGGGCGATCGCGCCGGAGTTGGATAGCCGCGCATAGTCCATCATCAGCCCGCCCTTGACCCGGGCGCCGTCGAGACGGACTTCGCCGATCGCAGTGAAGGGATTGTGTTCGTCGGTGTGACCCTTGCGAGCGAACAACCCGTTGTCGACCACGAGCCCGTCGGCCTGGAGAACGAGGCCGCCGGGGTTCGCCAGATAGCTGCCATCGATCCTGAGATAGCCGCTGATGTGCGCGCCGGGAAGCCGCACCAGCCCTTCTACGTGCATGTCGTGGCAGTACATCGCGGCCTCGACGGTGAGCAGGTCGGCGTTGAACGCGGTGTGGCCGGGATTGGCCAGTGTTGTCCTGCTCACCGCGACCTCTGTCACGCGCGCCGCATACAGGGACAGCCGCTCCAGCCGACAGCCTTGCACCGCGAACTCACCGTGCACCGTGATCCGCTGGCCCTCCAGGTATGGAAGGAAGCAGCCGCGGAGCCGGACACTGCGCGTGGTCGCTTCGGACAGGTCGATCCCGGCATCGAACAGGCATTGCTCAAAGTCGGTGATCTGATCCACGGCGGCACCGGCGAGGGTGAGCGGTCCGCTGATCCGTGCTCCGGCTAGCCGCAGCCCACGCGTCGACCCGGCCCGAGCCGTACTCGCGCCGGTCAGCAGGGCGGCGATCACCTGGGCGCGGATCGTCCTGTCGCGTCCCCAGCGGGAACCGCTCTGTGGCCCGTCGTCCGGTCCCGTCCGAAAGTCCACGCGCTCGCCCCCCGAGAAGGCGTGCCAGAGCCGGAACTCCGGTTCAGTCAGATCCTTCAGCCGGACCGTGCCCATGACCGAAGAGCATCGGGCATACCGCCCGCCAACGCAACAGCTGGAACTCCGCGGTCCCGCCGATTGACGGGAAGTCTGTGGACACCGGAACTAGCCGTTGCAGCCGTTGCAAGCCGCGACCCAACGGCGCACCGGTCGCGCCGAGAACACTCAAGCGCTGCGCGGCCGCGGCTGGGCCCTCGTAACGACATGTGACCACAACTCCAGCGCGCTGGTGGCCTAATCGCCGATTCCGCGCGGCCGATGGCTGGCCTGACTGCTTGGGATGCTGCGCGCAGATCAATCCGTTCGGGCACTGGGTGTCAGCCCGTCCGGCCTGGCCCTGTGCGTGGGCTGGTTGGAGCGGATGGGGATTGACCTAGCAGGTGCGGACTGTTTCCGCAGTGGCGGAGCTGGCCGCGGCCGGGCAAACGGGATCAAGGCTCAGCGCGCCTGGACGCCGGGCGACAGCCACCACGGCCGCCGCGGCGCCGGTGCGAATGACGGCGGCGTAAGCTCGCCGCCGTAGCGCGTCAGGTCGTGGGGGGGCGGGGGGCAGGGGCCTGATCGCCGTGCCCGGCGAGGTCATGCTCGCAGCGCCGGAGCAGCGTCACACTGCCCTGAGCCGACGCCAGCTCGGCGGCGGAACGCAGGCGCGAGACGGCGGCCTGCTCCTCGTCGTAGGCGGCGCGCATGCGCATCACCTCCGGTAGCCACCACAGGTCGTCGCGCTCCTTGGCGGTGGCCAAGGCGGCGTCGAGGGTGTCTCGTGCTGCATCCGGCTGGTCGTTGCCGGCCAGCAGGTTGGCCAGCAGCGACAGCCAGTACGGCATGCGGGCGTAGGCGCCTTCGGCCTTCAGGTTGGCGACGCCCCGCTCCACGAGGCCGATGCCCTGCTCGCCCGACCGCGACCAGCCGTCCAGGATCAGTCCCCATTCGCGGTAGTAGGCGAACCCATACCGGTCACACAGCTCCCGCAGCTCACTCGCGGCATCCTTCAGCGCGGGCAGGTCATGGCGCATCTGGTAAGTGATACAGCCATAGGCCAACCCCACGGCCAGGCAGAATGGGTGGTCAATCGACCTGGCCAGCTTGATCGCCTGGTGGCAGCCGGACAGGGCCTCGGTGTCGTGGCCCAGGAGCCAGTGGGCGTGTGCCGCCCAGGCCCGGCTGTGTATATCGGCCCTGATGCCGGTGATCAGCCAGATCGCACTCCCTCCCAGATCGGCGGCAAGCTCGAGATGACGCAGTCCCTCAGCCGGCCTCCCGAGACTCACCGCCGAGCCGCCGACGGCGTGATGTGCCTGGCTACTCAGCTTGGAGCCGGGGTCAGCAAGGCTCAGCGCGCGGCTGCCTGTCTGGTAGGCGTCGCCGGTGCGTCCCTGGACGAACCGCGACGCCCACAGCGCGACCAGGCCGGCGACCATCGAGTCCTTGCGGCCCAGCGACTCGGCCAGGGCGACGGTGCGCTCCAGCTCCTGCTGGAGCTCCGGAGAGGCATAGCCATACCTGGCATTGAGCGGCGCCGCAATAGCTTCGAGGATTCCCAGCTCCTGGCGATCACGGTCGCTGCTAGCGGGCAGGTCACCGACGATCGACAGGGCTTTCCGGTACAGCCGGATTGCCTCCTCGTTGGCGTACCTGTCCTTGGCCCGAGCCCCCGCGGCGGCCAGGTAGGGAATCGCCAGCGCCGGGCGGCGCTGCGGGAGTAGTGATAGGCGAGCAGCTCCCCATGCTCAAAGCGCTGGCTGGCGTGGGAATCCGCCAGGGAGGCGCCGGCCCGGCCGTGCAGTTCCCGGCGGCGCGCTTCCAGCATGCCGTCGTAGGCGACCTCGCGGGTCAGCGCATGCGTGAACAGGAAGATTCGCTCAGGGCCGCCGTGCCGCTCCCGGAGGAACTCCAGCCCTTTCAGCTCCTGCAGCCGCGCCTCCAGCGGCACATCGCCGTCCCAGACCTCCTCGGCCAGGTCGAGTGAGAACTCCCGGCCGAGCACCGCGGCCACCTGCAGAGCCGCCTTCTGGTCGGCGGTCAGCCGGTCGATACGCGCGGCCAGCACCTGCTGGACCGTCTCCGGCACGGCGACACCCTCCTCATCGGCCTGGTCGCGGGTGGCCAGGGCCAGTTCCTCAAGGAAGAACGGGTTGCCTTCCCCGCGCTCGGCGATCGCCGCCGCCGCGGTCCGGTCCCGACCGATCAGGATCGAGGCCACGATCTTTTCGCTGGCCGCCGGGGACAGCGGCCGCAGCGCCAGCTGGGAGGTGAACGACTTGCCGGGCCACGGCGGGGAGTAACCGGGGCGGTAGGTGACCAGCAGCATGATTGGCACCGAGGCCCGCTCGTCGACGAAGCCCGCCAGGAATTCCTCCGATGTCCGGTCAATCCAGTGCAGATCCTCGATCAGCACGATCAGTGGCCGGTGCCCGGCCTCGGCCACCAGCAGCCCGCGCAGCGCCTCGAAGGTGCGGGCCCGCAGGGCCACCGGATCGAGCGCGGCTACCCCCCGGATCACCGGTCGGCAGGCCAAACGCGTGCCGCAGGTAATGCGCCAGCGACACGTCCAGCTCGAGCGCCTTGATCTTCCGCTCGATCTTGGTCCCCGCCAGGTCAGCGGCATCATCGGCGGCGATCCCGCAGGCGTTGCGCACCAGTTCGAACAGCGGCAGGTAGGCGATGGCGGCCCCATAGGGCCGGCACCGGCCGTCGGCCACCGCCGCGTCGTCCTCGGCGGGCCGGCAGAACTCCCAGGCCAGCCGGGACTTCCCCAGGCCCGGGTCCCCGGCCAGGCCGACCACCTGGCCCTCACCGTTCACCACGATCTCCAGCATCCGTCGCAGCTCTGCCAGTTCACGGTCCCGGCCCGTGAACGGGCTCAGCTCACTTCCGGAGTCGAGCCGGGCGGTGCGGCTACCCAGCCCAGTCACGCGCAGCGGGCGGACGGTGCGCTCCTTGACCTGGACCGGGGCCACCTCCTCCAGCTGGAAGTAGCTGCGCACCAGATCGGCAGTGTGCTGGCTCATCAGCACCGCGCCCGGTGCCGCCGCCGCCTGCAGCCGGGCGGCCAGCACCGTGGTGTCACCGAACGCGGTGTAATCCACTCGCAGGTCATCACCGATCGTCCCCACCACCAGGCCGCTGTTGATCCCGATCCGGACCGGCACCTCCGCCCGGGCCGCGATGCCCAGGGCGGCCAGCACCGCGTGCCGGGCGTGGTCCTCATGCGCGACCGGCGCCCCGAACAGCGCCATGAACCCATCGCCCAGGAACTGGTTGACCGGCCCCTCATACCGGTGCACCTCGGCCAGCGCGACCCGGAAGAAGCGGTCGATCACCAGGTGGAACTCCTCAGGGCCCAGCTCCGCCGCCAGCGCACTCGAGCGCACGATGTCGCAGAACAGCACGCTCACCTGCTTGCGCTCACCCTCGATCGCACTCCGCACCGCCAGGATCTGCTCACGAATATGCGCCGGGGTATAACCAGCCGGGCTCGGTGCCGCGGAAATCGCCCGCCCACATTCCGGACAGAACCTGGCGTCCGGCGGCTGCACCGCTCCGCAGCCGGGGCACGAAAGACTCAGCGGCGCGCCACAATGCAAGCAGAAACGCGCCTCGCCCGGATTCTCCTGGTTGCATCGAGGGCACCGCACCGGCGATCACCCCCAGCCGACCGGCTCCTGCGACATGCTGGATCCGTCCAGAATATCCCGCGACGCCGGCATCAGCGAGCTGACCATCAAGGGCACACCACCCACCTGGTGACGCTCCAGGTGAAGTATGGGGAGTTCAACGACCCGGGGACACTGGGGCACCGGATTGCCGACAGCGCCACCACCAAGATCAACCAGAAGCACTTCGGCCTGAGCATCAACGCGATCCTGGATGACAGGCTCGTCGCCGGCGAGGAGATCCAGATCGCGATCGGGGGGAGCTGGTCGAGCAGAGGGAGACTGCGGAAAGCCGCCGCCTCCTCACGGCCGCCATCACCCGCTGGCAGGCGCGATGTAGCCGCCCGGCAGGTGACGCCGCGGTAAATGCCGGGCGCAGCGGTAAAGTGCCAGTGCCGGAGGTCAGCTGGTGCTTGAGATTTCACTGCTCGGCGAGCAGCGGGTCGCCGTGGACGGCTCGGTGGTGATGGCACTGAAGTCGCCGCGGGCCATGGCCCTGCTCGGCTTCCTGCTGGTTCACGCGGGCGCGCCGCAGCGCCGGGACTACATCGCGGCCCAGTTCTGGCCGGATTGCCGTCAAGCCCAGGCCCGCGCGAACCTGCGCCGGGAGCTGCACGCGCTGCGGGTCGGGCTCCCTCAGGTGGACCGGTGGCTGGCCGCGCAGGGCGGCACGCTGCTGTGGCGGTCCGACCGTGACTGCCTGGTGGATGTCGCCGTCTTCGAGGCCGCCGCCGATAAGGCGTCGGCCGCGCTCGCGGCGGCTGACGAGAGCGCGTTCCGGCGGGCCGCGGCCGACGCCGTGCGGGCGTATCGCGGCGAGCTGATGCCCGCGCTGTATGACGACTGGGTGGCCGTGGAGCGGGACCGGCTGCACCGCAGGTGCCTGGCGCTGCTGGACCAGCTGATCACGGCCGAGCGGAACGTCGGTGCGTACGGAGAGGCGATCGAGCGGGCCCGGCGGCGGATCGATCTCGAGCCGCTTGAGGAGGTCGGGTACCGGACATTGCTGCAGTTGCAGGCCTTGTCCGGGGACCGGGCGGCCGCCCTGCAGACCTACCACCGGTGCACCTCGATTCTGGAGCGTGAGCTTGGGGTCGCGCCGGATCGGGCGACCACAGCCGAATACGAACGGCTGGCGGGCGGCCAGCTGCCCGCGATGGCACGCGCGGCCCCGGCGGCGGCGGCCCTGCTGGCCGGACCGGTCCCAGCGGCCAGCCCGCTCCGGCTGGTGGGCCGCGAACGCGAACTGGCGCTGCTGCTTGAACGCTGGGACCAGGCCATTGCCGGGCATGCCGGTTTCGTCCTGGTCACCGGCGAGGCCGGCGTCGGCAAGAGCCGGCTGCTGGACGAGCTGTCCTCGCTGGTCCAGCGCGCCGGGTCCGACGCCATTCGCGCCCGCTGTTTCCCGGCCCGCGGGCGGCTTGCGCTCGCCCCGGTGTCGGAGTGGCTGCGCAGCCCGCCGCTGCGGTCGGCCCGCGACCGGCTGGAGCCGGTGTGGGCCCGCGAGGTCGACCGGCTCGTGCCGCCCGCTGGCGCCGACCCCATGGCCCTGCCGCGCCCGATGGCCGACGCGTGGCAACGCCACCGGTTCTTGGAGGGCCTGGCCAGGGTGGTGCTGTCAGCGGGCCGGCCCGCCCTGCTGGTGCTGGACGACCTCCACTGGTGCGACGAGGACACCCTCGCCTGGCTGCAGCTGCTGCTGCATCTTGGTCAGAGTCACCCGCTGCTCGTGCTCGCCGCGGCCCGGCCACAAGAGGCCGAGGGAAACGCCGAGCTCACCGAGACGCTGCGGGCGCTGCGCTCGGCGGGCCAGGTCACTGATGTGGACCTGGCGCCGCTAGATTCCGCTTGCTCCGCCGAGCTCGCGGGCGAGGTTCTCGGCACTGTACCGGTGGGCCGGGACGCGCAGCGGCTGTACGCTGCCACCGGTGGGTACCCGCTGTTCGTCATCGAATCGATCCGGGCGTGGCAGCTAGGCCGGTCCGCCGGGCAGCCTGACCCCGGTGACCAGCCGGCGGTCCCGGCCGATGACACCGGGCCAGGCGACCTGGATTCCCCTGACCCGGGGCCCCGGGTCCGCGCCGTGCTGACCGACCGGATACGGCAGGCGGGCCCGGCCGCGCGCCAGGTCGCTGAGCTGGCCGCGGTGATCGGCCGCGACTTCTCCCTCGACCTGCTCACCGAGGCCAGCGACCTCGACAGCGACGCGGTGGTCGGGGCGGTGGACGAGCTGTGGCGGCGCCGCATCATCCGCGAGCACGCGCCGGCCAGCTACGACTTCTTCCACGACCTGCTGCGGGACGCCGCCTACGGCGAGATCGGCCCGCCGCGGCGGGCCCTCCTGCACCGCCGCGTGGCCCAGGCGCTGGAGCTGACCCGCGCCGACGACCCGGCTGCCGCTGCGGCCATCGCCTACCACTACGAGGGGGCTGGCCGCGCGGCTCGCGCGGTGCCGTATCACGTGCGGGCCGCGGAAGTCGCGACGGGCGTGTTCGCGAACCACAAGGCTATCCGGCACTACCGGCGGGCCGCGGAGCTACTGAGGAAGGCCCCAGCGGGCCGCGAGCGCGATGCCCAGGAGCTGGCCATCCTGCTGGCCATGGGCGCGCCGCTCACCGCGAAGTACGGCTACGCCGCGACCGAACTGCAACACGTCCTCGAACGTGCCCGCGATCTTGCCGAGCAGCGGGGCGACACCCGGCTGCAGCTGATCAGCCTGGTAGGACTGTTCGCCGTCCGTTACGTGCAGGGGCACATCGCCGAATCCTACGAGATCGCCGGCCGCAGCCTGGAGCTGAGCCATCTGCACCCCGACGCCACCGGCCAGGCGCACTTCACCGTGGCCGGGGCGGCGACCAGCCTGGGGCGGCACGAGGAGTCGCTGCCGCACTTCGCACTGGCCCACGAACTGTGCCAGGACGACCCGCCGTACCTGCTCGGCACCCGGGTCGAGGTGCACGCACGGGCCTGGTCCGCACACGCCTTCTGGCTGCTCGGCCGCGAGGAGGAGGCGCTGCACTGGTGCAACTGGGCCGTCAGCCGCGGCGAGGAGACCGAGCATCCCTACAGCCTCGCCGTCGCGCTGTCCTATGCCGCGATCACCCACCAGCTGCGCGGCGATGCCGAGGCGACCATGGAGTTCGCCCGCCGGGTCCAGGAGATCTGCACCCGCTACGACTTCGCCTACTACGGCAACTGGGGCCTGATCCTGGACGGCTGGTGCACCGGCGGCACCGAGGGCGCCGACCAGATCCGCGACGGCCTGCGTCGGCTCCGTCGCCAGGGCGCGCTGGCCCGCCAGCCGTACTACCTGTCTCTGCTGGCGGAGACCCTACTCTCGGCCGGGCAGAGTGACGCGGCGGGCGCGGTGCTGGAATCGGCGCGCGCGTCGGCGGCCGTCCACGACGACCGCTGGTGGCTGCCGGAGCTGTACCGGATCGACGCCCAGCGCCACCGGGGCGCGGCAGCAGAGGATCTGCTGCGCCAGGCGATCGCCCTCGCCGAGGAGCAGGGCAGCGCGGCGCTGGTACGGCGGGCCGCCGCTGACCTGGAGCACCAGCACGCGGCCAGAACGGATGATGAACGCTTACCGAACGCCCCGCGGCATACCGTCCCGGCAGATGCCGGGCCGATCAGGCGGCCGGCCAAGTTGGGAGGGGACTATGACCACCACCGCACAGCCAACCCAGTTCGACGAGCTCAAACTGGGGATGCGAGGACCCGTAATCCAGCCCGGGGACGACAGCTACGACCTGGCCCGGGCCGTCTACAACGCCATGATCGACCGGCGGCCGGCGGCAATCGCCCGCTGTGCCGACGTCGCCGACGTCATCACGGCGGTCCGGTTCGCGGCCGGAAAGGGACTGACCGTCTCCGTCCGCGGCGGCGGGCACAACGCCGGCGGCCTAGGCGTATGGGACGACGCCCTCGTCATCGACCTGTCAGCCATGCGCGGCATCCGGGTCGATCCGGCCACCAAGACCGTCCGCGCCCAGGGCGGATGCGTCTGGGGCGACGTCGATCACGCCACCCACGCATTCGGCCTGGCCACCCCCTCCGGCATCCTGGGCACCACCGGCGTGGGCGGGCTCACACTCGGCGGCGGGACCGGCCATCTCACCCGGCGCTACGGGCTCACCGTGGACAACCTGCTGTCCGCCGACGTGGTGCTCGCGGACGGCTCGTTCGTCACCGCCAGCGACGACGCGCACCCGGACCTGTTCTGGGCGCTGCGAGGCGGCGGCGGGAACTTCGGCGTGGTGACATCGTTCGAGTTCCGCTGCCACGACATCGACATGGTCGTCGCCGGGCCGGTGTTTTACGACATCGCCGACACCACCGAGGTCCTGCGCTGGTACCGCGAGGTCGAGCCCGGCCTGCCGGAGGAACTCAACGGCTGGTTCGCGCTGCTCACCATCCCGCCGGTCCCGCCGTTCCCGGAGGCGCTCTGGTTGCGCAAGGTGTGCGGGATCCTCTGGTGCTACAGCGGTCCGGCCGAGCGCGCCGAGCAGGCACTCGCGCCGGTCCGCGGCTTCGGCTCGCCGCTGCTCGACGCCATCCAGCCGATGCCCTACCCCATCCTGCAGGGCATGTTCGACGCGCTGTACCCGCCCGGGCTGCAGTGGTACTGGCGGGCCGACTTCTTCAACGAGATCCCGGATGCGGCCGTCGCCGTCCACCAGAAGTTCGGCGAGGCGCTGCCCACGCCCTATTCCACGATGCACCTGTATCCGATCGACGGTGCCGTGCACCGGGTCGGCACCGAGGCGACCGCGTTCGCCTACCGGAACGCGGGCTGGAACGGGGTCATCGTCGGGGTGGACCCCGACCCGGCCAGCGCAGGCGCGATCAAGGACTGGACGGTTTCATACTGGGAGGCGCTGCACCCCACCTCCGCCGGCGGCGCGTACGTGAACTTCATGATGGACGAGGGAACCGACCGGGTGCGGGCCTCCTACGGCCCCAACTACGACCGGCTCGCCCGCATCAAGGCCAGCTACGACCCGGGGAACTTCTTCCGGGTCAACCAGAACATCCTCCCAGCCAGCTGACCGCGGACAGGGACGCCCCGGGCCGGAGGGGCCCCGCCCGGGGTACCCTGCCCCGGGTGACGCGCTCGCATCCGGTTGTGCGATGGCCCGCCTGACCGGCCGCCCGGTGATGTCACCGTTGGCATGTGTGACCATCTCGCCGGGGGCGCCCGCCCGGATCGGCTCGTGATTGCGCAAGTAGGACTCCTGAAGACCAACCGCCTCCGGAGCAGTGAGCGTGGATGTTGATAACAACGGTGACAGCAGCAGGCGGCCCTATCACCGTACGGGTCGCCAAGGAAGCAGACCGCCACACCGACCCGGCAGCGTTCGCGGCCGCGGCCGGCCAGGCAGCGGCAGGAAGGAACGCGAGCATCCTCAGCGCGCACACCGCCGAGGAAATCATCTGCGTCGTCAGCGTCCCTGCGGCCACCGGGCTGCAAGCGGTCGCCATTGCCCTGGCCGTCTTCGCCGACGCGCTCAGCGCCGGGGATCGACTGCGGTCACCCAGTCGGTACGGGGGTCATGCCCGCTGTCGTGCGCGGGCTCGTAGAACGTCGTCTGCCGCAGCTGATCGTGGCAGGCGGTACAAGTGACCATTGCGTGCCCCATGCCCCGGCCGCGCGCCGCAGCTTCCCGGGCCGGTGCGCAGATGCATGGCTTCCAGCTCACCTGCGCCTTGCCTGGCCACAGCTGGTGACCGAACGGGCAGTATTTCGGCTTTTT
>Ga0209380_10001612_pt1 | contig 14934 bp, 11 predicted proteins | sample HubBroMetageWFT6_FD_188347 | JGI IMG/M metagenome (GOLD analysis project Ga0209380, IMG submission 188347) | Warmed and freeze-thawed soil microbial communities from the Hubbard Brook experimental Forest, New Hampshire - Hubbard Brook CCASE Soil... | ecosystem: Environmental > Terrestrial >...
TGTCGATAAGGCCAACGCCACGAAACGACTGGTTGCCGGGGACTTGTCTTTCGCTGACTTGAGCTGACGAGAAGCGGAGATCCGGATCGCATTGACACACTCCTGGGAGTTATCGAGCAGTCTTGCCTAAGAAACTTAAAGTGCCAAGAAGTATACCTTCTTAGCTCAGCACCTTGCGATATGGCAACCGCAAGCACCTTGCACCAGATACAAGGTAGAGGGCCACTGCCAGGCTATTGCTGGCTGGTAAATTGCTGTGGTGGAGTGACCGGAACCGGCTTGGGATCACTCGTGGCGCCGGGCGCCTGCGCGGCCGGAGTTTGCGGCGGCTGGTTTTGCAGTACAAAGAGGGTGCCGCTCGGCAATTTCACGTTTGAGTTGGATGAGAACAAATATGCGATCCCATCCTTGTCACGAACGATTCGCAGGTCTTTGATGGGTAAACTCTTCGTGGTGGGAACCTGTGGTGAAGCTTCTCTTGCATCCTGAGGCATCCTGGTTGACGATGAGTTGTCGATGCCATCATGCACTGCCGCGCGAGCGCTTTCGCGGCCGACGCGCCGAGAATTGGTCGTATTGCTCAACGCGTCGGTATTCTGTGAGTTTAGTGGGTTCACAGAGATCGCAATCTGACGCGCGATGAAAGCATGCAGGGGAATGCTGTTCTGTTTCCATTCCGCTCGCTCCACCAGCAAGACCAGCCACGACGGCTTGTCCCCTTGCTGCGGTGCGGCGCCCACGATTCGCCCCTTCAACTTCGCGTTCGCCGGCATCACCACGCCGTTCGCAATCAGTTCAGCTTCGAGGGTCCTGAACTCGACAGGATCGCCCCGGTGAGCGTTTTCCGCCTTCACCGTGGTCATCAGTTCAGCCGGGATAGAAACTTCGCCGACGGCTGGCGTCCCGGGCATCTCCGTCTGCGCCTGTGCCAGCACAGCAGAAATCACAAGGATTAGTCCACAGCCCCTTAGCATCTGCCACCCCAACTACTTACCAAGAGAGTAGTACAGGTGGGCCGCGGCGTAAAGATGCAAGACCAGTTTCTGTGCGTGAAATCTGTGCGCAATCTGCGGCACTGCGTTGACTTGACAGTCCTTCGCAAGCCGTTTTACTGTTAGCGCCCACTGGGGGTGAGGCGGAAATGTCTTTGTCAGCCGTTCCCGAAGTTGACGACGAGTTCGAATCGACTGGCAAATCCGCGGGACCCTGCGTCATGGTCGTCTTCGGCGCCACCGGCGATCTCACCATGCGCAAGCTCATTCCCGCCTTGTACAACCTGCAAAAGGCCCATCTCCTTCCCCAGGAATTCGCCGTTCTGGGCGTCGCCTTCGATGACTTGAGCCTCGAAGACTTCCGCAAGAAGGCCACTCGCTTCCTCCAGGCTGAAGACCATGGCGTCGAGGCCTGGGACCGCTTTCAACAGTCCCTCCATTACGTGCGCGGAGACTTCGGAGATCCGGCCACCTACGCCAAGCTCGCCGTGGAACTGGAGGCCCTCGACGAGCAGTACCACACCGGCGGCAACTATCTTTTTTACATGGCCACCGCCCCCAAGTTCTTTTGCGAGATCGTGCAGCAGCTCGGCCAGTCCGGCCTCTCGAAACAAGACAAGGGGCATTGGCGCAGGGTGGTCATCGAAAAGCCCTTCGGGCAAGACCTCGAGTCTGCGATGACGCTCAACCAGAACATCAAGGCCGTGCTCGCGGAGAACCAGATTTATCGCATTGACCATTACCTCGGCAAAGAAACCGTACAGAACATCATGGTGTTCCGCTTCGGCAACGGAATCTTCGAGCCGATCTGGAACCGGCGTTATATCGATCACGTGGCCATCACCAACGCAGAAACCGTGGGCGTCGAACTGCGCGGCGGATACTTTGACAGTGCCGGCACCTTGCGCGACATGGTTCCCAATCACATGATGCAGCTCATCAGTCTCACCGCCATGGAGCCTCCCGCGTCATTCAGCGCCGATGCGGTCCGCGACGAGCAGGCCAAGGTCCTCAATGCCGTCCAGCCACTCAGTTCGGAAGACGTGTTGCATCAGGCAGTGCGCGGCCAGTACGGCGCAGGCATGATGGCGAACGAGAAGATGCAGGCCTACCGCGCCGAGCCCGGGGTCTCGCCAGACTCGAAAACCGAAACCTTCGTCGCTATGAAGTTGAACATAGACAACTGGCGATGGGCCGGCGTTCCCTTCTATCTGCGCACCGGCAAACGGCTGGCGAAGCGCCACACCGAGATCACAATTCAGTTCAAGCGCGCGCCGTTTCAGCTATTTCGCCAGACGCCGGTCCACAAGCTTCAGACCAATCGCCTGGTGATTCAGATTCAGCCGGACGAAGGCATGTCTCTCGGATTTGGCGCCAAGATTCCCGGCCCCCAACTTCGTCTCGGTTCGGTTGAAATGAGCTTCGAATACTCGAAGTATTTTGGTACCGACCCTTACACCGGCTATGAGGTCTTGCTCTACGACTGTATGATCGGCGACGCGACCTTGTTTCAGCGTGCTGACATGGTGGAAGCCGGCTGGAGAATTCTCGACCCGGTCATTGATGTATGGAGAGCGCTGCCGACCCGCAATTTTCCCAACTACGCGGCTGGTTCCTGGGGTCCCAAGGAATCCGATGACCTGATGGAACGCGACGGCCGGCACTGGAGGAAAATCGAATGATTTTGGCAGGCGATATCGGTGGTACCAACGCGAGACTGGCAGCCTTCGAGACCGAAGGCAATCGCTTGCAGTGCGTGGTGGAGAAGGTCTATCCCAGCCAAGAACACAACGGACTGCTCGAGATTGTTTCCCACTTTGTAAGGACCGAGGGAATTCCAGCCCAGTCAGCCTGTTTTGGAGTTGCTGGTCCGGTCCGCGGAGGCCGCAGCAAAATTTCCAATCTGCCGTGGATCATCGACTCGCGCGAACTCGCAGCGCAATTGAAATTGCGCACTGTCGGACTGATTAATGACCTCGAGGCCTTCGCCTACGGCATCGACGCGCTTGAGTCCAAAGATTTCGTGACCATTAGCGAAGGTGCGAGCGACGCGGAGGGCAATATCGCTGTAGTTTCCGCCGGCTCCGGACTGGGTGAAGCCGGCCTTTACTGGGACGGATTTCGCCACCACCCCTTTGCGTGTGAAGGCGGACACACCGAATTCGCGCCTAAGAATGACGTCGAGATAGAACTCCTTCAGTACCTGATGAAGAAGTACGGACATCAGCACGTCAGTTACGAAAGAATCCTGTCAGGTCCTGGCGTCAGAAACGTGTATGAGTTCCTGCGGGACACTTCCAAAGAAGAAGAGCCCGCGTGGCTGAAGGAGCAACTGGCCTCGGCCCGTGACGTTCCCGCCTTGATTTCCGAATTGGCGCTCGCCGAGAAAGCGCCGATTTGCGACCGCACGTTATCGATTTTCGTCAGCGTCTTCGGTTCGGAAGCTGGAAACTGTGCCCTGAAATTAATGGGAACCGGCGGAATCTACGTTGCCGGAATTGCAGGCAAGATCGTCCCCAAGATGAAAGAACCGGCGTTTATGGAGTCGTTCCTCGACAAAGGCCGCATGCAGTCGTTGCTGGAAGCGATCCCAGTCAAGATCGTGCTCAATGACGATTCCGGCCTGATCGGCGCGGCCCGCTACACGCTGGTTCAGAAAGCGTTCCGCCAGTAGGTTCGATCTATCGTGGCGCCTTCACCGAACGTCGCGAAAATTCCAGCGGCGCGGTATCGTCGTCCTCCAGGCTGAGCGACTCTTCCCTTGTGGGAGAACTGACGGTCTGCAGCAATCGCACACAACGGTTCCACCGCAGCACAGCTTCTTCGTTGTCGGTGGGTTTGATCTTCTCCGCCGCCTCGAAGTGCTTCATCGCCTGCTCGAACAACGGCACCCATACGTGAGAAGGCCGTCCAGCTCGCGACTGCGCCTTCGCGCGGCGCTCACACAGGATCCCGAGATAATACTCTTGCTTGTAGGGATCGGTCAGGCGTCGGAAGGTAGCCTCCGCCTCTGCATACCGGTCCGACGCCACGCCGCGAAACTGGTCCGTAACTGCCAGTCCCAGCAACCGCAGCGCCGCCTGGTTCTCCGCATCGGCACTCAGGATGTCCTGGCAGATAGATTCCGATTCTTCTGGTTCGTTGAGGTATCGATAGAGCTGTGCCTTGAACAATGCTCCGTCAACGCCGCTTTGTGCAATTGTCTTCAGCTTGTATTCCACTGGGTTCTCCTAACCTGGCCCACGCCTGTCATCCGAGAAACGTATGCCGTTCGAACCGTCTCCTCGACGCCGCCCTATGCGATGGTCCACAGCAGGTAGCCTGCCACAGCCGTCCCAATCACAGCGCCTCCGTAACAGAGAGTAAAAATGACTTCGTTTAAGTGCTTCACCCTGAGACCGTCGTAAAGCGTGTAACGAAAGCGATGTGCCCAGTGAAACAGCGACAACGAACACAGCACAAACAAGTACAACCGCACCAGCGGAAGGCTGACCACCGCCATCAGACTCCCGTAACTCGGAGCCGGCAGCCATCCCAGCGGAAACGCCACTCCAAATAGAAACAGTTGAACGGGGATGAGCAACGCCGCAACGACTCCCCCAGCGCTGAAGAGCACCCAGAAGAATGCTTCGTTGGATTGTTTCGCCATCCTTACCTCGCGTCAGCAATCATCGCGTGACCATCCAGCCTACGAACACCGATATCGCTATCCACATGACATAGCTGGGAGCCGCCACCATAAACGCTGGCACGCGCCTCCCGCCCAAGCGAACGGGCATCGCGCTGGGCGCCAGGTTGAACCAGGTGATTGCATGAAACATGACGAATAGCAATGCGATTATGTTGAGAGCAATGACAAAAGGCGATTGCAGGAGCGACTGAAAATCAGCGTAGGCTTGCGGCCCGTTCTTGAGCGCCGCCAGTTGGAACAGCATCTCAACCACGAAGAGGGCCACGAAGACGCTGCTCAACTCGCGCAATATGAACTTAAGATATTGCCGCTGGCCCAGCCACCAGTACACCGACACACGCCGCCTGTACCATCGCGGATGAAATTCCGTGTAGCGCGCGCCCGCGCTAATCGTTTCCGGTTTCGCTGCTGACATTTTTCGTCTCTTCACCTCTCGGCATCACAAACGACTTCAGCCACTCCAGCACGGCGGTCAGTTTGTATTGCTGGATCGCTCCCGCCGGATCCACGTGCTTGGGACAGACTCGCGTGCATTCGCCAACAAACGTGCAGCCCCAGATGCCATCTGGATGCGCCAACTCGTCGATTCGTTCCGCTGCGCCCTGATCGCGCGAATCCATGTTGTACCGCTGCGCAAGTGCTAACGCCGCCGGACCCACGAAGGTCGGGTCCAGCCCGACTACCGGGCAAGCCGCGTAACACAGCGTGCAGTTGATGCACATGCTGAACTGCTTATAGCGATCCACCTGCGTCGGGGTTTGCAAGAACTCGCCTTGCGAAAGGGGCGGTTGGTTCGGATGAATCAGCCACGGTTTCACCTTCTTCAGCTTGGCGAGGAAATCGCTCAACTCCGTAACCAGATCGCGGACCACTGGAAAGTAGCGCAACGGCTCAACCCGGATCTTCCTTCCCTTCTGCGCGTAGTCGGTGAGAAACGTAGCGCACGTGAGCTTGGGCTCTCCGTTCACCATCATCCCGCAACTGCCGCAGATTCCCATGCGGCACGACCACCTGTAAGTGAGCGTGCCGTCTGTCGTGTCTTTGATGTGGTTTAGAGCGTCGAGCACCACCCACTCTTTGTGCACGGGCACTTCGTAGCTCTGGAAGTGCGGCTGTGAATCCTGCTCGGGTGAGTAGCGCGCAATCTCGAGAATGATGGTTTCCGCCATGTCAGTCGGCTCTACCTAATGCTCCTGCGATTGCTTCGAAGTCTGCTGGCCGTAGACTCGCTCCCCGGGCGGCCAGCGTGTGATCGTCACCGGCTTGTACTCAACCCGCGAAGACCCGTCGGAGTTGCGATAAACCAGCGAATGCGCCAGAAATTTTTCGTCATCTCTGGCCGGGTAATCGGTCCGCTGATGGGCTCCGCGCGACTCGGTACGATGCAACGCGCACTGCACGATCGACTCCGCCACATCGAGCATGAAGCCAAGCTCCAATGCTGATTCCAACTCCGTGTTAAAGGTGTGGCTGTGGTCGTCGAGATTGATGTCTCCGTATCGCTCTTGCAAATCTCGCAGTTTTGCGGCCCCTTCCGTGAGCAGCGATCGCTCGCGATAAATCCCCGCACTCTGTTCAACCGTCGACTGCATCTCGTTACGAATGGTGGCAATCCGCTCTCGCCCGCCAGTCTTACTGAGGAACCGCGATTCGAGCCTCTGGCGTTCGTCATTGGCCAAGGCCATGGTCTTTCCATTCGGCACAGACTGCTGCGATGCATATTGGGCCGCTGCCTGGCCGGCGCGCGCACCAAACACCAGGCACTCCGGAAGCGAGTTCGATCCCAACCGGTTTGCACCGTTGATGCTCACACACGCGACTTCTCCCGCAGCAAACAAGCCCGCCAGAGGCGTAGCCCCGTTGATGTCGGTGCTGACTCCGCCCATCATGTAATGCACCACGGGTCTCACGGGAATCAGCTCTTTGACCGGATCGACATTCTGATACTTCAGGCAAAGCTCCCGAACGAACGGCAGTCGCGCATCAATCAGTTTCTCTCCGAGATGACGCAGGTCAAGATAAACGACCGACCCGTACGGCGTCTGAATGGTTCGTCCCTTCTGGTCCTCCTTCACGAAGGCCTGTGACAGGCGGTCGCGAGGTCCCAGTTCCATCGAGCGCAGCACAGGCTTGGCTTCCGGCGTACCCAGGTTGTAGTCCTGCAGGTAGCGATAGCCATCCTTGTTCAACATGTAGCCGCCCTCGGCGCGCGCGGCCTCGGTGATGAGGATGCCGGTGAACGGCAGGCCCGTAGGGTGGTACTGGAGAAACTCCATGTCTTTGAGTGGGGCTCCGGCGCGATACGCCAGCGCCATGCCATCGCCATTCTTGATGTTGGCGTTGGTGGTGAAAGGAAATATGCGGCCGCATCCACCTGTACAGAGAATCACCGCCTTGGCAGTGATCGCCTGTATTTTGCCCGACATCAACTCGATGGCGACAACGCCTTGTACGCGCCCATCGTCGACCAGCAACTTGGTGACGAACCATTCGTCGTAGCGCGTGATTGGGTCATACTTCAGCGTGGTCTGAAATAGCGTGTGCAACATGTGGAAGCCGGTCTTATCGGCGGCAAACCACGTGCGCCGTTTCTTCATTCCACCGAATGCGCGTACCGCGATGTGTCCGTCAGGCTCGCGGTTCCACGGACATCCCCATCGCTCTAGTTGCAGCAATTCCTGGGGAGCTTCCTTCACGAATGCCTCGACGGCGTCCTGGTCGCTCATCCAATCGCCGCCGGAAATAGTGTCGTAGGCGTGCTCGTCGAGGCTGTCGTCCGGCTTGGCCACTCCGGCAGCTCCGCCCTCCGCGGACACGGTGTGGCTGCGCATCGGATACACCTTGGAAACCACCGCGATGCTGAGCTTGGGATTGACCTCGGCGGCTGCGATGGCGGCGCGTAATCCGGCACCTCCTCCACCAACCAGAAGAACATCGTGCGACGAGATGTCCATCGATCTCCACAAGCGCACGCACTCCACGCGCGGACGCTACCACCAAGGGCCTGAGTGTCGGCCATTCTCCACTAACGGCCATGCGAAATCAAATGGAAACTGCAATCGACAGATTTGTACCCCTCCCCCGTCCCCTTTTCGCTGAAAACACAGAAGAATCGGGGATGTCGCTACGAAGGCAGAGCACACGCCCCGCCCTAGCCAAAATCGGGCCAGAACGGGGCACCCAAAATGTCGGTGGGCTGTTCCTCGCGAATCAGGGCGCGGCGATCTGGAAGCGCAATACGGCCTGCGCGATGCGGTACTGATATTTCGCGGCTGCGAACTGGATCTGCGCCTCGGTTTGCTGCAACTGCGCCTGGCTGAGTTCGACGATCGACGCCAGTCCCAGCTGATATCGGGTTTGCGAGAGATCGACGGCGAGATTGGTTTGATCGACAAACTGCTGCGTGACCGAAATGCGGCTGAAGGCAGTTTGGGTGTTCAGCCAACTGGTGCGCACATCGTTGGCGATACGGTCTTTCAAGTCGCGGAGACGTTCCTGCTCGGCCTGCGAGCGCAGAGCGGCCTCGCGTGAGCGCGCGGGATAGAGGAATCCGTTAAAGATCGGAATGTTGACGTTGACGCCGATGGCTCCGTACCAATTGTCGATCTGGGGAGCGCCGGTGGGCACGCCGCCGACCGCTCCGAGCACACGGATGTCGGGCAGCAGCAGGTCGCGCTCGGCTTTCTGGAAGCGCTGCGATGCCTGGTATTCGTAGCTTTGCGCCGCAATCTCTGGCCGATTGCTGAAGGCCTGGTCCACCAGTTGCGCGACTGTATCGGGAGGAGGATTGAGCTGGCTATCGGGCTCGACCAGTTCAAACTGCTGTTGCGCGGAGGACCCCAGGATTTCGGACAGTGCCGACAGAGCCGCCTGGTAGTTGTTCTGGGCGTCGAGCAACAGGAGCTTCGCCTGCGACAGGTTGGCATTGGCGAAGCTGACGTCGAGCTGCGACCTGAGCTTGTTGTTGAACAGGGCTGTGATCTGGTCGCTCACCACCTGGCGCGCGCTGACAGTTTGTTCAGCAACCCTTAATTCGGCATTGGCCTGCAACGCGTTGTAGAACGCCTGGTCGACTGCAAGCTTGATCTGGGCAGCGGTTGCAACGGCATTCATGTCAGCGGCCTTGGCACGCAGCGCTGCGGAGGCGACCAAGTTGCTGGTTCGGCCGAAGTCGGTGATCAACTGCGCCAGGGCCACGCCTCCTGCGAAACGTTCGTAAAGCGTGGGATTATTGAGAAAGCCGGCGGCGAGGCGGCTACCGTTGTTGGCGTCGACAGCGGTGACGCTTCCGTAGGCTGTCGGATAGTAATTGGACTTCACCTCGCGCGTGACCTGTTGCGACGCCATCGCCAGCAGCCGGTACACAGAAACCTGGGGATTGTTGCGCAGGGCAAGCGCTTCTGCGTCTTGCACCGTCAAGCGCTGCGCTGGGCCCGCCGCAGGCGCCTGCGTTGCAGGCTGCGTGGGAACAGGCGGCGTCGGATTTGCCGGCGGATATTGCACCGGCGGCATGTTGGTCTGTGCCATCGCGCCTTGCGCAACCGCGATCGACAAAATGCACAGTGCGACCTTGTTTCTCACGCTTGCACCTCGGGAGCGGGTTGCTCTTCTTTGCGATGGATCAGCAGGTACGCCGCGGGGACGAGGAACACGGTGACGACGACCGAAACGGTCAGGCCTCCGATGATCGAGCGCGCCAGCGGAGCGTACTGCTCGCTGCCCGCCTCAAGTGCGAGGGCCATGGGGATCATGCCAAGGATGGTGGCGAGAGAGGTCATCAGCACGGGACGGAGACGCATCCGGCAGGCCAGCGCTACGGCGTCGTCGATGGGCATCCCTTGGCGACGCAGGATGCGGGCCACGTCAACAATTAGAATGCTGTTCGATACCACGATGCCGGTCATCATGATCACTCCCATTAGCGACATGACGTTCAACGTGGTGCCGGTGATCAGGAGAAAGACCAGCACGCCCGTGATTCCGGGAGGAATGGCCAGGAGGATGATGAACGGATCAACGAAGGAAGCGAATTGCGCCATCAGGATCAGGTACACCAGCACGATTGAAAGCAGCAGGCCGAGGCCAAAGCTTTTGAATGACTGCCGCATGCCTTCGATCGATCCGCGCATGGTGACGCGCACATCGTCGGGGATTTTGGTGTCGCTGACGATCTTGTCCACGCGTTTGGCGACTCCGCCGAGGTCTTGCGATGAAGGCGCCACGTAGACGTCAATCACGCGGCGAAGTTGGTAGTGGTCCACTTCCGTGGGCGTGTTGATGACCTTGGCGCTGGTGACGGCCTCAAGGTCAGTGGTGTTGGCGTTGCCGGCGGCGCGAATGGGAATCTGCTTGAGGTCGAGCAGCGACTTCACCTGCGTTTCGGGATACTGCACGGTGAGCATGTAGTTGTTTCCGTTCTTGGGATCGACCCAGTAACTGGGGGCGATCATTCCGTTTGAGGTCAGCGCTGTGATCACGTTGTCCACGACCTCCTGGGATGAAATCCCTAGACGGGCGGCCATCTCGCGATTTACATCGAGGCTGATGCCGGGATAATCCAGGTCTTGCGGAATCAGGACATCGCTGACGCCGCGCACGCCGCGAATCTTGCGGGCCAGATCTTGCGCCGTGGCGTAAGCAGCCTTCATGTCACTGCTGCTGACCTGCAAGTCGATTGGCGCCGGCAGGCCGAGATTGACAACGGCGTCCACCAAGCCTCCGGCCTGAAAGTACGTTGAAAGCTCGGGCAGATCGTCAGAGAGTTTTCGCCTGACGCGATCCATGTACTCGTAGCTGCCAAGCTTGTGGCCCTCCTTGAGGCTGACCTGGACGAATGCAGTGTGCTGTCCGGAGTTGGGGGTGTAGATCGCGGAGAAGTCTGGGGTGATTCCGATGTTGGAGACGATCATGCCGAGGTCGTCTGGCGGCACAACCTTCCGGATGTCGTCTTCGACGTCCTTGATGTATTCGTTGGTGAGTTCGATGCGCGTGCCGGACGGCGCCTTGATATTGATCACGAACTGGCCGGGATCGGTGCGCGGAAAGAACGACACGCCGAGAAATGGGTAGAGTCCGAGGCTGAAGACGCACACGCCGAGAATCGCAATCACAGCGGCCGCAGGACGCAGCAGCACTTTGCGGATAGCTATGTCGTAGTGCATCAGCATCTGGTCGTATTTGTAGTTGAACCAGGTGACAAAGCGAGTAAACCAACTCTTCTCGTGGCTCTCCTTGTCGCGTAGCCGAAGCCAGACAAGCAGCGACAAGGCCAGTCCATGGTGACCGACCGAGCCATGGTCTTTCATGAAACGCGCGCAAAATAGCGGTACCACAGTCATGGCCACCATGTAGGACGCAAACAGCGACAACACCACCGACGTTGCGAGTGCCATGAACAGAAACCGGCTCACCCCGTAGAGAAAGACCACGGGGAAAAAGACGATGGAGGTGGTAAAAGTCGCGGCCAGCACCGGTAATGCGACTTCTTGTCCACCGCGCTCGGCTGCGACCTCGGGGCTCTCGCCTTCTTCGAGATGGCGGAAGATGTTTTCCAGTACGACGACAGAGTTGTCGATAAGGCGCGAGAAGGCCAGTGCAAGGCCGCCGAGCACCATGGAGTTAATTGAGCCTCCGCCGGCATTGATCGCGAGAAAGGCGGCCAGCGCGGAGAGCGGGATCGAAAGCATCACGGCGAGTGTGGCGCGAAAGTTGCCGAGGAAAATCAGGATCATCAGCGCGGTGAGAACCAGGCCGATGCCGCCCTCGTTGCCCAGATTCTGGATGGCCGTCTTCACGAACACTGACTGGTCGAACACCACACGCGTCACCAACGTTTTCGGCACGTCAAGCAGGTCTTTCAGCGACGCGCGGATTCCGCTGACAATCGAGATAGTGTTGCTGTTACCGCCTTGCTTCAGGATCGGCAAGTACACCGAGCGCTGGCCATCGACGCGCACAATGTTGGTCTGGATAGCATTGGCGTCTTTGGCATAGCCGACGTCGGCCACCATCACCTGACCGCCGCCTTCAACCTTCAACGGAAGGCGATTGATCTCCTCCGTCGTGGGCAACTGGCTGTTGGTGTAAATGTTGTAATCCTTGGGGCCGATGCGCACATCGCCGGCGGGAAGGATGGCGTTCGACTGGTTCACCGTGCGCACCACGTCCATCAGGCTGAGCTGGTGGGCTTCGAGCTTTACGGGATCGACGTACACCTGTATCTGTCGATACTTGCCGCCGAACGGTTGAGGCACTGAAGCGCCCGGCACGTTCGCAATCTGGTTGCGCACTGTGAATTGTCCGATGTCGTGCAGCTCGGTTTCGTTCAGTCCCTCGCCCTTCAGAGTGATCAGACAAACCGGGAGACTGGAGGCATCAAACTTCAGTACTACTGGCGGTAGCGTACCGGGAGGCAGTCGCCGCAACTGCGCCATGGCAAGGTTCGAGATGGTGCTGACCGCGGCATCGGCGTTCGTTCCTGGCTGGAAGTAGACGCGAATGAGGCTAACGCCCGTCAGCGAACGCGACTCAATGTGATCGATGCCGCTGCCGAGGGTGAAGAAGCGCTCGAAAGGGTTGGTGATGTTGGCTTCGATTTGCTCCGGCGGCATCCCGTTGTAAAACGTTGCCACCACCACGACGGGAATGTTGATGTCGGGAAACAAGTCGACCGGCATGCGGGCGAGGGTGACCACGCCGACGACTGTGATGATCAGGCAAATCATGACGATGAAGAAGGGATAGCGGATCGCAAAGCCAGGCATCAGTTCGCTCCTCCCTGTCCGGCGTCGGAATCGAAGGTTGTCACCTTAGGTTCGACGACCTGCCCGGGCTGGAACGAACCGAAGTTTCCGACGATAACGCGTTCACCTTCGCTGAGGCCTGACAACACTTCGACGCGCGTAGGATCTTCGAGCCCCGTCTGAATCTCACGCGGCTGCACTCGATTCTGCTGATCGACGACCAACACACTTGCCTTGCCGTCGTGGTGCTGCACCGCCTGAATGGGGATGGTCAATGCGTTGGGGCTGGCCTGCGTTTGAAGCACAACGTTGGCATACACTCCGGGCTGCAGCTTGTAGGTTTGGTTGGGGACGTCGATTTCCACTTGCATGGAGCGGGTGGTGCGATCGAGCGCATCGGTAAAGCGGGTCACGTGGCCGGTGAAGTGTTCGCCCGTGGCTTGCACCGAGACGTCTGCGGGTTGGCCCACGCGCACCGAAGCCGCGAGCGATTCGGGCACAGGAATGCGCAAGCGTAGAACGTTGACCTGAGCGAGCTTCACTACGGGGGCCGAGTTGCTGTTGGAAGTGCCGGCCTGCACGAGGGCTCCGGTGTCGGCATAGCGCCAGGTCACTACACCATCAAATGGAGCGACGATGCGTGTGTAGTCGGACATGGCTGAGACCTGCGTGTTGTTAGCCTGCGACATCTCCAATTGCTGGCGCGCAGAGGAGAGCGCTGCCTTGGCTGACTCGACCTGCGCTGCGGCGGCCCGATCTTTGGCCTGTGCGTCGTCGAGTTCCTGCTGCGCAATCAGGCCGGGACGCGCCTTGTCAGCCTGCTCCAGCCGTATCGCGTTGGCATGCAGCGCGGCATACTGCGCCTGGTCGCGCGCCACTTCGTTCTGCGCCCGTTCAATCTCCTGCTGGCTGCGGCGGACCCCAGCGTTAGTGCCCTGCAATTGCGCCATCAGCTCGGGCACTTCGAGCACGGCGAGCACCTGCCCGGTCTTCACGCGGTCACCGATGTCCACGTTGATCTTGCGTACATAGCCTGAGACCTTGGCGTGCATTTCGATCTCCTGATAGGGGATGAACTCGCCTGCTACCGAGAAGGAATTTCCAATGGCAGCGCGTTTGACTATTGCAACGGCAGCGGGCACGGCGTCTCGGCTGTCGTGGGAGCGTGAGGGTGCACTGGCGCGCACGCGAGTCACAATCAGGATTGCGATCGTCAGGCACAAGACCGCCCCAGCCAGCGCGAGCAGCTTGTGGTTGCGACGTAAATTCATTTGTCTTTCCTCTGGCGAATCGAGATGGCGCGAAAATCAAATTCGCGTCATTCCACAGGATCAATGTCAATGGGACATCGAATCGGACCCGAAGGATCCTACAAATAGAGCCGATAGATTCCGTTAGCAGGGCCCAGGGCTAGACGACTGGAGGGGGCCGAAGGAAGCGCCGTAAAAAGTGTTGGAGCGGCCGGACTACTACTGGATCGCAAACAATAACTGCGAACCGTGACTCGTATTGCGGGGAGAAAACCCAAAGAAGCAACGTCGCAAACCACAATACACTGACGCTTGCAGCCAGCGGTTGTCCGGTTGTCTTTTCGGCATTCAGCCAAAGCTTGGCGGAGGTGAAGGTCTGCGGCCGAGTGGATTCGTGATAAACCGACAGCTTGGCTTGAACCGCAAACGCGAAGACGAGCACACAGGCGACCAGAAGCAAGAATCGCCAGCAAGCTGGACTGAGCGGTTTCTCCGGCGCGGTCAAGGGAGGCATATCCACCAAGATTATACGCTGCAAGGGCACTTTGGTGAGCAGAGAGCCGCCGGTCGCGCGTCGCGTGGTAGGTAACGGCTGCCTAGTTCATGCCCTTTTGTTTTCATTGAGTTAGGCTGAAATTGTTCGCATGTCGTTCATTCTATTGGTAGTTATAGCTATCTATATCTGCCCGTTAGAGTTAGGTCGCGAAATCCGTGCCGTACCCGAGGGGACTCTCATCGTTTTTTTGCATTACCCAGCACTCCTCCTGCGGGCTGCGTGCTGGGCTATCATGTTCCCGCCCCTGAGGGGGCTGCTCCCTTGGCCGCCATATCAACATTGCAACCCAAACCTTGGTTCTTGCACAGGTTGGAGGCGCAGATTTCCCTACGACCCTTACCCGACGGCATGCCGGGGCGCAGCTCTGCCAACGCGTGAGCTGGACCGCTTCGATTCGACACATCATTTAGGCGATGGACTTGGTCTCCTTCTGTTGTTGTGCTGTTTCCGATGAGACCATGTCGGAAGTGGGATGTTTCCTGGTTGCGGCGGAAACAGTTGTGTCATCGGCAGCCTGCGAGACCGGTTGCGCGCTCTGCGACGCGGCTTTCTCGGCTGCCAGTTTGTCTGCAATGAGCTTTTCGGCGGCGCGTTGGATGTTCTTAAGCTTGGCTTCGGCGACGTAGCGGGCGTAGTTGGCGCGGAAGAGCTTGCGTTGCAGCTTGCGATCGGCATTGCGCTGATGCTCGCGGGCGCGACGGTC
>Ga0209380_10001614_pt1 | contig 14918 bp, 15 predicted proteins | sample HubBroMetageWFT6_FD_188347 | JGI IMG/M metagenome (GOLD analysis project Ga0209380, IMG submission 188347) | Warmed and freeze-thawed soil microbial communities from the Hubbard Brook experimental Forest, New Hampshire - Hubbard Brook CCASE Soil... | ecosystem: Environmental > Terrestrial >...
GGACTTCGAGCCCGACATTTCGCTGCAGGCCGAGCCCATCAATCAAGGCGATGCGCAGCTCTTCGCGGCCGGTCGCGAGCTGCGCGATGCGCTGATCGCGCACCTCGCGGCGCAGGGCTCGCTGCCGCTGCCCTTTTATCCTGATCTCGCCCGTACCGACGATCCGACGTCCGGCTTTCTTCTCACCGTGTACTCGCCGCGCTTCTCCACCGGCTATTTTCCGCAGCGCAATCGCTTCACCGTGCTGGTCGAAACGCATTCCTGGAAGAATTACGCGCACCGCGTGCGCGTCACGCGCAACACCATCATCGGGCTCACCGAACTTCTCGCCGAGCACGGTCGCCGCTGGCGCGAGCTTGCGCACGCCGCGGACCGCGATGCCGCGCGACTCGGCGGCAGTGAGGTGGTGCTCGACTACGCCTCGAGCTGGCGCGAGCCAACGGTGGGAGGTAAGAGCGCCACACCCGGCGCAGACGGCGCAGACGGCGCAGACGGCGGTGAGCTGATCGAATTCAGGGGCTACGCGTACACGCGTGAGCGCTCAGCGATCTCGGGGCAACCGGTGACCGTGTACGACTCCGCGCGACCTGAGATCTGGCGAGTGCCGCTGCGCGAGCGGGTGTCACCGTCGCTGGTGGTGAAGGCGCCCCTCGGTGGCTATGTCGTGCCCGCCGCCTGGGCGGCAGACATCGGTGCGCGGCTGGCCGTGCACGGCATCAGCGCCGAGCCGTTGCGCAGCAGCGAGAAGGTACAGGTCGATGCATTCCACGCCACGCGGGTGCAGTTCGCGACCGCGCCGTTCGAGGGCCGCATGCGCGTGCAGCTGAGTGGCCGCTGGACACGCGAGACGCGCGAGATCGGCGCCGGCGCGCTGTTCGTGCCCATCGCACAGCCCGCCGCACGGCTGGTGATGCACCTGCTCGAGCCGCAGGCGCCCGATTCATTCGCGGCGTGGGGATTCTTCAACGCGTGCTTCGAGCCGAAGGAGCACCTCGAGCCTTACGTGGCCGAGCAGATCGCGCGTGAGATGCTAACGCAGCAGCCGGCGCTGCAGGGCGAATTCGACCGCAAGCTCGCGGCGGAACCGGCTTTTGCCGCAGACCCCGAAGCCAGGCTCAACTTCTTTTTACGGCGACATACCTCGTGGGACTCACATCTGAATCTCTATCCGGTGTTCCGCGTGGACGAACTGCTGGCTTCTTCGGCTACCACGCGGGGATAGGATCTTGCACAGTCTGAAACTACCGATCATTGCGGTGCTGCTGGCCTATACCATGACCGCCACTGCACAGGTCGCGCCCGACTCAGGGTCAGCGAGCGATGGCATAGCGCCTGCGGCCGCGGAACCCTCACCCGAGCCGCCAGCGCCTTCCACGCCATCCTCCGAGTCCTCTGACCGGGGCCTCGTCTCGGACATCAAGCTGTATTTCACCGCACCGCTGCGCTGGGATGCGACTGACTGGGCATGGTTCGGCGGCGCGGTCGTCCTTATCGGAGCATCTCACCACTGGGACTCCCAGGTCAGGACTCACTTCGTCAGACCTGGCGAGAGCACCAACAGCTACAGCCTGCAGGACGCCCTGCCCGCGGCTGGTGTGTTCGTGGCGACCTGGGCCTCGGCCACGCTGCTCAATGACAACAACGGGCGTCGCGAGGCCTGGGCGATGTTCGAGGCGGCGGGGTTGAGCAGTGTCGCCGGCTACGTCATCGAGTACGCCGCAGGGCGCGAAGGACCGAATAACACCAACGACCCGAATGCCTGGCGCAAGGGCGGTCTCGGCTCCTTCCCGTCCGAGCACACCACGGCGGCCTTCGCCATCGGCACCGTACTCGCCGAGTCAGGCAACGACGACTACCGCTGGGCGCGCCGCATACTCGGCTACGGCATCGGCATCTTTACCGGCTACGAGCGCCTGAAGCACAACCAGCACTGGCTGTCGGACACGGTCGCGGGTGCGGCACTCGGCGCGGCGAGCGCCCACTTCACGATGGACCGGGTGTATGGCGATTCGCAGGACAACAACCTGTCGCTCGAACCGGTGCCGGGGGGCGCGATGCTGACGTACCGAGTTACCCTGCAATGAGGCGCCAAGTGCCACTGATCAGATCTTGTCACGCGGCCGTTCAATTGTTAGGTGGTTGTTAACCCCGTGCAATGATTGCCGCCAGGTCGCGGCTTGAGATCCCGAGTGCCAAGAGTGATTTGAACAGCAGGTCGAGCGAAACGGTCGGATCACCGGCCTCCATCTTGGCCACTCTGGATTGACTCGAGTGCAACGTCTGAGCCAACTCCATCTGGGTTATGCCTCGGGAATTACGTCTCATCTTCAAGCCGGCGGCAAGCCTCAGGCGCAGCTCGATGTAGGCCTCTTCCTCCGAGCTCAAGTTCAGGAATTCCCTGGCACTCCCGGTCATCCACCCTTTGGCCGCGAGTTTCTTGCGTTTACTTTCCCGCATGGTCGTACTCCTTCAGGCGCCGGCGGCAAGTCTCAAGTACCGTCTTGGACGTCTTGGCAGATCTCTTGGCGAAGACCTCTGCGATCACAATCGCGTCAGCGTCGATACGATATATGAGCCGCCATTGGCCTGACACATCATTGACTCGCAGCTCATGGCATCGCGGTCCCACGTCGGGCATTGGCCGCGACTGCGGCATGGTGAGCGTGTCCCCTCGCTGGAGACGCCTCAGCAAGAATCCGGTCTCAAGGCGAGCCGCGAGAGAGAACGGCGGAGTCTTAACCTCCCCGTGAAGCCAGCCGAGCGGCTTATCTTTACTGTATGTCATAACCGACATATATGCAAACGCGCATCCGACCCCCACCTGGAGCGGACCGCAAGGTGGCTGTGGTTAGCCCCGCGAGCAGCTGGAAAACGATATGCGCTCGCGGAGCTCGTCTGGTCACGGTAGCCGGCCGCTTAAGCTCACCTTTAGGGGTCACGACGCGCGTCGCCTCCCGCCCAACGGATGACTCCGTGACACCATTGCATCACGTCCTCGATCCGCTCAACGAACCCCAGCGTGCGGATGAGCGCAAACGCACGGATGTCCGCCTGCGGCAGTTCGCGTTGCAGGCGCGCGGCCGCCGCCAGCAACGTCCTGCCCTTGGTGACCACGTCATCGATCAATACGATTCTGTGCATGGGTGTCATGGGCACGGTCACCGCGAACGAGTCGTAATGCTGGTGCACTGTGGGACGTGCGCCCTCGGGCGCCGTTGACGACTTGCGCACGGCCGCCTCGCGTCGCAATCCGCTCCACACCCGTTGTCCACGGCCGATGGCGCTCAGCGCGATGGCAAGCTGCAGGGCGACCCAACGTGCGGTAATCGAAGCGCTGCTGCCGGGAACGGGGACCAGTACCGCATCGCGCGCAAACAGCGCGGCGAGGCTTCGATCGTGGAAGGAAGTTTGGCAGACAACGCCCGCGTAGTGCGGCAGCCACAGTGGATCAATGCTCTTCACCCGGGTGCAGAGAACTCGCGAAGCCTTGGCAACCATCCCCCCACCCCGGGGCGAATAGACATAGCACGAGGCAAAAGGCAACGCGCAAGGTATCGCGACATCGGCACTCAGCCAGGCGGGCGGCGACGATCGGCGCAATTCACAGGGCGAAATCGTCGCGCGGTTGGGGCTCGGATTGCAGCGAGTCATGATCGGGCGTGGCGCGGCCACCTTCATGCACTGATTCCACACGGGGGGCAGCGGCGTTGCCCGCCTCCCTCGATCGCAGCAGCAACCATGCCTCCCGCGCCCGGCGTCGAATCTCCTCAACGTCGGTCACCGGATCGGCGCTGCCTTCCGCCGCGCGTTCCGTCCGCCGCTGGACCGCGGACGGCTCGCGCTCCGTTCGCGCAGCGCGCTGTTCGCGCAGCTGCACACGGGCGCGATATTCAGATCGCAGCCGCTCGGCGACGCCGCTCGGTACGCCGCGCTGCTCCATCTTCAGGTGCATCAATGGGATGGCCGGCAGCGGTTCGCGGTCGATGCCTTGCGCAGCCAGGCTGCGATGATCGACCCGAACCGCCACGTTCGCATCGCCCAGTGCCTGATTGGTAAGGCTCGCCCAGCGCGCGCGAATGTTCACGAACTCCTGGCGATGGTCCGGCAGCTCGCGGCGTCGACGCTCGAGCGGCGTCATGTCGAGCCCCGTCTTGGCACCGAGCCCGGCAGGTGTGACTTCACGCGTCGTGGTCAGCAGGTGGGCATGAAAATTCCGCGGATCCCCGTCTGCTCGCGGCTCGTGCACTGAAAGATCGACGGCGACCTTGTAGCGCTCCGCGATCTCGCGGGAAAAGGACCGAGCCAGCGCCAGGCGTTGTCCGGCGTCGAGCTCACTGGGTAGGCTGACTTGGTACTCACGTGCGATGCGCGAGTTGTGGCGCTTCTCGGCGTGTTCCGCGGTGTTCCATAGTTTCTCGCGGTTACGCGCCCAGGCAATTGGCACGCCGTCGAACTGCGACGGCAGAAAGATCTCGGTATGCAGGACATCCCGCCGCCGGCTGTAGTTGTGCAGCTCCCCGCTACGCTCGTCGCGGATACGCTCGCCAGCGCGGTACGCTGCAGCCGCAGTGGCGCGGCGGCCGGCACTGCGTGCGACCGAGCTGATCTGCATGCGGAAGATGGCCATCGTTTAGCAACCGACCCCAAACTTCACCTTAAGCCACACGGGAGACGAAGCGGTTTTGAGGTAGCCGCTCAGATCCGGGAGCTGCTCAAGCTCCGAGGGGAGCACTGCGGGTTCAGTAACGCGGTGGTGACTGGTGCTGGTGGAGCGCCGTCCGCCCCGTGTGACAAACCCTGACTCGCGATCCCGCGCCCGTGATGTCTGCCTGCGCAGCACTTCCCGCTCGCCGATGAGGCGCGAGGCAAAATGCGAAGTCCCGCCGTTCTCGCTACCAGAACAACGCAGAATCAGCGTGTTACCACAGTTCTCGATGAGCGTCTGGGCCTCTCCGCTGCCGTACGTCGAGGACACCTGCGCGACAGACTGAAATCCGAGTACGCAGCGCCCTCCGAACTTGCGCAGCCTCGCCAGAGCGTCCTTCAACCCCTCGATCGCCCCTAGCGAGTCCAGCTCGTCAACGACGAACCAGAGGCGCAGGTCCCCCTCCGCACGGTCCATTGCCTCAAAGATTGCGAGCCGCACCCAGGTAGCGATGATCGACCGCAGGGCGGCAATCTGTGCTGCGCTGTAGGGGATGAACAGCACGCCGTGCCCGGTTCGAACCCAGTCACGAACTGAGAAGGCACGCGAGCGCTGCGCCTGCAGATACTCAAGAGCCGAGGCCGCGGAACCGGCAACCGAGCGTATCGAGCCGAACATGCGTGCGTTCTCCGGCTCGAGGAAGGGTTGCGCCGGCGACCCAGCCACGAGCGCCCGCAGCTCCATGGTCGGGGCCACGGTCAGCAGCCGCCACAGCTCTGCCGGATTTCGGCACTCCGAATCGCAGCAACGTCTGGTAACGGCGCTGAGAAAGGTGCGCGCATAGCCCCGCCACTCGCGCCCGGAAGCGTCATCGCTGGTTGGAATCAGTCCGCTTACGAGCTGTTCCACATCCCAGGGTTCACGAATCTCGGCGAACGGATCCCAGCGAACGGAGAGTGGATCGAATGGATTGAGAACGATGTCTCTGCGTCGCCGATCGAAGAATCGGGCGCGATAACCGCCGTCGGGGTCGGTGATCACCGCTCGGTCGCCACGCTCGAGCGCCCGGGCGAGCAGTCCGGCGATCGCGGTCGATTTGCCGGTGCCGGTGGTGCCGATCAGTTTGAAGTGCCGGGTCTCCTCCGTCGCTGCAATCGGAACACCCGCCAGCGTGACTGCCCCATGTCCAAACCGGCGACGTCGCCGAATCACGCGGCGCTTTTGCCGACCATCGAGAATGCGGGCTCCGCGCTTGTGCTTCTCCAACTCCGCGCGGGGTAGTGCCAGGCGCACAGCGCACGCAAGCGCGCCGGCCAGCAGCAGCACCGGCTGCCAGCTGTGCTCGGTCAAATGGATGGCACTCCAGTCCAATCGGCCCCTCAGTAACCCTTGACGATGAAGAAATCGGCGCCGGCCCCGTACGCGGGCGCACTGCGGTCAACGCGCACACATAGCCGTTGCGCATCACCACAACGACGCAGCTCCATACGGGCGCCCTGGTGGCTCAGACGGTCAATATTCGACGTCAATTGATCTCGCGTGGCTTTCAGTGTGGCAACGCTCGCCGGCGTCGGCAGCAGGTACCAGGCAATTCCGAGCGGAGCGATTGCCGCCAGAGTCAAAACGCCTATGCTCCACGCCACGAGTCGCAGGTTCGCGACGCGCTGCAGCCGGCGCAGTGCAGCCGCGGCGTGCCGGCTGTCCTCCGTTAGCGCGTGCAGTTCATTTAGAACCGTCGCGCGAATCTCCTCGCGTACGATCGCGTCCAGCCCTGCCGTATGCTCGCGCAGCTTGTCCAAGGTCGTTGCTGCGAGAGACTGCTGCGCCTGCGCGGCCTCCATCAGCAATCCCACCTTCATGGTGTCGTCTGCCACGCCCATGGCGAATGACTCACTCCGGCTCGAGGCCATGGTCCGCGTGCGAAGTCTGTCGTCCGCGATCGGCACTGCACGCACGGTCAGTCTCGCATCCGCGCCCGATTCCTCGGGCCGGGAAGCTGAGAATGCGCGCCGAGCCCGGCGTAGCGCTCTGGCGCGCCGGAGCCGCAGCTGGGCTTAACCGGACCACCCGCCACTCCGGACTTGAAGCGAGCTTGAGATAGCCGCTCAGGTCCGGCAGTTGTTCGATCTCCGATCCCATAACCGCGGACTCGATGCCAGGGTGCTCGGCACGCGTGATCGACGGCACGAGATCGGTGAGGCGCCGCGATCTCGAAGTGGTGATGCGCGTGACCTCGCGCTCGCCGATCAGACGGGAAGCGAACTGCGACGTGCCTCCGTGCTCGCTTCCCGAGCAGCGCAGTATGAGCGTGTTACCGCAGTTCTCTATGAGCGTCTGGGCCTCTCCGCTGCCGTACGTCGAGGACACTTGCGCGACAGACTGAAATCCGAGCACGCAGCGGCCACCGAACTTGCGCACTCGTGCGAGCGCGTCCTTGAGACCGTCGATCTGCCCGAGCGCATCGAGTTCATCGACCACGAACCACAGCCGCTGGTCCCCCTCCTCGCGATTCATCGTCTCGAAAATGGCCAGACGCATCCAGGCTGATATCGTGGAACGCAGGGCTGCGATCTGGCCGGCGCGGTAAGGCATGAACAGGACGCCGGGACGGCCTCCCACGCCGGCAGAGCTCGGTTGTGTGCCCCGCACCCACTCGCGTACCGATAGGGGCGCACTGCGCTGGCGCGCGATATAGTCGAGCGCGCTCACCGCCGAGCTTGTCACGGAACGGATGGAGTCGAACATACGACCGTTGTGCTCCTCGAGAAACGGTTGCGCGGGGGTGCCCGCAACCAGCGTTTTCAGCTCGGATGTGCCCGCGACCACCAATAGACGGTAGAGCTCACTCATCTGCCGCGTCCCCGCGGCACGCGCCTGCGCGGTTACCGCGGCGAAGAACGTGCGTGCATAGCCGCGCCAGCTCCGATCCTGGCCCTCGTGGTCGGGGATCAGCGAGCGCGCGAGCTGATCGACGTCATAGTCGCTGCTGATCTCGCCGAACAGATCCCACTTCGCCGACCGCGAGTCGAAGGGATTGAGGATTGCATCACCTCGTTGCCGGTCGTAGAAGCGCCGCAGGTAGCCACCATCCGGATCGGCAATGACCGCCCGGTCGCCGCGCTCGAGCGCGGCGCCGAGAATCTCGCATATGGCCGTGCTCTTGCCGGTACCGGTGGTTCCGATGAGTTTGAAGTGTTTGGTTTCGTCCTCGGCTGCCACCGGCCACCCGGCCAGGGTGATTCCGGGCCCACGGACCCGAGAGTTTGTCCTCGACCGAGCTGGTGCCACATCCGGAGCCGTGGGCGATGCAGACACCATCGCGCCGCGCTGATGGATGCTGACGACGTCTTGGCGGTGTGCGATACAGCGACCGGCAACATAGCCCAGGGCCGCACTGCACGTGATTGCCGTGCCGATTTGCAGTATGCCGCCCGCGCCGATGCCAAACGCACCCAAGAGCTCGGAGGTTGCCGCAATGCCGAGTCCCGCGACCACCGTCAGCGGAGCCGCCGCGAGCGGCGACAGCAGGAGTCTATGCAAGGGCGCACGTCCACGAATCAGAGCGAGCACCATTGGCCCCTGCACCGTGGCATACGCCGACACGAGTCCCGCCCACCCGCGCAGCACCGTCTCTGGGTGGATCACGCAAGTACCTCGCGTGAAGCGCGGCGGCTGGAAATCCTCGAATCGCCGACCTTGCGCGAAGGGTCGAACCAGATCTCGCGGATGACACGCTGGTGACCCTCGAGGCCGCACTGGATCACGACGTCCACAAGCAGGTACAGCAGACTCTTGATGTCGCGACGCGCCAAGCCGCGGCCTGCGGTGCTTTGCTTGACCAGCAGCACCAGCTGCTCGAAGGCGAGCTCAGCACTGGTCGCGTGCACGCTGGTGATGGATCCCGGATGCCCGGAATTGACGTTGCGCAGATAGTCGAACGCCTCCTGCGCACGCAGTTCTGCCAGCAGTATGCGATCGGGGCGCATCCGCAAGCAGCACTCCAGCAGCTGCTTGGGAGTTACGCGCGCGAGACCCTGATCGTCCTTGCTGTAGAAGAGGCGCACGTGATTCGGATGCCCTTCCATTACCAGTTCGCGCGCGTCTTCTATGGTCACGAGTCGCTCGTCGCAGGGGATCTCCTGGATTAGGGCCTTGGTCCAAGTGGTCTTGCCGGAGCCGGTCGCGCCCGAGACTACGATGTTCTTGCGCGTCTGCACCGCCAGACGCAGAAACGCCGTGTACTGCCGCGCCGCGTGCAGACGCAGTAACTCCCGCTCCGAGTCGTCGGTTGCGGTATCGGCAGGCTGCAGCGGCTGGAAAGCACCACGGCGCGCAAGCTCTTCGATTCGCCACACCGCGTCCGTAGGCCGGCGGATCGCAATGGCGATGCAACCCGTGGTAGTCGCGGGAGGCAGGACAACCTGCACGCGCTCGCCCGAGGGCAGCGAGGCGGACAGCAGTGGCGCGGTCTCGTCCACCCGCTGGCGAGTGATGTTGGCAATGAGCTTCGCCAGCCTGCGACACCAGTCGAAGTCCGCAAACGGAAGGTCTTCGCGTCGCCAGCCCGCATGTGTCTCGATAAAAATCTCCCGTGGCCGGTTGATGCACAGCTCCGTTACCTCGGGGCGGGCAAGCAGCGGGCGCAACGCGCGCAAGGTGAGATCGAGCGCGGAAACGTCATCCGCTGTCGATGGCGAGGGCAATGCCCCGGGGGGCGGCGCACGGGAGAAACCGTCAGCGACCGGTGGTAGATGCGTGCAGTTCATAGACGGGCCGGAAATCAAGATCACGCGCTACCAGTATCTGGATACGGTCGCCGTTGCGTTTGATCACTGTGGGCGGAATGTTGAGCGTATCCTTCAGAACCTCCGTCAGTACGTCCTGAGATGCCGACGGTGCGTAAATCACCGTGCCGCTGGAACGGTTCGAAGCCTGTACCCCAGCTTGAACCGCGCCGTCGACGACCGACACCAGCATCGCCGCGCCGAAGCGCTCCCAGAAGTGACGCTGCACCTGGCCCGGCAGACCCGAACGCCCGAGCTCGTCGGTTCCGGGGGAATCGAGGGGTACAACCACACCTTGCGGTGTACGTGCCTGCGACCACAGTACGAAAACACGCGCTTGCCCTTGCTGCACCTGTCCGCGTGTTTCACCCACCAACTTGGTCCCGCGTTCGAGCAACACCACCTTGCCGTCCGCGCTGAAAGTGTCGGCCGCAGTTATGCAGGTGGTCATGCCGGGCAGACTCGAATCGATGGCGGTCTCGAGCGTGCAGTCAATGAATGCCCCTTTGGGTAGCAGAAATCGCGTCGTCTGCAGCAACTGCGCGCGCACCGCCTCGGCAACACTCGGTCTCAACAACGTCGCGAGTGCACCGTCAGTGCGCTCCGCGGCGGGCGCAGGTGGAGCGTTTGTGGCGACGGCTGCAGTGCCGGCGACGCCCGCGCCCTCCCCCTGCGCTGATGCGCTTACGGCAGATGTGGAGTCGGCGACTCGCGTGAAGACAGCCCCCGCAATGCGGCGCTCGTGGGCGATCTCGGCGGGCGTTTTGGCGCCCGGGCCGCCTTGGAACGCGGCATCGCGCTCGGGGACAGCGGCCGTCAGGGGCACAGCGCTTCCGGCCGCGGGGCGAGCTTCCGTCAGGGGCTGCTCCGCAACCGGCACGGCCGCATCGACCCCGACACCCTGTGGCGGTGTCGATGCGGCAGCGGTCGGTGGTGGCACGATACGGCCAAGCGAGGGAAGCGGCATCTCCCCCTGTGCACGGTTAGCGGCCGTCGACTGCGCCGCTGCGCGCGCACGTCCCTGCCGAGTCAGCGCCTGCGCGTAGTACCAGGTCAATGCGGAAACCCCGAGCACAATCATGAGTCCCGCAGCCAGAGCGCTACTCATGCGCGATTGCACGCCGCGGACTGCGTTGACGAGTGCCGTGGTCCGCTCACCGCCTACTACGTGGAGAGCGGATTCTTCGGGCGTCCTCTCAGTCATGGCGGCACCTTGGTCACGCGCCGGACGGACGGCGCGACAGTCCCAGACTCCAGTCGCTCGCCACTGCCCGTGAATCCTTGGTTCACAACGCAGCCCTCAAGCCGTCCGCGCCGCAGCGCGAACTGCCGCGCGACGCGCTGCAGGATCACCTCACCCTCTTCAATGCTGAAATTGACCAGCGACTCCGTGCCATCGTCGTTGGTGATGAAGATCGCCGGCAGCTCTTGCTGCGGAGCGAAGCGCAGTCGCGTCTGTACCCCGTCGTCCCACGCCGCGGCGGGCTTGAGCTGTGGGCTGCCGCGATAGGCATAATCGAGGTTGTGCCAGCGCGCTGCACCGGCATGCGCGAGGCTGCGCTCCACGACCTGCGCTGGCGAGGAGGCCGACTGCTGTGGATATATGAATCGCAGCACATAGATGACATCGCCAAACTCCGGGGCTGGTCTGCGCTCGGTGGCCGCATAGTCGAAGTGGTAGGCGCGGCGCGTGGTGAGAACGGTGATGTTGGTGGCAAGACCACCGGCCTTGGGCTTCACGAACAGATGATTGTCCTGCGCGGCGAAGGTGATGCTGTCCAGGTCGCCGGTACCCAGTCCCACGAACGTCTCACCGGGCTCGAACTCGAGGTCGATCTGGTAGCCCACGTAGCCTTTGAGGCGGTACACCGCATCCGGCGCATATACGAACGCGCGGATGCGCGCATCGGTCGGTGCAGCTGCAGTCGGGCTCTCACCCGCTCCCGTCTCGGCGATGAACAGCGCGCCGAGAGCAACGCCAAACAACAGCGAGATCCTGAAACCTGCCTTATGCATCGGCTGTTTCCGCGTTACGCGCACCGCTGCTCCTACCCTGATTTCGCGGGTGCCGACTGAGGCAGTACCTCAGCCTCCGCGGTAAATTCCACGACCTTGAATCCAAGAGGGTTCCAACGGCGCACCCGCGGATCCATCGAAGGGGCCGTGTATGCGTATTCGATGGTGGCAATCCAGTGCGTGATGCGCTCGTCCGCGCCGCTGCCCTGATGTTCGGCTTTCAGATAGCGCACCTGCGCCAGATCGGTAACACTGCTTGCGCGCGTGAAGAAACTCACGGCCTCGACCTGCACGCGCACCGTGCTGCCATCCTTGTGAAGGTTGAGGGGCGAGTTAGGATTGTTTGGGTTCCATAAGGCGTACCAGGCCTGGTTGCGTTGCGCAGCGTGGAACGCGCCGCATTCCTCGTAATCGCTCTCCGCAGTCGCAAAGTTGAACCGCTCGCACACGCTGACGTAGTGAGCCAGAAAGTAGCGCGTAACGGTCTGCTCCAGAGCGGCCTTACCGGCGTAGACCGGCACCACGTCGACGATGCCTGTGCTGTTGTCCACGCGCACCACGAACGGCTCGACACGCTTCAGCGGCATCAAAAGCATGAGGCAACCGGCGAGAGTCATCACGCATGTCGCCGAGCTACCGGCTACCCACCAGGCACAGCGTGCACTGCGCTGCGCCTGGGCAGCGCGGTCGGCATCCCAGGTTGCAGCCTCGCGGAGATAATCCTCGAGCGGCTCGTGCTTCATTGCACGCCGTCCGAAGCTTGGGGATCGCGGGTATTGGGGTGGTGCTGCGCCGCGGGCGCATTGATGGGCTGCAACTGGCCCTTGCAGCCCATCCGCGGGGCTGCGCAGGCGCAAACCCCGGCACAAAATAGTACTGCCAACAGATGGCACCTCATCGTCCGACCTCTCCTTCAGAACGTACGCCAGGCGGCACGCTGCACCGTAAGCCGCTGCGCCGGCACGTGCCCGCCACCACTAGCTCGTAAATTTGCGACGCCTGCGGCGGCGCCGATGGCAGCGCCGGTCCCACGGCTCATACCCCAGCCGACCAGACGACTCACGGTTCCGAAGCTGCTGAGAGCCACGCCACCAGCGAGCGCCGCGGCAATGGGTAACACCTGACGCATGACGAGGAACACCAGTACCGCGACCAGGACCATGTTCAGAGCGTCCACGGTGACGATGGCGGCGCCCCGCGCCGCAGTTTGCGCTGCGTAAGACTCCACGACCTGCAGCAGCAGCGCGGCTACCAGTACGGTCAGGATGGTGACAAGGGCATAGTTGGCGAGCTGCGCCAGCCATGCGGCGAAGAACCGCTGCGTTCCGTCAAACAGCAGCAACGCGATGAACAATGGACCGAGAGCCAGCAGCACCGCGAGTGCGATGCCGGACAGCGCGATCAGGAACATGGTGTATACGCATAGCAGTCCCATGAGCGCCCATACGACGGCACCCGCCACGTAGTAGCCGAAGTCCCCATTGAAGACGCCGCCGTTGTTCCAGAGATAATCGGCCACCGCACCACCGCGTGCCCAGATCTGGTCAATGGTCGCAACCGGGTCCTGTGCGCCCACCACCGCCGCGGCCAGCTCTGCCGGCGCCTGATAGAACGTGTCGACCAGCAGCGAGTTGTAGAGCCACAGGTGCAGGGCTGCGCCTAGAACGATTGCCAGTGTGACCAACCGTTTCAGGCCGGTGAGGAACGGGTCGTCGAGACGACCAGTCAATTGCAGATACCCCCACGCCATCACGTAAACGGTGGCCACCGTGACGATTGCCGGCTCGAGGGCCTGCGCAACGAGGGCAGTATTTGTTCCGATGTAACTGGCGAGCTGCGCGTTCAGCCACGTCCAGAATGTCTCAAAAAACCCCACGCCCGCTCCTCGAGCTCACGGATGCGGCTGAAATCGGCCGTCGAACTGCCCGTGACCCGCTACGGTCAGCTCCCGTGCAATCTGTGAGTTCGCCCACTGCTGAGCCTGCAGTCCGCGGTACAGGACCTGCAGCTTGGTGTTCTCGTTCTGCAGCATTCCTTGCTCCGCAGCGATGCGCGCCTGCAGCTCCAGGATGGACTTCTGGTCATCGGCACGACCAATGGCATCGATCAGCTGCTGCATGGCTGCAAAGCGGCCGCTGGAGTTGGTAAGTGCCTCGTGCGATACGCTCTGCAGCAATGCGACGGACTGCCGTCCTGCCTGCAGCTGATTACCGGCTGCGGGCGGGAGTGCGGCGAGCTGCGCGGCAGAAAGCACCGCTGTCGTCCGGAGCGCGCCTTGTACGTCCCCTGTGAGCGCAGGGTATCCGCCCCCACCGTGCAGGACGCTCTGGAGCGTCGCCCAATTGGGTGGCAGGTAGTTGCGCGGCGTCCCGGCCAGGAGTTGTTGCATGCCGCGGGCTCCGGTGATTGACTGGTACTCGGATTGCGCCTGTGCGAGCTGATTGCGCGCTGTGGCCAACTGCTGCTCGAGCGTCTGCACCTCGGAGATCAATTGCGCCACCGATGCCACATCAATGACCGCGAACTGTGCATGTGCGGCCGGTGCACTGGCGAGCAACAGTGTAACGGCGACGATGTTGCGCATCTTTTGGCATGACATGAGAAACCTCCCGGTTGAGATGAGCTTGGTGCTAGAAATCACTCCTGGGCGCATTCCGCGAAGAAGGACGGCAACCAATGCAGCGGCTCGCGCCCATGCGCCGCGATCATTCGCCGCATGCGCTCGACATGACGTGCACGGCCTGAGATCACTGCGAGTTCAGCCTCGCAGCCCTTGAGATCCAGACGGCAGACGACGCTGTGATGCCCCTGTTTGACGAGAAAGGTGCGCGAACCGGGTTCGAGTTGTTCTCTGATCAGCTTGAACTCCCGCTCGCTCAGACCAAATCCCTGCGTGTACTCCTCGGCGCTGGCATCGACATTTGGAAAGAACACCTTGGTCGGCGTCTGCTCGATGATGGTGCGGCTGATGGAGCTCTGCAGGACATCGCTGGCGCTCTGCGTCGCGAGGCACATGACACCGTTGAGCTTGCGCCAGGTCTTAGGACCCTCCTTGGCAAAGCTCTCGAACGCCGGATCGTCCAACAGGCGCCAGAATTCGTCCATCCAGCAGACGAGTCGACGACCGTCGAGCAGCCGACGTACCAGATGAAACATGTAGAAGGTGAGTGGTGCACGCGTCAGTGGATGCTCGAGAAACTCCGTCACGTCGAAGCCGATGAGACGGTAGCCACCGAGGCTCGTCGCGACGGAATCCACGCGATTGTCAAATGCCCAGGCATAGTCCCCCTGCGCGGACTCGCACCAGCGCGCGAGCCGCGCGTGCATTCCTTCTGGGTCTGTCGGGTCTAGAAACTCCAGCAGTCGCGATAGGCGTCGCGCCCCGACCTCGAGGGCCAGCGTACCCCGCAGAGCATGATCGAGATCTGCGCTCTCACGAGCGGACGGCGGCCGGCTGCCCGGAGGCCTCACCA
>Ga0209380_10001615_pt1 | contig 14917 bp, 13 predicted proteins | sample HubBroMetageWFT6_FD_188347 | JGI IMG/M metagenome (GOLD analysis project Ga0209380, IMG submission 188347) | Warmed and freeze-thawed soil microbial communities from the Hubbard Brook experimental Forest, New Hampshire - Hubbard Brook CCASE Soil... | ecosystem: Environmental > Terrestrial >...
GTTTGCCGCGCCTCCCGCGCCGGCGAGGATTCGCCGGACGAACGTGGCGACCATGTGCCGCTTGTACTCCGCGCTCCCCCGGTGGTCGGTACGCGGGCGCGCCGCCTGCGCGGCGAGGTCGGCGGCCGCGCCGATGCTCTCCTCGGTGAGCGGCGTGCCGACCAGCGCGCTGGCCGCCTCCGCCGCGCTGATCGTGGATCCGCCCACCCCGGTCAGCGCGATGCCGGCCCTCGTGACCGAGCCGCCGGCGATCTCGAGCGAGACGGCGACGCCCACGGTCGCGAAGTCGCCGACCCGGCGCTCAAGCTTCAGGTACCCGCCGGCGCGCATGCCCTGCGCGGGCGGGATCACCGCCTCGACCACGATCTCGTCCAGATCAAGCACGTTCTCGAACGGCCCGGTCACGAAGGCCGCCATCGGGATGGAACGGCGGCCGCGCGGGCCCTGCGCCACGACTGAGCCACCGAGCGCGAGCACGACCGACGCCCAGTCACCCTGCGGGTCGGCGTGGCAGAGCGACCCCACCAGCGTGCCGCGGTTGCGCACGATCGGGTCGGCGATCAGCGGGGCGGCGGCCGCCATGGTCGGCTGGGTGGCGCGCAGTAGCTCCGAGCGCTCGAGGTCCACGTGCCGGCACAGCGCGCCAATCCGCAGCGTGCCGTCCGCATCGGCCTGGTGGTAGTCCAGCCCGGGGACATTGTTGATGTCGACGACCAGCTCTGGCGACGCGAATCGCAGCTTCATCAGGGGCACCAGGCTCTGGCCCCCGGCCAGCACCTTGGCGCCGTCACCCCCGTCGTGCAGCAGCCCGATCGCCTCACTCAGTGAGCGCGGCGCCTCGTAACTGAACCGGGACGGGTACATGCGTTTCCTCCGGTCTGCGATGACGACGCCGGGCGTGGTTCACGCCTCACTCCGGGTCATCGTGGGTTTGGGGTACCGAGTTCGGGTCAGGAACCGCCACCGGCAGCGACTCGTAATCCGGATCCGGCCGTGGTTCCTGGTGAGGCGGCCAGGGTCCGGCGACTGGCTGTCCGGCGATCTTGAGGTAATCGATGAGCTCGGGCCAGGCCCAGACGGTCGGGCTCTTCCCAGTTTTCGGCGCGTGCTCGATGAGCTCGTACAGCCGTGGATTGCCCCGGCTGTGGCCATCGGACTCGATCCGCATGCGGCACGCTCCCGGCATCAGGGTCCCGACGGCAGCCCGGCAGGGCGCCGTCCATGCTGACGTGCATAGCACGATCCGCCGTTCTCCGCTCGGCCGCAACCAGCCAATAAGGAGATGCTTAAGACAGCAGCTTGGAGGTCTATATCGGCTTCTATTCTGATGTTCAGCATTTGACAGAGAATGCCCGCGCTAGCTCCAGATCGTCACGTATACCGGAGGCCGGAACCTGGAGGGCGGGATCCCGGCCGCCGGCGAGCGCATGAGCTGCATCGCCTCGGGTGTGCTGAGAAACCTCCGCAGCGCGCTGGCCGACGTGCTGCGGTGCTCCCGCTCCAGCGTGGTCACGTACCAGCACGCCTCGATCGGGAGCCCGGGCAGATCGACGAGCGCCAGTTCGCCGCGCCGCACCTGCTGCGATACCAGGTGCTCGACCGCCGGGGCGACGCCGCTGCCGTCGGCCGCCGCCGCCCAGGCGGCGGTCTGGCTGGGGAACACGCCGATGTTGCTCTCCGGCACGCCGAGCTGAGCCAGCAGCCGCCCGGTCTCGCTGGCCGGGTCGGCGCCGGCCGGATCGACGAGCCAGCGCCACTGCCGGGCCGACCCGCGCGGGCGGGAATGGCCGCCGGTAACGACTACCAGCCGGTACTTAAAGACCGGCTCACTGACGACGGGCAGGTCACCGGCAAGTCCGGGACCGATGGCGACGTCGGCCAGCCGGTTGGCGACCAGGACCGCGACCTCGCCGGAGGCGGCAACCCCGCTGGATACCTCGACCGAGCCGGAGAACCGGCGGGTGAACGCCTCCATCAGCGGCCCGGAGAGGAACTCCGCGAACGACGACGTGGCCACGACCCGCAACTGCTCCGGTGCGCCCTGCGCGGCGCGCACCGCAGCCTGCGCTTCGGCGCCCAGCACCACGATCTGCGACGCCGTCGACAGCAGCCGCGAGCCGCCGGGAGTCAGCGTCATCCCGCCGGGGCCGCGCGTGATCAGCTGATCTCCCAGGTGCTGGCGGAGCGCGGTCAGAGCCTGGGAGACGGCGGGCTCGCTGACGCCGAGCGCGCTGGCGGCGGCCGTGACCGAGCCAAGCCGGGCGACCAGAACAAACGCGTTGAGCTGGGTGAGGGTCATCGGGCTGTCCGCCCCGCCTGGCGGCAGCCGCGCGCGCTCGTACACTCGTGACGAAGGTGCTTGCCTGAGGGAGGGAACATGCAGGTTCCGGCCCACTGCGAGTACGAGCGAGCAGCCAGCGTCGAGCACGCGATCAGACTGCTCACCCGGTACGGCCCGGAGGCCCGGATCCTGGCCGGCGGGCACAGCCTGATTCCGATGATGAAGCTGCGCCTCGCGCAGCCTGAAGTGCTGATCGACATCAACGGGCTCACCGACCTCTGCTATATCACGGTAGCCGATCGGGAGCTGCGCATCGGCGCCCTGGCCCGGCACGCGCACCTGCTGGACTCGCAGGTCGCGGGCCAGTACTTCGCGATCCTGCATGACGCAGAGCGGGTGATAGCCGACCCGATCGTGCGCAACTGGGGCACCATCGGCGGGTCGCTCTGCCAGGCCGATCCGTCCGAGGACCTGTCAGCGGCCTTCGCGGCGGTGAAGGGAACCATGGTGATCGCGGGCCCGGACGGGATCCGGACCGTGTCGGCCAGGGAGTTCCACACGGGTCCGTACGAGACCCAGGTCGGCCCGGCCGAGCTGCTGACCGAGATCAGGCTGCCGGTCCGGCCGGGCGGCGGCAGCGCCTACCTCAAGGTCGCGCGCCGCGCCGGCGACTGGCCGGTGGGCGCGGCCGGCGCCGCGGTCTGGCTGGACGGCGAGATGATCATCGACGTCGGCATCGGCCTGACCGCGGTCGGCGCCGCTCACTTCGCGGCCGCGGAAGCCGAGGAATACCTCATCGGCGAGGCGGCGACCGCCGAGCGCCTGGCGCGAGCCGGGCAGATCGCGGCCGAGCACTGCCGTCCGGTCGGCGACCAGCGCGGGCCGGCTGACTACAAGCGGCACCTCGCCGGCGAGCTGACGGCGCGGGCACTGACGCTCGCGGTCCGCCGCGCGGGCGGGCTAGCCGACCGGGCCGGAAGTCCGGCGGCATGAGGGTCGCGATGACCGTGAACGGGACCGAGTACGTCCGGGAGGTCGAGCCGCGGCTGCTGCTGATCCACTTCCTGCGCGATGAGCTGAGGCTGACCGGCTCGCACTGGGGCTGCGACACCTCCAACTGCGGCGTGTGCGTGGTGTGGCTGGACGAGACGCCGGTCAAGTCGTGCACGGTGCTAGCCGCGATGGCTGACGGGCACCGGGTAATGACCGTGGAGGGCCTGTCCCGCGGCCAGCGACTCGACCCGGTACAGCAGGGTTTTGCCGCCTGCCATGGCTTGCAGTGCGGCTTCTGCACGCCCGGCATGATGCTGACCGCGCGCTGGCTGCTGAACCGGAACCCGCATCCGACCGCCGCCGAGATCCGCGAGGCGATCTCGGGCCAGGTCTGCCGCTGCACGGGCTACGAGAACATCGTCAGGTCAGTCCTCTGGGCCAGCGAGGCCGAGCGGGCACAGTCCGAGGGGGCACAGTCCGAGGGGGCACAGTGACCACCGGCTATTCGGCGATCCCGCGCAAGGAAGACGCGCGTTTCATCCGGGGCCTGGGCACCTACGTGGACGACATCAGCCTGCCTGGCATGCTGCACGGGGCGATCCTGCGCAGTCCCTACGCGCACGCGGTCATCCGCTCGGTCGATGTCGCGGCGGCACTGGCGCATCCGATGGTCGAGGCGGTGCTGACCGGCGAGGATCTCGCCGCCCAGGGTCTTGCCTGGATGCCCACCCTGTCCGGTGACGTGCAGGCGGTGCTGGCCACCGACAAGGTGCGGTTCCAGGGCCAGGAAGTCGCGTTCGTCGTCGCCAGGGACCGGTACTCGGCCCGCGACGCGCTGGCCCTGATCGACGTCGACTACGAGCCGCTGCCGCCGGTGATCGACGCCCGCACGGCCCTCGCGCCGGGCGCCCCGGTGATCCGCGATGACCTGCCGGGCAAGCAGGACAACCACATCTTCGACTGGGCCGCCGGGGACGAGCGGGCGACCGCCGCTGCCTTTGACGACGCCGACGTGACGGTGAGCTGCGACATGGTCTACCCGCGTTCCCATCCTGCGCCGCTGGAGACCTGCGGCATGGTCGCGGACGTGGATGCGGTGAGCGGGAAGCTGACCCTCTGGTCGACCAGCCAGGCGCCGCACGCGCACCGCACGATGTACGCGACGGTCACCGGACTGCCCGAGCACAAGATCAGGATCGTGTCGCCGGATCTCGGCGGTGGTTTCGGCAACAAGGTGCCGATCTATCCCGGCTACCTGTGCGCGGTCGTGGCCGCCATGCAGACCGGCAGGCCGGTGAAGTGGATGGAGGACCGGTCGGAGAACCTCATGTCCGGGTCGTTCGCGCGCGACTATCACATGCACGGCGAGATCGCCGCGACCCGCGACGGGAAGATTCTCGCGCTGCGGGCGCGCGTGCTGGCCGATCACGGCGCGTTCAACGCGACCGCGCAGCCGACCAAGTTCCCGGCCGGGTTCTTCCACATCTTCACGGGCTCTTACGACCTGCGCGCCGCCCACTGCCAGGTGACCGGCGTCTACACGTCCAAGGCGCCCGGCGGCGTGGCCTACTCCTGTTCGTTCCGCGTGACCGAAGCGGTCTACCTGGTAGAACGGCTGGTCGACATGCTGGCCCGCGAGCTCGGCGCCGATCCCGCCGAGCTTCGGATGCGCAACCTGCTGCAGCCCGAGCAGTTTCCCTACACCGCGCCGACCGGCTGGCAGTACGACTCGGGCGACTACCCGCGCGCGCTGCGGCTGGCGCTTGAGATGGCGGGCTACGACGGCCTGCGCGCCGAGCAGGCTGAGCGCCGCGAGCGCGGCGAGTACATGGGGATCGGGCTGAGCTTCTTCACCGAGGGCGTCGGCGCCGGGCCGCGCGAGCACATGGACATCCTCGGCCTGGGCATGGCCGACGGAGCTGACCTGCGGGTCCACCCGACGGGCAAGGCCGTGCTGGCGATCTCGGTGCAGACTCAGGGTCAGGGGCACGAGACGACGTTCGCCCAGCTGGTCGCCCACGAGCTCGGCCTGTCGCCCGACGATGTCGACGTGGTGCACGGCGATACCGACCGGACCCCGTTCGGCCTCGGGACATACGGCTCCAGGTCAACGCCGGTATCCGGGGCCGCCGCGGTGGTCGCCGCGCGGCGGGTGCGGGACAAGGCGAGGCTCGTGGCGGCCGCGATGCTGGAGGTCGCAGCGGACGACCTCGAGTGGGCCGACGGCGCCTGGCGCGTCCGCGGCGATCCCGAGCAGGCGCGCACGATCCCGGAGATCGCGATGGCGGCGCACTCCTCGCTCGCACTGCCTGACGGAGTCGAGGGACACCTGGACGCGTCGGTGGTCTACAACCCGCCCAACCTGACCTTCCCGTTCGGCGCCTATATCTGCGTGACGGACGTCGACCCGGGGACCGGCGAGGTCAAGGTGCGGCGGTTCATCGCGGTGGACGACTGCGGCGTGCGGATCAACCCGATGATCGTGGAGGGCCAGGTCCATCGCGGGCTGGCCGACGGCATTGGGGTCGCCCTGATGCAGTCCATCGTGTTCGACTCCATCGGGAACTGCCTGGGCGGCTCGTTCATGGACTACCTGCTGCCCACCGCGATGGAGTGCCCGTCCTGGGAGCTCGGCGCGACCGTGACGCCGTCGCCGCACCACCCCGTCGGCGCCAAGGGCATCGGGGAATCCGCGACCGTAGGCTCGCCCCCGGCGGTGGTGAACTCGGTCATTGACGCGCTGGCGCCGTTTGACGTGAAACATGCAGACATGCCGCTCACCCCGGCCAATGTCTGGCGGGCGATCCAGGGCCGGCCAGTGCGCCCGGATCTGGCGGTCGAGTGAGGACTAGCGTCGGGGGCACGCCCGGGGTTAGCGGATGATGGAAATATGAGTGAGCTCGCGGAACAGCTGCCTGACGTCCCGACCTTGCTTGCCCAGCTGGACCAGGCCAGCTATCTGGCCGACGAGCCGCTCGGCACGGCGCTGTTCCTCGCTGCCCGGATGGGCCAGCCGATCCTCCTGGAGGGCGAGCCGGGCGTCGGCAAGACCGAGGCCGCCAAGGCGCTGGCCGAGGTACTCGACACGCCGCTGATCCGCCTGCAGTGCTACGAGGGCCTGACCTCGGCCGAGGCCCTCTACGAGTGGAACTATCCGCGCCAGCTGCTCGCGATCCGGCTGGCCGAGGCGCGGGGCGAGTCCCCGCGCGAGGCCGACCTGTTCAGCGACGACTATCTGCTGGAACGACCGCTCCTCGCGGCGCTTGATCACCCTGGGCCGCGCCCGGCCGTCCTGCTCATCGATGAGGTGGACCGTGGCGACGACGAGTTCGAGGCGTTCCTCTTCGAGCTGCTAGCTGAGTCGGCGGTGACGATTCCCGAGCTTGGCACGCGGCGGGCCACCTACCCGCCCGTCGTCGTGCTGACCTCGAACCGGACCAGGGACCTGCACGACGCGCTCAAGCGGCGCTGCCTGTACCACTGGATCGACTATCCGGACACCGAGCGGGTCGCGGCGATCATCCGGCGCCGGGTCCCGGCGGCCTCGGTACGGCTCGCCGGCCAGGTCGCGCGGGGTGTCGCCACGCTGCGCGGCCTGGATCTGACCAAGCCACCGGGGGTGGCCGAGGCCATCAGCTGGGCGACCGCGCTGAACGTGCTCGGAGTCCTCGAGCTCGACGCCCGGGCGGCCCAGCAGACCGCGGGAGCGGTGCTGAAGTACGCCGACGACCTGCGGACGGCCAAGCGGGCCGACTTCGCCGCGCTGGTCAGCCACGATGGAATCGATGGCTGACGACCTGGCGGCGGTAGCCGCAGGGTTTGGCGCGGTGCTGCGCCGGGCCGGACTGCCGGTGGGGCCCGGTCGCAGCGAGCGGTTCGCCGCAGCGGTGACGCTGGTGCGCCCGGTCACCGCGCCTGAGCTGCTGAATTGCGCGCTCGCGACACTTGTGTCCAGTAAGGACCAGGCCGATGTGCTGCGCGCGGTGTTCGCCGATGTCTTCGGTCAGTCGCCCGACGGACCTTCTCGCGCGACCAACGGGCCGGATCCGGCCGAACGTCCGCAGTCCCAGGACCTGACCGACGCGGCGACTGCGGCGCGGATGCACGCCAGCGTCGTCACCGCGATCCGCGAAGCCGGATCGGCCGCTGCGGACGACTCCGGCGACGCTGACGACCCGGAGATCAGCCGGCCGTACCTCGGCAGCCCGCTCGAGCGGCTGTCCGGCACTGACTTCGCCGACCTGTCCGACGAGGAACTCGCGGAGCTTGCCGTCCTCATGAGCCGGCTGACCCTCGCCGTCCCCCCGCGCCGGTCCAGGCGGCACCGGCCCGGGCCGGGAGGAAGGCACACGGACATGCGGGCCAGCCTCCGCGAAGCGCGGCGGACCGGCGGGGATGTGTTCCGCCTCATCGGGCGGGTGCCGCTCACGCGGCCGCGGAGGCTGGTGGTCCTGTGCGATATCTCCGGATCGATGGAGCCCTACGCGCGGGCCATGATCCAGCTCCTGTACTGCGCGGCCGGCGGGGCCCGCGCCGAGGTCTTCAGCTTCGCGACCAGGCTGACCCGCCTGACGCCCGCCCTCGCGCGATCCTCGCCGACGGCCGCGCTGCGCGAGGCCGGTCAGGCCGCGCCGGACTGGCTGGGCGGGACCCGGCTCGGGGTGGCGCTCAGGGAGTTCAACGACTCGTATGGACGGCGCGGACTGGCGAGGGGCGCGGTGGTGCTCATCATTTCCGACGGCTGGGACACCGGCGATCCGGCGCTCGTCGAGAGGGAGATGGAACGGCTCTCCCTGGTCGCCTACCGGATCGTGTGGGTGAACCCGCGGACGAAGAGCGCTGCCTACGAGCCGCTCGCGGGCGGGATGGCAGCCGCCTGGCCGCACTGCGACGCGGTCGTCAGCGGCCACACGGTCAAGGCGCTCGCCCAGCTTTCGGCGGCTCTGGCCGACCCAGTGAGGCGGCGGGCCGAGATCCGGCCCGCCGCCTGATTGCGCCGCAGGTCAGCTGGCCATCTCCCGGGCGAGCTTTGCGATATGCGCGATCTGGGCCGCGTGCGCGCGGAAGAACTGGGCCCGGTGCGCAAGCTGGATCGGCTCGAGGACCGCGACCACGGGCCGGGCACAGGTCGCAAAGACGCGGTTCTCATGAACTTGATCTGCCTTGAGCCCGGCGCTGCTGGTAGCCGACTGATTCAGCGTGTCCGCCCAGGCGAAGTATCCGGCAAAGAGCGGGTTGGCGGCATGCAAGGTCTGCGTGGCGTCGCTGGCCGGGACGCCGTGGGCTTCAAGGCAGCGAGCGAACGCCGGCTGGGTCGCGGAGATCCGGTGCGAGCTCTGGATTGCGCTGACGATGTTCATCCAGGCGGCAGCCAGGCTCGAGGCGGCCCTGTCGACTCGGGTGACGGGCCCGGCGTACCGCGCGGTGCAGCTCGCCTGGAGCCGGCCCATGGCGTTCAACCGACTGGTGGTGGGATCCCTGGCGACCAGATACTGCGAGGTGAAGTAGTACTGGCCCGGATGCCTGACGAGCTGCGCCAGGTCGGGGAACTGGCTGCTCCGGAATGACAGCTGGTACAGCTGCATGGACCCGCGGAAGGCCGGCTGGGGAAAGCCGCCGGCGGCCAGGCAGGGATCGATGTCCTTGGCCTTGATCTTGTCCTGAGTCCAGGCGAATGCCAGGCCCTCGGTGTAGGTGGCTCCGCTGGCCGGGAAGTACCAGTCAAGCGCCTCGGTGGCCAGCTGCATGCTGGCCGGTGACGCGTAGGGGCCGGCGGCCGGACTCGATCGCGGCGACGAGCGCGGATGCGCAGGACCGGATGAGCCCTGGCCGACCACGACGACGATGGCGATCAGCGCAACGACGCTGGCGGCCGCCGCGACCGGGGTCAGGATGCGCCGCGCGGAGGCGCGGGGTGCGCGCCCGCCCAGCTGCAGCTGCAGCTGCGGGATGTCGGCGGGAGTGATCTCGGCCGCCGCTGCGGAGGCATCGCGGAAGATCCGCTCCTCAAGGTCCATCATTCAGCTCTCTCCTAGCATTCGGCCGAGCGCAGACAAGGCCCGGTGGGTTGTGGACCTGACAGTGCTCGGGCCGATCCCCATGAGGCGCGCGACCTCTGCTTCCGGTTCGTGAAGGTAGAAGCGGAGAATCAGGACCTCGCGCTGCCGGGTCGGCAGGCGCCGGATCGCCATGAGCACCGACTGCTGTTCCTCGCCGGCCAGCACGGCCGATTCGGCCGACGCCACCGGGGGTTCATGCAGCGGGCGTTTGATCCGGACCCGGCGCCACCGGATCACCGATCTGCAGCCGTTGAGAACGGACGTCCTCAGGTACGGCAGAGCCTGCTCCGGCTCGGACAGCCGGGCCCAGTTCCGGTAAAGGCCGCAGAAGGCATCCTGGACGACGTCCTCGGCGCCCTCGCGGTCGCCGAGCATGACGTGTGCCAGCCTGGTCAGCGACAGTGCGTGCGCCGCGTAGAGGTCGGCGACGCTGTCCCTGGCCGGCTTGCCGAACACGGATCTGCTCAGTGCCGCGAACGCTTCCGGCTGGTCCAGGCTCGCCGAATCGGTGCTCATACCCTGAATACGCGCCGACGGCTTGTTTGCTGCTTGCCGAGTGCAGCGAGATTCAGCTAATCGTCGTCGTCGTCGACCCAGCCGCGCCGGGTCGCGCGCCGCTGGTCCCGGAGTTGCTCGTGGATCTCATGTCGGCGCTCGCGGATCTCGCGGTGAACCTCGTGCCGGCGGTCCCTGACCTCGTTCAGGATGTCCATGCGCAGACCACCGGGCACGCGGATGCTGATGTCGCGGTCGCCTTTGCCGCCCTTGTCGCCCTTGCGCCGGCGCCGCTTGACCTCCACGCCGCCGAGTACGCAGGCGCCATCGATCCGGAGGAGGGGTGCGTTCGGGTCGGCTGACTCGTCGCTGTCGCCGGCGATCTCCCGGCCGCCAAGTACGGCGAAGCCGTTGTCGACCACTCGCATTTCCGGCGGGACCGTAATCTCGACGCCGCCCAGCACGGCCGTCGCGTGCAGCACAATCTCCTGGCCGGGAAGCACAGCCTCGCGGAAGTCCAGCTCGATCCCCCCGAAGACGGCCACAACCGTCATGACCGGCTCGGCGTGCCAGGAGCCTTTCCTGGTCGCTCCGCTGAAGATCGCGACGATACGGCTTCCGCGCGTGCCCTTGGCCGGCGGCCCGGCCTGGCTCGGCACCGGTGTCGGCACGGTCCCGGCCGCGGGCAGGTCTTCCAGCAGCGGAACCAGCTCAGCCTGGGTTTTCGCGGAGTAAATGCCGTCCAGCCGGTCCGAGTGCTCCTCAGCCGTCAGCCGGCCCTCGGCCAGGGCGTTATTGATGACTGAAGCCGCCGTGTCGCGATCCGCGTCCGAGGCCCTGAGCCTGGAATTCTCGTTGAAAGGCTGGGGGTGCATGCAGCTATTCTCGGCCATACGTACAGGGCATTGGAACAGGAGATCGTGATGGGCCACGTCGAGGCGGCTCATCTGAGCCATGCCCTTCCCGATGGCCGGGCGCTTCTCGACGACGTGTCCTTCCGGGTGGGCGACGGCACCGTGGCGGCGCTGGTCGGGCCCAACGGCGCCGGTAAGACCACGCTGCTGCGGCTGGTCACGGGCGATCTCGCCCCCCAGACGGGCACCGTGAGCTCCAGCGGCGGGCTCGGGGTCATGCGGCAGTTCATCGGCGGCATCCAGGACGAGAGCACGGTCCGTGACCTGCTCCTCTCGGTGGCCTCGCCGCGGGTCCGCGATGCCGCCGCCCGGCTGGATGCGGCCGAGCTGGTCATGATGGAGCGCGACGACGAGCGGGCCCAGATGCGCTACGCCACGGCCCTCGCCGAGTGGGGCGACGCCGGCGGCTACGAGGCCGAGGTGCACTTTGATGCCTGCTGCGTAGCCGCGCTTGGCATCAGCTATGACCGCTGCCAGTGGCGAGAGGTCCGCACTCTGTCCGGGGGCGAGCAGAAGCGCCTGGTGCTGGAGTCCCTCCTGCGCGGCAAGGACGAGGTCCTGCTGCTGGACGAGCCGGACAACTACCTCGACGTACCCGGCAAGATCTGGCTTGAGCAGCAGCTCGCGGCGACGTCCAAGACGATCCTCCTGGTGAGCCACGACCGCGAGCTGCTGGCGGCCTGCGCGGAGCGGATCATCACCGTCGAGGACGGTCATGTCTGGGTGCACGGAGGCGGCTTCGCTACGTACGCGCAGGCCCGCCGGGACCGCATCGAGCGCCTGGACGAGCTGCGCCGCCGGTGGGATGAGGAGCACGAGAAGCTCAGGCAGCTCATGCTGATGTACAAGCAGAAGGCCTCGTACAACTCGGATATGGCCTCGCGCTATCAGTCAGCGCTGACCCGGCTGCGCAAGTTCGAGGAGGCGGGGCCGCCCGAGCTTGCGCCGAAGGAGCAGAATGTCCGGATGCGCCTGCGCGGCGGGCGCACCGGCAAGCGGGCCGTGATCTGCGAAGGACTCGAGCTGTCCGGGCTGATGCGGCCCTTCGACGTCGAGGTCTGGTACGACGAGCGCGTCGCGGTGCTTGGCTCGAACGGGTCGGGCAAGTCACATTTCCTGCGGCTGCTCGCGGGCGGTCAGGTGGCCCATCAGGGCATTGCGCGGCTCGGTGCGCGCGTGGTGCCGGGCATGTTCGCCCAGACGCACACGCGGCCGGACCTCGCTGGCCGGACGCCGCTGGAGATCCTCATGACCGAGCACGCCATGCTCATAAACGAGGCGATGTCGGCGCTTGCGAGGTACGAGCTGCAGTCGTGTGCCCGGCAGGCCTTCGGCACCCTGTCCGGCGGTCAGCAGGCCCGGCTGCAGATCCTGCTGCTTGAGCTGGCCGGCTCCACGCTGCTGCTGCTCGACGAGCCAACCGACAACCTCGACCTGGCTAGTGCCGAGGCCCTGCAGCAGGGGCTGGAGTCCTACCAGGGAACGGTGCTCGCCGTGACTCATGACCGCTGGTTCGCGAAGTCATTCGACCGGTTCCTGGTTTTCGGCGCTGACGGTTCTGTGCGCGAGACGCCTGCTCCGGTCTGGGATGAGACTCGCGTGGAGCGGCCACGTTGAGCGGTCACTTGCTAGGCTGCATGAATCCCTAGGGAGGCCTGGCTCCGCGCGTGCGGGCGCTGGCCGGGATCCCGGGGAAAGGCGGAGCTGGAGGATTAGGACCGTGAAGAAGCTGCTACTGCTTGCTGTGCTCGGCTTGAGCGCCTTCGCTGTGTGGAAGAAGGTACAGGCCGATCGCGCCGAGCTTAATTTGTGGACCGAGGCCACGTCGGCCGACGAGTAGCCGCCCGCGAGCCCGGGCGGCGGCATGGCGGACTTTCCAGGGACCACCCTGGCGTGCTTTGGCCTCGTCGGCACCCTGATTGCCGACGATGGCGTAGTTGAGCTTGCCTACTCCGAAGCCATCGCCACCCAGGGCGTTGTAAGCGGAACCAGTGCTTATGCGCGCTGCATGGCCCAGGTGCATCGCGCGCGCGGCCAGGGGCCGGGCGACGTCCTTGCCGCGTTGTTCCCCGACAATCCGGCCCGCGCTCAGGCGGCCAGGCTCGCTTTTGACCGGTCCCTGGCCGGCACGGTCGCCCGGACGGTCGCTTCGCCGATACCCGGTGCGCAGGAAGTCTTGGAGCAGCTCGCGGCCAGTGGCTGCCGGACCTGCGTCCTGACCATTCTTCCGCGACGCGACCTCACCGCCATGCTCCGCACCGCCGGATGGCGCGACCTGATTACCCTCGCGCTGACAGACGACGATGTGCCCCGCGGATGCCCGTTCCCAGATCTGGTACTTGCCGCGATGCTGAGAGCTGGTGTCGGGGACGTACGCGAGGTTGCCGTTGTACAGGGCACCGCGGCGGGAGTGGAATGCGGCCGGCGGGCAGGTGCCGGGATTGTCGCCGGGGTGCTGACCGGCCCGCATCCGGCGGCGCGGCTGCGCGCGGCCGGAGCGACGTACGTGCTCGATAGTGTCGCGGAGCTGCCGGCGGTGCTCGCCGAAGGCGGCGCCCGGCCCGTGGCGCCTGGAGAGCCTGCGGCTGCGGACCCGGCCGGTATCAGCCTGCCCCAGCAACGGCCCGCCGAGCGGCGGCCGCTCGGCCTTTAGGGCTACGCCGTCAGCGGGCGGCCGCGAGATCGCTACGCGCTTCCTCATCCAGTTCGATGTCGGCGACGGCCATGTTGTCCTCCAGGTGGCCGACGGACGATGTGCCGGGGATCAGGAGCACATTCGGCCGCAGGCTCAGCGCCCACGCCAGCGCGATCTGGGCTGGCGTACGGCCCAGGCGCTCGGCGGTGTGCACTACCTGCGGATTGGTCAGCACGGGGTTGCTGCGGGCGAAGGCCGATCCGAGCGGGAAGAACGGAACGAACGCGATGCCGCGCGCGTCGCACTCCTCCAGCACCGGCATGGAGGAGCGGTCGGCCACGTTCAGCGGGTTCTGGACGCAGGCGATCTCCGTCCGATCCGCGGCGCGCACCAGGTGCTCGCGGGTGATGCTGCTGAGCCCGATGCCCGTGATCAGCCCGTCGTCGCGCGCCTGGATCATCGCGTCGAGCTGGTCGTCGAATCGCTGGTCGGCGGGGGCGTTCTCGATCATGCGCAGATTCACGGCCGCGAGCTGGTCGACGCCGAGAGCGCGCAGGTTGTCCTCGATACCCTGCCTGAGCTGCGCCGGCTCGTCCCAGGGCAGCCAGCCGCCCGACTCATCCCGGCGGGCGCCGACCTTGCTGACCAGGGCGAGGCCCTCAGGGTACGGATGGAGCGCGGCGCGGATCAGCTCGTTGGCTACGTCCGGCCCGTAGTACTGAGCCGTGTCGATGTGGTCCACGCCGAGTTCGACGGCGCGGCGCAGGACCGCCAGCGCCTCGCCGCGATCGCGCGGAGGTCCGAAGACGCCGCGACCAGGCAATTGCATCGCGCCGAAGCCGACGCGGGACACGGTGAATGCACCAAGCGGGTAGCGGTCCATGTCTCGATCCTAGGGAGCCGGTAGTTCGCCGCGCGGGACATCGGTACCACGAACGGTGGTGCTGCTGGTACCAGAGTCCGGCCACGGTCACGGCCGTGACCGAACTCGCCAGCCCTCAGCGAAGAGCCACGGCGAGTTGGCACCCCCTGCGTATGCCCTTCGAGGGACAATGGCGAGCGCTGCGCGGCAGCTCGATCTCATCGGGCATGGTCAGGCCCCCCTCGGCGCGGGCCGGTAACCGGCCCGCTGAACACCACAGATCAACGTCGAAATCCCCTAGCAACTCCCGCAAAGCCGAGCACATCCTTCAGACTGCCACCCCGGCGCTCCTGTCCTGTTCCTTCCGCCCCTGGTGGCGTCGGACAGCTCGACCGGTGCCAGAAGCACAGCCAGCACGCGCAAGGATCACCCGGCACACTGCCCGGCTTAGGCAGGGACGCTGAGGCTCGCTGGGGGCGATAGCATCTGTCAAGCAGGAGGTCTTTCACCGACGCAGCTGACCGGGTCGCGCTGCCCCCGCGGATTGCGGCCGGGACCTAGGCCCGGACTTGTGTCGAAGGTCTCCTGACCTGCCGTTTCTTGGGGCTATAGCTCAGCTGGAAGAGCACCTGCTTTGCAAGCAGGGGGTCAGGGGTTCGAGTCCCCTTAGCTCCACCA
>Ga0209380_10001617_pt1 | contig 14908 bp, 11 predicted proteins | sample HubBroMetageWFT6_FD_188347 | JGI IMG/M metagenome (GOLD analysis project Ga0209380, IMG submission 188347) | Warmed and freeze-thawed soil microbial communities from the Hubbard Brook experimental Forest, New Hampshire - Hubbard Brook CCASE Soil... | ecosystem: Environmental > Terrestrial >...
GCCGGGGAAGGGCGGCGCTAGCCCGGACGGGACGCCAGCTGCTGAGGCGGCGGACGAGACCGGCGGCAAGACGCCCAACCGGGTAGCGCGGCGGGTGCCAGCCGGCTGGCCGCGATTCGTGGTCCAGGCCCTCAGCACCGCGCTCGGCGGCTACCTGCTCTTGATGGCCGTGATCGTCCTCTACTACTACGGGGTCGCCCGGATCAGCGGGAACTTCCTGAGCAGCGCTGTCACCGGCGGGCTGACACTGATCGCGATCACCTTCCCGGTGTTCTTCGGCAGATCCTGGCTGGCTGAGCGCCGCCGCCGGCGCCCGGCGGCCAGCCCACCGCCCGCCCCGGTGGCTGACTCGCCCCGCCAAGGTGACTATTAACGCAAATCTCTAGGTTGCGGCAACTGCTCAGTGGCCGGAGAAAAGCCGCAAATCGCTCCAGGCTGCCGGACGGCGGAGGGTTCTGCCGCCACGCTGAGGCGCCCCACAGCCCCGATGGCTTCCGGCGAGCCGTGGCACCCGGCCCCCGGCGAATCGAGGCCGCCGCACGTCGCGCTCGCTGGGCAATCGCCCCCGTTTCATCGGAGCGGAGACTTTCCGTCCTGTGGGGACGGTTTCTCTCCAGTCTGATGAGGCGTCCAGTTACATAGGGCGCGAATCGGGCATCGCCCGCAGCCCGGCCAGGTGAGCGAATACGACAAAAGCCGCGGGGGTCACTCCAAGCCCGGGCAGGGGCGAGCACGCTGCCGATATGTGGCTTTTGGTCATGTCGCGGATTCATGGGTGCGGCCTAGGTATGGGACAACGCCTGGACGGCCGGCCGGGCCGGGCTCCACGCGGGCTCCACGCGCGCCCCGCGCGGCCCCGGGCCAGGGCGCAAGACGCCTCATCGCGGGAATGCGCGACGCAATCGAACACGTTGTCCCGTTCGATGAAAGCCGGCCGGGGAGATGGCAACAAGCGGGCCGCCTGCCTGGCGTCCGGCCCTTACAGTGGCAGCTTGCCTGCCCGTATTGCCGACCGATGAGTTATCGAGGTGGATTGCGCGTGCTCACCGCTCCTGGTCAAGGTCCCGCCGACAGCCAGGCCCTGTCCTGCCCGCCCGCGCCGGAGTGCACCCAGCTCCGGCTGATGGCGGTTCACGCGCACCCCGACGACGAGTCGAGCAAGGGCGCGGCGACGATGGCGCGGTACGTCCGCGAGGGCGTCGAGGTCCTGGTGTGCACGCTCACTGGCGGCGAGCGAGGCGACATCCTCAACAAGAAGATGGAACGCCCCGAGATCAGGGCCGACCTGCCCGGCGTGCGCCGCGCCGAGATGGAGAAGGCCCGCCAGGTCCTCGGTGTCCAGCAGCGGTTTCTGGGCTTCATCGACTCGGGTCTGCCCGAGGGTGACCCGCTGCCGCCGCTGCCCGAGGGGTGCTTCGCGCTGCAGTCGCTCGAGGTGGCGGCGGCTCCGCTCGTCGCTGCCGTGCGCGAGTTCAGGCCGCACGTGATACTCACCTACGACGAGAACGGCGGCTACCCGCACCCCGATCACATCAAGACCCACGAGGTGGCGGTGGAGGCCTTCGAGGCGGCCGCCGACCCCGATCGGTATGCCGGCTGCGGCGAGCCCTGGCAGCCGCTCAAGCTCTACTACTTCCTCACCTTCCACCGCGCGCGGTTCATGGCGCTGCACGAGGAGATGGTCGGGCGCGGCCTTGAGTCCCCGTACGCTGACCGGCTCAAGGACTGGACCGACGATGACGACGACAGCGGCAGGCCGCGGCACGAGATCACCACGCGGGTGCCCTGCGGTGACTACTTCGGCATCCGGGACCAGGCGCTGCTGGCGCACGCCACGCAGGTAGACCCGGAGGGCGGCTGGTTCGCCTGCCCGGCAGAGGTCCAGCGCGTAGCCTGGCCAACCGAGGACTACCATCTAGCCAGGTCGGTAGTGGATGCCGCGCTCCCAGAGGACGATCTCTTCGCAGGCATCCGGGAGAAGGTAAGCCTGTGATTGTGCTGGCAGCGTCGTCATCGTCCACCAGCGTGTTCGACCAGCCGGGGACGCTCGGCTTCCTGGTCGTGTTCGGGATGGCCGTCGTCCTGACCCTCCTGTTCCGGTCAATGTCCAAGCACCTGCGCAAGGTCAGGCAGCAGGCAGCCGACGCACAGGCCGTGGAGCAGCCGGAGAAGACCTCTACCGCCGGGAACGGGATAAAGCCCGGGGTCTGAGTCGGCCCGCACGCGCAGCTTGTACCACGCCCGGCCTGTTTTCCGCCGCTACCGCGCTTTGCGGCGTGTCGGCGCGCCGAGGTTGCTAAATTCCTGACGAGGTGGTCCCGGCAAGTTGCGGGAGTGCGGTAATGCTGGCGGTCCATGGTGTCTGGTCTGATGGGGTTCTTTCCCTGTGGGCCGAGGACTCTGAGCTCCCGAGCGCCAGCGCAAATCAGCCCGCAGCAATCCATCCCTTCGCCGCCACTCCTGATTTGCTCGCCGACGTGCTGGCCGAGTTCGGCGAGGCGGCGGGCGACCTCATCCGCAAGGCGGCCGAGTCCGAGCTGACGCTGTGGCTCCCGAGCACGCCGGACGGCCCGGCCGCATCGCCCGACCTGATCGGGTCTCCCGGCGCGAGCCCCGCCGGCAAGCTCACGCTGGCGGCGTGGCAGGTGCCCGCCCTGACCCTCGAGCCAGCGCCGGCCCTGGCGCTGCTCGGCCTCATCGGCCGGCCGGCGGCGACCGAGCCCGGCCTTCGGCCTGGCCGCGGCGTCATCGGCGGCACGGTGGTCTACCTGGCCGCCGCGGCCGCGCTCGCGGCCGACCTCGCCTCCCGCGGCCGGGTCCTGCCGGGCCTGAGCCAGGCCGGAGACCGCTCCTATCTCGCCTGCTGGCGTCCCGTGCTGGCGGGCCCGGATGCGCTGCGGGCCCGCGAGCTGACGACCGCGATGCCGCCGCTCTGCCGCGCCACGGATGAGTCGGGCGAGGCGTCGGCGATCGTGTTCGGCGAGGTGCTGGACGCCCTCACGGACGCTGCCGTTCGCGAACGACTGAGCGGTGAGCCCGGCTTCGCCATCCTGCCCGGCGCATCGGGCGGCCGGGCGGAGCCGCTGGTCGAGCGCTGGCTGGCGGCGCTGACCGGCGAGAACGGCCTGCTGACCGTCAGCAAGGCGGAGGCGGTCGCTGCGGCCCAGCTGGTCTTCGCGCTGTGGACGTGGCAGGACGCCGCGCAGGAACCGCCCGGGCCGGTCCGCACCTGCTTCCGGCTGATCGAGCCGCCGCCCGGGGCCGGCCCCGGGCGTGACGAGGCCGTGCTCGATGATGCCGTGGACGGCGAGGCGATGTCCGACGCCGACGCGGAACCTGGGTGGCAGGTCGAGCTGGCGCTGCAGTCGACCGACGACCCGAGCCTGGTGCTGCCCGCCGGTGACATCTGGGCCGGTGAGACGACCGACGGCTGGGCGGCGGTTGGCGTTCCCTATCCCGAGGACGAGCTGCTGGCCGGCCTCGGCCGGGCCTCGCGGATGTTCCCGGAGCTTGACCGCGAGCTGCAGGGTACGGCACCGGAATCGGTGCCGCTCGACACCGGCGGAGCGCTCAGGTTCCTGAAGGAAACCGGCCCGCTGCTGGCGGGCGCCGGATTCGGCGTGCTGCTGCCCGACTGGGTCCGAAAGTCACGGCTGGCCCTGAAGCTGACCACCAGATCCAGGACCGCCGCCACGGCGTCGACGGCCACGACGCCGACTTTCGGCCTGAAGGATCTGGTCGACTTCAGGTACGAGCTCGCCGTTGGCGGCCAGACGCTTACCCCGGACGAGCTCGCCGAGCTGGCCAGGCTCAAGATTCCGCTCGTGCGGGTGCGCGGCCAGTGGGTCGAGCTCGACGAACGCCATCTGCAGGCGGCGCTGAGGTTCCTCGAGCGCGGCGCGCGCGGCACGATGACCTCGGGCGAGGCGATGCTCGCCGGCCTCGGCGAGGACGTCGACCTGCCGATCACGGAGGTCGACGCCGACGGCTGGCTGGCCGATCTGCTGTCCGGCGACGCCGAGCACCGGCTCGCGCCGATGGGCACGCCCGCGTCGTTCACCGGCCGGCTGCGCCCGTACCAGGAACGAGGGCTCTCGTGGCTGGCCTTCCTCGGCCAGGCCGGACTCGGCTCGATCCTGGCCGATGACATGGGCCTGGGTAAGTCGGCGCAGACGCTGGCGCTGCTCGCTCACGAGCAGGACGGCAGTCTGAGGACCGGGCCCGCCCTGCTGGTCTGTCCCATGTCCCTGGTCGGCAACTGGCAGCGCGAGGCGGCGAAGTTCGCTCCCGCGCTGGCGCTGCACGTCCACCACGGCTCGGACCGGCTGACGGGCGCGGACCTGACCGCGGCGCTGTCGGCGGCGGACCTGGTGATCACCACGTACGGCGTGGCGACCAGGGATCGCGAGGCGCTGAGCCAGGTGAGCTGGGCCAGGGTGATCTGTGACGAAGCGCAGAACATCAAGAACTCCGGCACTCGCCAGGCGCAGGCCGTCCGGGCCATTCCGGCCGGGTCGCGCATCGCGCTGACCGGCACGCCGGTGGAGAACCGGCTGTCCGATCTCTGGTCGCTGATGGATTTCACCAGCCCCGGCCTGCTCGGCTCGGCGGAGAAGTTCCGCCAGCGGTTCGCGATACCGATCGAGCGCGCTGGCGATGAGGAGGCGGCCGACCGGCTGCGCCGGATCACCGGGCCGTTCATCCTGCGCCGGCTGAAGACCGACAAGTCGATCATCGCTGATCTGCCCGAGAAGCTGGAGATGAAGGTCTGGTGCAACCTGACGACCGAGCAGGCCTCGCTGTACCAGGCGACAGTCGACGACATGATGGAGAAGATCGAGGCCGCCGAGCCCGGCATTGAGCGCCGCGGCCTGGTCCTGGCCACGATGGCCAAGCTGAAGCAGGTGTGCAACCACCCGGCGCACCTGCTCGGCGACGGCTCGCGTCTCGACGGCCGGTCCGGCAAGCTTGCCCGCCTCGAGGAAATCAGCGAGGAGATCGTCACCGCCGGCGACCGGGCGCTGTGCTTCACCCAGTACGCGGAGTTCGGCCAGATGCTGCAGCCCTACCTCGCCGCCCGGCTCGGCTGCGAGGTGCTCTACCTGCACGGCGGGACGCCGAAGAAGCGCCGCGACGAGATGGTGGCCGACTTCCAGGAGGGAACGGGCCCTGCGCTCTTCCTGCTGTCCCTCAAGGCGGGCGGGACCGGGCTCAACCTGACCGCGGCCAGTCACGTGATCCATGTCGACCGGTGGTGGAATCCGGCCGTGGAGGACCAGGCCACCGACCGCGCGTTCCGTATCGGGCAGCGCCGGGACGTCCAGGTCCGCAAGTTCGTGTGCGTCGGCACCGTCGAAGAGCGGATCGACGCGATGATCGAGGAGAAGAAGGCGCTCGCCGACCGGGTCGTCGGGACGGGCGAGAGCTGGCTCACCGAGCTGTCGGTCGCCGACCTGCGCCAGGTCATCTCGCTGTCGCCCGAGGCGGTGTCCCAGTGACCGTCATCAAGGGACCGTGGGGTGACGTCCCGGTCGACAACAGCCGGGCTCAGGAGCCGCCGCGGGACAGCCCGTTCTTCACGTCCTCCAGGCCCCGCAAGGCGGTCGGCGGAATCAAGGCCCGCAGCAAGCGCGGCTCAATCGGGGAGCAGTGGTGGTCGCGGCGGTTCATCGACGTCCTTGAGTCGTTCGGCATGCAGAGCCGCCTGACCAGGGGCCGGAACTACGCCCGGTCCGGCCAGGTGCTGAGCCTGAACATCGGCACCGGGCACGTCAGCGCGCAGGTGCAGGGCTCCAGGGTCAAGCCCTACAAGGTGGTCCTCACCGTCGTCCCGCTCACCAAGCCGCAGTGGCGCAAGGTCGAGAAGGCGCTGGCCGAGCGGGCGGTGTTCCGGGCCCGGCTGCTGGCGGGCGAGATGCCCGCGGAGATCGAGGACATATTCGCCGACTGCGGCACGCCCCTGTTCCCGCGGTCGTCGCGCGACCTCATGATGTCCTGCTCGTGCCCGGACTGGCAGGTGCCGTGCAAGCACCTGGCCGCGGTGTGCTACGTGCTCGCCGAGGCCTTTGATGATGATCCGTTCGGCATCCTCGCCTGGCGCGGCAAGGGGCGTGAGGACCTGCTCGCCGCCCTCCGCGGCCTGAGCGGCTCCGCGCGGCCCGGTGGCGGCGGGCAGTCCGTGCGCCGGATCGGGCCCCCGGCCGGCCCCCGGACAGCGGGGCGCCTGCCGGAAGCCGGCGAGGCTGCGGACCCGCCGCTGGCCGAATCCCTGGCCGGCTTCTGGTCGTCGGGACTGAGCCCGGCCCGCCTGCGCGCTCTGCCGCCCGCCGCGGCCGCGCCCGCGGACCTGGTGCTGCGCGGCTTCGAACCGCCGGCCATCGAGGTTCAGGGCCAGGATCTGGCCACCCTGCTGACTCCGGCCTACCTGCTCATGGCCAGCGAAGGGCCACCGGCCGCCGACTGAGGCAAGCCCGTCCCGGCGGCTGCCCACTCGCCTGGTTAGATGACATTTATGCTGATCCGGGAAGCTCGTTCGTCCGAGCTGGAAGCGGTCGGGGAGATCCGGGTAGCGGCCTATGTCGCCGACAACTTTCTCGCGCCCGACTCCGAGTACGCACCGACGCTGCGGGCGCTCGGCGCCGACGGCACGGGCCATGTGCTCGTTGCTGTCGACGGCGACCAGATCCTCGGTACGGTGACCCTGCAATCCTGGCCGCACGGCGGGGACATGATCAGCCGGGCCGGCGACGCCGAGATCCGGGCGCTGGCCGTCCGCCCGGAAGCCCGCGGCGCTGGCCTGGGAAAGAAGCTGCTCGGCGCCGTCATGGACCTCGCCGGGCGCGAGGACGCCAGGCGGCTGCTGCTGCTGACGCAGCCCGACATGAAGGCGGCGCACCATCTGTACGAAGAGGCGGGCTTTGACCGGCTGCCCGCCCTTGACTGGTCTCCGCGTCCGGGGCTGACGCTCCTGGCTTACGGGCTGACCCTGCGGCCTGATCCCGGAGAACTGCCTTAGGCTGGCGGGATGGGTGAACGACTTCCTGATGTTCCGGCCGCGAGCGTGCCCGGCGATGCCTGGCTCCTGGATGTCCGCGAGCCCGAGGAATGGGACGCAGGCCATGTGCCGGGCGCCCGGCACATCCCGCTGGGCGACCTTGGCGCGCGGGCTACCGAGGTACCGCAGGACGAGCTGATCTATGTGATCTGCCGGTCCGGCCACCGGTCGGGAATGGCCGCGCAGGCGCTGGCCGGAGCCGGCTGGCAGACGGCCAACGTTGCCGGCGGGATGCAGGACTGGGCGGCCGCGGGCCGCCCGATGGAGTCCGTTTCCGGGGCCGCGCCCTTCGTCGCCTGATCGTCGGCCGGCCCGGCCCCCGAGGCACTGCGGGCCGGGCACGGTGATTGCCGCTGCTCAGGGGACGGTGACGCGCAGCACGTCCTGCTCAGCGAGCAGTTTGTCGAGCCTGGCCTGATCGACCCGGCTGACGACTTCGGTTTCCTCCTGCCGGTCGCGCACGCACTTGGCGAGCGTGAAGGCAGAGGTCACCGCGTAGAGGACGCCAAGCGCGAGGAATGCTCGCGGCCAGGTGCCGAGCGGGAGGTAGGCGATCCCGACGAAGACGGCCGCGATCGAAACGCCGAATGAGATTGCCGCCTGCGCGTAGAACGCGGCGGTGGTGTGGGGCCGGAGTGGTGTGCTTCTCATGCCCTCGATCATCGGCCGCCGCGGCGGTCCGGCGGATGAGCAGATCTGCCCGGCCGCGCCGAGCTGTTCTACTTAACTGTGGGCCCCGTAGGCCGGGTACTCCAGCCCCACCATGGGCGCCAGGTCGGACAGCATCAGCTCAAACATCGGCGCCGAGTCATCCAGCGCGAACTCCAGATGCCGGCCGACCTCGAGCGCGACCATCCCGTAGAGCAGCACCCAGCAGCGCAGGAACGTCAGCAGTGCGCCCAGCGGCAGGTCCGTGCCGACCAGGTCGCGGTAGCGCGTGAGCTGGCGGCGCAGCGAGGGGTCGATCTCGTCGTCGGTCTGGATCGGGAACGGCCGGCGCCGGTAGAGGTTCCCGAACAGGTCGAGGAACACCTGGCCGAACTGGTATCCGCACTCGGCCACCGGATCGGTGTGGTCGAGGTGCAGGCCCGGCAGCGGGCTGCCGAAGATCATGTCGAACTCCGGCACGTGCGTGAGCGCCCAGGCCCGGAATTCACGGCAGCCCGCGATGAGCTTGACTGCCATCAGGTCCTCGGGAGCGCGGTCGCTGCCCGCCGCTTCCGCAGCCGCCTCGATCGCGGCCCGGACGTGCTGGGCCAGATCGGTGAAGATATCGCCGACCACATGCCTCAGCAGTTCCTCGTGGCTGCCGAAATACCGGTAGAGAGCGGGCGCCGTCATCCCCATCTCTCTGGCGATGGCCCGCAGCGAGATCGCCGACGCGCCCTGGTCAACCAGCAGCTGCCGGGCGGTCTGCAGGATTTCCTGCGTAGTGGCTGCTCGCACGCGGTCCCGGCGACTCAGCGCCTGCGCTTGCACCATGGTCCGCGTCCTTCCTGCCTTTCCAGGCTTGACTAGCGTAATCGCTGTATGCAACAGTTTACATCGTATAGCTTACAGCGTTTACCGAAGCAACGATTGATAACGAGTGTAGCCGCGGAGAGCCACATGTTCGAGAGATGGGGACGTTTTATCTATCGTCGGCGCCGCCTGGTCTTGCTGGTGGCAGGTCTTGTCGTGGTAGCCGCAGCCGTCTGGGGGACCGGGGTATTCGGGAAGCTTCAGTCGCAGGGCGGCTTCGCCCCACCAGGCAGTCAGAGCCAGCAGGAAGCGAACCTCGCCCAGGCGGCCTTCGGCCGCGACGGAGCCGACGTCGTGGTCCTGTACACGAGCAAGGACATGACCGTCAGCTCGCCCGCCTACCGGTCAGCAGTCACGGATTCTCTCTCCCGGCTGCCGCGCAGCCGGGTGGAGGCCGCAGCAACCTACTGGTCCACCGGCTCACGCCAGTTCGTCGGCGCCGACGGCCGGATCACCTATGCGGTGCTGGACCTGACGGGCGGCAGCGATGCCGCGAAGATCAAGTCATTCGACGCCATCCAGGGGAGCCTCGCTGCCCCCGGCCTGACCGTCCAGGCAGGCGGCCAGATCCCGACCGAGGCTGCGATCAGCAAGCAGGTCACCAGCGACATCGGCCGCGCCGAGGCGATCTCGATGCCGATCCTGCTCCTGCTGCTCCTGTTCATCTTCGGCAGCCTCGCCGCCGCGAGCCTGCCGCTGGCGATCGGCGGCATCGGCATCCTCGGCTCGTTCGCCGCTCTGCGGCTGCTGACGCTGGCCACGTCGGTCTCGATCTACTCGATCAACATCACGACGATCCTGGGCCTGGGCCTGGCCATCGACTACGGCCTGTTCATGGTGGGCCGGTTCCGCGAGGAACTGAACCGGCAGCCTGGAACTGTCCGCGGTGGGTCCGGGGGGTCGTCCCCCGGGGCTAGCACTGCAGACGCGCTGGCCCGGACGATGGCCACCGCGGGCCGGACCGTCGCGGTATCCGGCGTGACGGTCGCCATGGCGCTGGCGAGCTTGCTGCTGTTCCCCGAGGTGTTCCTGCGGTCGATGGGCTACGGCGGCGTGGCGACGGTTCTGGTCGACATGCTGGCCGCGCTCACGGTCATGCCCGCCCTGCTGGCCGTGCTCGGCCCGCGGGTCAACGCGCTGCGGGTGCGCCGCTCGGCGGGCCGGCCTAAGGCCGACGAAGCATCCGGCGGGTGGTACCGGCTCGCGCGCAGTGTCATGCGCCGTCCCGTCGCCTATGCCGCCGTGATCGTCGTAGTGCTGCTAGCCCTGGGCACCCCGTTCCTCAAAATCAGCTGGGGTGGCACGGACGCCCGCGATCTGCCGGCGGCGGCCCAGGCCAGGGTGGTCACGCAGACCCTCAGCCGGGACTTCCCTGGCAACTCGACGGCGCCGATCGAGAGCCTCGTGCAGTTCTCCGGCCCGGTGGCCACCTCGCCCCTGCGGCAGGCCGAGCTGGCGGCCTACGTCAGTCATGTGCGGGGCGTGCCGGGAGTGGCAGGCGCGCGGCTAACCGGCGTCAGCGGGAGCGTCGGCCGGGTAGCCGCAACCTACCGGCCCGATCCGCTCTCGGCGCAGGCCAGGCAGATCGTCCAGGGAGTCCGGGGCGTCGCCCCGCCGGCGGGGGCCAGGGTGTACGTCGGCGGGCAGACCGCACAGCTGGTGGACGAGCTGAGCAGCTTGTCCGCGACAGTCCCGTGGATGGGCCTGGTCATGGCGGGCGCCACGTTCGTGCTGCTGTTCCTGGCGTTCGGATCGGTCGTGCTGCCGGTCAAGGCGATCGCGATGAACCTGCTGTCGCTGGCGGCCACGTTTGGCGTGGTGGTGTGGATCTTCCAGGAGGGGCACCTGTCGGGGCTCCTGCAGTTCACGCCCACGGGCACCATCGAGCCGACGATGCCGATCCTGATGCTCGCCATCATCTTCGGGCTGTCGATGGACTACGAGGTGTTCCTGCTCTCGCGCATCCGCGAGCGCTACGACGCGACCGGCGACAATGTGCAGGCCATCGCGAGCGGGCTGCAGCGTACCGGCGGCGTGATTACGAGCGCGGCCCTGCTGCTGGTGATCGTGGTCGGGGCGTTCTCCGCCTCGGGGATCACATTCATCAAGCTGCTGGGCGTCGGCATGATCGTCGCGCTGGTCGTGGACGCCAGCATCGTGCGGGTCATGCTGGTGCCGGCCACGATGCGGCTGCTCGGCCGCGCCAACTGGTGGGCCCCCCGACCGCTTCGCCGGCTGTACGCGAAGTACGGCATCCGCGAGGAGCCCTCCGACGAGCCCGCGGGCGTCCCGCACGTTGCCGGGACCCGCACCTGACCCGCTCGGAGACCGAACGTGAACGCGCCGCCCACGTCCGGGCTCCGAGCGGTCGGCTCAGGAGACCGACGCGTTCCCGAGCGTCACCACATTGCTGTTGTCCTGCTGCTGGGTCTGGGTGTTGAGCCCGGTACACGTCATCCCGAGCTGGGTCACGCCCGAGATGTTGAGCTGGACGGTGGCCGTCTTGCCTAGGCTGACCGTGACCGGCTTGCTCAGCTGCGCTCCCGCCTGGTTGGTGAACGTGATCGTCTCGTCCACGCTGGTGGCGTTGGGCGCATCGTCCGGGATGCCGACGACCGCCTTGAACACCGAGTGACCGGCGACGTTGAACGCCTCATCCGGCTGGCCGTTGCCCTGCGGCCCGGCACAGTAAAAGGTGACGCTGTCGGGATAGTTAGCCGCGGACATCACCTGCAGCCCGGTCTGCTCCTCGGCGTTGTCGACCGTCGGCTGGAGAGAAATCAGATATGCGCCGCCGCCCGCGGGCGCGCCGCCGCTGATGCTGGTCGACGGCGCCGATGTCGACGGGCTCGGGTTCGTCGCCGCGCTCGCCTTGACGCTGGCCAGCTGGCTGCTGACCTGGTTGATCACGATATTCTTGTCCCTGATCGTGAGATTGAGCTGGTCAACCTTCGAGGTCTGGTGCGCGGCAAACGCACCCGCGAGCGCGGCCACAATGGTCGCTGTCGATGCGAGGATCCCGCTGAAGGACCTGAACCAGCCACCCACGCCGCTTTTCTTCCGAGTCTTCTTCCGATCAGCCTCGGCCGGAGTCATGGTTGCCATTTTTCCCACCCCTAGAGTCACATTGGCTTACGGCAGGCCCGGGCATGCCGTAACTGAACTGCAGCTAGTGCCCCGATCTGATTGGCGTCGACGGCCTGCCTGCCCTCCATCCACCCGGCTCTTGGCGGCCATTGGGCGCTCGAGAACTCGCCGACGGGTTATCGGCGGGTCTGGACCGCTACCAGAGGTTCGGCAACATCGTCGCCATTGTGACGCGGTGCCTGGCTGCCCGGTTCACGCCATTGGCGAGAATGGCTCAAGCCGACGCCCTGATCTCGACCATTAGTCCCCAATTTCCCGATTACCTCGTGGAGCGACCCAAGTGAAATACGTGAACCTCGGCTCGACCGGAATGCGCGTTTCCCGTGTCTGCCTCGGCATGATGAGCTACGGCAACAACTCCGAACGCCCGTGGGTCCTGGATGAGGACGCGGCCGCGCCAATAGTCCAGGCCGCGGCCGACGGCGGGATCACCTTCTACGACACCGCCGACACCTACTCGCGCGGTGCCAGCGAGGTTGCCACCGGCAGGCTGCTCGGCAAGTTGTTCAGCCGGGACGAGATCGTGGTCGCCACCAAGGTCTACATGCCGATGGGAGAGGGCGAGAACATGAGCGGCCTGTCCCGCAAGCACATCCTGTCCGGGATCGACGCCTCCCTTGACCGCCTCGGCATGGACTACGTCGACCTGTACCAGATCCACCGCTGGGACTACCGGACCCCGATCGAGGAGACGATGGAGGCGCTGCACGACGTGGTCCGCGCGGGCAAGGCTCGCTACATCGGCGCGAGCAGCATGCATGCCTGGCAGTTCGCCAAGGCCCAGCACGCGGCCGATGCCCATGGCTGGACCAGGTTCGTGTCCATGCAGAACCACTACAACCTGGTCTACCGCGAGGAAGAACGGGAGATGATCCCGCAGTGCATCGACCAGGGGGTGGGCGTGATTCCGTGGAGCCCGCTCGCCCGCGGCTTCCTGGCCGGCAACCGCACCAGGGACGGCGAGCGGCACACGGTGCGCTCCGGGTCCGATCCGTTCGGCGACTCGCTGTACAAGGTCGATGCCGACTTCGACGTCGTGGACCGCTGCACTGAGGTCGCGGCGGAACGCGGCGTGCCGTCGGCGCAGATCGCGCTGGCCTGGCTGATGCACCGGCCAGGCGTGACGGCGCCGATCGTCGGTGCCACCAAGCTCTCGCACCTGCAGGATGCTCTGGCGGCCGAGGAACTGACGCTGACCGAGGACGAGATGCACCGGCTGGAGGAGCCCTACGTGCCGCACCCGGTGCTCGGGCATCTGTAGGGACGTGCACCCGCCCGCGTTCCGACCGAGGCGAAGCTGTTATCCGCGCGCGAGCTTAGAGCCGCTGTGCCTGGATACGGAGGAGGTATGCGGCGGTTATCTCTGCGGTCTGCGCCCGGCGCGTTCGCTGCCGGGCTGGTCACGGCGACGGTACTCGGGATCGTGGCGTTAGCGCCGCTCCCTGCGGCGACGGCGGCCGGCCGGACGCGGGTGAACCCCGGCGCTAGCCGTACGGCCGGCCCGGGCCAGGCGCTGGGACCACGACTGCCCGCGGATGAGCGGCAGCCGTGCCCGCGGTCGGCCCAGCCAGGCGTGATGGCCTGCCAGGCGCTGGTGTTAGTTCCGAGCCCGGCCGAGCGGGCGGCTGCGGCGCGGGCCGCGCGGGCAGGCCGTGGCCCGGTCCTGCTCGGCTACAGCCCGTTGGCTCTGCGCAGCGCCTACCGGCTGGTGTCCGCCGCCGTTCACCGCGGCACCGGGGCGACCATCGCGGTCGTCGATGCCCACTCCGATCCCCGCCTGGCGAGCGATCTGGCGGCCTATCGCCGGCAGTTCCGGCTGCCGGCCTGCACAACGGCCAGCGGCTGCCTGCGCATCCTGAATCAGCACGGCGCGCCGAGTCCGCTGCCGTCGCCTAGCCTCGGCTGGGGGATCGAGGAATCGATCGACGTCGAGATGGTGTCGGCCATCTGCCCGAGTTGCCACATCGTGGTGGTCGAGGCGAAGAACGAGGAGATCACGAACCTGGCAGGCGCCGAGATGACGGCGGCCGCCACCGGCGCTCGCTTCATCTCCAATAGCTGGGACGGGGCCGAGTTCACCGACCAGGCAGTGTTTGACCAGGACTTCAACCATCCCGGTGACGCCGTCGTCGTGGCAGCAGGCGACTACGGGTACGCGGCGCTGTATCCGGCGACGAATCCGTTCGTGACCGCGGTCGGCGGTACCACGCTCACCCGTGACCGGACAGCCAGGCGCGGATGGAGCGAGCGCGCGTGGGGCGGCGCCGGCTCGGGCAGCCGCTTTGGCAACCTCTTCAACCCCGGGACCGGTTCCGGCTGCTCGATTCTGGAGCCTAAGCCCCCCTGGCAGCTGACGAAGCCTGACGACTCGGCCGCCGGGTGCCTGAACCGGACGGTGGCCGATGTGGCCGCGGTCGCCGATCCGGCCACCGGAGTATCGGTCTACGACTCGTTCGGGACCAGGGACAATGGCGGGCCGTGGCTCGACATCGGCGGCACGAGCGTGGCAACCCCGATCATTGCCGCCACCTACGCGCTGGCGGGCACCCCGGAAGCCGGGACCTACCCTGCGTCCTACCCCTACCGGCGCCTGGCCGGCCTCTTTGACGTGACCGCCGGCACCAACGGCACCTGTGAGCCCAGTCGTCAGTACCTGTGCAATGCCGAGCGCGGCTATGACGGCCCGACCGGCCTGGGCACTCCCGACGGCACCGGCGCGTTCGCCGCCGCCGGCCCGCCGCCGGTGACGCTCGTCGATCCTGGCACTCAGGACCTCGCGGCCGGCGGCTCGCTCCGGATGACGATCGTCGGGCTCGACGCCCGTGCCAGTGCCGCTTCACTGGCCTACTCTGCGGCCGGACTGCCCGCGGGCCTGTCCATTCAGCCCGTCGCCGCCAGCACCAGCGCGCTGATATCCGGCAGCCTCCCCGCGGCACCGGGAACCTGGCCGGTCACCGTCACCGCGCGGGACACCGTGACTGGCCAGAGCGGCTCGGTCCACTTCATGATCGTCAGCGCTGCGAGCCTGACCAGGACCGGATCCGGACCTGGCCACCTCGGCCTGCACGACGTCGGCCTCTGCCTCGATGTCAGCCCGGCCGGCCAGGTGCTCGTCGAGGACTGCGCGCCGGTCTCAGCGCAGGCCTGGGTCTATACCTCGGCGGGAGCGCCCGGTGGTCCGGGAGC
>Ga0209380_10001618_pt1 | contig 14906 bp, 10 predicted proteins | sample HubBroMetageWFT6_FD_188347 | JGI IMG/M metagenome (GOLD analysis project Ga0209380, IMG submission 188347) | Warmed and freeze-thawed soil microbial communities from the Hubbard Brook experimental Forest, New Hampshire - Hubbard Brook CCASE Soil... | ecosystem: Environmental > Terrestrial >...
GAGGCGATGCATCGTCGAGTCGTCTTCGACGCCATCGGCATCCTGGTGGGCACGATAGTCGGGTATCGACTGCTCATCGATTTCATCAGGACCGAAGGCCTCGCCACCGTCCGCATCCAGACCGAACTTGCCCTCGCACACGGCATACAGGCGACTCTGGTTCCGACGCTTTCTCTTCAGATTGACCGCTTCGAGGTCTACGGGAAATCCATTCCCAGCACAGAAATGGGCGGCGACTTGATCGATGCCGTAGAGCGTGACGGAACGCTGTTCGCTTACGTGGCTGACATTTCCGGACACGGCCTGGCCGCCGGCCAGTTGATGGGAATGTTGAAGACGGCGGTGCGTGTCTCCCTCCAGTTCCGACAGGAACCGGTGGCCGTACTGGAAAGTGCCGACCGCGTTCTTCCGGCGGTCAAGGAGGCGAATATGTACGCGACCATCGCGCTTCTGTACTTCGACGGCTCCTCCGAAGTGGAATATTCGTTATCGGGTCATCCGCCCATCCTTCACTATCGCGCCCCGACCGAGGACATCGCGCGACTCGCCATGGAGCAGCTTCCATTGGGCTTGATTCCCGGGGGGCGCTATTCGAGCCAGCGCGTCCGCTATTCCGCGCGGGATCTGTTTCTGATGATTTCCGATGGGATCTCGGAGGTACCCGACGAGAACGATGAAGAATTTGGTCTGGATCGCCTCGAGCATTTACTCAGGAAAAACGCCGCGCAGCCACTCCCCCAGCTATGGGAGTTGATCATGGGCGAAGTCGAACGGCACGGCGTGCAGCAAGACGACCAGACATTGCTGCTGCTCCGCGTCCGCACCTAGCAAGCATCCGCCGCTCGTATTGCGAGTCATACCGCGCGGTTCGATTACGGTTTGGGGTTGACCATTAACCGACTAAACTCGTTGCCTGCGCGGGATCGACACGTGGTGAGCCTGACTGTTGCAAAATCTCTATAACTCTCACCGACCGGGATTCTGAGCGCGTGCTGGTTTGGTCACTTGGCCCTGCACAATTTTCCAATCGAATCGTCGCAAGCCTTTAAAAACTGCTGGCGTAGCGTTCCGGCCACGCTTTCGGTCACCAGCCAGATAGTTGTACATTTACACCGATGAAATCTTCCATGCGGTGGGTCTGCCTCTACCTGTTGCATCTCCTTGCAGCGACATTCGGCGTTCAATTGGCGACCGCAATTTTACTGAACGTAATCCTGAAGCCCCTCTTGGAGCCGTGGATAAGCCATGCCCAGTTAATCTCGGGCGCGAACGGACCCGGCTACGCTCTACCGGTCGTTCTGGCTGCTATTGCGGGGTATTTCAGCTACGTCCGATTCAAAGGTGATTATCGCTTTTGGGTTTGGATTGTGCCGACTGTGTATCTGGTGACCAAGATAATCTTGTGGGCACCATCCAGTGTTCTGTCAGACCACAGCTGGGGCACAACTCTGGCTCACTTCTTCGTAGGTACGCCTCCCCATTACCCCGAAAGGAACGTCACGATACCTTTTTACACGTCTTTGTCCTACACATTGGGAGCCCTGTTGGACGCAGGCAATGTGTTTCGCTTCCAGCGTCCGAGCGCGAGTGCTGACCGTTAGACCGCAATCGCCATTGCACTCAACAACCCCTATGGAAAGCTCGCCTGCACGGGCGAATCCCCAGCGTCTTTCAGCTGAAACTGAGAGACGGGTTGGCATGTGGAATAGCCCGCAAGACTCGTCGAATCGGACTCTGGATCGTCGCGAGTGACGCGATAGCTCCGGATGGAATAACAGGTAACGTTACTCTGCTCGCCTGCTCGCAGTTGAAGGTTACGCCGGTCCGATAGACCGATTTCGTCCGAGTGAAAAGGCGGTGGGAGCCCGGGCGCAAGAACGTGCCTGCGAAACTCAGGCGGAGGAATGATTTGGTCGAGGCGAACGCTGGGCAGCGGATTCCTGTCCAGCGAGGACTGCGCCGCAACCGGCGCAACGCACACCGACAATAGCAACGCGAGAACTAGAAGGCGGGGAATGCACATAAAACCCTCCTCATTCACCGACACTATAGCTCCCATCATTATAGCTCCCATGCTGTTCTACACAGCTGAGCACAGGGAAGGGGAACGACTGGAGTTGGAGTTTGGAGTGCACCCCACCCAATCCAAACGGCGAGGGCACAACTTTGAAACCGGACATTTCATTTGCTACCAAAACCGGACATCCTGACTTGCTAGGAACAGGACCGCCTACATCGCCAGACGTACCTACTTCTCCAACAAGCGAGGTTGTTCTGGCGCTAGGTCGGGCAGTACGATGTTTTGAGTAAGTAAGACCTGAGTAAAAACCGTTTTTCCGTTCCAGGGAAACGGGTGGATTTCCCATGATGCAGTCCTCTTCCGGTAGTCCTCGGCGCTCTCGTCCTTCTCGGAATTTGGAGCGCGAAGAATCTCAGCTTTGGCGATGGATATTGCTTTTCATGGTGCTGCTGGCAGCGGGGTTTGCCGCACTCGCGTGGGAGCGCCTGGAAAGCTTGCCTTACCATCTGGGCCCGATGGCGTTGGGTGTGCTGGTTTTGTCAGTACTTCTGGCGGTATATGCCTACGGCCGGCGGAGGGAAGTCGGGGAACTCAAAGTGTTGCTGCAGGATCTACAGGAACATGTGGGAGCCGCTCCGTCCGAAGAGCAACTAGATCAGCTAAATGAACTGATTGCGCGCTCGCAGCGCAACTTCAAGGAACTGATTGACTCCTTTGACGACGCTGCTTGCGCCGTGTCGCTGGACGGCACTTTACGCACCGTAAACAAACGGGTCAGCGAACTAGCGGGACTTCCATATACCGCAATCGTGGGACATAAATTTTTCGAGTTTCTGGAAGAACCGACGCGCAACAGCGTCGAAGGCGGGCTCGTGCGTTTTCTCGAGAAGAGACACTGGGCCGGTACGGTGCGGGTGCGTTTCAAGAACGGTTCCCGTCCACTCTATTTCGATTGCGTTTTGAATGCGATCCTCAAGGGTGGCGAAGTTGTGGGAGTGAGCGCACTGGGTCGTGATGTTACCGAGCAGCACGAGAAAGAGCTCCGCTTCACGGAACTCTTTGAGACGCTGCAGGAGGGGGCCTACTTCAGCACGCCAGAGGGGAGACTGCTGGATGCGAATCCGGCACTGGTCAGCGTATTGGGTTATGCGACGAAAGCAGAACTACTTGCTCTCGAGCCTCTTCAGCTGAACGCCGATCCCGGACAACCGCCCGTGCTTGGCCGAGCGGCGGACGATCGCGGGGGCGTGCGAGCGCGCGAGATAACGCTCCGGAAGAAGGATGGAACCGCCGCCGTGTTTCTCGAATCCTCGCGCGCGGTGTGGGATGATGCCGGCAAATTGATTCGTTACCAGGGCACACTGGTGGACGTCACGGAGAGGCGAAAACTTGAGCGGCAAGTGGCGCAACAGGAAGAATTCCGCCGGCGGCTGCTGGACAGCTTTCCCGATCTTATTCTGGTAGTCGATCTGCAAGAGCGTTACACCTTTGTGAGTTCACGCGTGCGTGATCTGCTGGGGTGTCCCTCGGAGGAATTGTTGGGGAAGAAGATTTCCGAAACACAGGGTAACGCACCCGAACTGGTCGCGCTTTACCACGACGTAGTTACCGGCGATAAAGTGTTTGAATCGGCTGAATATGGGGCGCGCCGGAGCGACGGTAGCGGACAGACGATGCGGGCCTCGGCCAGCCAGTTCTTCGATGCAGATTCCAAACTCGCCGGTGTAATCATTTCTGTGCGCGATATCACAACAGAAAAGAAGTTCGAGCAGCAGCTGGTGCAGAGCGAACGGCTGGCCGCCATGGGGGCGATGATTGGCGGGGTCGCCCACGAACTGAATAATCCTCTCACCAGCATTCTCGGCGTGAGCGAGCTTTTGCAGGACAGTCAGACCACCGATTCGGCGCGGAAGCAGATTGCGATACTGCAGCAGCAAGCACGCCGGGCTGCGGAAATTGTTCACAACTTGACCTATTTCGCGACTCCGCCAACCCCGGGAAAGACGCGCGTCAACCTGGGGGAGATCGTGGAACGAACCCTCAATCTGCACTCCTACTCGCTGCGAAAGAACAACATCACGGTTGACTTCGTTCGCGAGTCCGGACTGCCTTACGTTCAGGGCGATCCTCACCAACTGATGCAGATCTTTTTGAATTTGATACTAAATGCGGAGCAGGCCATTCGCGAGGGACGCGACCGGGGAACGTTACGCATACGTCTGGGAACCAGCGGGGAGTCGGTGTGGGCGAGTTTCTTGGACGATGGTCCAGGAATTCCTTCGGATATTCTAGCCAGCATCTTCGATCCCTTCTATACAACGAAGCGGCCGGGACGAGGAACGGGGTTAGGACTCAGCATCTGCAAATCAGTGGTGAAGGAACACAACGGAACGGTGGAGGCCGCCAACGCGCCCGGAGGCGGAGCGGCGTTCACCGTCACCCTGCCAGCGGCTGCTTCGTTCGGTTCGCCGGAGCCGGGATAACCTGGATCGCGTTAATTTCGTTCTACCGCCATTGCGACAGCGTTGCCGCCGCCGAGGCAGAGTGCGGCGATTCCGCGCTTCGCGTCACGGCGCGCCATCTCATAAATTAAAGTCACGAGCACGCGGGCACCGCTAGCTCCGATGGGATGACCGATGGCCACAGCGCCGCCATTCACATTGACTTTGTTGAGGTCGAGCCCGAGCTCACGGGTTACGCCCAGCGCCTGAACCGAAAATGCTTCATTGAGTTCATAGAGATCGACGTCTTCGTTCTTCCATCCGGTCTTTTCCCAGATTTTTCGAACCGCATCAACAGGAGCCATCATCACCCATTTTGGCTCGACGCCGCTGGTGGCCTGCGCAACGATTCGAACCATGGGTTGAGCGCCGAGCTCTTTGGCACGCTGAGCGCTGGTCACGACGACTGCCGCTGCGCCGTCGTTTACTCCCGGTGCGTTCCCGGCGGTTACAGTTCCATCTTTCTTGAACGCCGGTTTGAGGGCGCGGAGTACCTCGATGGTTGTGTCCTCGCGCGGAGACTCATCTTTCTCGAAGAGTGTTGGAGCTTCACCTTTTTTCCTCGCGGGAGTTTCGACCGGGACGATCTGCGATTTAAAGCGGCACTCCTTCCACGCGGCGACTGCCTTGCGGTGCGAATTCACAGCGAACTCGTCCTGCGCTTCGCGTGTGATGCCATACTTCTCGGCGACGTTCTCTCCGGTCACGCCCATGTGATAGTCGTTGTAGATATCCCACAGGCCGTCGTGCACCATGGAATCGATCACCTTACCATTGCCGAGTCGGTAACCTTTGCGCGCTTGCGGCAGCAAATAAGGAGCGTTGGTCATGGATTCCATACCCCCCGCGACCACGATGGAACTGTTTCCGGTTTGCACCGCTTGCGCGGCGAGCGCCACTGCTTTCAATCCCGAGCCACAAACCTTGTTGATTGTCATGGCACCTGTCGAGGGAGACAATCCTCCAAAGATTGCTGCCTGACGTGCGGGATTTTGTCCCAGTCCGGCGGGAAGAACGTTGCCCATAATGCACTCGTCGACCTGATCGGAGTTCAGTCCGGCACGCTTTACCGCTTCGCGGACTACGATGGCGCCCAACTGCGGAGCGCTCAAATCGCTGAGACTTCCCTGAAATTTTCCTACTGCGGTACGACATCCAGAAATGATGACAACATCATCGAAAGCCGCCATTGATCATGCTCCCGCGAAGTTTCGCAACTTCATTATAGATGCAGCCGACGGCGTAAAAGATGAACTTATGTGAGATGGTCTGCTTGGCCATACGCTCGTGTGATTGCGAACGAACAAAATGGACTGGGACGATTGTCTAGGTATTTTCGGCGCGTTGAATTGCATCGTTGAGAGGTGTTTCGTTGTAGCGACGTCGAGATTTTGTTGCGCGCGCTCCTCTGACTGTGACTTTGGTACAGCATCGCCCGTACATCGCATTCATTTTTTTCTTGACTTCATTTTTCATTAACTCTATACAATCAATTAGTTGCAACAATAGATCGTTGCAGATTTTTCCATGAGAAATGGAAGGGAGAATAGAACCAATGGCAACCAAGAAAAAGGCAAAGAAGAAAAAGAAGCATTAAGAAAGTCAGTACGAAGCTGAAAAAGGGGGACGCCGAAAGCGTCCCCTAAGTTTTTGTGCGGAACGTCTGGCGCAGCCTTGGGTACGGCAGTAGTCAATCGATCGATTTTCCGACGCTCTTCGCAGTATTCGCGGCAACATTCGGCGTCCGCTTTTCTCGGGCTGGACACAAACCGCGAAATGTACAAAAGTTACAGTAGAAATCGGGCTTAGGTTTAAAATTTCCGTCCGCTATATTGCGCACCACGGCCAGCACCCGCTCTCGCGCCTGCTCCAATTGAAACTCGGTTCGCTTCGAAACCACGGGGACGTTTCCTTCCAGATTGTGAAACGCCAATTCGCTTACACCGTAGCCCCACTTTTGATGGGCGGCCATAGCGTAGATCGAGAGCTGCAGGCTGTCGTCGGCGTCGTCTTGCGATCGAGCCTTACCGGTCTTGTAATCGACGATGACCACGCTGCCGTCGGGTGCGCGATCGATTCGGTCGATTCGCCCGCTGATCTTGGTGCCAGCGATCTGCACATCGAACCATTCTTCCGTGTGCAGAACTTCTGCCTGGGGCGCGGAACGGGCTCCGGCTAGAAACTCTTTCAATTGCTCCAGTCCCTGTTGCAAGTAAAGGGCGCGCTGATAGGCATCCTGAATTCCGGTTGAGGCCAGATCGTCCCTGAATAGTTGCAGGAGTTCTTCGTCAGGCTTGGTCCGGCCAAGACGTAGAGAGTCATAATAGGTACGCAGCACGCGATGCATGGCTGCGCCGTACTGCACCGCCGCATGGAGCTGGCGCGAAAGTTTCCATTCGCGTTCGAACTTGAACTGCAAGGGACAAGTTTCATAGGTCTCGATGGCGCTGGCGCTCAAGCGCTCGTTCAATCCTGGGATTGGCGCGAGTTCAAGCCACGTGGGCAAATGGGACCCTTCAGGATGGGTTAGATCTGCCGCTGCGGCGACCTCGATTAGTTCGGGTTGTGAAGGGAGCGCAGCCCGCGCCCTCAGGCGTGTTTGCAGTCCCGGGTTGCCGATCAGTTCGCGCATGAAGCCGGCGGGGGTTTTGTCGCGACCGATCCCCTGCTTTCCGTACATGTGCAGCGAATCACGGGCGCGAGTCATGGCCACGTAAAAAAGGCGGCGCTCTTCCTGATCGTGAAGCGTTTTATCATCGCCTCCCGCGGCCGAGTCCGGATCACGCAACTCTCGAGGAAACTCCACCAGGCTCTCCCGATAGCTGGCGGGAAAGGAAGGGCTGGTAGCACGCAGGATGAAAACGTGCGAAAATTCGAGTCCCTTCGCGCCATGCGCAGTCATCAGGCGCACGGCGTCCTCGTTCTCTTTCGACGCCAGCGCAATGGTTCCGCAGGCTTCGCGAAAGTAGCCGAGGTACTCGATCCATTCCCCCAGTTCCTTGGTTTCAGTGGTTGCCTTCTGCTCCCAGTCAGCAGCAAACTTGAGGGCTGCCTGCAGCACCGCGGAGTCGAGGTTGAGTCCGAATTGCTTTCCGATCAACTGCATCGCTGCGCGCGTTTTCGCTTGCTTGCGGTCGACTTCAGTACGCGCACTGCGCACGCAGTCCAACACGGCCGGACCACCGGCGACGCCGTCCAGAACTGAAGCCAGTGGAACGACCACTCCCTCTTTCGACTCCTTTGCGATCGCACGCAACGCATTGCGAAGCTGTTCCGGATCCACCTCGAATTGCGGCAATGCCGCTACTCGAAACAGACTGGCATCCGAGCCCAGGTCGACCACAGTCGCGACACACGCAAACAGATCCCGCACCTCGGGCGTATCGCTGACGTCCATGTTTTCGATGGTGAACGGGATTTCGTGTTCGGCCAAGTGCTGCACAATGTCATCGCGATTCACATGCGAGCGGTAGAGTACAGCGAAGTCTTTCCACTTGCATCGAGAGTGGCGCCGGGTCTCTTCGATGATGCGGACTACGTCGGGTGCCTCGGCATCCCTGCCGTTAAAAGAAACCGCCTCGACGGGGAATGTAGACAAGGGTTTGCCCTGTTTCCTTGCTTCTTCTTCTCGCGCGGATTGCAGCGCAGTACGGTGATAGGCGAATGCCGTCGCCTCGCTGCTTTGAAATACAGGAGGATTCTTGTCGACCACGGCGAACCCACACTGCAGAATAGGGGTCGTGGAACGACGGTTCTTGCCCAGTACGACCAGTTTGGTGTGAGGGAAATGCCGGCGAAAGAGATGAAAGGCTGCGCTGGACGCACCACGGAAGCGGTAGATGGCCTGATCCGGATCTCCGACGGCGAACAGGTTGGCTTCATTGCCTGCCAGCGCGGCCAGAATCTTGATCTGGGCGAAGTTGGCATCCTGAAATTCGTCGACCAGAATGAAACGGGCGCGGGCACGCTCTCCGGCCAATAATGTTTCATCGCTCGTGAGCAACTCGTGCGCCCGGATGATCATATGGCCGAATGTGCCGTAATTCTCTTCGCGCAGCCAGCGTTCGGTTGTGGCGAACACGCGAGCAATTTCCTGGCAGCGGCCAATCACTTCGTCGTCGGTCAACTTCTCCTTCGACTTCGCGACGCGGGGAATGGGAGATTCACCACGCTCAAGGCGCTGAACGTACTCCGCGTATTTTTCCGGCGTAACCAGTTCGTCGTGGCAGCGGGCGAGGAAGCGCAACAAGTCGTCGAGAAACTGTCCCACATTTGCGGCCCGCACGTAATGTTCGAGGTGAAGGTCGTGAATGCGTTTGCGGAGATATATCCACAGATCTTTTTCATCGAGGATGGCAAAATCTCTTCTGGCGCGCTTCAGCAGGGCGTAGCAGTAATCGTGGAAAGTAGCCGAATGAATTTTCCTGCCGAGAAGTTTGCTCACACGGTCACGCATCTCGCCGGCGGCGGCCACGGTGTAGGTGAGGGCAAGAACTTCCTCCGGCTTCGCGTGGCCTTGCTCGGCGAGACGCGCGATGCGCTGAATCAGGACCGAAGTTTTTCCGGTACCGGCCCCGGCAACCACCAGCATTGGACCGTGAACGTGCTCGATGGCTTCGCGCTGGCGATCGTCGGGGAGGAATGGAGCGGAAGGAGATTGAAGTTTGGAGACAGCCATTGGGGCTCAGAATACCACCAGGTGCAGAACGGCGCAGAAGCCCAGAGTGTGAAAAATCAGAGCGAGGACATGGCGGAAACCACGACCGCGACCGCGGCTATAGCGGCGGTTTCGGCGCGGAGAATCGTGTTTCCGAGCGAAGCGGAAATCCATCCGGCCTGTTGAAAAGCTTGGAGCTCGTCTTCGGTCCATCCGCCTTCGGGGCCGACGGCGAGAGCAATTCCGTTACTGGCGGTTTGCCGGTTCAGAACATTGCGGAGAAAAGTTTGCTCTTCCGATTCGGCGAGGACAACGCGCAAGGGCTGGGACAGATTCAATGTTTCCGAAAGCTTGCTTGGCGCGGTGATCTCCGGAGGTGCGGCGCGGCGGGATTGTTCCGCGGCTTGGCGAGCAATACGCTGCCAGCGGTCAATTCGTTTGGTCGAAGCGGTTGCCAGGTGAGCATCGGTGCGGCGCGCGATGACCGGGACAATCCGCGAGACGCCGAGCTCAGTGCACTTCTCGATCGCCCACTCCATGCGGTCAAACTTGTACACCGCGAGAACTAGCGTGATCTCGGCCAGAGACGCGGCGGGGATGACTTCACCGAGGTCGAACTCGACCTTGTCGGGTTTCACTGATGTGATTCGTCCGCGGCGAACGGATTGGCCGGTGGCGATATCGAAATCTTGTCCGACGCGGGCGCGAAGCACACGCACCAAATGATCTGCGTGCGCTCCAACCAGAGCGGCGCGATCTCCGGAAATTTCGTCGGCAATCCAGCGGCGGCGGGTCATTAGGGTGAAGGAGCGGGAGCGCCTGAGGGCGCAATCAATAGCGCGGCAGTTACGATGGGCCTGAAGGCGTATCCCGATACCAATCTTCCATACACAACTTTCTTCTGCCCTATCCGAACATGTCTTTCACTTTGCCGAGCAGGGAGCGCACCAGCGGCTGATTGTCCACCTTCGCCGTGGTCTCCAGTTCCTGGAGCAGTTCTTTCTGACGCTTGTTCAGCTTCGTGGGAATCTGGACTCGAACTTCCACATAAAGATCGCCCTTGCCGTGTCCGTTCAACACGGGAACGCCTTTGTTGCGGACGCGAAACGTTGTGCCGGGCTGAGTTCCATCGGGAATTTTAAGGGCGTGTTCGCCTTCGAGGGTGGGAACCTTAATCTCGGCGCCCATGGCGGCTTGCGTGACGGAAAGCGGCACCGCGCAGTGGAGGTCATTTCCTTCGCGCACAAAAAACGGATGCTCCTTCACATGCAAAACAACGTAGAGATCACCGGCAGGGCCACCGAATGGTCCGGCCTCGCCGCCTCCGGTAAACCTGATCCGCGTGCCGTCTTCGACGCCCGCAGGAATTTTTGCGTCGACGGAGCGCTGCCGCAGAAGGCGGCCTTCGCCTTTACACTTGGGGCAGGGATCGGTGATCACGCTGCCCGATCCCTGACATGAGGGACAGGTCCGCGCGATGCTGAAGAAGCCCTGTTGATAGCGCACCTGACCTCGACCCGCGCACGACTTGCAAGTGGTGGGACCTTTGCCTGGGGCATTTCCCGAGCCACGGCAGTCTTCGCAGGCTTCGTGACGACGCACCATAACGCGCGTCTCCGTGCCAAAGACGGCCTCCTCGAACTCAAGGGTGACGTCTTCGCGCAAATCCGCTCCACGTTGCACCCGGCTACGACGACGGCCACCGCCGCCAAAAGCGTCTCCGAACCCGAAGAACTCGCCAAATATTTCGCCGAAGTCCTGGAACACAGTGGGATCGAAACCCGCACCGGGCGACGATGCGCTACCGACCCCGGCGTGGCCGTAGCGGTCATACAAAGAGCGTTTCTCGGAGTCGGCGAGAATCGCGTAAGCCTCGGTAAGCTCCTTGAAGCGCTCCTCCGCATCCGGATTGTTCGGATTGCGATCCGGATGATGCTGCATGGCGAGCTTCCGGTACGCGCTCTTAAGTTCCACTTCGGTCACGGTACGGCTGACGCCAAGCACTTCGTAATAATCGCGTTTTGCGTTCGTGGTCAGAATTAACGCCTTTCCTCTAGGAAGAATGAAACTGGGATTGGAAAGTTACTGTTCGGGATTTTTCGCCACCTTCACCATCGCGGGACGCAGCAGCCGATCCTTAAATTTGTAGCCGCGTTGTAACTCTTCGATCACTTGGTGATCGGGAACGTCGGAGGTTTCTACCATTTCGATCGCCTCATGATAATGAGGATCGAAAGGCTCACCTTTGGCCACGATGGGAAGCACTGAAAGTTTGGCCAGCGCGGTCAGCAATTGTTTGTAAATCAGCTCGACACCGTTGCGAAATTCCGCCGCGCCCGATTTCGCCTGCAGAGCGCGATCAAAGCTATCGAGCACGGGCAGCAGGGGCTTGATGGCGTCTGCCGCGGCGTAGTCGCGAAAATCCTGCTGTTCCTTGGTGCTGCGACGGCGCACATTTTCGAACTCGGCCTGCATGCGAGCCAGGCGGTCGAGCAGTGAGTCGCGCTCCGCTCTTAATCTTTGCAACTCCGACTCCGGTGCAGATGATTCCTTGGCCGCCACCGGATTCGACGCAGGTTCAGTCTCGTTATTGGACGCCGGGAGCTCGTGCTCTAGATCCAGCCCGGAGTCTTCCGCTTCCGCTCTTTCTACTTCCGATCTACCGTTCGCTTTCCCCATATAAAACCGTGGTTACTCCGATTCATTCAGAATTTTGTCAAAGAGTCGCGCAATATAGGAGACCGCAGTCATGGTGTGCTGATAGTCCATGCGGGTGGGACCGATCACCGCCAGTGAGCCGACCATATCGGCGCCTGACCGCGCTGGAGCTCCGATCAGCACGAAGTTCTGCATGGAGGGCAGCGCGTCATCCAGTCCGATGACCACGCGTACCGCCTCCTGCTTAACGTCCAGATAAGCGCCGAGGAGTTGCGCGACTTTTTCCTTCTCCTCGAGAGTCTTCAACATTTCATGCAGGCGCTTACGATCCTCCTGGCCCGTGACCAGATTTGCCGCGCCGTCCACGAACACAACCTGCGTTCCCGCTTCTGCCGCGAGCGCGCCTTGTTTATAAAGTTGCTCAATGGAATCCATCAGACGATCGTATTCGCTGCGTTCCTGCTCGATTCTTCGAGAGAGTTCAGCCCGCATGGACTCCATGGTCCATCCGCGAAAATTCTCGTTGATGTAGCGGGCTGCAAGATCAAGTTCAGCCTGAGGCAGATCGAGGCGCAATACGCGGTCACGCACCAGTCCCGAACGCGTGACGAGGACAGCCAAGACTTTTTGATCTCCCAGGCGCGAGAAGTACACATGTTCGAGGGCGTTCTTTTTGCCGCTGGAGGCCACCGTGACTCCGACATTTCGCGAGATCAGCGAGAGCACATGCGAGGTGCGCTCCATGAACTCCTGCACGTCGCTGATGCCGGCAAGTGAGTCGGAAATCATGCTCTCTTCCTGCGGCGCGAGCTTGGCGGTTCCGGAAATCTGCTCTACGTAATAGCGGTAAGCTTCGGTGGTCGGAATGCGTCCTGAAGAGGTGTGCGTCTGCTCGAGAAATCCCGCCTCCGACAAATCGGCCATCACGTTCCGGATGGTCGCGGGACTGAGGCCTTCGCGGTTCGATCGCGACAGCGTTCGCGAACCGACCGGTTCGCCCGTGGTAATGAAAGTCTCCACGATCGCAGTGAGAACTTCGCGTTCCCGTTTGCCGATATTGGGATCAGAGGGCATCTGGCTTTAGCAGGGTCTTCAAGGCTTGCGCCGTGCCGAGTTTTCCCGCTAAGTAATTTAGATGCAAAAACTTAGCTAAAGACGCAAGGGCGCACGCTGCTTGGATTCTAGGAACGCGGTAGGTTCCTGTCAAGCAAGGAGGCTGGTCTTGAGGGAGTGAGTCAGTTGTCGGCAGGCGCTCACTCAACGGCTGCTTACATCATTCTCGGTATACAAGTCGAGGGGGCTTATGTTCGGCGCAGGATTTGATTGAGTTCTCAGGCTAACAAACAGAGGACGCTCCGGAAGGAGCGCCCTCTGTCGTCGACCCTGCTTTCGCCAAATTGAAGGGTTTACTTCGGGAGAACGCTCGTTCCCTCGGCAACAACCGAGCTAAGCGCCGAAGGGCTGAGGCCCAAAGACTGGAGGATGGTCGGTGCAACCTGGACGGTTCCCACTCCCTCGCGGACCGTCTTGGATGGGAAGGACGGATTAGACAACAGGAGAACGACATTGGTGTCGTCATGGGCAAACCCGCCGTGCTCGGACAGTTTCGCGGTGCTGCCGGAGTATGTAACCCCGACGTTCGGAGTCACGATGATGTCCGGTGTGCGCGGGTCTACGGTTGGGTCGTTGTAGTTCAGCGCAAGCGAAGGGCCGTAGTAGATCTGCCCGAGTTCGATTCCAGCGGGGGAGGCATTCGCTTCAAGGATTTGGACGGCAGCTAAAGTATCGGCGGAGTTCGAGAGCCAGACCAGCGAGACGTCGTCTTCGGTCGGCCCAATGCCGGTCGGGTTGTTGGTAGATTCGGAGAACGGAATAAAGCCGGCGTTGGAGAGCAGGGTCACGGGCGAAGTACCTTTGATGAGCTGAGAAACGTAGCGGCTGGGATCGATGGGCGACTGGCCGTGCTTGGCAGTGATCACGATCAGAGTCGAATCGTAGAGACCCTGTGCCTTCAGTTCGTCGACGAATGCCCCGATCGAAGCGTCAACAAACTGGAATTCGCTCAGCAGCGCTGCGGTAGGCGTGCCAGCGGCATCCAGATACCCGCCCGTCGTGCTGTTGCTTGCTTCGACCAGCTTCTGACCCACGCTCAGTGCCTGGAAGTTCATGCCGAAGATGGTGGGAACTTGAGTCCGCTTGGTGCCGAGGTGGTTCTTCCCATCGATCTCGTTGAGGATAGCGTTAACCTTCAAAGTGTCGTAGCACTGAATGTTTTGGAAGCTGTTGGTCCAGGCCGTAAGGTCCGAACCTGGATCGCGAATTGGGTTGCAGGACGCCCCGAGGGGCGTTGTCACGTGGGGAAGGGCGATCACGGTGGAGTTGATTTCCGGCGCGTAGAAGTCGTCGAGCGCAATCGGCCCAAGACCAGAGGCCACCGAAGAATATGCGGGGTGCTTGTCGGACCACGCCGCATATCCACCTGCCTGGTGAATCACGCTGAAGATGCTGTTGGCGCGAACGAAATCCCACGGCCAAACCGGGTTGCAGCCATTGTTTGGGTCGCGGACCAGTCTCTTCGAGTCGATCGACGCGATGCCACCATCGGTCAGCGACGCCCCCGGCGCGCCGCCGTTCAACTTGGTCTTGTCGATGTCGATGCCTTCCTCGTACTCGGTGGTGGTCCCCGTCGGCGCCGCGAAGGGAGTGCATGGGCCAGCCCCTAGGCCGTTGCCGGTGGTTTTCGCGGGCGCGTCATAATTCCGCGAGTAAGCTACGTCGTAGTAAACCCCGGTATAGGCTGGGCTTCCGCCGGTAATGATCGCGGTCAGGCCAGGAAAGGAATCCGAGGTTTTTGAAGTGCTCGCGGCGACGTAGTTGATGCCGGTCTTGCCCAGGGCAGCCAGGGCCGGGCAAAAGGGTTGGCCATTATTGATGGTGCTGATGCCGTTGGCACAGTTTAAGTAATCAACAGCGTGCATACCGTCTACGCTAATCAGCACAACGCGTTTGATGTGGCCTTGTAGGAAGTTATTGTTCTGGGCGATTGCGGTGCCCATCGAACCGATCGCTA
>Ga0209380_10001619_pt1 | contig 14903 bp, 12 predicted proteins | sample HubBroMetageWFT6_FD_188347 | JGI IMG/M metagenome (GOLD analysis project Ga0209380, IMG submission 188347) | Warmed and freeze-thawed soil microbial communities from the Hubbard Brook experimental Forest, New Hampshire - Hubbard Brook CCASE Soil... | ecosystem: Environmental > Terrestrial >...
AGCGCATTGTGCGCCGTGCAGCCGCCAAGGCAGGAGGCACGGGGGTAGAGGACCCCGTCGACGTCGCGGCCTTCCCATTTGTCTCGATAGGCCGGATCGCGCCGGCGCTGTGCCAGATCGGCGTAGTGCCATACAAAGAAATGCCAGGATAAGGCGTCGTTCTCCGAGGCGAAGGGATGAAAGGCGGGTACCTCGTAGTCGTCCGGCAGGCGGTTCTCCTCTGGGTCGCGCGGGTCGCCGCCCTCGAGTTCGAGAGGGTCGCCCCCCGCCTCCAGCAGAATGACCTTGAACCCGGCCTCGGCCAGCCGCGCCGCCACCGTGCCGCCGCCGGCGCCCGAGCCGACGACGATGTAGTCGTAGCTGTCGTTGCCGGCCATGGCCGCCTCCTGCCTCAGAAGGTTTTTATGAACTCGATCAGCGCCTGCTTGTCGGCGTCCGCGAGCGAAGCGCCAAAGTAATGTCCGCGATTGACCACGTAATCCGGGCATTTCGACAGGTCGAAGAGGCGCTTGCCGAGATCGGCAAAGGCCGCGCGCGCCTGCTCGTCGGTTGCGTTCGGCGGCAGCGCCTTGAGGTCGCTCACCAGGTGGATCGCGAGGTCGGCCACCTGTTTGTCGTGCGTCAGGCGATCGCCGATGTTGTCGGTTTCCGGCAGCAGCGCCAGATTGGCGAGAAGATCGACCGGCGTACCGGCCGGGATCGGCCCGATCTGGATGCCGCCCTCATCGAACAGGTTGGGCGCGATCAGCCCCAGCACATCGAGCGAGCTTCGGATGTAGCCCGGCAAATAACCTGCCGGGATGCGCAGATAGGAGGGCGCCGTCGTGCGGTCGATGATTCCGGGCACCTTGCCGCCGAGCACCGCATCCTTCTCTCGTTTGTCCGGCCACAGCATCTGGGTGACGGCGTCCTGGAACACGGACAGGCGCGCCTCGACCGATGGGTTCTGGTTGAAATGACCCACCGAATTGTTCAGCAGGAACGGCGCGGTCGCCCAGACGCTGATCAGCGATGGGACGCGTGTGTAACCGCGTCCGCCGGCCGGCATCTGGTATTGCCGGGGCTGGCCGGTGAATGGGTCGTAGACCGTGATCGCGCCGACCGAGGGCAGCTGTTTGTAGGACGCCGAGGAGAAATTGTCCCAGATGTTATTGCCGATCGCATTGGTCGCGAGCGGGCTGCACGCGTTGGTCTGCAGCAGCGTGACCGGGATGCGCATGTCGTTTGACAGGTAGTTGCCGGCGAGGAAATCGTCGGCGAGCACAATGCTGCGCATCTGGCTCTTGAAGGCATTTGTCTGCACCCAGGTCCAGTAGCGCCCCCAGCACTGCATATAATTGGGTCCGATGCAGGCCGCGGGGTCGGCGCCGGCCGGCGCCGTCGGCGCCTTGCTCGAATGGCAGGCCGCGCAGTTGTCGGCGAAGGCGATCTTGCCGCGCTGCAGCGTCGCCTGGTCGGCGGTCAGATGTGCCGCCCCGCCGGGCGCGTCCTTCAGCGTGTGGGGGCCCGATGCGGCGACCAGGAACAGCGCCATATCGGGGGTCATGCTCTCGGTCGCCTGCCAATAAACGGAATTGGCGCGCGCCGTGGTGATCTCAATCGGCGTAACCTGTTTGCCGCCGATCAGGGCGTTGAAGTGGCGCAGCCACTCCTCGCTGAACAAGCCGATATTGATGTAGACGCGGTTGAGCGCGCCGAGTGCGCCAACGGAATCCGAGCCGTCCTTCAAAATGTGCGGCGCCAATACCTTGTCGGGCTTCTGATAGAACTCGGTCAGCGGACCGCTGGTGAAGAAATCGTTGAACTGCTTGTTGGCGTAGTTGTCGGGGGCGAGCGTTTCGTGGCCCCAACGCTTGGCCGCGGCAAGCCGGTCGCCGAGGTCGTACACTGCGTTCATCGTGCGTGGGTTGTTGATGTTGTCGGTCGAGACAAGCGAGGTGTCGAGCGAGCCGGGCCGCGCCGTATGCAGGACCTGGAACAGGTAGTTCGAGGCATCCGCGTTCCAGGCGAAGATGCGATCCACCCAGAAGTACTGTGCGCCGCTCGTGCCGCTGAGGTTGGCGAAAGTCGGGTGATCCGGATCCTGCGGCGGGTTCACCGGGTTCGGTCCGACATGACAAAAGCCGCAACTGACGCCGACGCGATACGGCCGTACCAGATCCTTCGACAGGTAGTAGCTCGGGTCGGTGTAATAGCGCTCTGCATCCCAGCGCTGAGCCGCCGCGGCGTCGAAATCCGGATTGGGGAACAGCCGCAACCCGACGATCCCGCTCGCATAACCGTAATAGGAGCCGACCGGCTGCGTCTGCCCGCGCGCGCCGATCGCAACCCCGGGATATTTCTCCGCGTTCTCGAACGGATCGGCCGGGCAGTCGCCGCCACGGACATCGAGCCAGAGGCCGAAGCGGTTTGGGTCGGATCCCGTCGGCTTGGTAAAGCAGGGCTCGCTCGCCAGTCCGAAATAGCTGAAGCGGGTGTCCCGGCTGTATTTCAGACTGGGATGAGAAGAGACAATCTTCAACAGGTCGAAAGCGCCGAAGGTCAGGCGAGTGAGGTCGTCCCACAGCCGGTCATTGCCGCCGCTCCAGACCAGCCACATGTTGCGGCCCTTGACCTCGTCTGGACTGAGCTTGACGCCGCTGTCCATGTCGTGAAACCAGTCCTCGTCCGCCGGCTTGAACGAGGCGGCATCGCGTCCGGCACGACGGGCTTCATCGAGAATGGTTTGGGCCTTTGTCACGGCCACTGGGACGCCGAGGCTGAGTGACAGCACCAGGACTGCCAATAAGCGGCGCATGACGGTCCCCCCCAAGCGCGGGCTCACGGAACATGGCCCTTCTTTGTAAGTAGAGGTTAACGACCACCCCTCGAAAAAAGCAATAGAGCTTGCCGATTCCGACAAATAACCGAGGTGCCGGCTCGATTTTTACTTAAATGCTGCAAATGACGCCTGTAGAAACAGGGGAATATCGTGAAGCAGTGGCGGTCTACCGACTGGCCTCTGGCTGCTACGGCGCAATCACCATAGGCCCTCGCGCCGGCACCGCGGCAGAGGATTAGAAACGAACGGTTCCGCGATGCTCGTCTGGATACGCGCAGCCAAGCCGCCCGTGCACTAGAATCGAATCCATTTAGATTCGATCACCTTAAATCGTCATCCCCGGCCATGACGAATAGGGAAGGCGATTCAATCCGATCGGATGCTGCACCAGGTCAGCGCTTTGCGAGCGCCGCGCGCTCGAGGGCCTGTATCACCGCCGGCCGGTGGCTATCGGCGGCCCAGCCGACCGCGTCGCGGCCGGTGAAATCGGCCTTGCGCGGGTTGGCCCCCTTGGCGAGCAACGCTTGGACAACCCCGATATTGCCACGCGAGGCGGCGACCATCAGCGAGGTCATGCCGTTCTTGTTTTGCTTGTCGACCTCGGCGCCGACATCGAGCAGCAATTGGGCCATCTCGACCTGGTTGCGCTCGGCCGCGTAGAAGAGCGGTGTATTGCCCAAGGGATCGGTCACATCGAGCTTGACCTTCGCCTTGATCAGGATCGCCGCAATCTGCAGGTTGCCGTTGATCGCCGCGATGTGCAGCCCGGTGCGTCCGCTTTCGTCGACATCGTTGTTCGGGTTGTTGCCGGCGGAGAGAAGCTGGCGCACCTCATTGGCATCGTTCAGTGCCGCCGCTCGCGCGACATTGTTGTGATAGGCGCCGAACAGGTTGAGATCCGCGTGCGCGCTCGTCATGAAGACGAGCAGCACGAGCGCCGCGCCGCCGGCCAGCCGGGCCAGCCGAGCGTTCATGGCAACCTCCTTGCTTCCGCCAAAGGGTCGAGGCCGGCGAGCCATTCGAGCGCCGCCTCCACCGTATCGACCGAGGGTCCCGGCTCGACCGGCGGTCGACGCACCATGATGACCGGCAGGCTCAGCTCGCGCGCGGCAATCAGCTTTGCCTCGGTGGCGCCGCCGCCGCTCGCCTTGCAGACGACCACATCGATGGCATGGCGCTCCATCAGATGGCGTTCCTCGACGACGCTGAACGGCCCGCGACCAAGCACGACTTCGTGGAAGCGCAAAGGCAATGGCTCGCGCGGCGGATCGATCAGGCGCACGACGAAGCGCACGGACGTCGCCTGCGCAAAGGTGCCGACCGCGCCGGCGCCGACAGTCAGCCACGCACGCCGGCCGATCCGGCCGACGAGCTGAGCGGCTGCCTCGAAGCTGTCGACCTCGATCCAGCGGTCGAGCGGATGACGCCGCCAGGGCGGGCGCAGCAGCATCAGCCGGGGCACCCCGGTTCGCTCGGCGGCAAAGCGGCCGGCCCGGGAGATCTCGGCGGCAAAGGGATGAGTGGCGTCGATCAGCCGGTCGATGCCCTCCTCGATCAGATACGTCGCGAGGCCGGGCGCGCCACCGAACCCGCCGATACGCACCTGACCGGGGATCGGTCCGGGATGCCGGGTGCGGCCGGCAATCGCGCTGGTGACCGCCATGCTGTCGCCGAAACGCGACAGCGCACCGCGGGCAAGCGCCGTCGCCTCTCCGGTGCCGCCCAGGATCAGGAGATGCTGCGGTGTCATGATCGCGCGACCTTACCGAGCGGCCCGCCGACTCGGGCAAGAAAAGCGCCGGCGCGGTCGACGATCGCGACCTCGACGGCGGTGTCGCCGGCGAGGCTCGCCAGCACCACCTCGCGCGCCCGGCGCGCCACCCGGTCGGCCAGCGCCGGTCGCTGCTCTCCGGCGATCTCCAGGATTGCGGCCGCGCTGTCGCTGTCGCGCGCGGCGGTGGCGGTCGCCTCGTCGGCACCGAGCGCGTTGAGCATGTCGGCGAGCACGGCAGCATCGACGCGGCTGCGGCTCGAATGCAGGTCGAGATGCCCGGCGGCGAGCTTGGCGATCTTGGCGAAGCCGCCGGCCAGGGTCAGCCGGGGCAGCGGATGCCGGCGCAGATATTTGAGCGTGCCGCCGACGAAATCGCCCATGTCGATCAGCGCGTGCTCAGGCAGGTCGTAAAGAAGCTGCACGGCACGCTCCGAGGTCGTGCCGGTCGCGGCGGCGATATGGTCGAGCCCGGCGGCACGGGCAACGTCGATGCCGCGATGGATCGCATGGATCCAGGAAGCACAGGAATATGGCAGCACAACGCCGGTGGTGCCCAGGATCGACAGCCCGCCGAGAATGCCGAGCCGCGCGTTCATGGTTTTTTCGGCGAGTCGCTCGCCGCCCGGGATCGCCAGCGTCACGGTGAGGTCAGGTGGCGGCGCTCCGTTCGCCTCGGCCAGGTCGGAAAGCGTCTCGCGGATCATCGCACGCGGTGCCGGGTTAATCGCCGGCTCGCCAACGGCAAGCGGCAAGCCGGCGCGGGTCACGGTCCCGATCCCCTCGCCGGCGCGAAAACCGATGCCCGAACCCAGCGCCGCCCAGGCGAGCTCGGCAATGACCAGCGCGCCATGCGTCACATCAGGATCGTCGCCGGCATCCTTGACGATGCCGGCGCGCGCGGCTCCATCCATCTGCTCGGCAAGCGCCAACGCGAAACTCGGGGTCTGTCCGCGCGGCAAACGGATCATCACCGGATCGGGAAAGCGGCCGGTCAACAGCGCGGCGTACGCGGCGCGCGCCGCTGCCGCGGCGCAGGCGCCGGTGGTCCAGCCGCGACGCAGCGCCGTCTCCTGGCGAGCCATGCCGTGATCTTAGCAAAACCTCCGGGCGTGGCTACTGGCCTGAGCTTTATAACCGTCACGACGAACCCGGCTCAGCCCTTCTCGTCATGCTCGGGGGGCCAGGGGCGTGCGGCCTCGATCGAGTCGGCATGCGAGGGCAGCGGCTGGCCATGATCGAAGATCCAGCTCGCGACATCCTCCGCCACAACCGGACCTTCGAGATCGCGCAGCAGCAGGTGATAGCCGTGCTCGTAATAGGCGAGCCGTCGACGGTGGTCGGGATCGGCCGGCAGATGCGCGACAAAGGCCCCGATTGCCGGCGCCGGTATGACCTGGTCCTGCGCGCCATACATCAGCAGCAGCGGTGCGCCGAGCCGTGGAGCGGCATCGAGCGCCGAATCCATGATGTCGACCAAGCCGTAGACCGTATCGACGCGCGCCCCCTTGATCACCATCGGGTCGCGCCCCAGGGCCCGCAGCATCGGCAAATTGTCCGAGGCCATGATCCGCAGCCCTTGGCCGCTCAGCACCGTCGTTGGCAAAAACCGCACTGCGGCCCACAGCGCCATCTTCGGCAGCAGATCCATGGCGGCGCGCCCCCACGTCGCCGGCGCCGACAGGATCACCCCGTCGACCTTGGCGACCGGCACGCCCCCAGGGGACGGAAGCACCCCGTGCATCGCACCGGTCGCGGCCAAGGTGGCGACCGCGCCACCCATGCTTTCACCGAGCAGGTACAGAGGCCGGCCGGGATACGCCTGCCGGAGGATCTGGCTGGCGGTGATCGCATCGACCGCGAGCTGCCCCTCGCCCGGCCACAACCCGCGCCCGGGAGCCCCGCCGAAGCCGCGCTGGTCGTAGGCATAGGTGGCAATGCCGCTCTTGGCCCATACCGCGGCCGGCGCCTCGAATGCATGGCTGTAGTCGCCAAACCCGTGCAGCGCCAGGATCACCGCTTTGGGCCGGCCCTGCGGCAGCCATTTGCGCAGCGGCAGGCGGGCGCCGTCGGCGGTGACGAAGGCGTCTTCGGTGAATCGCGGCCCGATGCCCGCTTCGGCCGGGGCGAGCGGCGGTGCAACGCTTGCGAGTTCCGGGCCGGGACCGCCGGCGGCGACGCAAGCGCCGCCGAGCAGCAGCAGGCAAAACGCTGCGCCGAGCCATTTGCGCCGGCGTCGGGGCGCCGGCCCGTGGCCCGCATCGGACGGATCGCTGGTCATTTGATTGTCTCGCAGCAACGCGTATCATTCCCCTCGGTCGGCGGTCAACCCGCCGGCTCGGCAGCTTACACGGGACAGCACATGGTTGCGCCTTTCGAAGTCATCGAAGTTCACGAGATGGAGGCGGCTTGCAACGGCGGCGGCGGGCCGATGGGCCATCCCAGGGTCTATCTGAACCTGGCGCCCTCAGGGCATCACGAATGCCCGTATTGCTCACGCCAGTTCGTCAACCGCGCGGTGGCGGGCGCGGGCGACGTGCCGAGCGAGAGCCCACCCCCGCGCCAGGTCGGATCGCCGTGATCCGATCCCATATTTACCGCGAAGAGCGCTGATCCCGAGTTTCGCCGCGAACACCGCGACTCCTCGACAGCGTCCGCAGTAAAACCTAGCAATCCGCCGGCCGAAGAGGAGCCGCGCATGAACGACATCGCCACCGCTGTCGCCGCCGAACCGAAGCCGGCCCCGTCGGCGGCACCGCATCACGTCTACCTTGTCGATGGATCGGGGTTCATCTTCCGCGCCTATCACGCGCTGCCGCCGCTGACCCGAGCCGACGGCACGCCGGTCGCCGCCGTGCTCGGTTTCAGCAACATGCTGGCGAAACTGCTGTCGGAGACCGACGCCGATCATGTCGCGGTCATCTTCGACGCCGCCGGCACCTCGTTCCGCAACCGCATCTACGATCAGTACAAGGCCAACCGCGGCCCGCCGCCGGATGACCTCGTGCCGCAATTCGCGCTGGTGCGCGAGGCGACAAAGGCGTTCGGCGTGTGCCAGATCGAGATGGCGGATTTCGAGGCCGACGACCTGATCGCAACCTATGCCCGCCATGCCGTCGAGGCCGGCGCTGTCGTGACCATCGTCTCCTCCGACAAGGACATGATGCAGCTTGTCGACAGCAAGGTGACGATGCTCGACCCGATCAAGAACCGGCCGATCGGCGAAGCAGAAGTGCGCGAAAAGTTCGGGGTCGGTCCGGACAAGGTGATCGATGTCCAGGCGCTGTGCGGCGACAGCATCGACAATGTTCCGGGGGTGCCGGGGATCGGCGTCAAGACCGCGGCCGAGCTGATCAACACCTATGGCGATCTCGAAACCCTGCTCGCCCGTGCCAACGAAATCAAGCAGCCGAAGCGGCGCGAATCGCTGATCGAGAACGAGGCCAAGGCGCGGCTGTCGAAGGAGCTGGTCAAGCTCGACGACGACGTGCCGTTGCCGTGCCCGCTGTCGGAGTTGCGGGTAAAGCCGATCGACCTCGATACGCTGTTGCCCTTCCTGCGCACGATGGAATTCCGCGCGCTCGAAACGCGGATGCGGCAGCGGCTTACCGGCGCCGCTCCAACTCCGGCGCTGGACGGCGGCGTGCCCGCGCCGGCAGAGCCGGTCATTCCCGAGATCTTGCCGTTCTCGGCGCCGCGCACCTACGCGGTCGTCGACACAGCGGAGGGCCTTGAGCATTGGATCGAGGCCGCCGAGCAGGCCGGAATTGTTGCGATCTGGCCGGCCGGGAGCGCCGTCGCCGGCACCCGACCGGAGTGGTGCGGCGTCGCGCTGGCCGTCGCGCCCGGCCTCGCTGCCTATGCCCCGCTCGGCCATCGAGCGGCGGGGCTGCTCGATGCGCCTGCCCAACCCGGCAGCCTCACCCTCGATGACGCGCTCGCTCGGCTGAGGCCGCTGTTCGAAAACCCGGCCGTGCTGAAGATCGGGCACGACGTCAAGGGCATGGCGCATCTGCTGCGGCGCTACGGCATCGCGCTCGCGCCCTATGACTGCACGATGCTGATGTCGTACACGCTCGAAGGCGGCCAGTTCGAGCATACGATCGAGGAGGTGACGCGGCGCGCCTTCTCGCACGAGCTGATGCCGCTGAAGGAGCTGATCGGCACCGGCAAGAGCCTGATATGCTTCGCCGAGGTCACCACCCAGGGCGCGCGAGATTTCGCGGCTGAGCGCGCCGACGCGGCGCTGCGCCTGCACGCGCTCTTAAAGGCACGGCTGCTGCACGACCGCATGACCGCGTTCTACGAGACGATCGAACGCCCGCTCGTGCCGACGGTGGCGGCGATGGAGGATAACGGGGTCAAGGTCGACCGCGCCGCGCTCGCCGAATTGTCGCGCGATTTCGCCCTGCGCATCGCCGAGCTCGAACGGACAATCTGGCGCGACGTCGGCAGCGAATTCAACATCGGCTCACCCAAGCAGCTCGGCGACGTACTCTTCGAGAAGCTGCAACTGCCCGGCGGCAAGAAAGGCAAGACCGGCGCCTACGGCACCGACGCCTCGATCCTGGAGACCTTGGCCCCTCTGCATCCGGTGCCGGCGCAGGTGCTCGAATGGCGGCAGCTGACCAAGCTTAAATCGACTTATGCCGACGCGCTCGGCGAGGAGATCGACAGCCGCACGGGGCGGGTCCACACCTCTTTCGCTCTTGCGGCGACCGCAACGGGCCGGCTCTCTTCGTCAGAGCCCAATATCCAGAACATCCCGATCCGCACCGAGGAAGGCCGCAAGATCCGCCGCGCCTTTGTCGCCGAGCCCGGGCATCTGTTGCTTTCGGCCGATTACAGCCAGATCGAGCTGCGCCTCGCCGCGGACGTCGCCGACATCGCCGAATTGAAGCGCGCCTTCCAGGAGGGGCACGACATCCACGCGCTGACCGCGAGCGAAGTGTTCGGCGTGCCGCTCGACAAGATGGACCCGCAGACAAGGCGCCGCGCGAAGGCGATCAATTTCGGCATCATCTACGGCATCAGCGCCTTTGGCCTCGGCAACCAGATCGGCGTGCCGCAGTCAGAGGCCGCCGAATACATCCGCGCCTATTTCGACCGTTTCCCGGGTATCCGCGCGTATATGGAAAGGATCAAGGCCGACGCCCGCCGCGCCGGCTATGTCGAGACGATCTTCGGCCGCAAATGCTTCATTCCCGGCATCCGGGACGCCAACCCGGCGCGCCGTATGGGCGCCGAACGGCAGGCGATCAATGCGCCGCTGCAAGGTTCGGCGGCAGACATCATCAAGCGGGCGATGGGCCGCTTGCCGGCGGCGCTCGAACAGGCGGGGCTCGCCGCGCGCATGCTGTTGCAGGTACATGACGAGCTGTTGTTCGAGGTGCCGGAAGGCGAGGTCGAGGCGACCGCGAAGCTGGTCAAGGAAGTCATGGAAGGCGCCTGCGCGCCGCGCTGCGAGCTGTCGGTGCCGCTTGTCGTCGAAACCGGCTGGGCCACGAGCTGGGACCAGGCGCATTAGCGGCGCCTAGCCCGATGCTATCGCGACGCGCCTTCGCCGCACTGATCATCGGCGGGGCGGCCACATCGACCACGGGTCGCGCACAACAGAGCCCCATCTCGTCACCAGTAGGCCGAGCGGCTCGGATTGGCTTGCTTTCTAACGAGCGGCTCAAGGCCGCGCTCCTGAATGGCCTGCATGACGCCGGCTTCGACGAAGCCAGGAACCTGATCGTCGACTACCGTCCGAACATCCCGCCGCAGATGCTGCCGCAATTTGCCGCCGAACTGGTCACGCTGAAGGTCGATGTGATCGTGGCTTCGGGTACGCAGGCCGTCCAGGCCGCGCAGCAGGCGACGCAAGCCATTCCGATCGTCATGACAGGCAGCAGCGATCCGGTCGGCACCGGGCTCGTCGCGAGCCTAGCGCGGCCGGGGGGCAATGTCACAGGCATGAGCCTGTTCAATCCCGAACTGAGCGGCAAGCGGCTTGAGTTGCTCAGCGAAATGATCCACGAGCTCCCGCGGGTGGTGGTCCTGTGGAACCCCGATGACCCTCCCGCAGTGCTTGCGCTGCGGGAGACAGAAAACGCGGGTCGCGTGCTCGGGATTGAAGTGCGAGCGATCGAAGTTCGACGGGCTGCCGATTTCGACGCGGCTTTCGCATCGGCGCTCGACGTAGGGCCCAAAGGTGTCGTGATCCAGTCCTCGCCGCTGCTGACGACGAATACCCCTCGCATGGCCGCATGGGCGCTACAAAACCAGCTGCCCGCAATTTCCTGGGAGAAATCCTTTCCAGCGAACGGCGGTTTGATGTCCTACGGCCCCGACCTCGACGGCCTTGTCCGCCGCTCGGCAGTCTTCGTCGACAAGATCCTCAAGGGCACCAAGCCGGCGGATCTGCCGATCGAGCAGCCGACAAAATTCGATCTTGTCATCAACATGGCGACCGCTAAGGCGCTGGGCCTCACCGTTCCGCAATCGCTGCTGTTACGCGCCGCCGAGGTGATCGAGTAGGTCTCATCGGCTGGTGCCGCATTGGCGCGGGGTTTGCACCTCTTCGGCATCCGACAAAACAGCCCGAGGAGGACCCGGCGATGCGCCGACCCATTGTGCATTACCGCGACACACCGAAATTCGTATTGCGCCGGCTCGACCGGATCGCCGGCAACGTTAACGGCTTCTTGTTCGTGGTCGCGCTCGGCCTGGGAATGCTCGATCTGCTTTACGCAGTGCAAAAAATTGTCGATGCGATTCCGCCCGTGGTGCACACGAGCGCCCACGGTCCTTAAGCGTTGATGAAGCCGGCGCATAAAAGGTATGCATAGCTGACCTGTCACATCGGCTATTGTGCAGCGCAGCATAGGCTCTAATCTCTGGTGCGGCTTGCGCTATCGCTTCCAGTAATCAGGAACGCCGCACGATGATGAACCGCCTGTCTCGTATCGGCATCAAGGAAATACTGCGGCGGCTCGACCGCATCGCCGGCGATCTCAATGTCTTGCTGGTCGTCGTCGCGGTCGGCCTCGCCACCCTCGACCTGACCTTCCTTGTCACCCAGAAGTTTGTCGAGCACCTGCCGCCGATCACCCGCATCTCGCACGACCAAGCGCCCGAATCGGTCCAGTGAACTGAGCCGCGCGCCCGCCCAGTCTAATTGTAGATCCATTCCTTCTCGAAACGGGCGTAGCAGTCGCGCTCGCCCGGCATCTTGACCCAGCCGGCCAGCAGCCGCGGCGTCGCCAGCAGCAGGCGGTCGCGCAGATGGGTCGAGTTGAGGCCGTATTCCTCGAAGGTCGAGATCGTGATCTTCTGGTTGTGCGGGTCGTCCTGGAAGCGGCATGCCGCGAGCGCGACCGTTTCCATATATGCCCGGCGGTCCGCGCCCGATTGCAGATAGGTATTGGCGACCGCGGTCGAGCGCGGGAAATCGAGCGCCATGATCGCGTCGTCGAGCTCGCGCAATAGCGCATCGGACGACTTGCCGGTGAAATTATATTCGGCGAATTCCTTCTCGATCACCGGGCTCTGCAGCTGGTTTTCGTGCGCGACGTCGTTGATGAAATTGGCCATCAGATAAAGGATGCGCGCCTGATACGGGTTGTCGCCGTTGCGCATCCAGTTGTTCGCGACGTTGCAGTAGTCGAACGGGTGCTGCCCATTGGTGAACTGGCGCGGCACGGTGGTGCGCAAGATCAGTTCGGCGGCGCCGAGCTGGATCGTGTCGCCGAGGCTGCGGATCGATTTGCCGTTCTTCAGATGCGCGCTGAGCCGGTCCCAGACCGCGTCATGGTCGGCCGTCATCAGCAGCTCGACGAACTCCTCGACCTCGGCCGAGGAAAGCGGCGCCTGGTTTGTATGCTTGAGGCTTTTGCCCGCGTCGTCCGGAAACTCGGCGCCGATGCGCACGCTGGCGGCATCGTACAGCGAGTAATACAGCGGGCCGATCGCCATGTCCGGCACGCCCATGTAATAGACCCCGTGCGCATGCTCCCAACCAATATAGTTGGCGAGGTCGGTCACCGCGCGGGCGCGGATCGCCTTGTGCCCGGTGTTGCGCGCCTTGCGGCCGATCACCGTGTCCTGCAGGTCGATCAGTCCGAGGAACTCGAGTTGGTCGCGCAATAGGGGCCGGGTCTCCTCGTCCTCGGCGAGTCCGAGAAAGAGCCCGTATGACCGGCGGGAATCGCCGGTCATCGTCGCGATCGTATAGTCGTGCAGCCGCTCCTCGACGGTACCCGATGCGCGGATCGGCTCCTGGTCTTCCTGCCAAACCACGGGGCCGTAATCGGGCGGCGGCACTTGGATGCCCTTCATCGTCGCATAGCGCCCGGGATATTTGCCGAGCAGCTGGTTCCAGATGTCGAGCCCGGCCGGGATGTACCAGACGCTCTGCAGCAGCGGTAAGAGCCGGTATTTCTCCGGCAGATACGGCATCAGATAGGTCGAGGCGCGCAGGCCGAGGATCGTGTGGTCGTTGTTGGTCAGCGCGATGTTGCCGTCGCGCATGTTGATGTGGCAGGGCACTTGAACAAACGGCGCCTCGGCGGCGGTGACGACGCTCAGCGCCTCGCCGACCGACTGCCCGTCCCGCACCATCCGGAAGAACAGATCCGTCACGCGCGGCTGATCGCGCTGAAGGATCGCGTCGGTAAACAGATCAAAGGATTTGTCTTCGCGGATCTCGTCGCGGTTGCGCAGCATCGGCGCTCTCCCCGGGATGGCGGCAGGAGGCCGCCCGAAGTTGCAAAAGTACGCTCTGCGCGGCGCTGTCGTAAAGCAACGCAGACCCTGCGTTTTCGCATTCCGGGCCGGCGCTTTGCATGCGGCTACTCGATTGCCGCGCCTGTGGATACGCCGCTTCCCAGTCCGCGGTGAAAGCGAGCAAGGAAGTTACGGGTCCGGGGATTTTGCGGCCGCTCCAGAACCTCGGCGGGCGGCCCGATCTCGACGATGACGCCGTCGCTGATGAAAGCGACCGCATCCGCGACTTCGTGAGCGAAGGCGATCTCATGGGTGACGATGATCATCGTCATCCCTTCCTCGGCCAGCCCTTCGATGACGCTCAGCACTTCGCCGACAAGCTCGGGGTCGAGCGCCGAGGTGACCTCGTCCAGCAGCATCACCGCCGGGCCCATCGCCAATGCGCGGGCGATCGCGACGCGCTGGCGCTGGCCGCCCGAGAGGTGCGACGGGTAGGTGTCGGCTTTGTCGGCGAGCCCGACCTTGCCGAGCAGCTCGCGCCCCTCGGTTTCCGCCTCGCGCCGGGGCATGCCTTTGACGATGGTCGGGCCGGCGGTCACGTTCTGCAACGCGGTCATATGGGGAAACAGATTGAAGTGCTGAAACACCATGCCGGTCGCGGCGCGGAACGCGGCAAGCTCGCGATCGCCGCTGCGCGCCTGTCGGCCCTGGCCGAACCGCATCTCTCGCTCGCCGACCCGGATCAGCCCACGATCGGGCTCTTCCAGCAGGTTGATGCAGCGCAGGAGCGTCGATTTCCCCGACCCGGACGGCCCGATGATTGCGACCACCGCGCCGCGTTCGACCCGCAGCGAGACGCCCTTCAGCACCTCGACCCGGCCGAACGACTTCCACAGATCGGCGATCTCGATCATCGGCGGCATTGCGGGTCCACCAGGCGGCTCAGTCCGAGCGGCCGAGTTGCCATTCGACCCCTTGCGCCGCAAGCGTCAGCGGAAACAGCACGAGGAAATATATGATCGCGACCATCGTGTAGCATTCGAGCGGGCGGTAGGTGGCCGCGGTGATCATCTGTCCCTCGTACAGCAGATCGGCGACCGCGATCGTCGACACCAGCGAGGTGTTCTTCAGCTGGATGATCGATTGGTTCATGAAGGGCGGGATCATCCGTTTGACCGCCTGCGGCAGGATTACATGGCGCATGACCTGGCCGCGGCGCATGCCGATCGCTCGTGCCGCGTCCCACTGGCCGCGCTCGATCGAGTTGACCCCGCCGCGCACGATCTCGGCGTAAAACGCTCCGGTATAAAGCGAGAGCACCAGGGTCGCCGCAATCGTCGCCGGGATGTCGATCCCGAGCACCACCGGCAGCGCGTAGTAGAACCAGATGATCTGCACCAAGAGCGGCGTGCAGCGGAAGATCTCGATGTAGGCGACGAGCGGGGCGGTCAGCAATTTGTTGCGCGACAGCCGCAGCAGCCCGGTCACGAGGCCGATCGCCAGCCCGATGAGGATTGTGCCGATCGTATAGAGGATCGTGACGCCGAGCCCGACCAGGATCAGCCAGCGGTACTGCCACAGGAACGAAAAGTCCCAATCGTA
>Ga0209380_10001621_pt1 | contig 14891 bp, 16 predicted proteins | sample HubBroMetageWFT6_FD_188347 | JGI IMG/M metagenome (GOLD analysis project Ga0209380, IMG submission 188347) | Warmed and freeze-thawed soil microbial communities from the Hubbard Brook experimental Forest, New Hampshire - Hubbard Brook CCASE Soil... | ecosystem: Environmental > Terrestrial >...
AGGTTATCCAACGTGTCGAAGAGGATCGGGTTACCCGTCACGCTGAAGATGCGGCATGACGCGCACTACGTCGAATCGCTGACAAGTTACAGCGGGGCCGCCGTCGGACGCATGATCCCTGTAGATCAGATTCGCCCCAATCCGGATCAGCCGCGTAAAGCGCTGGGAGACTTGCGCGAACTTTCGGAGTCCATCCGGGAGAAGGGCGTGCTCGAGCCGCTGCTGGTGCGGTTTGTCCCGCGCGAAGACTGCTACTACATCATTTCGGGCGAGCGGCGCTATCACGCTTCGCGTGCGGCGGGGCTGCGCGAAGTTCCTTGCATCGAGAAAATGGCGGACGACGCGGAGACGCTGGAGATCGCGCTGATTGAGAATATTCAGCGCAAAGACCTCACGCCGTTTGAGGAAGCCGACGGGCTTCATCGCCTGGCCACTCAGTTCGAATACACGCACGAAGATGTGGCCAGGAAGATTGGGCGAGCGCGCTCCTCCGTGACGGAAACCTTGTCGCTCAGGAACATTCCGGAGTCGCTGCGCAAGAAGTGCGTCGAGCATGGGATTATCTCGAAGTCGTTGCTGCTGCAGATTGCCCGGCAGCCGACGGAAAAAAAGATGATCGAGATGATGCACCGAATTATGCAAGGGGGGTTGACCCGGGATGAGGCGCGGCGCGAACGGCGCGGTGAGCAAGGCGGTCCGCAGAGGCCGCGGCCGTTCCTCTTTCAGTTCGAGCCGGAGAACGAAAGCTTCAAGTTTCGCATCCAGTTCAAGAAGAGCCATGTCAGCCGGGACGAGCTGATTGTCACGCTGAGGGAGATTCTTTCGCAGCTCGAGGGATCATCTTCGGAAGCGGATTCCACGGCGGCCTGATCACTTTTCAACAGAAGGTCACAGCAGACGGACTGAAATCTGTCCCACCAACCGCATGGTCGAGTTCACTGCGCAGCAGATGCAGATTCTGGAGAGGCTTTTTGCGGCGGGTTTTCGGCCGATGGCTATGCCTCCTTATGAGCGTGCTTTGTGCCTGCGGCGTGGCGAGTGCGCGGCTATTCTGTCACCGATCCCTAACGGCGGATTGAAACTCCTGGCATCTCCATCCTACCTGGTTGATGGGAATCTGAGCGTGCGGCTCAAACGCGGCCCTGCTGAGGCGTTCGTCTGGAAGAAGACCGAACTGCCCGCCACACCAGAACGCTTGCACGAATTGGAATTATTCCGAAGGGAACTGACGGACATTCTGGAACTGCGGCAAGTCCTGTAATGCGCGCCTCAATTTGCAATTCTTGCGGACTCCCGGCACACTAAAAAAGTTATGACGACTTACGATATTGTCTCGATTGGCGCGGGACCTACCGGCCTGGCTTGTGCCATCGAAGCGAAGCGCGCTGGGATGGCGCCTTTGGTGATCGACAAGGGCTGCCTGTGCAACTCGATCTACCACTACCCGGTCAACATGGTGTTTTTCACGACGCCCGAGCTTCTCGAAATCGGCGACCTGCCTCTGGTGAGCGCGACGGAGAAACCCGTGCGCACCGAGGCGTTGAAGTATTACCGCAAGGCGGCGGAGCATTATCAATTGGAGTTGCGGCTATTCGAGCGCGTGGTGCGAGTGGACGGGCATGACGGCAACTTTACGGTTGTGACGCGGACGGAGAAGGGAGGGGAAGAGCGGTATGCGGCGAAAAAAATCAGTGTTGCCACGGGATACTACGATCTTCCGAACGTTCTGGGCATTCCGGGCGAGGAATTGCCGCATGTTTCACACTACTACACCGAACCCTTTGCGTTCTGGAACCAGGATGTCGTAGTGATCGGCGGAAAGAACTCGGCTGCGGAAGCGGCTTTAGACCTTTATCGGAATGGCGCGCGCGTCACGCTCGTGCACCGGAGGGCGGAACTTGGTTCGACGATTAAGTATTGGGTGCGGCCCGACATCGAAAACCGTGTCAAGGCGGGGCAAGTCAAAGCACTGTTCGAGACACAGGTAAAAGCGATCACGAGAGACGAGGTGGTGCTGGGGAATGGCGCCGGTGAAAAGCGCCTGCCTGCGAAACAGGTATTCGCTCTGACCGGTTATCATCCCGATTTTGCTTTCATCGAGAGCCTGGGCGTGCTGCTCGACCCGGAAACACGAAAGCCAGCGCTGGACGCCAATACTCTGGAAAGCAATGTCCCCGGAATCCATTTGGCGGGAGTGGTGATCGGCGGGCGGCACACCAGCGAAATATTCATCGAAAATGGGCGCTTTCACGGCAAGCAAATCATCGAGTCGTTGAAGGCTTGAGCACTTCGTTCCCTGGCTCGGATAGTCGTTTGCCCGGGTACCAGCCGTTTGCTAGACTCCTAGATTATGGCATCCATCTTCAGAGAAGTCGGCGAGACGTTCAGCACGCTGGTCGAGGGATTCAGCGTGACCTTCCGGAATATGTTTCGCAAAACGGTCACGGAAAATTATCCGTTCGAGCCGGTGCATTTTCAGCCGCGCTATCGTGGAATCCACGTGCTGCACCGCGACGAATCCGGGCTCGAGAAGTGCGTTGGATGCTTTCTCTGCGCTGCGGCCTGTCCGGCGAATTGCATTTACATTGAAGCCGCTGAAAACACCGATGCCAGCCGGATTTCCGCGGGAGAGCGCTACGCCAACGTTTACAATATAGATTACAGTCGGTGCATTTTCTGCGGATACTGCGTCGAAGCCTGCCCGACGGATGCGATTACGCACGGACACGGCTTTGAGCTCGCAACCTACGACATCAATTCCCTAATCTACCGCAAAGAACAGCTCCTCGAAAAACAGCCGGTCGCTCCTGTGGCCGGGCGGTAAGGCCTCCGGCTCTTGATGGTCTGCTAGATCGTTAAGCCGGAACGCGTCCTCTATTCTGGTACCTGCGCGTTTACAACAGAAGCGCGTCGCCGAAGCGGAGGATTTTGCCGCACTCGGTGCCGGGGATGCGGGTGTTGACGGCGAGACGGTAGAAGTGATCGAAGCGAACGGCGGGCGCCCACGGCGGCAGGTGCGCGTGGCGCAGGTCGGTGAAGCGTTTCTGGAAGCCCGCGTTCGTGGCGCCGGTTTGCGATTCCCGAGACGGAACTGGACAGCGCGCGCAAGGGTTGCTGCCCTCGAAGGCCACTTCACCGATCTTGAACCTCACGACATTGCTCTCGCTATCGGCGAAGAGTTGATCTTCCCAGAATGGCGGCAGCGTTTCGGCCGCGCCCGCGGAGCAGGCGGTATCGATTTCGAGCGTGGTGCGGAAACGCCGACGCGCTTCGTCGAGCATCATGCCGGGAAACCAACCGCAAACAGCCTCGAGCGAGGCCGTGGAAACGATTGTTGGTCCGGTGGCGAGGCCGTCGTCTGGAAACCCTTCGCGCGAGTAGCGGACTTGAATCGCTTGCTCGAAGTACATGCTGAACCATTCCGCGGCACCTTCGGTATCGCTCGGAAAGGCGAAGCTCATTCGAGGGATGCCGCGCCTGTCTCCAGGAACGGTGAGGGTCACAGAGCTGATGTCCGGCGCATACGCCGCGCGGATGAGGTGCACAGCGGCGGTGCGTTTGCCATTGACCCAGCGGCTGTCGATCGAGTAAAGAGCCCAGACGCGATCAAGTTCGAGGCCGCCATTGGGCCCAATGCGGGCTTCGTTCACGGAGACAGGATCGAGCGCTTTGATGGGATGCAGACGGATATTCGCCAGGCGCGGTGTTGTTCTCTGGGAGTCCACGCGTGGAGTTTAGCAGAGCAGTGCTCGCGAAATGCACGGATGAGTGAGGGCGCAGTGCGATGGCTTCACTGGCGCGACAGGGCGGCGTGCCGTTACCAAGGGATCCCGACTGAGCGCGCAGTTCCCGGGCACAACTGAGGACAGAGAAGCACAGAAATTTCAAAGGAAAAAAACAGAAAACGCACAAATCGAGGCACCGCTTCTGCATCAACCGCAGCCTCAACTTCAGCTTGCTGAAGCCGCCGCCGCTGGCGCTTTCCTTTTCTTTGCCATCTGCTGGACGGTGAAAAGAAGCAGCGTGCGATCCTGCGGGTCCATCTTGCCCAGCAAGTGTCGCAGCTTGCGCATGAACCGCAAGTCTTTGCCGGTGCTGCCCCAGGCATTCGATCCAGATTCCGTCCAAGCGGCTGGAACATCCTGCCTGGGCGGCTGGTCTCCATCGTAAAGAAGCTGATAAAGCGGCATTTCCAGGGCCCGAGCCAGTTTTTCCAGCGTCTCGATGGCAGGGACGGTATGGCCGTTCTCGACGCGTGAGAGGTAGCAGCGCAGCAGGCCGGTTCGTTTCTCGATATCACCTTGAGAGAGTTTTCTTTCCTCGCGCAGTACGCGAAGGCGTTCGCCGATGATCATCGTAGCTCCTCGATAGAGTTGCTCCGCTTGGCCTGGGATTTCGAGTCGGAGTGACTGACATTAAACTATCGAATAGATGTAAGTCTAGAAGATTACGTTGCAGGCGATTGTGGAAATCTGCGCGCTACAGAGCTCGACCTTCGGCGTCGCTAAGCGGCGGCGGATTGGGACGGCTGGTTGGCGGAACGATGCCGTTGAGGCGCAGGTAGATGATCATTTGGCCGTAATGATCGGCGGCGTGCCAGATGCATACCTCTGCGAGGCCCAGTCGCGTGTTGGGTCCGGCGTAGGGTCCTTCAATAGGATCGTACATACTCTTCGCGGTGATGGCGGAGAGCGATTTCTTTAGTGCGGCAAAGGAGTCACGTAGATAGGCGAGGAGTTCGGCACGTGTTTTCGCCGGACTCGGGCCGCCCTTATCGCAAGTTTGAGGCGGCGCTGTACCATCGAGTTCGGCGGCAAACGCGAAATTGCTACAGGCTACATGCTTTACCTGTTCAGCGAAGGTGCGCAGTTCCGCGGGGCCAAAGGCGGGCTTCTCATTCTTGAAGAGGCCTTGCACGGGACGGTAGATCCACTTGTCGGCAGGCATAGCTTCGGCGGCGGATTGTACCTCGTACTCCTGGTCTCGAAATTCGCGCATGACCGCTTTGCCAGGTGTTTCGTCCCGGCTGAGCTCGGCGGCAGTCGGTCGGTGTTGCGCCGCAGCGGATTGTTGCGCCGTTTGCCCAGCGGACGAGGGATTCGCCTTGTAGGCAAGCAGGCGTGGCACAACGGCGATGCCGGTAACGAGACCGGCAACGAAGAGAAGAATTTGCCAGCGCGAATGGCTCATGGGAGGCTCCTCCGGCCGAAGCCTAGTACAGTGAGGGGCCGAGGCACAATCCGGTCCAGGGTCCGGGAGTCCCGGACGCCTCGACTCCGTCGGGTATCTCCTGAAGGCCTCGCCGGCCAATCAGGCGCCAGCAGCAGCTCCGTGCCCCGCCACGACGGACTTGTAGCCGCAAGTAGCAGCTTTGCGCATAGCCTCGATGGCCTGCGCTGCCGTCATCAGCGGTGTCGTTTGTACGTGAGCGACCGCACCGCCTGCGGCAAACGCGATAGCGATCGCCGCAGCCGACATGTTATCGGGCATCTCGGTGATGGCGATGACGTCGAACGGGCCGAACGCGAAGAACGCCGAGTGCAGCTTTCCGCCGAGTTTTTCGATGGGCGTGCGGACTATGTCGAGCCGGTCCTGTGGATCGGCCATCAGCCGGGCCCAGGCCTCCTTGGTGTAGCTGACTTGGTGGCAATAGTGTGGCATGGTGGACCTCCTTACATTCGGGGAGAAAAATCCAGGGGAATGGGGCGACTATGCTCTTGAAAATAAAGGGAGTCAAGAAAAAGTGAAAAACGTTCAAAGTATGACGTAAGGGCCTTGCTCCGGCCTCCTCTGGGCGCTTGGCGCGTTGCCCAGCGCCCAGTTCTAGTCAAATAGCATTCGGTTCCCAAGAGCCCATGTCGTCCGCTGGTCCGCCATTTAACCGCGCTCGTTTCCGCCAGCGTGCAGTTCACTCTCTTCTTGTGCTGGCTGCTCCGCGGCATTTGCAAGCGACGAAATCACACGCGCTTGGCTTCACAAACGACAAAATCACCGCCGATAAAACCAAAACCTCCGCGCTAACCAAAGAGCGGGACGCCGTCGTCCGCGCCGCCGACGGGGAAGTGCCCGGCGATGAATAGCCCGCGCCGCAAAGCGGTTCGCGCTAGACGTCGTGGCCAGAGCTGTCGCCGCAAAGACCGCTCATCGGCAGCATTAGTCAGTGCCCGCTTTCAAACCTGACGGTTTTCTAGGGTATAATCCGCGCACTGAATCGCATCGATGTCTTCCTCCGACATTCCGGCAAGCGGAGCCCACCCTGGTTCCGAAGGGTCACCACCCCTTCCCAGCAAGAAACTGGTTTCCTGGAAAGAGATTGCCGGGCACCTCGGCCGCGAAACTCGCACCGTCCAGCGATGGGAGAAGACCGAAGCGCTTCCCGTCCGGCGCCACGAACACCAGAAAAAATCGACCGTCTATGCCTACACCAGTGAGTTGGATGAGTGGTTCAAGAGGCGCCAACCGGCGGACGATCCCGAAGCCGACGCTGCCTTCGTGCCCGAACCCGAGGTTGACGCCCTTTCCGAAAAAGCCAATGGTGGAGCAGTCCCTGCGGTCATCAGCCTAGTTCCTGACGCGGAGGTCGAACAACTTCCTTCCGTGGAACCGGACAAACCGCCACGCCGCGCCAGAAAACAAGTTGCTCTTGGTCTGGCCTCTTTCGCGATTCTGTGCCTCATCGCCTATGCAGTTTACAAGTGGCTCCCAACCGAGACTCTGCAGCCGGAAAAAGTCCGTCTCGTCGTTCTGCCTTTCAAAAATCTCAGCGGCGACCCCAAGCAGGACTATTTCAGCGCAGGCCTGACCGACGAGATGATCACGCGGCTTGGTAGCCTCGATCCGCGGCGGCTCGGCGTGATTGCAGCTGCATCTTCCAGCGCGCAGTCCGGAAAACCCCTCAAGGAGATTGGCCGGGCTCTTGGTGTCCAGTACGCCCTCGAGGGTAGCGTGCTCCGCGAAGGCAATCAGGTGCGCATCGATGTCCATCTCATCCAAGTCAGCGACCAAACTGATCTTTGGGCGGATTCCTATAGCCGCGACCTTACCGACATCCTGCTCGTGCAAGACGAAGTCGGCGCTGCCGTCGCGAGTCAGATTCGCACGGCGTTGGCTACCACTACCGAAATGAGCAGCTCAAGGTTCGCAAAACGCTCCGTCAACCCGGAAGCCTACGATGCCTATCTCTGGGGCCGCTTCTACTGGACCAATCGCGGCGACCTCCACAAGAGCATCGAGGCATATCAGCAGGCGATCCAGAAAGATCCGCAATACGCTCTCGCCTACGCCGGTCTTGCCGGCTCCTATGCTCTACTTGGGCAGGTGCCCTACGACGACATGTCACCGCTCGAAGCCAAACCTAAAGCTCGCGCGGCTGCCGAACACGCCCTCCAGTTGGACCCGCTGCTCGGCGAAGCTCACGCCGTCCTCGCCAATGTGGCTTTCAGTTACGACTGGAATTTCGAAGTCGCGGAGCAGGAGTTTCAGCGCGCCTTGACCCGCAGTCCGAACAACCCCACTCCGCATCTGTGGTACGCCCACTACTGCATTGTGCGCAACCGCCTGCCGCAGGCGCTCGAGGAAAACTCTCGGCTGCTTGATTTCGAGCCGGTCTCTCCTCTGTTTAATGCCAACCGCGCGGAGATCTATTACCACGCGCGCAACTACGACGCGACGATCACCACGGCAAGCCGCGCCATCGAGCAATATCCAAACTATTGGCTTTCCTACATTTGGCTCGGATCTGCGCTCCGCGAAAAGAAAATGTACAAAGAGGCTCTGGAGCAGTTTTCACAGGGGCGCAAACTCTCCGGCGACCATCCCGTCATGATCTCTCTGTACGGTCATGCCCTTGCTATTTCTGGCGACGCCGCAGGCGCGCGCAGAGCTATCGCTGATCTCAGTCGCCTCGCGCAGACGCGCTACGTTTCCTCGCTTTACTTCGCCGCAGTTTACACCGGCCTCGGTGAAAACCGCACGGCTCTCGACTGGCTTGATCGTGCCTACACGGAGCGTAACGACCGCCTCGTTTATCTCGGTTCCGAACCCATGGCCGATCCGCTTCGTTCCGATCCTCGCTTTGCTCGGCTTCTTGCAAAGATCGGCGTGCGCTAGCCTCTCCGCCAGGACTCCTCGCACGCATGTGGAATCCTGGCGCAACAGAAGCGATTGCTCTCCAAGCGCGCGAGCTACTCCCGTTCGACGACCACGTGCGCGGCAACTCCGGCATGGTCTGATGGCCACAGTCCGCCGGCTATCCTCTCTCTGGGATCCGCGCCGAAGAGCGCAATATGTCGCACCCTGACGTCCCCCAAGGTCAGAATCAAGTCGATGCGTTGATAGAGTTGCGATACGGGGTTGTTATCTAGCTCGTCCTGGCAACAGGTTAATCCCGGAAGAAAGGGAAAGTTCTCGGTCCACCCATCGCTATAACCCGCTGCAATGAAATCCATGTAGGTTGGGTCTTGAGGTAGCGGCGCCGCTTGTGCGTTGGAGTCCATCGCAAGAATCACGGGCAGCGACGTGTTTGCCGGACCGGCGCGCAGCTCGGCTCCTTGCGCTTCGCGGATTGCTGGAACCACGGATTCCAGATGTGTCCCGATGTATCGGAACGTCTTGTGGTCAAACGTTGCGTCCACAGACACCCAGGCTCGCGGCAGCGGCAGCAGCCCAATCGGTGAAGGGAACTGAAGGATGGTGGGGTATTGGGCCGATTGCGGATTGCTCCACTGAAACCTCTCTGGGTCGAGATCAGTGCGCGCCAGAATCACCACGTGATTGACAACCGACACGCATAGATACGTGCTCGGAGGGATGAAGCCTGGTATTGGGGGAAACGCGTACTGCTGGGCTTCCTCGGCTACCGTATAGTGCGCCCCCTGCGCGGCCAGGGCATCTTGAAGCTCATCAAGCATGGCAAATTCCAGGGTTGGCGCGCCGCACGTCCCTGTACTCGGATTAAAAGGCGCGGTGTACCACTCGTCCACTTCTTCCAAACTGACTAGCGTAGGGTCAGCATCGATAATCTGCTTGGCTACCGCTCGCATTCGCGCGGGAGGGTTGGTTCCACGCACCTGCGTGATCGTCTGCCCTACAGCGACGAGGAACGAATTCAGGTCTGTCGCCGCTTGGATCTGCAAGAAGTCCGTGCCTTCATTCACGTTGTAGGTCATCACCCGTAGTTCGCCTCTGTCTTTCGATAGCCACTGCGCTGCAGCTTGCGTGGGACCTCCCAGCCAACTGAGTAGACTAAAGAGCACCGAGCGCGCTAGCCACTTCCAGGAAACACTCCCCAACCGGCTCGAAACGCGAGCACCAGAAGTCCCTATGTATTTCATCACCGAATTCCTTTCGCTCCACGATCTCGCGCGCCTGGCATGCCGCCTGTGGGTAGCTGCCAGATCGCGCTTCCTCCGCCGTCGGTTAGTCCCACTGCAAACCCGGAAGCACCGTCTCTCGGATACAGACATACCGCCAGACAATCGCAGCATTCGCCTAAACCGATAGCCTTTCAAGCGTCAAGGCGCGTCAGACATGGCCTTATGAAACGTGTCGCTAGATGTCGTAGGTTTATTCGGGGATTTGAGGGTTGAGGAAGCAATTCCAACCAGATTCCGGCAGGGAAGTGGCTTCCCCGCTCGCGGACCTAGCGCGGCAGGCTCGGAAACTAGAATAGGACCGATGTCCTTTCGGTCTCGCGCAAGCCGCTGGAATCAATCCGAGAGCTTTGAGCTCTAAAGCCACCGCCCTCGGAACTGTATGCCTGGCATTCGACGAATCCATGGGCTTCGCCACGCGCCAAACCGGATGGCGCACCCCGGCGCCCTGCCGGCCTCTTCCTCGAAGGAGCCTATGACTGGTAACCGCGTTGCGCAGTGGGAAACCCTAAACCAGTCAAAAATCCCTCTTAACAGCGCGTCCGATAAGTAATATTATGTTAACTAAGAAATCGGTGCGACTTCCGCCACCCGGCCGACCAAACGAAGCAACTTCCCCGGCGGGCCTCTCCCTTCCCGTCCACCTGATCGTTAGTTCTTGCTGGCGGCTTTTTGCGCTTTGCGCTGCTCTAATTCGTACTTAATGTACTGTTCGAGAGTGTGAGGATCCGCGCCGACAATTCGCCGGCCGTTCACAAAGATCGTCGGCGTGCTGCCGACTTCGAGCTGAATACCATTGTCGCGGCTGGCATTCACGGCAGCCCCAGCTTCCGGGCTAGCCATGCAAGCATGGAACGCATCCGGATTCAGCCCGGATCGTCCAGCAAAGTCCGTCATTTTCCCCCAGGCGTTTTCCGCAGAGATCGTCTCCTGGCCGTCGTAAATAAAGTCATACATTTTCCAAAAGGCCTTGGGATCCTGCTGGTAAGCACAGCGGCCGGCAATGGCTGCCGTCCGGGCCCACGGATGAATCTGCTCGAGCGGGTAGTCCTTGAAGACCACTCGGACCTGCGGGTAGTTGGGGAGGAGTCCGCGGAGCGCGTCATGCAGGTTCCGGCAGACAGGACACTCGAAGTCCGAGAACTCCACCAGAGTGACAGGAGCATTGGCGGGGCCGAGCGAAGGGCTGTCCTTGGTCTGAAGCTGAGCGCGAGTTTCCGCCACGGGGTCTTTTGCGAGGTCCGACAACTCTCCCCGAAACATGTATTTCCCGTCCTGGGTGACGTAGACCTTGCCGGTCTGCTGATTCTCACCCAATTTTACTTCGATATCAATTTCCTTGAGCCCCTCCACGCCGATGTCCTTCGGAGCCGTCACTTTGACAGAGGTATCGGCCCCGAACGCATAGAGGTTTCGCAGATAAGCCTCGACCGTCTTTTGGATCGGCAACTGCCCTGCAGAAGCAGGGGTTGCGGTGGCGGCTTGCGGCTGCTGTCCGCGGGCAATCGGAGCGGCGACGAAACTGATACCCAGGATCGCTGTGATGGTCAGTGATTTGTTCACGCTAGACCTCATTCTTTAAGGAATAAACCGCTGGGCAATTGGAAATGGCCTGCCAAATCCAAATGCCCGCGAGGTGATTTTAAGCCCTGGAGCGGCCTGCTTGCGCTTGTACTCGGTCCGGTCGACCAGCAGGGCTATGTCTCGTACGAGTTGTAAGTCAAACCCGTAGTGATCTGCAATCTCCTGCGGGCTGCGAAGGTCCTCAATATAAGCCTTGAGGATACGGTCCAGGACATCATAAGGCGGCAGACTGTCCTCGTCCTTCTGATTTGGGCGCAATTCCGCGGAAGGAACCTTCTCGATGCTCGAACGAGGGATGAATTCCCTGTGGCGATTGATCCATTGCGCGAGCTCGTAAACCATCAGTTTTGGCACGTCGGAAATCACGGCCAGCCCTCCGGCCATGTCGCCGTAAAGCGTGCAGTAACCGACCGCCAGCTCGGATTTGTTGCCCGTGCTGAGAACCATGGACCCAAACTTGTTGGAAATCGCCATCAGATAGTTGCCGCGGATACGCGCCTGGATGTTTTCTTCCGTCACGTCGATCGACCGCGAAGCGAATGCCGGCGCAAGCGCCTTTCGGTAAGAATCGAACACATCGCCGATCGGCAGAGTTATGAACTCGATGCCAAGATTTTGAGACAGCGCTCGAGCGTCCTCCTTGCTGCCCGCAGACGAGTACGGTCCCGGCATGGAGACACCGAGGACGTTGTCAGCGCCAAGAGCGTCGACGGCGATCGCAGCCACCACGGAGGAATCGATTCCCCCGCTCAGGCCAACCAGCACTTTCTTGAACCCACACTTGCGGACGTAATCTCGCGTCCCGGTGATCAGCGCCCGGTAGGCATAGGCGATCTCTTCGTGCGGCTGCCCGTGAGTCTCGCCCTCTCCGGTAACCGTATCGAATAAGATCAGATCTTCTTCAAAGGCCAGCGCCTGCGCCGCGACCTTGCCTTCCGCAGTCAAGGCCATGCTGGCACCATCGAAAATCAAGCTATCGTCGCCGCCAACCTGGTTGACGTAGACGACAGGCCGGTGCTGGTTCATGGCAATCGACTGGAGCATTTCAAGCCGCAGAGCGCGCTTGTCGATCGTGTAGGGCGAAGCGGAAATATTCAGAAGCACGGTAATTCCCTGCCCAATAAGCTCGGTGACGGGATCGCGGTCATACCGGCACTTGGCCCAAAAGTTTTTGTCGTTCCAGACGTCCTCGCAAATCGTAATGCCCAGCTGCTCTTTGCCAAATCCGTAGGCAGACTGTCGGTCGGCCGGCTGAAAGTAGCGGGATTCGTCAAACACATCATACGTAGGCAGCAGCATCTTGCTCTGCTCAAAGACCACTCGGCCGCTGCAAATCAGTGCCGCTTTGTTGGCGATGGATTTTCCCGTGCCGTTTTGCACCCGCCCGGCGTATCCGACGATGGCGGGCAGCGGAAGTTTGGAAGCGAGTTCCTTCAGTTCATGATGGTTACGGTCAATAAAGGAAGGCCGTTCGAGGAGGTCTTGGGGAAGGTAGCCGCAAAGACAAAGTTCAGAAAAAACGGCAAGGTCGGCCCCTCGCTGCCTGGCTGTCTCCGCCAAGCTTAAGATGCGAGCCGAATTTCCTGCGAAATCGCCTACCGTGGGGTTGAACTGCGCCAGCGCTATCTTCATGCCCGCACTTTAGAATACGGATGCCAAAGCGAGATTGCAAACAGCCGCGCGATTCGTTGTGTCTGGTTTATCGGGCAATGCCTCGGGCTCATTTTTTGGCCGCTCTCTGCCGCCGCTCGGCAACTAAACTCGCAATCCCCTGCCCGGCGTTCAGCTCCCGATAAAACAGCACGTGCAATTCGGGAAACGAAGTGCGCAGCTCTCCGGGGTCCAGCAGATAGGCGGCATTGCGCGGACCTCCCGCGTAGTTGAGCTGTGCCTGCGTGAAGGTTTCAAACAGCAGCATGCCTCCAGGCTCGAGAGCACGGGCCATCTGCGAGAACAGGGAACGCTGCAAATACTGAAGGCATAGGACCAGCGAAAACGAAGCATCGGGAAGCCGTAGGTCCTCTAGATTAGCTTGGATTAGGCGAATGCCGCGGGTCCAGGAATGTGCCAAAGCGGCAGCGTCCGCCCTACTAACGTGGAGCTTTGCCTTGCGCGCATGATTTTCGAGAATGTCGAGCGCTATTCCCGACCAATCGACAGCAGTTACCGATTGCCCGCGACCTGCAAGCAATAGCGTGTGCCGTCCGGTCCCGCAGGCGAGATCCAACGCTTGTCCAGTGGGAAGCAGTGGCAACCATTCGGAAACGATGCTGGCGGGATCCGCGGGCGAGTTTTGCCGGGCCTCGCGGTGACGTGCGTCCCATTCGGTTACGTTAGCGGGCATAAAAAAGGCCCCTGAACAGTGCGTTCAAGGGCCCGGAACTCTAGCGAGAAGGCGCGCCGAGCGCCCACATCTGCTTCATGCTGTCATTCTATCAGTGACAGAGAGATATAAAATGCAGCCGATTAAACGCTAAACGAGCTGCCGCAGCCGCACGTGCTCTTCACGTTCGGGTTATTGAACTTGAACCCGGCACCTTCGATGGTCTCGATGTAGTCGATCTCGACGCCGTCCAGGTACATCGAGCTCATTTGGTCGACCGCGACCTTGAGGCCGTTAAAATCCACCACTTGATCGGTCTCATTGGTCTGGTTTTCGAATGCCATGTGATACTGGAAACCGGAGCAGCCTCCTCCGACGACGGCAACGCGCAACGCCACCGGCACAGGATTTTGCATGCCCATGATTTCCTTGACCTTGGTACTGGCAGTGGGAGTCAGACTAATCATAAGATCCTTTGGCCTCCGCTCGCAGGCAAGCCCGCGATGCATCTTTCCCTTGAAGTATAGCAAATCTCTTCCACAACTGCACATCGGAGATTCCGAGCCGTGCCTGGAAACTCCGCGCTCCAGCGCGTTTCGACAACCCTATAACCTTCCCATACAATAAGATGCAGCCACGAGACACAAAGTCACTTCTCCCAGCCGACCTGCACTACTCGATTCTGACGCCTTGCTGCTCCCGGGGGCAGAGGCGATTTTTTCGGGATCAGCGTAGATGTTAACTGTCAGTTGACTCCGATAGCCTACATGCACCCGCAGGAACACAAAGTTGCGGGAAAATAAGGCAGAGTTGAGAGCGCCGGTTCTCGAAGTGTTCCAGTATGGAAATTCACTACTTTGCGACGATACCCCTCGAGCGGGATGAACCTATTACTTGTATCCGAAAGTTTGCCCGCGTCCTGCGTAATTGCACTATGGACGCAGAACACGCTCAGGTGGACCTAAATTTAATTGGCTCATCCGCTCGTGCACGGACGACAATTCGTGAGTTCCAACCGGAGCGGACCAAACAGGCAGCATTTCTGCGAGCCCTCGAAGTCACTGAGGAATTGACGAATCTCGGAGTAGCCAAGACCAAGAGTCTACATTTCTTGTTATCGGCCGAAGGCTTTCGCTGGAAAGGTTCAAAGGAAGGTAGCTCCGCTAAGTTGGCCTTACTTGACGCCAAGAGTTTTCAAAGAAGCCAGAGATTTCACCTCTCTGCACATTTGATCTTTGAAGCCGCCGATCCAGAAGAGCCTTCTGTGGAGAACATGCTCGTTGAAATTGCGAATCTGGCGGGCATCCAGTTTGAGAAGGACGCAAGCATCACGCGCATCCACGCCAATGAGCCTGGACGCGCAACTCCGGGAGAACTATTTGCTACGACCCTTGCGTGGAGGGAGTTAATAGAAACCGTTGGAGCGAAAGTCCGCGAGAAACTCTCGCTTGAGGTGTTCCGCACCTCATGACGACATACGAGGCACATGATTTCCTTTTCGACCCGTCGAAATTAGGCAAATCTGTGCCAGTGAACTTCTCACGCGTTATACGCAAATGGACAAAGAAGGAATTTCCAGACTACAGGAGAGTCCAGCATGCGCGGGACGGAGA
>Ga0209380_10001622_pt1 | contig 14891 bp, 14 predicted proteins | sample HubBroMetageWFT6_FD_188347 | JGI IMG/M metagenome (GOLD analysis project Ga0209380, IMG submission 188347) | Warmed and freeze-thawed soil microbial communities from the Hubbard Brook experimental Forest, New Hampshire - Hubbard Brook CCASE Soil... | ecosystem: Environmental > Terrestrial >...
AAAACCAAAGCAGCCCTCGCCGAACTCGAGCGCCGCGCCCGCACGACGGAAAACCTCCTCCCCGCGATCCTCGACGCCGTCGAAGCCTACGCCACTGTCGGCGAAATCTCCGACGCCCTCCGCCGCGTTTACGGCGAATACCAGGAATCTGTCGTCATCTAATGCCGTACGGCTTTTCTATTTCCCGATCGCGATCCCTTGTAGGGGTCGGGCTTGCCCGGCCCACTCTTGGATCGCAAGTGCAACGAGCAAGTCTTGCCTCACCAGGCGGGCGGAGCAAGCTCCGCCCCTACAAGCGCGAGCGTAATTGAACTTTCGGCACGTTCTCTGCCCGGCCCCTCAGCACAGCTTTCACTGTGGATGCCTTGTAGTATTCTTTCCGCGAGTCACTCATGAAGCTGATTCTCGCCTCCTCATCTCCGCGCCGCGCCGAAATTCTCACCAATGCCGGATTGCCGTTTTCCGTGCTTTCTTCCGCGGTGGATGAGTCACCTTATCCGGGTGAAGCGCCGACGGCGCTCGTCCAGCGGTTGGCGAATGCCAAGGCGGATCTCGTTACCGCTCGCGCTGTGGGTCCGGCAATTGTCCTTGCCGCCGACACGGTCGTCGTCCTCGACGACAAGATTCTCGGCAAGCCGCGCTCTGTCGAAGATGCGCGACACATGCTGCAGCAACTCTCCGGCCGCACGCACTCGGTTCTGACCGGCGTGGCCTTGATCCGGCTACCCGACGGCGAACGGCGCCAGTTCATCGAGTCCACGCTGGTTCACTTCCGGCCGATCACAGACGAAGAACTTTCTTCGTATCTCGCCACGGAGGAGCCCTATGATAAAGCGGGTGCATACGCTATCCAGGGCCAGGCGGGGCGCTACATCCCCCGCATCGAAGGCTGCTATTTCAACGTAGTCGGCCTTCCGCTCTCGCGAGTCCTGACCGAACTGCAAGTTCTTGGCTGGTCGGCAAACTCCGTGTAGGGCCCGCTTTCCGGGGCGGGCTACTCTTCTCCGCGACCTCTGTGAACTCTGTGTTAAAGCTTTTTCTTTACAAAATGAAAACGCCCTGGCCAAAGCCGGGGCGTTCCATAACATTGCGTTTCTGATTTCTTACTTCTTCGGCTGCTGTGTGTTCGCGTTGTGCTTCTTGTTATAGATGTTTTTCGAAGCCGCGTTCTGTTCCTTATTGACTTGCTTCTTCTCACCAGTGGTCAGCTTCCCGCCGTTCGCCGCGCGATCCGCCTTCACCTGCTGGTTGATGCCCTTCTGCTGATTCTCCAGCTTCGCCGTTTCGCCGGCGGTCAACTGGCCGCTCTTGATTCCCTGGGCGATGCGGTCCTGCTGGTTTTCCTGGCGCTGCCCCACCTTGCTGTTCCCGTACTGCGCGGTGTTGGCGTTGTGCTTGTCGTTGTAGATCTGCTTCGAAAGCTGGTTCTGCTGCTTGTTAACCTGCTGCTTTTCCGCTGCCGTCAGCTTTCCGCCGTTGGCTGCGCGGTCAGCGCGAGTCTCGCCATTGATCGCGGCTTCCTTCGTTTCCAGCTTTGAAGTTTCGCCGGCGGTCAACTGGCCGCTCTGCACGCCGTTCGCGATGCGGTCCTGCTGGTTTTCCTTGCGTTGCGCGATGGTTGGCTTCGGCGCGGGGGCCGTGGTGGTCGTACCCTGCGTCGAAGAACCGGTCGAACTCGCATCCTGGCCCACTGCTACCGTGCCCAACAGCAGCACCCCTGCGGGCAATATTTTCCACTTCGAGAACTGGAAGCTCATGGTCTTTTTCTCCTTATTTCCTGCTCGACTGACCTACTGGGTACTCGGTTATACCCAAGTCTGGGGAAAAAGTTTCGGCACGGAAACTGGACCGAAGTTCAGGTCTTGGTTATCTCCTTATTCTGCTGAGGTACTCATTGGACACAATTTCTGGCTCGGGTCCGCGGAAAAGTTGCATATAGAAAGCAAAAAAGGCTCCCGCTTTCGCGGGAGCCTTTTGCCACTCTTTCAAATCGTTGTCGCGGCGGCTTACTTCTTCTCTTCGGAGGGTTTCTCGGCCGGCGGCTGCGCTTGAGGTGGCGGCTGCGGCGTCGTTGACGCGCCGCTCATGCCGTCCTTAAAACTTCGAATGCCTTCGCCCAGCCCCTTCATCACTTCCGGGATGCGGCGCCCGCCAAAGAAAATCAGCACAATGGCCAGTACGATCAACCAGTGGAAAATACTAAATTCACCCATGGACTGCCTCCGCGGCCTCGAACTTTCGCGCTCTTTCAACCTAGCGCAATCGCCTGCACTCAGCAAGCTTTCGCCGCCAATCAACCCCTACAGGATAACACGCTCGTCCCCCGCGCGGCGTGTTAGCCTCTGCCGGTCCAGGTACTCCAGCAGGGGAATAGCATACTTTCGCGTGATGCCGGTCAGTTCCTTAAAAGCGGGAACGCCGATCCGGTCGCCTTTTGATTTCTTGTACTGAGCCAGAAGTCCCGACAGCACATTCAGTGCGTCGCGGTGAAAAATCAGGTCAGCCGAAACGCGCACCAACACTTTTTCCCGCAGCAGGATCTGCAGCAACCTCTCGGCTCGCGCGGTCTCTATCTTGAGCTGCGCCAGCACCTCCTTCACGGAAGGCACCGCGAGTCCCGCCTTCGCAAACGCTTGCGTAATCTGTTCCTGCGCGCGCGCTTCCTCTGGCGCCAGTGTGATCTCCGTTCCCGCCTTCTTGATGAATTCTCCTTGCAGGGTGATTCTCTTTTGCTCGAGCAAAAGTTGAAGCGCGGCGGCAAATGTTTCCGGCCGCACACGGCGGCCGAGGCTGGCCTTCAATTCCTCGCGGGTGATTCCGGGGAGCAGGGGATTCTCTTTGTGAAAACGCTCCACCCTGGCCTGCAGCTTCTTGCCGATTTCCGCGAACAATGCTTCGGCGATCAGGATCAACGGCTCATTCGAAACGATGCGTACGAGCTTCTTGTCCGCAAGGGTTTTCGTCGCGGACCGGATTTCCGCTCCAATCCAACCTGTGCGGACAATGATCTCCTCGGCCGCGATTCCGAGGATGTGTCTTTCCGCCATCGCCCGGAGAATATCGTCGCTTGACCCCATTTCCAGCGTCGCTAGAAATTGCGCGCGGCCCGTGTCCTTCGCCGTAAAACGCCGCGCCAGTGGATCGAGCACCACGCCGCCACCAATGGTCACCACCGGCGAAAACTGCCTCACCATGAACCGGTCGCCTCGCACGAGAACCGCTTCATCCTGCAAGCGGATCTGCGCCAGCGCACTTCCTCCGGGCACTAATTCCCGCGTGCCCAGCAAATACACTTCTCCAGTTGTCTCCAGCGTGCCCGCGTGAAAATGCACCTGTGCCCGGTGCTTGAGCGCTGGCGCGCCAGGTAGAAGTTCCAACCGCACATCCGCGCGGCGAGTCGTTCGCAGTCGCCCGGGCGAGGAAAGCACCATTCCCCGCTGGATCGCTGTGTGTTCGATACCCGCGAGGTTCACCGCCGTCCTTTGCCCGGCCTCGGCGCGCTCCACACTCTTGCCGCCGGTCTGCAGGCCTCGCACGCGCAATAACCTTCCCGAGGGCAAGAGTTCCACTTCATCGCCCACAGCCACGTGTCCCGAAAAAAGTGTTCCGGTCACAACGCTGCCGAAGCCCTTCACCGCAAACGACCGGTCAATCGGCAGACGGAAGTATCGCCCCGTATCCTTCGCGCTAATTTCTCGCGCCGCTTCTCGCAATGCCGCCTTTAACTCTGGAAGTCCCTGCTGCGTTTTTGCGCTAACTTCAATAATCGGGGCGTTGGCGAGAAAAGTTCCCTTCACGAACTCCTCAATCTCCATGCGGGCAAGTTCGCGAGTATCGCTGTCCGTCAGATCGCTCTTTGTCAGCGCAATCACGCCCCGTTGCACCCCCAGCAGCCTGCAAATGTCGAAATGCTCGCGGGTCTGCGGCTTGATCAGCTCGTCCGCAGCAATCACTAGCAGCACCAGATCGATCCCCGAAGCGCCCGCCAGCATATTCTTCACGAATCGCTCGTGCCCCGGCACGTCGACAAACCCATACCGCACGCCCTCGTCTTCCAGGAAAGCGAACCCCAGATCGATCGTGATTCCGCGCCGTTTCTCTTCTTCCAGGCGGTCCGGATGCGTGCCCGTCAGCGCTTCGATCAACGTGGACTTCCCATGATCGATATGCCCGGCGGTGCCAACGATGATGCTCTTCGTGGAATCACTCATGAACGGAAATGGAATGGATGCCTGACCGATACCAAGGAATTTAATTTCTCAAGATTTTGCGGATGCGATTTCGTCCACAATTTCCTGGGCTGCTGCGCGCGGGTCCGCCGCCGCAAGGATGGGCCTTCCGACTACGATAAAGTCCGCACCCGCGCGAATCGCTTCCCGCGGCGTCGCAGTGCGGGCCTGATCATCTTTTTGTGAATCCGCATCCTTTCCTTTGGGGCGCACTCCCGGCGTCACGATCAGAAAGTCCCTGCCGCAGGCTTTGCGTATCGCCTTCGCTTCCTGCACGGAAGCCACCACGCCGTCCACGCCCGCTTTTTGCGCGAGCTTCGCCAGTTTCACCACGCGCGCGTTTGGCGGTCCGGCAATCCCAACTTCGCGAGCTGTCTTCGCATCCATGCTCGTGAGTAGTGTCACAGCTAACAACCGCGGCCTGTCCGCGCCCATCGGCACCCCGGCACTCACAGCCTGCGCCGCGGCGTGCATCATCGCGGTACCGCCCAGCGCATGCACGTTTACAAGTTGCAGTCCGGGCAGAGCCGCTGTTGCCAGCACGGCGCCAGCAACCGTATTCGGGATGTCGTGGAATTTCAAATCAAGGAAAATGTCCGCGCCGAGTTTCGCGACCTGCCGGACCGCTTCCGGTCCGGCGGTGGTAAAGAGCTGGCTGCCGATCTTAAACATGCCGACAAGATCGGAAAGCTGGCCCGCAAATCTAAGTGCGGTGGATAGGGAATCGAAGTCCAGCGCTACGATCAGGCTGCTTCGTGGATGGGCATCAAAGGTCAAGGTCGGGACGCGCCCGAAGTTTGTCAGTTCTGGCTTGCGTCGTCTCGAGTTCGCTTCGGCGGCAGCTGCATCAGTTCCAGCCGCACCTGGCTGACTCCCGAGTTGATCAGGCCAATCTTCCGGGCTACGCGATAGGATACATCAATTTCGCGTCCTTCTTGATAAGGACCCCGGTCATTAATACGAACAACCTCAAATTTGCCATTGCGGACGTTTACTATGCGCACCCAGGATCCGAACGGAAGGTTCGGGTGGGCGGCCGTCAGGCTCTCAGCGTTAAACCGCTCGCCGTTCGCGGTCTTCTTCCCGTCAAAGTTGGGGCCATACCAACTGGCATTTCCAACCCATACCTTGATCGGCTTTACCGGCTCGCTCTTCAAAGCCACCAAGGGTGCTTCCATCGCGGGCGCAATCAAGAACATCAACGGCACCCAGCGTATCGCGGCCCATGCTACAAAGAGTGGTCGTCTCATAGTGTGTTTAATCCGCTACAAATGCTAAAAAAGTGTATCCAAAAAACCGCATTATGTCAACTATTTTCTTTGGAAAAGTTACCTCTTAACTCACTGAAAGTACACATATTAGCTTCAATTAAAGCCTTCGCTAAACCACCCGCAATTGCCTCACTGGCCTTCGGGTCAGAGAAGCTGGCCGTCCCGACCTGTACTGCCGTGGCGCCTACGCTCACGTATTCCATGGCGTCCGCGACGGTTTCCACTCCTCCCAGACCAAGGATTGGAATGTTCACTACCTTACTCACCTCCCAGACGAGCCGGAGGGTGATCGGTTTGATAGCTGGGCCCGAGAGACCTCCCGTCAGGTTCCCCAAGAGGGACTTTTGGGTTCTAAAATCGATTGCCATTGCCGGAAAAGTATTGGCCACCGTGAGGGCATCGGCCCCGGCCTGCTCGGCAGATTTGGCAATAAGTCCAATGTCTGTAACAAGAGGCATCAGTTTTACCCAGAGTGGCCGCTTCTGCGCTGCCTTCCGTGCCGCCCCTACTACCTCCTCTACAAGAGCAGGGTCGCTGCCGAACTGCATGCCACCTTTCTTGACGTTTGGACAGGAGATGTTGAGTTCATAGGCCGAAATTCCCTCGGCATCTTCGAGCCGCTGGATCACTCCGATGTAATCTTCCTGGCAAACACCAAAAACGTTCACGATCACGTGAGTGTTGTATTTTCGCAACAGTGGAAGTTTGTCGTTGACGAAAGTTTCGACGCCGACGTTTTGCAGGCCGATTGCGTTCAGCATGCCGGACGGAGTTTCGCAAAGCCTCGGGGCCGGAGCGCCTTCGATTGGTTGGAGGGAGATTCCTTTGGTGACAAAGCCACCGAGGCGATTCAAGTCCACCAGATGGGCAAACTCCAACCCGTACCCAAACGTTCCACTGGCGGCAATGATGGGATTAGCGAGGCGCAGAGCGCCAACCTGCACGCTGAGGTCAACGCGGTCGGAAGGATTCACTCTCCGGGAGAATACCACGAACGGTGCCCCGCCAGCTTCCGTCCTGACGCGATAACCAAGCACTCGGGAAAACGCTCAGGCCTGAGCCGCATGGGCGCGGATGACGGGGCCGACCGAGCGAAGTTACTCCTTCTTGGTCGACTTCCTCAGTGCTTCCGCCAGCACCCGGCCATCGCGTGTCGCTAGCGTCACCCCGGTCAAGGCCGCCAAAGTGGGAGCAATATCGGCTGGACTCACCGGTTCAAAATATTCTCCCGGCTGAATCCCAGAACCCATGAGGAATAGTGGAACATGCTGATCGTAATTGTACGGTGTCCCATGGCTCGTTCCGGTATAACGCTTGGCGCCCTCCGCCGAGCCGTCCATCAACCAATACGGCTTCTGCAACACATAAAGGTCACCGCTTCGCCCGGCAAAATAGCTCAGCACTGCCGCTCTCCGCGTTTGCGCTATGGGCGTTGTGCCGTTACCCAGGTCTTCTGCCCGGTAAACCGCCGCGACTCCGGGCATCGCCGAAATCGCGTCCAGCACCGCTTTCATGGCCGCGGGATCCGCCTTCAGCCGTGTGTAAACTCCTTCGGAAAAATACAACTCATTGCCGGCCATGCGGGCCACAACCGGCTTGCCGTAATTCAGCGGCTCCAGCACCTTTTCAATCCGCTCCTGCAGCTCTGGCAGGCTCAGGACTCCCGCATCCACGCCTGTCTTTTGCATATCTACTGGAATGGGAGCCACACCATGGTCTGCGCTCAACGCCACCACGGAGTTTCCCGGACCTACTTTCTTGTCCAGAAACGCGAGCAACTCGCCTAAATCCTTGTCCAAGCGAACGAGAATGTCCTGAATTTCCCAACTTCGTGGCCCAAAAGTGTGGCCGACATAGTCCACGGTCGAGTAGCTCACCCCCAGAAAGTCGGTCGCCCCACCCTTTCCAAGTCCCAGCGAATCCACCGCCGCTTCCGCCAATTTGGTCAGATAGGAATCGGCAAACGGGCTGGTGGCCCACTGCTCGTAAAACGCCGCGTCCGGTGCGGTGCCGCCTTCTTTCCCACGGAGCGCATGAGGAAACGTTGTCGTCCAGCCGTCCAGGGCTCTTGCCCCGGTGGCAGTCTCGTCGTAGAGATATGCGCTCTGCGGCAAGGACACCGACCATGTCTTCCCATAATCCTGGCTCACTGGATTCTTCTTCGCGAACTCCTCCACAAACGGCATCGTGCCGTATACAGAGGAAGTCACCAGGGTGCCCGGCGGATCGATCCAGGTCACAGCATCGCCTTTGTGGCCTGCCATGGTGATCGCCGAGCGTGCTTTCACCGAAAACGTCACTACCCGCGTCGCGCCACCGGTTTGAAACTTCAACTCCTCGGCAAACGAGGGTATTTGCATCCTCCACGCCGAATCCCCGCCCTTCGCGCTGCCGCCCGCATACGCCGAGTTCTTTGCATTCGGATCATTCGTGCAGGTGGTCATCTTCTGCTGCTCGCGGTCCCACCAGGCGTTCGCCACCATCCCATGGCTCGCGGGAAAAGACCCCGTCGAAATCGTCGAATGTCCGGGGCATGTCTCCGTCGCCGCATACGGGTACGCCGCGGAGCGGAACCACGCGCCTTCTGTCAACAGCCGCTTCAGCCCGCCGCTCCATTGCCCGCGAAATTTGTCCACGTAGTCGCCGCGCATCTGGTCCACCACCAGCAGCACCACCAGTTTTGGCCTGGTCGGCTTCTCCGTCTTCTGAACTGCTGATGTTTTAGGCGCCTGCGCCGCCGTCCCGCTCGCCAAGAGCGCTATTCCTACAGCCGCCAAGCCCAGCGCTCGGCAAATCCGGGATCCGGATTCCTTCCTCCACCCCATTGCTCTCTCCTTCTTAAATTCCGCGAAAGTCTAGCACGCCACCATAATCGCGGGGTGAATCTCCTTTCAGGTTCACCCCAACACTTTCGGTTTCCCCGACTTGTGCTAGCATTACGCAAACATGCGCATCGTCGAAAAATCGCAATTGATGTCCGCGGCCGAAATCGACCGCACCCTGCAGCGCCTGGCCCACCAGATTGTGGAGAAAAGCGGAGGCACAAAGAGCCTGGCGCTGATTGGCATCCGCCGGCGCGGCGTGCCGCTTGCCCAGCGCATCGCCCGGGCCATGCGCGGCATTGACGGAGTCGAAGTCCCCGTCGGCACCCTCGACATCACTCTTTATCGTGACGACCTCTCCAAGGTCGCGCCGCAAGCCGTGTTGCAGTCCTCAGACATCTCCTTCGCCGTTGACAGCATGGACCTCGTCCTCGTGGACGACGTCCTCTATACCGGCCGAACTATTCGCGCCGCCATGAACGGCCTCTTCGACCTCGGCCGCCCCAAGCGTGTCTCTTTGTGCGTACTCATCGATCGCGGCCACCGCGAAATGCCCATCGAAGCCCAGTACGTCGGCCGCACTGTCCAGACCAGCGACAGCGAAATCATCGAAGTCCGCCTCACCGAAATCGACAAGGAAGAGCGCGTCGTCCTCGTCGACCGCGTCGATTAATCTCCCTCGTGCCTTATCACGCTTGTCATCCCGAACTCGCGCAGTTTGCGAGTGAGGGACCTGCTTTTGCTTCCTGATCGCTGGTCGCTGTTATCTATATCTTTGCGTCCCCGCCCCCATCGCGTAAACTATTCAGTCAGACGAAGCGCGCTCCTCCTCGCGTGCGATCGAGTGCAAATTTGACCTATCGTTTTCGCGATCTGCTGGCTCTTGAACCGCTCTCCGCGGACGAACTCATCTTCATTCTCGATCAAGCCAAACCTTTCCAGGAAATTCAGCGCCATCCCCTAAAAAAACTGGCCACTCTGCGCGGCAAGACGGTCGCCCTGGCCTTCTTTGAAAATTCCACACGCACACGTCTCAGCTTCGCCACCGCCGCCTCGCGCCTCGGCGCGGACACCATGAACCTCCAGGCCGAAGCCTCCAGCCTGAAAAAGGGCGAGACACTCCTAGACACCGCCAACAACCTCAACGCCATGCGCCCGGACTGCTTCGTGATGCGCCACGCATCCTCAGGCGCAGCGGATTTCGTGGCTCGGCATCTCGAAATCCCAGTGGTCAATGCCGGCGATGGCACCCACGAGCACCCTTCACAAGGATTGCTCGACGCACTCACCATCCGCGACCGCATCGGACACCTGAACAACCTCAACATCACGATCCTGGGCGACATTGCCCACTCTCGCGTCGCCCGCTCCAACATTCATCTCCTCGGAAAATTCGGCTGCCGCTTCACCCTTTGCGGCCCGGCCATGTGGGTTCCCCGCGAACTTGAAAAAATCGGCCCGCCAGGCACACCCATCCGCTGCGTCTATCGCGTCGAGGAAGCCTTGGATGATGCCGACGTCATCATCGTCCTTCGCGTGCAAACGGAACGCCTGCACGAGCCTTCGCTCTCCCAAAGCGATTACATCCTGCTTTATCAACTGAACGCCGAACGCATGAAACTTGCCAAGCCCGAGGCACTGATTCTTCATCCTGGGCCCATCAACCGCGGCACGGAAATCACTCCCGAAGTTGCCGACGGCCCGCAATCTGCTGTGCTCGAACAAGTCACCAACGGCGTCGCCACCCGCATGGCCATCCTCTACCTGCTCATGGCCGGAGCCTCGGAAGGCACGCATCCCGCTCTTGAAGTGAAACCCGACGCCAAATCCAAGGAATCTGCGCATGCTTCTGATTAAGAACGGCCGCGTCCTCGATCCCGCTTCCAAAACCGACGCGGTCTGCGACATCCTTCTCGATGGAGAAACGATCTCGGAAATCGCCGCTCCAGGAAAAATCTCCCGCGCGAATGGTGCGGAAGTCTTCGACGCCACCGGCCTTATCGTTGCTCCCGGCTTCATTGACATGCATGTCCACCTTCGCGAGCCGGGGCAGGAAAATTCCGAAACCATCGAGACCGGCACCAAAGCGGCCGCGCGCGGCGGATTCACCGCCGTCTGCTGTATGCCCAACACCCGGCCCGTGAACGACAACGCCTCCATCACCCGTTTCATCGTGGATCGCGCCAAGGTGCATGGCCACGTCCGTGTGTGGCCGATTGGCGCCGCCAGCATTGGCAGCAAGGGTGAAGACATCTCCGAAATTGCGGCCATGCGTGACGCCGGCATCGTGGCTGTCTCCGACGATGGAAAACCAATCGCCACCGCCAAACTTGCGCGCCAGATTATGGACTACTGCCGCAGCCTCGATCTCCCCGTCATCGAACACGCCGAAGACGTGTCTCTCGCCGCCGGCGCCGTCATGCGCGAAGGTATTGCCTCCACGCGCCTCGGCCTTGCCGGCATGCCAGCCGCTGCGGAATCGGTCTGCGTTGCCCGCGACGTTCAAATCGCCGAACTCACCGGTGCGCGTTTGCACATTGCGCACCTCTCGGCAAAAGCCTCGCTCGAGCAGGTGCGCTTTGCCAAGAAACAAGGATTGCGCGTTACCTGCGAAGTGACTCCACACCACTTCACACTGATCGACGAAGACGTCACCTACGACTCCCGCTTCAAAATGAATCCTCCGCTCGCTGCCCGGGAGGATCGCGAAGCTCTCCTCGCCGGCCTCGCCGACGGCACCGTCGACGCCATCGCCACCGATCACGCCCCTCACGAGCCCGCCATCAAAGACGTCGAGTTCGACAAAGCTCCGTTCGGCATCCTCGGATTCGAAACCGCCGTCGGCCTCGCGCTCGAACAACTCGTGCACGCGAATCGCATTCCGGTCATGCGCATGGTCGAACTCTTCACCACCGGCCCAGCGCGCGTCCTCGCCAAGGAGTGCAAACTCGCTCCCGGCGAACCCGCCGACCTCACGATTTTTTCCTTGGATCGTCCCTGGACGTACCACGTGAAGGAAAGCCCCAGCAAGTCCCGCAACTCGCCGTTCGACGGCCGCGCCTTTAAGGGCGGCCCCGCGGCCACCATCGTCGCAGGAAAGCTAGTCCACCGTTCCTAGGTGCCTACTCTCTTCTTTCCGCAATTTAGCGCTGGCTCTCATGCCAGCCCGCCGTAACCCGCAGCATATATCGTGCCGCATAAGCAATTAACCATCCCGCACGCCAACTGCGCGAATTCTGCTCTCTCCCTCTACACTGGAAGTGTCAATTCCATGCGGGTTTGCTCTGCAATTCGCGCTTTTCTGCTCGGGTGCTTCTGCCTGCTCACCGTTGTCTCCGCGCGCGGACCGGTGGAGCGCATCCTCGACTACCACAGTGACATCACGCTCGAGGACGACGGTTCCGTCCAGGTCACGGAAACCATCACGGTCATGAGCGCGGGCCAGCAAATTCGCCATGGCATTTTTCGCGATTTCCCCACGACCTACACGGATCCCTACAGCAACCGCTACGTGGTCGGATTCCAGATGCTCTCGGCCACCTGCGATTCCGCTCCGGAGCATTTCCGCATCGAAGATTACTTCAACGGTAAGCGCATCTACCTCGGCAATCCCAATGCGCTCGTCAGTCCGGGCCGCCACGTCTACACGATCACCTACATCACCAACCGCCAGCTTGGTTTCTACAAGGATCACGACGAACTTTTCTGGAATGTCACCGGCAACGGCTGGGATTTTCCCATCGACGCTGCCAGCGCGACGGTCCATCTTTCCCCGAATATTCCGGCGGACAAAGTCACTCTCTCGGGTTTCACCGGGCTGAAGGGGTCGCGAGAATCGCAGGTCACCGCTTCCAGCGATGACGCCGCATTCCAGTTCACCACCCAACGCCCGCTGTCCAGGCACGAGGGCCTCAGCGTCTTGCTCATGTGGCCCAAGGGCTACATCACTCCTCCCACGTTTTCGCAGAACCTGGAATTCTTCTTCCGCGACAATCGCGGCGCGCTGCTGCTAGCCTCCGGTTTACTCGTCACTTTGCTCTATTACCTCATTGCCTGGTCCGCGGTCGGTCGCGATCCCGCCCGCGGCGTCATCATGGCGCTCTATGAGCCTCCCGCGAATCTTTCTCCGTCCGCAATGCGCTACCTGATGCGGATGGGCTACGACAACAAAACGTTTGCGGCGGCCATTCTGGACATGGCCGTTCGCGGCTATTTGAAGATCAGCGAGCAATCCGGCAAATACTCGCTCACCCTTGCGGGAGCGGGTGAACGCGTTCTGTCTCCCGACGAAAAACAGATCGCCTCCGAACTTTTCGAGGGCAGGACACAAATTATCCTGCAACAGGAAAATCATTCGGTGATCCACGCGGCCATTATCGCGGCAAAAAAGTGGCTAAAGACCGCCGAGCAGCGCATCTACTTCGTCACCAACTCGCGCTACCTTATCCCGGCCTTCGTTCTCTCCCTGTTCGTGGCGCTTTGCTATTTCGCCAGTTTGGGCGTTCCGCAAAGCATTGGCGCGGGGTTCATCTGCTTCTGGCTCACGATGTGGACCATCGGCGTTTCCGCCATGCTCTTGAATCTAATTGCCGCCTGGCGGGACGTGCTGCGCCACGGTAGCGCTTCTCTGATTGGTGTGGGCAAGGCTATGTTTCTTACCCTTTTTGCCATCCCGTTTCTCGGCGGCGAAGTGTTGGGCCTTACTTTCCTTGCCAAGGTCACCTCGCTCTCGTTCGGCATCTTTCTCGTGGCCACTGGAATTCTTCACGGCGTTTTCGTTCACCTGATGAAAGCTCCAACCTTTGCCGGGCGTCGGCTGATGGACCAGGTGGAAGGCTTCAAAATGTTTCTCGGTTCCGTTGAGGGCGACCGCCTGAACCGCGCCGCTCCTCCGCAACAAACACCCGAAGTGTTCGAAAAATTCCTGCCCTACGCCCTGGCTCTCGATGTCGAACAGGATTGGGCCAACAAATTTTCTGGGATTCTCTCGGCCGCGGGAACCGCTCCCGGGAGTTCAGGCTCCGCTTATACGCCATCGTTTTATTCCGGGTCCTCCTGGAGCAGCTTCAGCGGAGCAGGATTCGCTTCATCCTTCGGCAGTTCGCTGACAAGTGCGATCTCGTCTTCTTCAACAGCGCCTGGCTCGGGGGGAGGTGGCGGGAGCGGTGGTTCCGGCGGAGGAGGGGGAGGCGGCGGAGGCGGAGGATGGTGAGGCAATATTCTGCGCGGAAGTTCGTTTTATCTTGACCCGACCCGCTGCACGTTGAACTGATCGCCGCGCGGCCAGGTCACTTTGTTTTTCTTCCTGCAATAGGGGCAGACGGCGGTGCGTTCGACGTGTTTGCCCAATCCGGTGGAACCTACAATCCGCATGCCTCGCTCGCAGCCTGTGCACCGAAAGATCTTCTGCATATACCCTCCTTGCCCTACGTGGCCCTTCAGAGGATGCCTGCTTCGAAATTCTGCCCTTAGTGCGTCGCGGGTTCCGCCGCCGGGTGCAAGCCGTGCTGCGGCACCTCATGGGTTCCGCGCGCCAGCGGCTCAATCTTCATGCGGTAGAAGTGGTCGAGCGGCAGTCTGCCCTTGCCAACCGGGTAGGCTTTCTCAATCGCTTTCATCACATAAGCCTTTGCCAGTGTCGTGGCTTCCAGCAGCGATCTTCCCGCTGCGAGTTGGGCCGTAATTGCCGAGGCAAACGTGCAGCCGGTCCCATGCGTGTTTTCGGTCTTCACTCGGTCTCCACCCAGGTGATGCATCTCTTTCCCATCAAACAGCACGTCGATGACCTTCTCCATGTGGCCACCCTTCACGATTACCGCCGCCGCCCCCATCTCCACCAGTTTTCGCGCCGCCGCTTCCATGTCCGCCACATCCTTAATCGTCAACCCTGTTAACACTTCGGCTTCCGCGATATTAGGTGTGATCACGTTCGAGCGTTTCAGCAGTTCGGCCGAGACATAGTTGATTCCACCCGCATCCAGCAATTCCGTCCCGCTGGACGACTTCATCACCGGGTCGTGAACCACGTGCGCGAACTTGTGCGCGTCCAGAAATTCCGCCACCGCCACGGCGTTTCCCCGGTTTCCCAGCATCCCCACTTTCACGGCCACAATTTCGCAATCCTTCACCAGCACGTCCAATTGCTCCCGCAACTCCGCGCTCGGCGTGTTGTGGACCGCCTCCACACCCTGCGTGTTTTGCACGGTGAGCGAACTGATCGCCGCCACGCCATAGCAGCCATGCGCGGCAAATGTCTTGAGATCCGCGGCAACGCCGGCGCCGCAACTCGGATCAAATCCCCCAATCGTCAGCAAAACGGGAGCTGCTGCGATTCCCTGCCCATGGAGATGGCTCATGATGGTCTGTCTTTTGCCTCGTTCCGTGATGAAAATAGCCGGTCACGTCTCCCCGGCGGCGAGGTTTTGGAATCTCGCGCCAGAAAACGCCCGGCATCTGCGAATGTACGCGCACTATTTTTTCTCTGCAAGGTAATTTTGCGGAGCAAAGCCGAGTTCCAGAGGTGCAATTCCGGAACTTGGGGAACGATGGAGAGTATTTGATTTGTTGGG
>Ga0209380_10001624_pt1 | contig 14881 bp, 12 predicted proteins | sample HubBroMetageWFT6_FD_188347 | JGI IMG/M metagenome (GOLD analysis project Ga0209380, IMG submission 188347) | Warmed and freeze-thawed soil microbial communities from the Hubbard Brook experimental Forest, New Hampshire - Hubbard Brook CCASE Soil... | ecosystem: Environmental > Terrestrial >...
ACGCTGGAGTCCAGGATTAGTCCCATGCGGGCGGGTTGAGCGGTTCACGATGGCTATTGATGATCTCTTCGAGGTCGCGTCCGAAGTCTCCATCGAGCGTCACGGTAGAGCCGTGGGCTTCCGCCAGCGCGATGGATTCCGAGAGCAGACGGCCCGGATGCGGCTCCGCAGAGCGCAGGACGGCCACAGGTCGCGCGTCATTTTCGATGACGACTTCCGCGCCAGCGCGCACATGGGCCAGCAGCGTCGCAACGTTGGTCGTGGCGGCTTCTGCTTCCGAGATGTGGATCACTTCCTTAGCCATAAGCTGATTATACACCGCTATTCCTCCTGTTCTTCCTTGGCTTCGGCGTCGAGCGCGGCGAAGAGTGAAGAGATCAGCCTTGTGCGATTCTTGTTGGTACACCTCATAGTCTTCTCGTCCCTACAAGCTGTTGAGGAAACCGAGGAGTCGATCGCCGGGGTGATAACGGGCTGCTCTGTCGCTAGGCGGTGTTGCCTCGGCGAGAGCTTGCTCCTTCATCGCCAGCGTCGCCTCTAGACTAGTGCTGGAACGCAGCAAGAAGAAGTAGCCGCTGTTGCACAAAACGTTCGCCAAGACCGCCCAAAACACCCCATTTTGATGTAGTACCGTGTGCCGTAAGGTTGTTGATTTGTATCAGGTGAGAGTACTGCCTAGCAAATTTCAAGACCGCCGGTTTCAACCGCTCACCCACTCCTCCGTTCTTAATTCTAACGTATTCTGCGAGTTAGCGGCCACTTTGCTACACTCCCGGCCCTTGCTGCTGCATTTTGGTGCAAGGTGTAGCAGATTTGTAGCAGTGCCCGCCAACTTGCGGACGGATCGATCAACGTACGTGTGCTCGGAACATATTTTCACGGGGATTTCAAGGTAGCATACAGGAGATTTCAGGTTTTTTGCGTCTTGCTACTATTTTTCCATATTTATTGCTATTTGTATTATGGTTGTGGTAACTATGGGAGAATCTCTGAATTCACACGCTCTGGAAAAACCTGAGCCGCTCTGAGAACCCTCGGGTTTCTGCTTACACGATTTTTTGCACAAGTGTCCTAAGCAGAGGGCTGCAAATCGCAAACAAGGTAACAAGGTCACTCCAGATTCGGCGGCGGTTTGGAAAACCTCCGGAGCGCTGCCTTAACCTAAAGAAGAAGGCGCTACCGCTCTCGGACGAACTGATTGACGAACTTGTCGAAGCCGACGAGATCATCCTAACGACCCCGATGTATAACCTCGCCGTTCCGGCTGCGCTCAAGGCGTGGGTCAACCACGTGGTTCGCTGACGCAAAAAAAGTGCCGATTTTGCGGCGAGTTTTTGGCAAAGGAAGTCCCTTTTGTGCCCCTACCTCCTCCACCGAAAATACCCGGGGGTGCTCCGCCCGTAACGCCCGTCGGAATTCAAGCGCCATCAACTCCGGTCATTCCGTTTTGCACTCGCTTTGCATAACAGTTGAGTGCGATAGTAACGCCGCAAGGACTACCTTCCAAGCACAGCGTCGATTCCAGAAAGCAGTAACTCCAGCTTTGGGCGGGGGAGTTTTCCAGCCCGCTCTGTTAGGAGATCCTTGTCCACGGTGACGATCTGAGAGACGTTGGCTACAGAATCCTTAGGGAGCCCCGCGAGACGCGCCGAGAGGGTCACATTTCCCGGAGCTGCGCCCCATTTGAGATTGCTGGTCAGCGGAACACAGACAGTTGTGGCGAGGCGGCTCCCATTCAGTGCATCGCATTGGACTACAATCACTGGCCTTCTGAAACCAAGACCGGACCCCGTCGGAGCGGGCAGATCCGCCCACCAGATTTCGCCTTGGGAAATTACCATTCGCTGCGCTCTAAAACGCGACGAGCCGCAGAGGAAACGAACTCGTCTTTCGCAGCGCCCAGCTCGGAGCAAGCCTTATTCATCGCCTCGGTAACACTGTCGGGAGTGTGGCGCGCCAGGTATTCTTTAAGGGCGTCGCTAAAAAGGCGACTGCGGGATCTTTTGGTTTTGCGAGCCAGGCGCTCGGCCCCCTTGAAGACGTCTTCTGGAATAGAAACGGCAGTTTTCATACCCGTAGTATAACTGTACTTTTGACGAAGGGTGGACTCCCACGCGAATTGCCGGTGTGGTGATTGGACTGCCATCGCTGGCGCTTCTGGTATTGGCACGGATTCAACTAGATGGCTCGTTCTCCGTCCGCCCAAAGGCTCAGGCCCTCGTCACTCACGGCCTCTATTCTCGAATTCGCAACCCGATCTACCTCTTCGGAGCCCTGGCGATCGCCGGGATCTTTCTCTATATGAATCAGCCGCTCTATCTCTGGCTCTTCGTCGTTCTCATTCCGTTGCAGATCTATCGAGCACGCCAGGAAGGAAGGTCCTCGAAGCAAGATTCGACGAGTACCGGCAATATGAAACGGGCACCTGGTTCTGACAAACCCCACGCCTTGCGGCAGACCCATGCATACTCGGCAGAGAGTGCCATAATCGCCGAGTTTGTTGACGAGACTCCGCTGAAGGGACGATAAGTCCGCAAACCGGAAAAGTTCCTACACGTGCTCCAAGTTTCCGATTACTCGTTCAGCGTCGCCACGCCGGGCCGTCACCGACCTTCTCAACTAGCGTGACGAATGTTATTTTTGACTCCAAACGGTCGCCGACCTGGGCGTTAATTTCCCAGCAGCCGGACGTGGAAAAGATTAAGTAACTTGCGAGGAAGCCCGTGCTGTTGGCATCGTTCGTTTGGTTCGTTTCAAACCGGAGCGCAGGTGCATCGGCGTCGATTCGACGGCCAGTGACGTTAAGTTTGCCTGGAATGCCCCGAGTCCATCCGAACTTCATTCCCAGCCCTCCATCTTTGGTCTGAAAACCGGCTCCGCCCGGTTTGAACACAACCGTTCCGTTGGGCCACAGTCCGAATGGGCCGACCGATAGCAGGGCGTTTCCGTAACTTGTTTCATTTCGTTCTGATGAGCCTGCGACAATTCCGTTCGGAGTGGTAACGTGGCACGAATCGGGTTCTAACGTCTGCCCCGAGAGTAAGCCGCTTGGCATAAACGTGATGGCCAGACTCGCGGCAGCGACACAAACGAGGAAAAAATTGAGCTGCTTCATCGCGTTCTCCTATGCCTAAGCAGACGTTCTCAGCACAAAATTGTTAACAGCCAGGCTGCAGTAAAACGGATTCTGCGAAGTGCCAACTCCTGATTTGCAAAACCGGTAAAGTTTCCATGCGGCCAAATCAACTTCACCGGTTTGCGCGTTTAGCAGGGCTACAGGCTCATCCCTTGCGAAAACCAAATGAATTCCATCAGACACGAGGCGGCGAGCAACGGCCACCGCATTTTCCTCGTTGCGATTACGGCCCGGCACCACGCTTTTGCATCCGTTTTTCGCACAGGCTGTTTAAGCCAGCTTTCGGAACCGCTGGAGAAATATTGGCGGCTCGCCATAAGGTTTGGCAGTTTTTGCCCTGGTACGATCGCCAAAAGTAACAATGCTACGATGTCCACCAAAGGAACGAACATGAGCAGAACCGCCCTTAAAGAATCACCACTGCAGCCGCGATAAAGCAGAGTGCTTGTGACAAGGGATACCGTGTTCGGCCAAATTCAATAGCACTACTTGTGAGCCTTGCCACAATCGCGAAGAGGATTCCAGATCCTAAAATTGACGCGACGAACCAAAACAGAAGTTCGAGCCTACCGATTCGGTTGCACATCACTCTTCCTTTCCTCTCTTTGTCGCAGCGGGTCTCCAAAGTTCTACGGAAAGCTATGGGCGTTTGGCCCTTCCATTTCGGTGCCCACGAATCACACGAGCATCGGTGATTTTGTTGGGAAACTGTTCTACGGTCCAGTTGCACCTTGGCGGTCAACCCCATCTGGTAAGTTCGCACCTCGGACAAGTCGATTTCCGCCAAGTTATGGGGACGAGTAAGGGGACTTGCTGCTTATGCGATTGTTCACGTCAAATCTAAAAACGAAGTACTCCGGCGGCAGCGGCGCAAAAGGTGAAGCTGCATGCAGCTATCTCGGGCTGGTCCCCGGAGAAGTGGTACCGTTGCAGCGCCGGTTGTCGTCGCACGGGAGATGCACAATGAGACTTGAGACGGTGGGCATAGTCCCAATCCCGGCTTGCCGTCGGGCCAAGTGAAAAGGCACAGGCGAAGCCCCTCAAATCAACGGGGAGAGACCGCCATCGCAACGGGCACGCCGCCGGTCTGGTCCTTTTTCCTTGATTCCCATTTACTCAGCAATTCCGCGCGATTTTTTCGCAGGTCGAGACCGCTACGAACCGTGGGATAGGGCACGTCGCCCATGATGCCTTCCCAGAGGATGCGATTGAAGGCCACGGTATCCAGGCGATCGGCGTCATGGAAGTTAAAGCCCTTCATCCTCTCGGTCCACCAGGTTGCATCATGCAGCTCAGGCTGTGAAGGCGTGAGCTTTGCGCTGGGGCTGTTGCATGCGGGAACCAGATTGGGGTCAACCGGCGGCGCGCAGAGGCTGCCCGGGATAATCGCGGAATAGGGCGTGAAATTCGGGATGGGCGTGAAGACATCGGACATGGGAGCGGCGTTGGCGTCGCTCTGGTTGAGATGGTCGATGCCCAGCAGGTCTTCCATGGTGCGCAGGACGTTGACCGTGTTGTAGTTGGTAGAGATAGTCACGCCACGCTTGCTGTAGGGAGAGATTACGTAGCCAATCGAGCGGTGTGCGTCAACATGATCACCGCCGTCCTGAGCGTCGTCTTCAAGAATGAAGATGGCGGTGCTCTGCCAGTAGGGCGAATGGCTGATGAAGTCTGCGACCTCGCCGATGGCGTAGTCGTTGTCGGCAATTTCCAGAGAAGGCGTATTCAGGTGTGCGACGGCTGTGGCGAAGTCGCCAAAGTGATCGTGCGGCAGGCGCAGCAACGTGAGGTTGGGAAGACCATTGACGGTGACGTCGCGCTGCCACTCGTTGAAGAGATAGGTATCGGCGTTGTTTTGGTCAAACCCGCGGAAGAACAAATCGGTTTTGTCGCGCAGTTCGGGCTCGACGGGCACGGCTTGAGGCAGGTTTGCGGCAAACGGCGTGGGAGAGATCGGCAAATAGACTTTCAGGACTGGGTCAGGTTTGGTGGGGTCGGCTTGCGTGGTGACGTAGTAGGCCTCATCGATGAAGAAGCCGTAGTTGCGCACGCTCTTATTGGAGCGCAGTGCGGAATCCCACAAGTGGCCACCGACCGCTTCGGCGCTGAGCTGATCATCGCCGTCGTGATCTCCGTCGCTGGCCGAATTCGGCGCGAATGAGTTGCTGCCCAAGGGGGCGTTAACGTCCTTAGTGCCGGGAAGGATGGAGGAGCTGCCGGTGGGATCAAGCAGGGTGGTGAGACGCACGGTGAATTGACTGGGATTAGCCGCGAAATCCGGCAGGCCCTCGCCAATCAGGCGAGTGGTACCTTCGGCATCGTAAGTGACGCCGTTGCCGCCATTGCCGTAATTGACGGCGATGGTTTTTTCGTTGTAGTCGGTGGTCTGCGCGTAGGTGGACCAGCCCCAGCCGTCGCCGCTGACCATGCCGCTGTCGTAGAAATTGTCCAACAGGCCAAAAGTCAGAGCCAAATTATGATGATTGGGTGTGATGGGCTGAGGAAATTCGGTGAGAGAGGGATCGCCGTCGCCGCGCGGCAGATCACCCAGGACCTGATCGTAGGTCTTGTTTTCCTTGATGATGTAGATCACGTGATCGATCTTTTGGTGCAAGAAAGACACGAGCGGATCGGGTTGCCGGTTGAACAGGCCATCGTTCTGGTCGGCTTGCAGGGAAAGGGCGTCGAGCACCGCGCCGTGCGGCACCGGAATGATGTTCAGTTGGGCCTTGGACAAGGGCCAGGTGCGGGCTTGTAGAAACGTGGGGTTGGGGGCAGGGCCATTGGTGGGATTGGGTCCGTCGTTGCTCTTGAAGGTGCAAACGTACAGACGTTCGCGTCGTTCCTTGCTAACCGAGACGGACGTCGGGTACCAGCCCGTAGGAATGCGGCCCTTCACATAGCCGTCGTCAAGGTCCACCACCGCGGCCACATTTTCAAAACCTAGCGTTACGAACAGGGTCTCGCCATCTCGGCTCAGCGCCGCCGAATTGGGATTCGAGCCCTTATATTTGTCTCCCGGCCTCGAAAGAGAGATGGTTTTGACGACGCTTTGCTTGCCGGTATCGATCACCGAGACGGTGTCGCTATTGCCGTTGACGACGTACAACCTTTTCTGGTCTTTCGAGAGCGCCATGCGGTTCGGCTGATCACCTACGGGAATCGCGGTGAAGCTGCCGCTGGCGATGTCCACCACCATAACCTGGTCATCGCGCTGGCTGGTGACGAACGCGGTCTTTGCCGAGCCATCGGGGTTGCTCAGCACCACGACGTCATACGGAAACTCGCCTTGCGCAACCGCGCCGCCGGGCACAAAGAAATGCACTTCGTTGGTTACAGCGCGACTGGCCGTATCCACGATGGAAATGGAATCGTTCTCGAAATTGGCGGCTACCAGCGTTTTGCCGTCCCGGCTGACGCCTAAACCGGCCACTACGGCTCCTCCGACAATCAGCGAAGTACCGCCGAAGGTCACCGTCTGCGCAGCCTTGGTGCCCTTCAGGATCGAGCCGTCATAGTTCGGGAAGGGCCCATTGGCGCCGGAATTGTGATCCAGCAAAATGAACGGAGCATCCGGCACGAACTGCGAACCGTTGGATTTGTAAACATAGATGCGGTCGTCTTCGCCCCCGGAAACGTAGAAGCGCGCGCCGTCTGGAGACCACACCAAACCGCTGTAGGTGCTCGGGATATTGATTTGCTGTTGCTTGGTGACCGTTCCATCGGGATTGATAGCAAAGACAAAAACCCATTCGGAGAGCGTGGTTGTGCCGATCGCGGCTCCGGTGTTGGGATCTAGCGTCGGGAATGTGATCGAGGTGCCGTCGGGAAGGTGGTTGTCGCGGTTCCAGCCGCTGGTAAGAACCAGAAGCGTATGTCCATCGGGACTCAGAGCCGTGGTGACCGCTTCCGCCGCGTCGGCATTTCCGTCGGAGCGAAGGCCGGTGGAAAGAACTTGAATTGTAGATCCCGGAGCAGCCGTGGGAGTGATCACCTGTCCGGTGGGAAGAATTGATCCATCAGTGTAGTTGCCCACGGGCTGCGTCGTGTGGCCACTACCTTGAAGCCGCTGTGCCATGGCTGAACTCGGCAGCAACGCGAGCGGCAATGCGATCAACGCAATGGCAAATGTCTTTTTCAAGATACCCTCCCCCTGAGAGCCCGCGAAACGGAACGCCCGAATAGCTGTTCGCGGTAGCGCGAGCAAAGGCGCCATCATAGTGAGATCTTCGTGATGAATTCGAAATGAAAGCCATGCAAATATCTTGTTGTGGGGAGGGGCCTCTGACTAACGCAGCGATTTTCTACCCAAAGGAACAGAAGACACGACGGGCGGCGTCGCCCAAGCGAACACTCTGCGACTCAGGCAGGCCGATTGGCCCACTGCTTTAGTACTTAACGCCGCGGTACGAATGAATCATGGTTCTTCGAACCACAAGCGAACCATGAAAATAGCCGCAACGTGCCCTTTGAAAATAAAGGGGTTATGGCTATTTTCTAAGGAATCCCTACCCAGTTGCTGTTCGCCAGGAATTTATATGCCACTCATCAGATGGGACGTAGCGCAGGCGGGTTCAAATCCTCCCGGTTCGTAGCCGCTCGGAGGCATCTAGCATTCCAGCGGCGCCGGCGGACCGATCGTGCGCGACAACATTCTCTTATGCCTCTTGCGAGGGCTATCGCTAGTATCGAGATTCGGAAGGGTGCGCGCAGTGTGCCAGAAACTTTTTTGCGTGCAGGAAAGAAGTGCACGAAGAAACCAAAATCAGCATGAAAAGTTCGTAACAGGAAACCGGACGCCAGCACGACGGGCGAACTGCATTTTCATCTTGGGCGTGAAACCGGCAGGTAGAGAGTGACCCGGGTGCCGTGGCCCAACTGACTGGCTATCTCTGCATTGCCACCGTGAAGCACCATAATGCTCTGGACAATCGACAATCCCAATCCAGTGCCGCCGGAGACCTGCGAACGCGACTTATCTACCCGGAAGAAACGATCAAAGACTCTCGGAAGAGCCTCGGGTGGAATGCCGGCGCCTGTGTCGACAACCGCGATGCGAATCGCATCTCCTTCGGATTCGGCCCCCAGAACTACGGAACCTCCGGCCGGCGTATGCGCAACGGCGTTCGCCACCAAATTGCCAACCGCCCGTTGCACCAGGGTGCGGTCCATTTCGGCGATCACCGGTTCTTGGCCGTTCGCAGTGGCGAGCGAAATTCCACCTTCTGCGGCGGCGCCTTCATAGTAATCCCGCACGCTGCTCAACAGTTCGCGAACGTCCACGCACGCCCAGTGCAAATGTGCCAGAGGACTCTCGGCACGAGCCAGAAATAATAAATCGCTAATCAGGTTGGAAAGGCGCACGGTTTCTTCCAGGCAGGATCCGAGCACATCGCGGTATTCGTCCACGGTTCGCGCCCGCGCCAAAGCTACTTCCGCTTCGCCGCGGATGTTATTCACGGGCGTGCGCAGGTCGTGAGCGATGTCTGCGGAGAATCTGGAAATTCGTTCGAAGGATTCTTCCAAGCGGTCGAGCATCTGATTGAAGGTTCCGGCGAGAGTCGCGAGTTCCGATGGATAACCTTCGGGGAGGATGCGCTCTCGCAAATTGGTGGAACTGATGTGGCGAGCGGTGTTGGCAATTTCTTCGACGGGACGGATTCCCTGCCGCGCGATGTGATACCCGGCCAGCGGAAAAATGACGAGCGACCCAAGAAGGATGACGCCAAACCAATGCCGATACCGTGCCAACAACTCTTCTTTCTGCGAGACGTCGATCGCAACTTGAATCGTTGCCGTCTCGCCAGAACGTGAGCCGACCGGTGCCACTGCGCTAGTGACACGAAAGGGCCGACCGTTTTTGCCCATCATGGGCAGTGCACGGCCCTGTGAAGCCTGTGCTTGGCTGGGAAAATGCTGCAAATCCAATTGCTCCATCATTCCCGGCGTGAACATGACGGGATCATTTCGTTCATCCAGCAAGCGAATGTAAAACTGTTCGTATCGGCGCGCCGCGGATTCCAGCTCAACTTCTTCCCGCAAAGCGTCGAAGTCATCAGGGCGTTCCCGCAACATCGTGCGAATCACGTTCAATTTATCAGCGAGGAATAGGTCAGTGCTTCGTTCCAACTCGGTGACAAGCACAAAATAAAGGCTCGTCGTGGAGACAAGGACCATAAGCAGGCCTGCCAGGGCATAACCTGCGGTCAACCGCAAGGCCAGGGTGCCCCACCCCGTTGCGAGTCGAGTGAAGCTACTGCTCACATTCCATGACATATCCGGCGCCCCGGACGGTGTGGATCAGTTTGAGGGGAAAAGGCTCGTCGACTTTGGCGCGAAGTCTGCGCACATTTACGTCCACCACATTTGTGTCGCTGTCGAAGTTCATGTCCCAAACGGCTTCGGCGATCAGGGTACGGGACAATACTTCGCCCGCGCGCCTCGCAAGCAGTGTTAACAGGGAGAACTCTTTGGACGTCAGATCGAGTCGTTGGCCAGCGCGTGCCGCCCGCTGGCGCAATAGATCGATTTCCAGATCTGCCATTCGAATGGTTTCCGGTTGGCGAGCAGGTCCTCGACGCAAAAGCGATCGTACCCGAGCCAACAATTCAGAGAAGGCGAACGGCTTCACGAGATAGTCATCGGCACCCAGTTCGAGCCCGCGTACGCGTTCGTGTATGGCATCACGCGCAGTCAGTAAGAGTACGAGGGAGCGCCGACCCGCCTGGCGCAGGCGGGTGAGAACCTGCCAGCCGTCCAGGTCGGGAAGCATCACGTCCAGGATGATCAAGTCGAAATCTACTTCACGCGCCAGGTGAAGACCCTCTAAACCATCATCCGCTACATCGATGACGAAGCCCGCCTCTTCAAATCCCTTTCTTAGGAACTTGGCTGTCTTGGCCTCGTCCTCGACGATCAGAATTTTCATACCGAATTTTCCGAACCGCGGCCGAGCTTTCGCTCACGACACGCCAGTTAAGTTATTTAGAATCAGCAAGACTTGAGCTCAGTGGAAAGCGAATTTGAGGAGCAAAACCAACTCGACAGATCACTTATCCATCCCCAAACCAACCGACGGCACATACATCGGATTGCGGATCCACGTCTGGGAAGTACATAATCCAGTGCTGTTAATACTGCGTCACAGGCATATGAATGCTTCGAGGCCAGACCGCCAGAGCAATGAACGCAGCGAAATCGTAAGCCCAGTCACTTACCGTGTTTTATTCTCCGAGAATTTAACAAAGAACAATACCGGTGTAGCCCAGCAATCATGTCAGTTTTGTAATGATCCGCGCCAGGTTAAGGCCGGATTCGTAAACAGAACTTGTGTCGGTGTAATTTAACCGCGAAGTGAGAGGTTTTATGGGGTGCCAAACTAAGTGTCAAAGGTCGATCGCTTCTCTATTCTTGCGGTTTCTAGCGGGGCTCGCCGCACTAATTCATGCTGGCCACCGCGCAGAAAGGAGGTCGTTGATGAGACTCGTGTCTTGCTTTCGTCCCCTAGTCATCGGTGTCGTTTGCGTGCTCGCTAGTGTCCCCGGCTGGGCACAACTGGACGGCACTGGACTCACCGGTACCGTGACTGATGCCACCGGACGCGTGATTCCGGAGGTGCAAGTGGTGGCCGTACAAGATGCTACGGGACTTCGGCGCGAGACCGTCTCTTCTGGCCAGGGGACCTATGAAATTACCGAGCTGCCAGTCGGGGTCTATACCGTGAGCTTTGTCCAGAAGGGCTTTGAAACCCTGCGTTTTGAGAATGTGGTTCAAAGCCTGGGGCGAACACGAACCCTGAATGTGACGCTGAAGGTCGGGGGAGCGCAAGAGCAGGTGGCAGTTTTGGCCAGCCCGCCGTCGCTGGATCAGACTGCCGACACGTGGGGCACCGGTATCGAACGCATACAGGCCGAGCAACTCCCCCTAAACGGGCAGAATTGGGCCACCTTGACCACCTTGGTTCCAGGCGCAGTTGACGCCGCCGGCGGACCCGGAGCCGGCAACCAGCGTTCGATTCGCTATGCCGGCAGAGGCCGCGACGATAACAACTATACATACGACGGCATCGACGCTACCTATGTCATTAATCAGTCACAGCTATATTATGTGCGCGCGGCGGTTCCGCTCGATACCATCAGCGAGATCCGCGTCGATCCCATGCTCACAACCGCGCAGACCGGCGCGACAGCCGGGGCCCAGTTGAACCTGGCCTCGCCTTCCGGCACGAACCAGTTTCACGGGGACGCCTATGACTTCTTGCGCAACGACATTTTCGATGCCACCGATCCGATTGACGCCTTGAATCCGACGCACCAGCCGCCTTTTCACCTGAATCAGTTCGGAGGGTCCTTTGGTGGACCGATCCAGCATGATAGGACCTTTTTCTTCGCCGCCTACGAAGGCTACCGCCAAGACTTGGGGCAGACTCTTATCGGTTATGTACCCAGCGCTGCCTTCGCCGCGCAAGCTTTGGCGCAGTCGCCGGCGCTTGGACCGGTGATCAACGCCTATCCCCAAGGGCAGAACCCTACCAGTAATCCCGACATTGCGCAGTTCGTGGGGGAAGGCAAACAAGTGGGCCGCGAAGACTCGGGGATGTTCCGCTTGGATCATCGCTTCTCCGACGCGACAAGTCTTTTTGTGCGGGCCAACATCGACAAAGCCGACTACGTTGTCCCGTATTCCCCAAGCTCTGGGCAATATCTCAATGAACAGGAAGATCTTAACTCCTCTCCGGTCAACAGTGTGATCGCGCTATCACACGTCTTTTCTCCGACCCTGCTCAACGAAACCAAGTTCGGCTTTAACCGCGGCACGACCGACGCCACCTACCTCAATGAGACCGGATCGCTCTACGCGATTTCCGTAGCGGGCTTGACTTCCCTGAACAACGGTCGAACCAGCGTCGGCGATGGCAATACCTTTAGCGGAATCGACGATGTGACATGGGTCAAGGGAAGACACGTAATCAAGGCCGGCGTCGAGGTTCGCCGCGTGCAGATGAACCAGGGAGGCAGTGCCTATGGCACGGTCAGTTTTAGCTCACTCGCCAACTTTGCGGGCGACGAAGCCCAAAAGGCCAGCATCACGGGCGTCTACCCCGTCAACGGCCTGCGCAAGACGGATTATTTCGGGTATTTACAAGACGAGTTCAAGTGGCGGTCGAATTTCACGCTGAATTTGGGCGTGCGCTATAACGTCTTCGGTATCTTCAGTGAGGTCGAGGGTCGCGGGAATCCTTTTGACTTTGCCACCTGCGGTCCCGCCGGCTACTGTGGCGCGGGTGCGAGCTTCGGCCCGGGGAATTATGGCGACGTCGATCCGCGCATTGCCTTGGCTTGGGCGCCGGGCGTGTTCAGGGGGAAGACCGTCATTCGCAGCGGCTTTGGCATTTATCACGAGGATGGCCAATTAGACGATCAGAACATCCCCGATAAAAACGAAGTGTTGAGCTACGCGCTAACCCCGAAGAACTGCCCAGGCCTGAGCTACCCCATCGTTTTAGACGCAGCCGGCAACCCCGTCTGCGCGAACGGCACGAATTCACCGAACGCCGAACAACGAGACCGCAAAGACACGTCAGCAACCCAGTGGGGCCTGTCGGTTCAGCAGGCGCTACCCGGCGATTTCCTCGGTACGCTGTCTTATGTGGGAAGCAAAGGCACCCATCTGCTCCAGGAATCCTATGTTAACGTCGAAAACCCGCTTACCGGGCTGCGTCCTTACCCTGCCTTCTCCCAGATCCCTTGGCGAGGCACCACCGGTAACAGCGAGTTTCAGGCGCTATCGGTCTCGCTGAAGCGGTCTTTCTCTCGCGGCTTGTTGGCCTCGGCCAACTACACCTGGTCGCACGAGATCGACGACGATTCCAACGGTAGCGGCGACGGCGACTCCATTACCCCGCAGAATGTTTCCTGCTTTCCCCAGGGAGCGCCACAATGCGGGGAGCGCGCCAGCGGCGCCTTCGACGCCCGCCACGCGTTCAATGCGAACGTCGTGTATGAACTTCCTTTCGGTCCCGGCAAATCGTTGCTGAATGAGGCTGGAGTGTTGCGCACCTTGTTTGGATCGTGGTCGCTCAGCTCGATCTTCACCGCCCGTACCGCCTTCCCGGTGGACCTCACGACCAGTGCCACTGGCCCGGACGGAAACACCAACGACCAGCGTCCCAACCTAGTTCCCGGCCAGCCCTTGTATTTGGCCGGCGGGGATTTCAACCCGGCGGCTTTCTGCACTCCCGGCACTGCCGACACGCTCTACCCAGGTGGTAACTGCCCCGCCGGATTCGGTGATGTCCCACGCAATTTCCTGCGAGGCCCCGGGGTCTGGCAACTGGATATGGCGATCGCCAAGCGCTTTCCCATCAAAGAACAGTTACAAGTCGATTTCCGAGCCGAAGTGTTTAACCTCTTCAACAGGGCGATGTATGCTAACCCGGATGGCCTGATTTCGGCTTCCGACTTCGGCAGGATCTATTTGCCTCTTAACACAACTCCGGTGGGTTTGGGCACACCACGTCAAATGCAATTCATGTTGAAACTCAGATTCTAGAATCCGAGTCTACGACGAACAGGAATATCCGTCACAAGGTCCTGTGCTGAGTGAATACGGATCATTCGCGAAGGTACCCCCGGCAGATGCAGTTCTTGGCCAGCTGGGATTCTGAGAGATAGGGTCATGACCATCAGAGCTTTGCGCTCAATTGTTGTTTTGTTTTTTGCCATTTCCGTCAGCGGGCAGACCCCGCCTGATTTCACTGGACATTGGCGACAGCAAACAAACTCGAAAACGCAACGTCAGCTCGAAGTTGAACAGAAGGGTCAGAACTTGCGCGTGAACACGGTGGTTACCAATTCCGACGGGACCCGGAACCTCGAAGTACAGTATGTGATCGGAGGACTGGAAACGACCTATAGAGGTCTGGACGGCGATGAATTTCGTTCCTCTGTCCGTTGGGATACAAGCAGCCTCGTTTTCGACACCATTGAACAAGAGGGCTCGAGCGAGATCCCTCAGAAAGCGGTCTGGACTCTATCGGCGGATGGCCACGCGCTGCAAGTGGACAGACAATTTACGAAGTCCGGGAAAAGAACGCATTCGTTGACCACTTATATTCGCCGGCCTTAACACGTGCGCCTATTCATCATTCTCGCGTCTTAGGCGAAAAGGGCGCCGGAATCCATGGAATATCTACAGAGCCGATAGCGGAAAGGGCCGATGCCCGCGCTTGCAGCGGATTACAAAACTGTCATTTTCGCGTAATGCGGGCGTCCTTTTCGCGGTTCTAGGCTAAGTCGGTTGTCGCGGCTCTCCCGGCGCGGCATCTCCTGCAATCGAAGAAAAAGCATGCACCCGTTCGGTATTTCTCGTGCCGCGAGGCCGATTCCGAGTCGCGTGATGAAAAAAAATCCAAGGAGGAGAATCGTCTATGTTGCGAGAATTCCCTCGAGGTAATTCGAGGATCAACCTTCTGCGTCCGCTCGCCGGCCTGCTGGTGGCGGGGCTGAGTCTGGCGGGGCTCGCCGCTGCTCAGTCCGTACCGTTCCCGACCTACGATGTAGGCCCGAACCCGAACGGCCCGTGGGTCGTCAGCAACGGCACAATCATCACCCCCGCCGGCACCCAGGTCGACCTCGGCACCACGACCCGCGCCAAGGCCATCGCGCTCAACCCCACTGGCAATCACACCGCCGCTGTCCTTCAAATGGGCGCCCCACAGGCCGTCACGATCTTCAACACCCAGAC
>Ga0209380_10001626_pt1 | contig 14875 bp, 9 predicted proteins | sample HubBroMetageWFT6_FD_188347 | JGI IMG/M metagenome (GOLD analysis project Ga0209380, IMG submission 188347) | Warmed and freeze-thawed soil microbial communities from the Hubbard Brook experimental Forest, New Hampshire - Hubbard Brook CCASE Soil... | ecosystem: Environmental > Terrestrial > Soil...
CGGACGCACGTCGGTCGCCGTGACCACTGCGCCAAGGCGCCGGCCGGTCGCGATCGCCTGCAGGCCGGCGACGCCGACGCCCATGACGAACAGCTTCGCGGCCGAGACCGTGCCGGCGGGGGTCATCATCATCGGCAAGGCCCGACCATATTCGGCCGCGGCGTCGATCACAGCCCGATAGCCAGCCAAGTTTGCTTGGCTCGACAGCACGTCCATCGACTGGGCGCGGGTTATGCGTGGGAGAAGCTCCATGGCGAAGGCCGCCACCCCGGCCTTCGCCATCGCCTCGATCGCCCCGCGGTGTTCGTACGGGTCCATTGTCGCGACGACGAGCGCATCCGACTTGAGGCGCGGGATTTCGCCGCCGCTCGGCCGGCGAACCTTCAACACCAGATCGGCGCCGAGCGCTTCTTCGGCCGAGACGAGCCTCGCGCCTGCCGATTGATACTCGGCGTCTGGAAATCCTGCTTTCGCGCCCGCGCCATGTTCGACTGAGATGTCCGCGCCCAGTCCCACGAATTTTTTAACCGTCTCGGGGACGGCCGCGACGCGCGTTTCAGCGGGGTCCGTTTCGGCCGGAACTCCGATAAGCATGAGACTTTCCCCCGACACCGTCGACGTGCCGCACGACGAGCGTTTGCTCGGAGTCTCCCCCGCGCGACGACAACAGATCGCTCTTTCGCGACAGACTTAGATCATCGGCCTCCGAGCCGCAACGCGAACGGGAAAGTGGAAAGCGCGCGACGAGGCGCGACGGAGCTAAGGCTCGCCCATTAGCAGTTGTAGACTTGCGAGGCGCGCCGATTGATGATGCGGCCGCCTCAGGCCCGCGCGACAGCTTCGGCCAACCGATCGTTGGTTTTGTCACGCACCTCCAGCGTCTCGAATTTGAGGAACTCGGCCTCGGCTTCTTCCTGCGCGGCCTTGGCCTCCTCGATCTGACCCAGAAGCTCGGCAATGGAGCTCTTGAGATTGTCGCGCCTGACCGACGTCGCCCGCGCGTAGGTCGGATAGGCGAAGTGGGCGGGGTCAGCGATCCCGGCGCGCTTCTCTTCGTTGGCGATCTCGCGATCGAGGTCGCCGATCATGCGGGTGAACTCGGCCAGCATCATCTCGATTTGCCCAACACGTCGGCGCTTCTCCTCAAGTTGAAAGCGCTTCAGACGGATCAGCGTGTCCCGCGACTTCATTCCGGCAGACTCCTTAAGCAACTCCAACGCGAGAGGACGTCAAGATCCTCTGGTCACGACTACGAGACGGCTGGACGATGCATGACGAAGGTTTCTGCTTTCTTACGTCACAGGATAGCGGAGCTCTGTCGGCTTGGCTGCCGAAGCCGAGACTCGCCTCGGGACAAGCGCCGCAGGCGGCCCGCGGTTTGAGACGTTAGCAATTCATTTACGCGGGTCGTTAACAATCTGGGAGAGGCGCGGCGTGGAAGGAGTGGTTCAATCCTTCGGAGGTATTCCACGGTGCGTCATAGTCCTTAGACCGCGTCGCCGAACCGTGAGTCCAAAGAATCTGTTAGATCCGTTTGTTGATGTGATGCATTAATTTTTAGTCTCGCCAAATACTGTTTCTTATCAAATTGTTACTAATATCATTCGGCACGGGGTCAGGGGGCTTGCGCAAATGAATCAAGGTTTGTTAACCAATGGCGGTCAGTGTCTTATTCGAATCGACCCGAGGTCGCGCCAGCGCGGCTTGGGCACGAGCGCGACGTACATAACCGCGGTCATGAAGCGACGGGCGAGGCGGGGAGCCTAACATGCGGGTACTTTTGATCGAAGACGATACGGCGACCGCACAAAGCATTGAATTGATGTTGAAGTCCGAGAACTTCAACGTTTATGTCACGGATCTCGGCGAGGAGGGCATCGACCTCGGCAAGCTTTATGATTACGACATCATTTTGCTCGATCTCAACCTGCCGGACATGTCCGGCTACGAGGTGCTGCGCTCGCTCCGGGTCACCAAGATAAAGACGCCTATCCTGATCCTGTCCGGGATGGCCGGCATCGAGGACAAGGTCAAAGGGTTGGGCCATGGCGCCGATGATTACCTGACCAAGCCGTTCCACAAGGACGAACTCGTCGCCCGGATCCACGCCATCGTGCGCCGTTCAAAAGGACACGCGCAGTCGGTCATTATCACCGGCGACCTCACCGTCAACCTCGATCAGAAGACGGTCGAAGTCGACGGAGCGCGTGTGCATCTGACCGGCAAAGAGTATCAAATGTTGGAACTGCTCTCGCTGCGCAAGGGCACGACGCTGACCAAGGAGATGTTTCTCAACCATCTCTATGGCGGCATGGATGAGCCGGAACTCAAGATCATCGACGTTTTCATTTGCAAATTGCGCAAGAAACTGGCGACGGCGTCGAGCGGGCGAAACTATATTGAGACGGTCTGGGGCCGCGGGTATGTGCTGCGCGAACCCTCGCCAAACGAGGAGCGCATTCCGGCGTGAGGCGCCCGGGTCGCTTCGCGATCTGATGAAGGGTCGTCGCAACGAGCGAGGCGGCGATCGAGAGCCGTCTCGTGGCGCTTATCCCTCGGTCGCCACGCCCCGATGCGCTCGGGTACGCGGGGGCGATAGCAGCGTTATACCTCGAACCAAAGCGCCCTAGTCTGCAGCTACCTCGGCAAGACCGTCGAGCCCATTAGGGCCTCGTCGATCGCCGCGGCGCATTGTCGGCCTTCTCGGATGGCCCACACGACGAGCGACTGGCCGCGGCGCATGTCGCCGCAAGCAAAGACTTTGGATTTTGAGGAGGCGTATTTCTTCGTATCCGCGAGCACGTTGCCCCGTGGATCCAGCGACACGCCAAGTTCGGCGAGAAGGCCGTCCTTGACTGGCGATACGAAGCCCATCGCGAGCAGGACGAGGTCGGCCGGCAAAGTGAACTCGGTACCCGCGATCGGCTTCATCTTCTCGTCGATGCGCACGCACTGAAGACCGGTGACGGCGCCGTTATCGCCCTCGAAGGCGACCGTATTCACCGCGAAGTCGCGCTCCGCGCCCTCTTCGTGGCTCGAGGATGTGCGAAGCTTCAACGGCCAATTCGGCCAAGTCAGCATCTTATCCTCTTGCTTCGGCGGCATCGGCATGATCTCGAGCTGGGTCACCTTAAGAGCGCCCTGGCGAATCGAGGTTCCGATGCAGTCCGAGCCGGTGTCGCCGCCGCCGATGACCACGACCCGCTTGCCGGCGGCGAGGATCGACGCGTTCGTGCCAATCGGCTCGTTGGAGACGCGACGGTTCTGCTGCGGCAGGAACTCCATGGCGAAATGAACGCCGTCGAGGTCGCGGCCGGGAACGGGCAGGTCGCGGGACGACTCCGATCCACCCGCAAGCGCGATCGCGTCGTACTCTTCGACGAGGCTTTGCCCCATCACCGTCACGCCGATGTGAGCGTCGTAGTGGAACGTGACGCCCTCGGCCTCCATCTGCGTGACCCGTCGGTCGATGTGGCGCTTTTCAAGCTTGAAATCGGGGATCCCATAGCGCAATAGGCCGCCGGCTTTGCCGTTCTTCTCGTAGACATGAACGTCGTGGCCCGCACGCGCGAGCTGCTGGGCGCAAGCGAGACCCGCGGGACCGGAACCCACAACCGCAACCTTCTTATTTGTCTTGCGGGCCGGAGGCTCTGGCTTGATCCAGCCTTCAGAATATGCGCGGTCGATAATTGCGCATTCGATGGTCTTGATCGTGACCGGCGAGTCCTGGATGTTCAGGGTGCAGGACGCTTCGCACGGCGCCGGACACACGCGCCCGGTGACTTCCGGGAAGTTGTTGGTCGAGAGCAGGTTGCGCGCGGCTTCGGCCCAGTCGCCGCGGTATGCGAGGTCGTTCCAGTCGGGGATCTGGTTGTTGACCGGACAGCCGATGTGACAATAGGGGATGCCGCAATTCATGCAGCGCGACGCCTGGTTGCGCGTCGCCTCCTCGCTCAACGGCAGCATAAACTCGCGATAGTGGCGGATTCGGTCGGAGGCCGGGGCATAACGCCGGTCCGCGCGATCGATCTCCAAAAACCCCGTGACCTTGCCCATCCTGGTACCCTAGAGCCGGTATCGCCGCTCCCGATATCGCGCCCGGAGCCTCGGTCCGCTTCAATAACGCGCCAACTTTATCTTGCAAGAACTTTGCCTGCTCGATCTTGGGTGGCTGTCCCGACCGGCGGTCGGCCACAACTGACGGGCGGCTAGTTCCAACGACAATCGGCGAAGCTTACCGCCGGGATGATTCACTCTCCAGCGATAAGCATCGGCGGTCCGCTTTGGGCTGCGAGCTCAGCCAGCGCGCGCCGATATTCGACCGGCATCACCTTGCGGAATTTTGGCAAATAGGCTTCCCAGTCCTCAAGAATGCTCCGTGCGCGAGTCGAACCGGTGTAGCGCGCGTGATTGACGATCAGCTGATGCAATCGCTCGGCGTCGAATCGGCTCATGTCGCGCATCACGTCGACTCTGCCGTGGTGCTCGAGATCGCCGCCGGAATGCAGATGGCGCTGCATGACCTCTTCCTCGGCAGCGACCGGGTTGAGCTCAACCATCGCCAAATTGCAACGCTCGGCGAACGTGCCGCCCTCGTCGAGAACGTAGGCGATGCCGCCGGACATGCCGGCAGCGAAGTTGCGCCCCGTCTCACCGATGACCACGACGACCCCGCCGGTCATATATTCGCAGCCATGGTCGCCCGTGCCCTCGACGACCGCGATCGCGCCGGAGTTGCGCACCCCGAAACGCTCACCCGCGACGCCGCGGAAATAGCATTCGCCGGCGGTCGCGCCGTAAAGAACGGTGTTACCGACGATGATCGAGGTTTCCGGCGTCAGCTTTCTCGCCTCTTGCGGTGGGTAGACGACGATGCGCCCGCCCGACAATCCCTTGCCGACATAGTCGTTCGCCTGTCCCTCGAGCTCGAGCGTCACGCCTTTGGCGAGGAAGGCCCCGAAGCTTTGCCCCGCGGTGCCTTTGAATTTGACGTGGATGGCTTCATCACGCAGTCCGGCGTTCCCGTGTCGCCTTGCGATGACGCCCGACAACATGGCTCCGGTCGACCGATCGGCGTTGCGGATGGAAAGGTCCAGACGCACATGCTTGCCGCGTTCGATGGCGTCTTTCGTATCGGCGATGAGGCGGCGGTCGAGCACGTTCTCGAGCCCGTGGTCCTGAGCGACGCTATGGTGAATGGTGTCTTCCGGCCAGGGCGTCGGCTTGAAGAACAGGTTCGAAAAGTCGAGCCCATGCGACTTGGCGTGCTCGTTGAGCTTTTTCTGGTCCAGCATTTGCCGCTGGCCGACCATCTCATCGAACGTGCGGTAGCCAAGCTCGGCCATCAGCGCGCGCACCTCTTCGGCGACGAAGAAGAAATAATTGATGACATGCTCCGGCTTGCCGGCAAAGCGCTTGCGCAGAACCGGGTCCTGCGTCGCGACGCCGACCGGGCAAGTGTTCAGATGGCATTTGCGCATCATGATGCAGCCGGCGGCGATCAGCGGCGCGGTGGCGAAACCGAACTCGTCCGCGCCCAGAAGCGCCCCGATCACCACGTCGCGGCCGGTGCGCACGCCGCCGTCGACTTGCACGGCGATGCGGGATCTGAGGCCGTTCATCACCAGTGTCTGATGTGTCTCCGCGAGACCGATCTCCCATGGGCTTCCGGCATGTTTGATCGAGGTCAGCGGAGACGCGCCGGTCCCGCCCTCGAAGCCGGAGATCGTGACGTGGTCGGCCCTGCATTTCGCGACGCCTGCTGCGACCGTGCCGACGCCGACCTCCGACACCAGCTTGACTGAAACAAGGGCCTGCGGATTGACGTTCTTCAGGTCGTAGACGAGCTGCTTCAAGTCTTCGATCGAATAGATGTCGTGGTGCGGGGGCGGCGAGATGAGGCCCACGCCCTGGGTGGAGTGGCGCACCTTGGCGATCACCGCGTCGACCTTATGGCCGGGCAATTGTCCGCCTTCGCCAGGCTTTGCGCCTTGCGCCATCTTGATCTGCATCATGTCGGAGTTGACGAGGTATTCCGCTGTCACGCCGAAACGACCGGAGGCGACCTGCTTGATAGCGCTGCGCATTGAGTCGCCGTTGGCCATCCGCTTGTAGCGATCGGACTCCTCGCCGCCTTCCCCGGTGTTTGACTTGCCGCCGATCCGGTTCATCGCGATGGCGAGCGTGGTGTGCGCCTCGCGCGAAATCGAACCGTACGACATCGCCCCGGTCGAAAAGCGCTTGACGATCGAAACGGCTGGCTCAACTTCGTCGATCGGTACAGACGTTCGAGCGTCCTCCTCCGCGGTCTTGATCCGGAAGAGACCGCGAATCGTCAACAATTGCGCACTCTGATCGTTGAGCAGTTTGGCAAAGGCGTCGTAGCGTTCGCGGGCGTTGCCGCGAACGGCGTGCTGCAGCAGGGAGACCGTCTCTGGCGTCCAACTGTGGGTCTCTCCCCGCACCCGATACGCGTATTCGCCGCCGACTTCGAGCGCCGTGCTCAGGACGGGAGAAAGGCCGAACGCATCCGCATGGCGGCGCTGGGTCTCCTGTGCGATTTCGAGCAAGCCGGCGCCTTCGATCGAGGTCGCGGTGCCGAAGAAGAATTCGTCAATGAACGCACGCGAGAGGCCGACGGCGTCGACAATCTGCGCGCCGCAATAAGACTGGTAGGTAGAGATGCCCATTTTCGACATGACCTTGAGAAGGCCCTTGTCGACCGACTTGATGAAGCGCTTGACTGCCTCATAGCCGCTGATCGGCTCGGGCAAATCCTTCGCCATAGCCGTCAGAGTCTCGAACGCGAGATAGGGATTGATCGCTTCGGCGCCGTAGCCCGCGAGACAAGCGAAGTGATGGATCTCGCGCGCTTCGCCAGTTTCGACGACGAGGCCGACGGAAGTCCGAAGCCCCTTGCGGATCAAGTGATGATGGACGGCCGCCGTCGCCAGAAGCGCCGGAATCGGGATTCGATCCGGACCGACCATACGATCGGAGAGGATAATGATGTTGTAGCGGCCATGGACCGCCGATTCTGCACGCTCGCAAAGCCGCTGGAGCGCTTCGCCCATACCGGCTGCGCCCTTCTTCACCGGATAGGTGATGTCGAGGGTTCTGGTGTCGAACGAATCTTCCAAATGACCAATGCTGCGGATCTTCTCGAGGTCCTCATTGGTCAAGATGGGCTGGCGCACTTCGAGGCGCTTGCGTCTAGCCGCGCCGTCAAGGTCGAATAGATTGGGCCGCGGTCCAATGAAGGAGACGAGGCTCATGACCAGCTCCTCACGGATCGGATCGATCGGCGGGTTGGTCACCTGAGCGAAGTTCTGCTTGAAGTAGGTGTAAAGCAGCTTCGACTTCGACGACAGGGCCGAAATCGGCGTGTCCGTGCCCATCGAGCCGACGGCTTCCTGGCCGGTCGTCGCCATCGGGGCGAGCAGGATCGTCAGATCTTCCTGGGTGTAACCGAAAGCCTGCTGGCGATCGAGCAACGGAACGTCAGTGCGTAACGTCCGCGGCTCGACAGGGTTGAGGTCCTCGAGAACGATCTGGCCTTCGCGAAGCCAGGCGCTGTACGGTTGGGCGCGCGACAGCGTCTGCTTGATTTCCGCATCCGAAACGATGCGGTGTTGCTCGAGGTCCACCAGCAGCATCTTTCCCGGCTGCAGGCGCCACTTGGCGATAATCGATTCTTCCGGCACGGGCAGCACGCCCATTTCCGACGCCAGAACGACAAGGTCGTCGTCGGTGACGAAATAGCGGGCGGGCCTTAGGCCATTGCGATCGAGAGTCGCGCCGATCTGGCGCCCGTCCGTGAACGCCATCGCCGCCGGACCGTCCCACGGCTCCATCAGCGCGGCATGATACTCGTAGAAAGCGCGGCGCTCCTCGTCCATAAGCGGATTGCCGGCCCAGGCTTCCGGAATGAGCGTCATCATCGCGTGGCTGAGTGAATAACCTCCTTGAACAAGGAACTCGAGCGCATTGTCGAAGCAGGCGGTGTCCGACTGGCCTTCATAAGAAATCGGCCACAGCTTCGAGATGTCGGCGCCGAAAAGTTCCGAGTTGACGCTCGCCTGACGCGCCGCCATCCAGTTGACGTTGCCCCGCAACGTGTTGATTTCGCCGTTGTGCGCGACTGTCCGATAAGGGTGCGCAAGACGCCACGACGGAAACGTGTTGGTCGCAAACCGTTGATGGACCAGCGCCAGGGCGGTCTCGTAACGCGGGTCCAACAGGTCGCGGTAATACGGCGCGAGCTGGCGCACCAGCACCATGCCCTTGTAGACAATGGTGCGAGCGGACAGCGAGACCGGGTAATATTCGAGGACCTCCGACGTCCCGATCGCGACCACGCGATTGGAGACGACCTTGCGCACGACATAGAGCCGCCGCTCAAAATCGTCTTCGCTGCCGAGGCCGGTTGGGCGTCCGATGAAAATCTGTTGCATCACCGGCTCGACCGCCTTGACGCGTTCGCCAAGCGCGGAATTGTCGACGGGCACTTCGCGCCAGCCCAGCGCGTTGAGGCCCTCGGCCGCCACGACCTCTTCGACGATCGCCTGCACCTGCTTGCGGGCCTCGGTTCCCCGCGGCATGAAAAACTGACCGATCGCGTAATGGCCCTGCTCCGGCAGGTCGAAGCCCAGCTTGGCGCATTCCGGCGCGAAAAAGGCGTGCGGGATTTGGGTCAGCACGCCGCAACCGTCGCCAAGCGACGGATCCGCGCCTACCGCGCCGCGGTGGTCGAGGTTGACCAGAATCTGCAGGCCCTTTTCGAGGATATCGTGCGACTTGCGGTTCTTCATGTCGGCCACGAAGCCAACGCCGCACGAGTCATGCTCTTTGGAGGGATCGTACAGCCCTTGCGCCGGCGGCGTCAGCGGGTCCCGGCCTGGGTTGGCCTTCGCGAACCCGTCGCGCAACTCATCGAACGTCGCTCGAGTTGTGGCGTTCATCTTCCGCTCCCGGGGCGGTCGCGCACCTTGTGCGACCGTTATTGCAAATTTTCAGGCGTATAGTGGACAAAGGCGGCTGCTAACGCGCAGCTCGGGGGCGTCACGCGTCGGATTTTTTTCGGTCCGTCTTTGTCGTTCGATCCGACAACGCTTGAGCCCTGCTCTTCTATTGGCGCCGAAGCCTCAGCCTCATCGCCCAAAAATGGTCAGCACAACTGTCCTATTTTCCGACCATGACAGAAATGGATCGCGTACACAAGCGGCTCGACAAATTTTTTTGCCGCTTCATCCCGGCGCGACAGCGAATTGCCAGGGCGGCGAAACCTGACGCAGATTGTCCCCTCAAATCAAGCGGAGCGAGCATGAAATTCGCCAGTGATAACGGCGCCGGAGTGGCGCCACAGATTCTGGATGCGATTGTCGCGTCCTCGCGTGTCAACGCGCCGGCCTACGGCGCCGATGACTATAGCGCGCGGGCGCAAGAGCTTCTCAGCGAAGTATTTGAGACAAGGGTCGCCGCTTTCCTGATGACGACAGGAACGGCGGCGAACGCTCTAGCGCTTTCCGCGCTCGCCAATCCCTGGGATGCCATTTTCTGCCACGAGGAAGCGCATATCCACGACGACGAGTGCGGCGCCCCGGAGCTGTTCACCGCCGGAGCGAAGCTGGTTGGGATCGCAGGAGAAGGCGGCAAGATCACGCCCGAAGGCCTGCGGGAAACCTTGGAGAGGTTTCCGCGCGGGCTGGTCAAGTCTGCGCAACCAGGGGCGCTGTCGCTTTCCCAGGCTACTGAAGCGGGGACGATCTATGGCGTGAGCGAGGTTTCGGAGCTCAGCTCGATCGCTCACCGCAACGGGATCGGCGTGCATATGGACGGCGCGCGCTTCGCCAACGGGCTCATTTCCGCCAAGGCGACGCCGGCCGACATGACTTGGCGCGCCGGGGTCGACATTCTGACGCTTGGCGCGACGAAGAATGGCGCGCTGGCTTGCGAAGCCGTCGTGTTTTTCGATTCCGCCCGCGCGGCGAATTTCGCCTTTCAGCGCAAGCGGGGCGGTCAGACCTTGTCCAAGGGGCGCTTCCTTGGCGCGCAAATGGAGGCTTACCTCACTGATGGACTCTGGTTGCGGCTGGCCGAACAAGCAAACGGCTCGGCGCGTCGGCTCGCTCGCGGCCTTGCGGGGACGCCGGGCGTGCGCCTCGCGTGGCCGGCGGACGCCAACGAAGTCTTTGTCGTTGCGCCAAAAGCAATGGTCGAGGGATGGCGCGCCGCTGGGGCAATGTTCCACGATTGGAGCACCCGATCGCTGGCGCCGGAGCGGGCGCCTCGAAAGGGCGAAACATTGGTCAGGTTGGTGGCCTCGTTCGAAACCGAATCAAGCGAAATTGATCGGCTCATGAGCATTTGCGCTGACGTTACGGACTCAGCCGCGGTGACGCCGTAACCGCGCCGCATTCGGCCCCTCAGGATCGCATTGGGGAACACCCTGGAGCGATCAGCATGACGATCAAATTGAACAGAGCGCTCGGTCGTTGCCTTAAGGGTCCGGCGCTCGGCGCGCTGATCGCCGTCGCGTTCGTTTCGACTGCGACGGCGCAATGGATGCCGCCTTGGGGGCCCGTGTTTCCCGGCGAGATCGAACGGAACCTCGAGGCGCAAGGATATGTTTTGACAGCGCCGCTGATGCGTCGGCCGGGGGTCTATCTCGCCGACGTCAGCGCCGGCCCCGCTGGCCATCAGCGTCTCATCATCGACGCTAGAAGCGGGCAAGTCCTTGAGCGCTTCACCACATCCGGCCGAAATTGGGGACCCACGCTCGCCGCCCGCGACGGAGAGTTCGGCGAGCTTCAAGAGGGTGGCGTCGGGCCGCCGCTCAACCGCGGCTTTTCCGGGCCGGCCGCCCCATTCGCACCGACGACGAACGCCGGTCCAGGGAACGTGCGTATTCCCGCGGCCGTTAGCCCTCATGGCGTCGCGGAGCCTCGGGCCGGAACGAAGGCCAAGCCAAAGTCGGCTTCGACGGAACGCAAGGCGGCAGCCATCAACCCACCTCTGCCGCCTCCCGCTCCGCGCGAACCGGCGAAAGCAGACGGATCAGGTTCGGGGGCGGCCCAGCCGACCGAGAAGCCTGATTCCGGGCAGCCGCGGATCAACTCCGCTTCGACCGCGGCCGGCAACGGGCCTTCGGCCTCCGCGCCCGCGGCTCAAGGCTTGCCCACCGGGGCGAGCGACAAGCCTAAGGTGAGCATCGTCCCGCCGGGATTGTTCCAATAGACAAAAAAAGGGCGTCCCGACCGGGACGCCCAATTTCCTTGCGCTGGATCTGCTTGGGTTTAAGCAGCCTGGGCGGTCGGCGCTTTGACACTTTGGATGGTCTTGGCGCCCTTGTTGATCGCAATGGTGCGCGGCTTCTGCGCTTCGGGGACCTCACGAACGAGGTCAATGTGCAGGAGACCGTTCTCGCTTGCAGCGCCTGTCACGACGACGTGGTCGGCAAGCTGGAAGCGGCGCTCGAAGGCGCGGGCGGCGATGCCCTGATAGAGCAGGTCGCGCTTCTCGTCCTTCTGGGCAGTTTCTTTAGACCCGCGCACGGTCAGCGTGCTCTCGCGGGTCTCGACCGACAATTCGTCCTCGGCGAACCCAGCCACCGCGAGCGTTATCCGGTAAGCATTCTCGCCGGTGCGTTCGATGTTGTAAGGCGGATAGGTGGGCGCGTTCTGCTCGCCTCCAGCCACCCGGTCGAGCATCGAAAAGAGACGATCGAAGCCGACGGTGGAACGGTAGAACGGTGAAAGATCGTAATTAGACATGCATCACATCCTCTGTGTTGAGCGATATGACGGCCGGCGCCCCAGACATTGGCGGCGCCCGCCGCGGTGAAGCCTTTGGCCTCAGCCCAATAAATTTTGCTTAGACGGCGCAATTTCAAGGGGCAGGCTGGAGCCTTCGCCACAAAAAATGCTAGCTCTGGGGTCAAAGCAGCCCTCGCCCGCCGAATCGCTGAGGTCAGGGAACTTCTTGAACGAGGGGCCGTCGCCTCCGGATATCGAGGTCCAACGCATATGCTGAAATCAATCTCAGTCGTAGCTGCCGTAGCCCTAGTCCTATCTTTCGCCAGCGCGGCTTACGCCGCCCAAAAAGGTCCGCAAAGCGAAGAGGACGACACGCCCAAGCCGCTGCCGCCGCTGCAGAAGAATTTTCCGCTCGACCAGACCTGGTCGCTTCGGGAGCTCAACGGCAAGCCGGTGCCACCCGGAATGGACATCAGCCTGAAAATCGATGGGTCGCTACGCGGTTCAGGCTTCACGGGGTGCAATTCGTGGTCGGCGACGCTGTATCCGGTCAAGGATCAGCATCTCGCCGTTGGTCCCTATGCGCTTACCAAAAAGCAGTGCCCCAAGGACGTTATGCAGCTCGAACTAGGCTTCCTGTCCGCGTTGATCGGCAACCCAGTGTGGGATTTGGTCAACGGCGATCTTGTCATTAAGGGGCCGCGCGGCGCGCTGCGGCTCGCCCGCTCGCTTTGAGCCTAGGCTGCAATCACGTCGCCGGCTCCGGCTCGGCGCTGACCGTAGCGGGGCCTCCGTCCTGGGTTTCGAATGTGATTCGCCGCTTGTGAAATTGATTGATCGTCGCCTGATGGCCAATTGAGACGATCGTCGTGCGCGGTAGCGTCTCGACAATCGCGCGGTAAAGATTGGCCTCGCTCTTCTCGTCGAGCGAGGCGGTCGATTCGTCCAGGAAGAGCCAGTCCGGCTCGGCCAGCAAAGCGCGCGCGACCGCGAGCCGCTGCTGCTCGCCGCCGGAGAGGCGCATCTGCCAGTTCTCATTCTCGTCAAGACGGTCCGCGAGCGCCGGCAGGCCGACCTTGATCAGCGTCTCGCGCAGCTTCTCTTCGGAAAAATTGGCGCTTGCCCCCGGGTAGGCGAGGGCCTCACGCAACGGCCCGATCGGGATATAGGGCCGCTGCGGCAACAGCATAAGCTTGGCATAGGCCGGCTGATGGATCTCGCCCGAGCCGTACGGCCACAGGCCCGCGATGGCGCGAAAGAGCGTCGATTTGCCGACCCCCGAAGGTCCGACAAGCATCGTGGGCTCCTGTGGGACCAGCACCAAGTCGGCGACGCGGGCCAGCTTACGGCCGTCGGGCAAGGCGAGCTCGACGCCGTTCAGCGCGAGCGTCGGGGCCTGTGACGGCTCCGCGGTCAGGCGCGGCGTCTTTTTCTCGTCCGCCAGCGTGCGGTCGAAGGCGTCCTCAAAGGAAGTCAAACGCTCAATCGTGGCGCGGAAATCGGCGAGCCCGATGTAGCGGTCGACGAAGAAGTTCATCGCGCCGTTGACGTTGCCGAACGCGTCCGCCGACTGATTGAAACGGCCGAAGTCCACGATTTTCGCGAAGTAGAACGGCGCGACGACCACGTAGGGAATGATGACGGAAATCTGGCTATAGAACTGATTGAAGGCGATCAGCCAGGTGCGAACATGGATGATGCGGCGAACGGTTCGCACCACCTCGCCAAACACGCTGCCGGCGCGGTCGATCTCGCGATCCTCGCCCTTGAGAAGCGCGATCTGTTCGCTGTATTCGCGGATGCGCGCGAGATCGAAGCGGAAGTTCGCCTCGACTGCCTGCTGGCGGAAATAGAGCCTGGACAAGCTGCGGCCGATGAGCTGGGTGATGCCGGTGGCAAGGCAGGCGTAGAGGACCGCGACCCAAAACAGGAAGCCAGGGATTCGCATGCCCAAAATCGGCGCGTTGAGGGAGTTGGAAATTCCCCACAGGATGATCGAGAACGAGACCAGATTGGTCGCCGAGGCAATCGCCTGGATCGTGTAGTTGTAGATGCCGACGTTGCCGGAATTGATGCCGGTCCCGGTGCCGTTGATGAAACCGCCGATGTCTTGCGAGATACGTTGATCGGGGTTGTCGGTTGGGACGTGCTGATCCGGGAACTCTTCCGACGGCTGTAGATGCTGATTATCGGCGGCGCTGGCGCCAAGCGCCAGCTTGTAATGCATCGAGTGCATGAGCCAGCGCGAGGTGAAAGAGGCCGTCATCCATCGGCGCCATTGCAGAACGAAGTTCGAGGCGACGAAGAATTCGACGATGCCAGCGACAATGGCGATCGTCGCCAGCGGTATAAAGACGACCATGAGCTGGTACCAGAACGCGACCCGGTGCGCTTCGTCGGCGACCTGAATGGCGTTGCCGAAATCTCGCTGGAAGAAGTTGAAGCGGAGCGCCAGCGCGACCTGGAACTGATTGATCAGGATGAGGAAGTAGACGTTGATGCGGGCGTAGAGATCCTGCCGCAGGATGATGGGCCCAGAAGGCAAGGGCCGGATCGAGATCGGGGTCCGCGCGGCGAAGAACGGATCGGCGATCGTCATCATTCTACGCACCAGGCGAAAATGCGAGACGGCGAAAATGGCGAGAATGAAAAGCGCTGTCGCCAGCGGCAGATAGGTAGGGAGTTGATATTCCTCGAGGCTCTGCGGCCAATAGCCCATGAGCGCGGCCAGGTCGCCTAAGCCGAACAGCACCGTTTCGATCGCGAACAGGTCGCAGAGGAGGGTGAGGAAGGTCGACAGGTTCCAGCGTGGCAGGGCAGCGACGGCGGCCAGTCCCGATGCGACCCCGATCAGGAGGGTCATCCCGTTTTCTTCGTAGGCGCCAATGACGAGGGCGAGGACGGCGAAGAGCGCGAGACTCAACATGCGCATGGGGCAGGACCTTGAGCGGACGGCAAAAAAGGAGACTGCGCACTAGCAGACCGACCGGGGCATTAGAAGGGCGGCGGCCCGCGGGCAGCATGAATTGTTGGCAATGTCGGGGTCACGCTCAAGCGGAGGAATCTCACGTGAGAGCTGGCTGCGGCCAGGCCGGCCAAGCGGCCGCGCACTTTTGCGCGCG
>Ga0209380_10001627_pt1 | contig 14875 bp, 11 predicted proteins | sample HubBroMetageWFT6_FD_188347 | JGI IMG/M metagenome (GOLD analysis project Ga0209380, IMG submission 188347) | Warmed and freeze-thawed soil microbial communities from the Hubbard Brook experimental Forest, New Hampshire - Hubbard Brook CCASE Soil... | ecosystem: Environmental > Terrestrial >...
CCGCCTTCACGAGATCGCCACCAGCGGCGGGTGCGCGACGGCGAGCTGTCGTCCCTACGCGCCTCACGGTGCGTTTGACGGCCTTCTCGACGCCGCCTCTCCTACGTCTGGTCCTGGCCATATCCTATGGGCCTCCTTGTTGTTTGTGGCAGGGGGTGTCCAAAACCTCCTATCGTTCCGGCATAGCATGCTGGTTGGGATCGCGATTGTCAATGATTGTGCATCGCGTTGCTGCCAGGGCAGGCAACTACATGTCGCGTCGGACTGCTAATCCGGGGTATCCCGACCGACCTAAAGCAGTGGCTTGTTGCGTATAGTGCGGCCTGCGCATGTCCGGGACCAATGAGCGCTCCGCCCTGAGCATCGCTCAGCGGCAGTTCGACGCAACCGCCGACGCCATCGGGCTGGACGACTCCCTGCGAGCGGTGCTGCGCGAGGTCAAACGCGAGCTCGTGGTGCATTTCCCGGTAGAGATGGATGACGGCTCCTTCAGAGTGTTCACCGGGTTTCGCGTACAGCACAACATCGCCCGTGGGCCCGCCAAAGGCGGCTTGCGATTCCACCCCGCGATGACGCTGGACGACGCGCGTGCCCTGGCGATGTACATGACGTGGAAGACGGCTGTCGTCGACGTCCCGTTCGGCGGCGCAAAGGGCGGCGTGATCTGCGATCCGCACGAGCTCAACCTCACCGAGCTCGAGCGCCTGACCAGACGCTTCACCACCGAGATTTCGCTCATCGTCGGCCCGGACCGCGACATTCCCGCGCCGGACCTCGGCACCGGTCCGCAGGTGATGGCCTGGATCATGGACACGCTGTCGATGCATGCGGGCTTCTCGGTCCCCGCGTCGGTGACGGGGAAGCCGCAGTCGATCGGTGGCTCCGAAGGTCGCTTCACCGGACCCGGACGCGGCTTGACCATGATCACCATGCTCGCGATGCGCGACGCGGCAATGGATCCATCCGCGGCGCGGGTGGCGATCCAGGGATTCGGCAAGGTCGGCGGGGTGAGTGCCGAGCTGCTTTCGGCCGAGGGGATGACGGTTGTCGCGGTCTCCGACAGCACCTGCGGTCTGTACCGCGCCGAGGGACTCGATTTGATGGCGCTGCGCCACCTCAAGGAGGAGGGTGGGCACTTCACCGACTACGGAGGTGCGGAGCAGATCGATCGCGAGGATGTGTTGACGCTCGATGTCGACGTGCTCGTGCCGGCCGCCCTCGAGGCGCAGATCAGTGAGCGCAACGCCGAGCGGGTGCGCGCGAAGGTGATCGCCGAGGGCGCGAACGCTCCACTGACCACCGGAGCCGACTCATTGTTGGAGTCGCGCGGGGTGCTCATCCTCCCGGACATCCTGGCCAACGCCGGCGGCGTGGTCGTCTCCTACTTCGAGTGGGTGCAGGACAACCAGGCGTATTTCTGGGGCTCGGGGGACGTGAACTCCCGTCTCCGCGAGGTCATGACCCGCAGCTATCAGCAGGTCAGGGCCGAATCCCAGTCGCACGGGATCACGCTGCGCGACGCCGCGTTCCGTATCGCGGTCACCAAGGTAGCTGAGGCCACGCGAGTCAGAGGAATCTACCCCTAGGCCTTTGCAGCGGTCCGTGACCCGGCACAGCCCTCAACCCCGTCGGTAGGAGTACCACCAGATGTAGTGGGTGAGGGTCCAGGTTTCCACAAGATGGCGGGATCCCAAGGCCGGACACCCAGGGCTCTCCTGTAGAATCTCCAGATGGAGTTCGAGTTGGGCAGAGGCAAGCGGGCCCGGCGCGCCTACGGGTTCGACGAGGTCGCCCTGGTCCCCGGTCGTGTGACCGTCAACCCCGCGGAAATCGACGTCTCGTTCGCGGTCAACGGGACCACTTTGGAGATCCCCTTTCTCGCCGCGGCGATGGATGGAGTTGTGGACACACGGTTCGCCGCCGAGATGGGGCACCTCGGTGGACTCGCCGTGCTCAACCTTGACGGCGTGCAGACGCGCTACGAAGACCCCACCGACGTGCTCTCAGCGATCGCGGAGTCGCCGGCCGACCAGATCAACGCACTGCTGCAAAAGATCTACACCGCGCCCGTGCAGGACGGGCTCATCGGCCAGCGGATCGAAGAGATCACCCGCGCCGGTGTCGCATGCGCCGTGTCGACGGTCCCAGCGCACGCCGAACGCCGCGCGCCGATCGTGCAGGAAGCGGGAGCGCACATGCTCGTCGTGCAGGGAACCGTGCTCACGGCCCGCCACGTCAGCAAGTCGTACAAACACCTCTCGTTCTCCGAGTTGACCCACTCGGTCGACATCCCGGTGGTCGCCGGCAACTGCGTCGACTACGCCACCGCTCTCGAGCTGATGGACACCGGCATCAAGGGACTGCTTGTCGGTGTCGGCCCGGGCGCTGCGTGCACGACCCGAGCGGTGCTCGGAGTCGGCGTTCCCCAGGTCACCGCCACCAGCGACTGCGCAGCCGCTCGCGACGATCACTTCCGGCGGAGCGGCGAGCGGGTCGCGATCATCACCGACGGCGGGATGCGCCTGGGCGGCGACGTCGCGAAAGCATTCGCGAGCGGAGCCGACGCCGTGATGATCGGCTCGATCTTCGCGTCGGCCGCGGAAGCCGCGGGGCACGGCAACCACTGGGGGATGGCCACCCCCGATCCCAACCTTCCTCGCGGCACGCGCATCCGCACCGGTATCAAGGGCACGTTGCGCGAGATCCTCTTCGGGCCTGCACACGTCGACGATGGAAGCATGAACCTGGTCGGCGCTCTGAAAACGGCGATGGGCGTCTGCGGCGCGCGGACGATCGCGGAGTTCCAGGAGACGGAGATGGTCATCGCTCCGTCGATCAAGACCGAGGGCAAGGTGCAGCAGCGCGAGCAGCGTGTCGGAATGGGGGTCTGAGGAGCGGTGGGAGGAGCGTGATGACTGTCGCGACTGACGCGGGCGCGGTGGCGCGCGTCCCTGCGCAGGTCGCCCAGGACACGATCCTCGTCCTCGATTTCGGAAGCCAGTACAGTCAGCTGATCGCACGTCGTGTGCGCGAGGCGAAGGTGTACTGCGAGCTCGTCCCCGGCACGATCAGTGCGGACGAGATCCGTCGCCGCAACCCGCGCGGCCTGATCTTCAGCGGAGGGCCGGCATCGGTGTTCGAAGCCGGAGCGCCCCACCCGGACTCAGCCGTCTACGAGCTCGATATCCCGATACTCGGGATCTGCTACGGCATGGACCTGCTCGCGGTGGACCTCGGCGGCGACGTCGCTCCCGCTGAGCGCCGCGAGTACGGGCACGCCTCGGTGACCGTGGACGATGCCGCCGGACTCTTCGAGAAGCTGCCCGCGGAGCTCGCCGTCTGGATGTCGCACGGCGACGTGGTCACTGAACTGCCCCCCGGATTCCGTCCCATCGCACACTCGCTCAACTCCGCCTGTGCGGCCTTCGCCGGTCCCGGCAAGCGGTACGGCATCCAGTTCCATCCCGAGGTCGCGCACACGCCGCTGGGGCGCGACATCCTGCGCAACTTCCTGTTCGACGTCTGCGCATGCGCCGGCACCTGGGAGGCGGCGTCGTTCATCGAGATGACCATCAACGCACTGCGTCACCAGATCGGCGACGGCAAGGTGATCTGCGCGCTCAGCGGCGGTGTGGACTCGGCTGTCGCCGCGACCCTCGTGCATCGCGCGGTCGGCGATCAGCTGACCTGCGTCTTCGTCGACAACGGCCTGCTCCGCCGCGGTGAGGGCGACCGGGTCATCGACGTGATGCGGACCCAGCGCCACATCCATCTCGTCCATGTCGACGCCACCGACCAGTTCCTCGATGCGCTCGCCGGGGTGGTCGACCCCGAGGAGAAGCGCCGTCGCATCGGCGCGACGTTCATTCGCGTCTTCGAGGAGCAGGCGACTCGCTTGGGCTCCATCGATTTCCTCGCCCAGGGGACGCTGTACCCGGACGTCATCGAGTCCACGTCGCACGACACCCACAACGCGACCAAGATCAAGACCCATCACAACGTCGGCGGGCTGCCCGAGAACCTTCGATTCGAGCTCGTCGAGCCCCTGCGTTATCTGTTCAAGGACGAGGTTCGCAACGTGGGCCTGGCGCTCGGGCTCCCGGAGGACATGGTGTTCCGTCAGCCCTTCCCGGGCCCGGGGCTCGCCATCCGCATCATCGGCGCGGTGACACGCGAGCGCCTCGAAACCCTCCGCGCAGCCGATTGGGTCGTCATCGACGAAATCAAGCGCAGCGGTCTCTATCGGAAGGTCTGGCAATCGTTCGCGATCCTGACCCCGATATCGTCCGTCGGTGTCATGGGTGACTATCGGACCTATGGGAACGTGGTGGCAGTGCGCATCGTCGAGAGCGAGGACGGCATGACCGCGGACTGGGCCAGAGTCCCGTACGACGTGCTCGGGTTGATCAGCCGGCGGATCGTCAACGAGGTGCCCGGCGTCAATCGCGTGGTGTACGACATCTCGAGCAAACCGCCGTCGACGATCGAATGGGAATAGGACGGGTACTCATCGTCGGTTCGGGGGGACGCGAGCACGCGCTCGCGTGGGCGTGCCGGCGTGACGCGCCCGACGTTGCCATCATCGTGGCACCGGGCAACGCCGGCACCGCCGGTATCGCGGAGAACGTCGCGGTCGAGGTGACCGACGCGCCGGCAGTCGCCCGGCTCGCCGCGGAGCGTGCGGTCGATCTCGTCATCATCGGCCCCGACGCAGCCGCGGCCGCGGGCGTGGCCGACGCCTGCCATGCACGAGGCCTCCTCGTCTTCGGGCCGACCGCTGCTGCTGCGCGCATCGAGTCGTCGAAGCGATTCGCAAAGCAGGTGATGGACACGGCGGGCATTCCGACCGCGCGATGGATCGCGGGCGACGCCGCGGATCGCGGACGGCTCAGTGCATTCGTCGCCGAGCTCGGCGGAGCGTGCGTGGTCAAAGCGGACGGTCTGGCGCTCGGCAAGGGCGTGGTGGTCTGCGCCACCATCGAGGAGGCGGAAGGCGCGCTGGACGCTTGTCTCAGCGACCAGCGTTTCGGCGACGCGGGGCACCAGGTGGTTGTCGAGGAATTGCTGAGCGGTCCCGAGGTGAGCGTCTTCGGGCTCAGCGATGGACGCGACGTGCGTCTGCTCGTCCCCGCGCGAGACTACAAACGCATCTTCGACGGCGACCGCGGCGCCAACACAGGAGGTATGGGCGCGATCGCGCCGCCTCCCGACGCGGGCTCGCAGGGGTTTCTCGAGGATGTCGTGCGTGCCGTGCTCCTCCCCTGCATTCGAGCACTCGGCGAGCAGGGGAATCCATTCGTCGGTTGTCTCTATGCGGGCCTGATGCTCACTCCTCACGGGATGCGCGTGCTCGAGTTCAATGCGCGTTTCGGCGATCCCGAAACCCAGGTGGTGCTGCCGCTGCTCGGCGAGTCGCTGCTCGACGTGCTCAGCGCATGCGCCCATGGCGAGGTTGAGCCCGGGATCGCGCCGGTTGCCCACGAGGCGGCGGTCGGCGTGGTGGCGGCTGCGGTCGGATATCCCGGCGGCGTGCGCCGGGGCGACGCGATCACTGGGATCGATGCGCTCGACGAGGACGTGGTCTGTTTTCACGCAGGGACCAGGCGGGACGGCGACGGTACGCTGCGAACCGCGGGTGGCCGCGTGCTCTGCATCACCGCTATCGGCCCCGACGTCGAAGCCGCCCGGGCACGCGCGTATGGCAATCTGGCGCGCGTGCATTTCGACGGCATGCAGTCGCGCACCGACATCGGCCGACCGGCCACCGCAGGCGTGCCCTCATGAGCGAGGCGGTCCGTGTCGGCATCGTCGTGGGGAGCGAGTCGGATCTCCCCGTGATGAACACGTGCGGTGAGGTGCTCGACGGCTACGGGATCGGATGGGAGATCGGGGTCATGTCGGCGCACCGCGCCGGCGACGTGGTGCGCGCCTATGCGCTGGCCGCGCCCGAGCGTGGTCTCCGGGTGCTGATCGCCGGCGCTGGAGCCGCGGCACATCTTCCCGGAGTGCTCGCGTCACTGACCACGCTCCCGGTGATCGGTGTGCCACTCGCGGCGACGCCGCTCGCCGGTTTCGACTCGTTGCTCTCGATCGTGCAGATGCCCCCGGGCATCCCGGTGGCGACCGTCGCCGTCGGCCCGATGGGCGCGCGCAATGCCGGTCATCTCGCCGCCGAGATCATCGGCCTTTTCGACCCCGAGGTGGCCGCGCGAATCAAGGAGGAGCGCGCGCGCATGCGCTCCAAGGTGCAGCTGCCCGAGGGCTTCGACTTCGAGTAGGCGGATGGCCTCGCCGATGCTGCGCTCAGCGTGACGGCACGGCGAGGAGCCCGGCAGCGGCCGGCGGCCCTGGCTCTGGCTAGAATGGCCCGGCATGCCCCGCCTCGAATTGGTGGAGACGTCGCTCCGCCATGGGCAGCAGTCGCTCATGGTCAGCAGGCTGCGCCTCCGCCACGCCCTGCCGGTCGCCGAGACCCTCGACCACTGCGGATTTGCCGCTCTCGACGTGTTCGGCGGTTCGACCTTCGAGGCGTCGCTGCGATTCCTCGCTGAGGATCCTTTCGAGCGGCTCCGCGCCATCCGAGCCGCCGCACCGATCACCCCCTTGCTGGCGCTGATCGGCGGCCAGTCGCTGGTCGGCCATCGGCAGGTACCCGACGACCTCGTCGACGCGTTCATCGACACGTCCGCGGCGGCGGGGGTCGACATCTTCCGGTGCTACGACCCGCTGAATGATGTCCGGAACCTCGAGCGATGCGCCACCGCGATCGCCGCCACGGGGAAGCAGGCCGAGGGGGTGATCGTTTACAACGAGGTGCCGGGGCGCGGCCCCGACGGGCTTGGGGACGTCGCACGCAGGCTCGTCGACGCCGGCTACCCGACGATCTGCCTTCACGATCCACTCGGAGTCCTCGGCGCGGCGGCCGCGTCGAGGGCGGTCAAGGTGATCCGGGAAGCCGCGGGCGTTCCCGTGGCGGTCTCGATCTCGGCGCAAACCGGGATGGCCGCCCTCGCGTGCCACTCCGCCGCCCTCGCCGGAGCCTATCGCGCCGACTGCGCGCTCTCACCGCTTGCGGGCGGCGCGTCGATGCCCGGAGCCGAGGCACTGGTCGCGGGCTTCGCCGGGACCGACGTCGACTCCGGCCTCGATCTCGAACGCATCGCCGCCGCGGCGCTGATCCTCGAGCACGAGCTCCTTCATTACGCTGACGTCATTGATCCGCTCGCGGCGCGACTCGATACATCCGCGTTGCGGGGACTGCTCCCTCCATCCGCGATGGGCCACGCCATGGCCGAGCTGCGTGAGCGCAGCTCGATGGCACGGCTTGCGGAGGTGGAGGCCGACGTCGTCCAGGTCCGCACCGAGCTCGGATACCCGCCGCTGATCACGCCGCTCACCGAGATCATGGCCACGCAGGCTGTCTACAACGTGGTCGAGGGCGACCGCTACGCGACCGTCAGCCAGGAGATCAAGGACTACTGCCTCGGCCTCTACGGCGAGCCCCCGGAACCCGTCGACCGCGAGGTTCGGCGGTTGGTCAACGGCCGCGAAGAGCCGATCACCTGCCGCCCGGCGGACCTGCTCGAACCGGTGATGGAGTCGACTCGGCGCGAGCTCATTCGCGAGGGCCACGCGACCCCGGATCTCTCCGCCATGGTGACCTACGCGCTGTTTCCGAACGCGTACCTGAACCTGGTCCGCGGTGACGCCGTCGCTGAACGGCTTGGTGATGAGCCGGATCTCGAGCCGGCCGCGGGAACGCTGGAGTCAGCACCGGTCGGGGACATCGATGCGGGCGAGCCGCAGGGCGAGGAGCCACCTGCGCTGCCGGTTCGTGAGCTCACCGTCGAGGTCGATGGACAGAGCTATGCGGTGCGCATCATCGGTGGCGTCGATTCCGGCGGACCAACCGCTGTCGAACCGCCGGCCGCGCAGGACATCACCGTCCGCGAGGGCACGGTGGTGTCGCCGATGCAGGGCCTTCTGCTCAAGGTCAACGTCAAGGTCGGTGACCGGGTCGCCCTTGGTGACGTCGTCTGCGTGCTCGAGGCGATGAAGATGCAGAACGACATCACCGCAACGCGTGCGGGGACAGTCACCGAGGTGTACGTGACCGAGGGCATCGTGGTCAGCCCTCGAGCGCCACTGATCCAGATCGGCGCATGAGCACGGGCTGAGCAGGCGATCATGTTCGACAAGGTCCTCATCGCAAACCGCGGCGAGATCGCGCTGCGGATCATCCGTGGATGCCGTGACCTGGGCGTGCGAACCGTTGCCGTCCACAGCGAGGCGGACCGCACCGCCGCGTTCGTGCTGCTCGCCGACGAAGCGGTGGAGATCGGCCCGGCTCCGGCCGCGCAGTCCTACCTGGTGATCGAACGCATCATCGATGCAGCGCGCACGACCGGCGCGCAGGCGATTCATCCGGGCTACGGGTTTCTCAGCGAGAACCAGCAGCTCGCACGGGCGTGTGCGGAAGGTGGCATCGTCTTCGTGGGACCGCCGCCCGACGCCATGGCGGCAATGGGTGAGAAGGTCCCCGCACGCGAGCGGATGCGCAACTCAGGCGTCCCGATCGTCCCCGGCACAGATGCGCTCGGTGACATCGAGGAAACCGTCGGCGCGGCGGCGCGCATCGGCTACCCGGTGCTGATCAAGGCGAGCGCGGGTGGCGGCGGTATCGGGATGCGCGTCGCCCGCGACGAGGAGGAGCTGCGCTCCGCATTCGACACCGCCAAAAGCACGGCGCAGCGTGCCTTCGGCAATGACACGATCTTCCTCGAGCGGTATCTTGACGAGCCGCGCCATATCGAGATTCAGGTGCTGGCGGACACTCACGGCAACGTCATCCACCTCGGTGAGCGCGAGTGTTCCGTACAGCGGCGCCACCAGAAGATCGTCGAGGAAGCTCCCTCGCCGGCCATCGACGCGGCCACGCGTGCGTCCATGGGAGAGGCCGCGGTGACCGCCGCGAAGGCGGTGGGATATGTCAACGCCGGCACCGTCGAGTTCATCTATCGCAACGGCGAGTTCTATTTCCTGGAGATGAACACGCGCCTGCAGGTCGAGCACCCGGTGACCGAGCTCGTGTACGGCATCGACCTGGTTGCGGAGCAGTTGCGCATCGCCGCCGGCGAGCGATTGACGCTCACCCAGGAGCAGGTCGTTCCACGCGGGCACGCGGTCGAGTGCCGGATCAATGCGGAGAACTACGCGCGCGGCTTCCTTCCGTCACCGGGGCAGGTCACCGGGTATCACGAACCCGCGGGTCCGGGTGTGCGTGTCGACAGCTCGCTGGTGAGCCCCGGGCTGGTGTCTCCCAACTACGACCCGATGATCGCCAAGCTCATCACCTACGCGCCGACGCGCGACATGGCGCTCGACCGGATGCGGCGCGCGCTCCTGGAGTACATCATCACCGGGATACACACCAACATCGCGTACCACCTCGCGGTGATCGACGCACCGGACTTCCGTGTCGGCGAGTACAGCACCGCCTTCATCGAACAGCATCCGGAGCTGGTCGCCGCGGCTGACGACTGGGCGAAACGTCAGGAGCCGTTGCGGCGGGTCGTGCGCGATCCGGCGCTGGCCGCGGCGATCGCCGCGGCCATCACCGTCTCCGGGTAGCGACCGTGGAGCCGCGATTCGGGCGGCTGTACGCAAGCGCGGTGCTGCGACCGCTTGCCGAGCAGCTGGTCGGTGTGCTCGAAGCGCAGCCGGGAGAGACGGCATGCGACCTCATCTGCGACGGCGCGACCCTGGGCGTGGCGCTGGGCGCCGCCGTCGGGAGCCGGGGAACGGTGGTGCTCATCGACACCGACCCGACCCTCCTCCACGTCGCGCAGCACGATGTCACCGAGACGGGGTGCGCTGTCTCGACGCGCCTCGCGATCGGCGTGGCAAACCCGCTCGCGGACTCGTCATGCGATCGTGTCGCGTCGCTGTGCACGATTGGATTCTGGGACGGCGACATGCTCTACGACGTCGCGGAGCGCGTCACCCGTCCAACCGGATGCGCCGCAATCGTTACCTGGGATGCAGCGCGCCCCCCATTACACGAAACTGCGCTTGTCGATGGGCTGCGCGATGTCACCGGCATCGAGTCGACGTTCCTGGATCGGTGCCTCGCAAGCACCGAACCGGCGCCTGCAGCGGGCTGGGATCGGCTGACCCTGCACGATGTGGTCCGCTTCGACGGTATCGCCAGCTACTGGGCCGCGATGGTCACGACCCGACTCGTGGCGGCGGAGCTCACCGGGCATCCCGACGAGGTGCTCGTCGCGGTGCGGAGGGCATGCCAGCGCGCCCTGGAACCATGCACCGCCGCTGACGGGACCATGCGCATCCCGGTTCGGGCGACGCTTCACCGGCTCCGCTCCGAAACGCGCGGTTAGGAGCTGGCTTCGACCTTGGTCGTGAAGCTGTTCGCCAGGGTCTGTCCCTCGAAGTCCGCAAGCGTGGTCGCGATCTCGAGGGTCAACGTGCCCGCCGGTGCGTTGACGATCGTCACCGTGGCGGTCCGGGTATCGGGGTTGTAGGTGGCCGTCGACGAGAGTGTCGCTCCCGACGTCGAGAGGACGGAGATCGCCGCCGCGATGCTGTTCGCATCGAGGTCACTGTCGAAGCGCACCTGCAGCGTGGTGACGCTGCCGGCCGTGCTCGAACTCACCTGGACCACGTGCGGACCGGCGGATTCGTCGCGGAGCTGCGACGTCAGCGCCGCCGATGTGACCACGTAACCGCCGGTGGGACCCGGCGCCAGGAGCAGGGTCTCGCTGGCGACCTTGGCTGTGGTGTGGCCCGCGTTCGGGTCGACGATGAGCTCAACGCTCGCCACCACGCCTCCCTGTGCGAGGTAGGTGCTGATGACGTACGCCCGGCTGAGATCCTCGGGCGTGTATGCCGCGGCGTTCACGCCGGGTGCGCTCAGCGCGGCAAGGGTGACGAGGTCGGGCTGGCCGTCATGGCCGACCTGCGCCTGCACGAAGTGCTGCAGCGTCGCGTTGGCCGCGTCCGGGATCTGCTGACCGGTCCCCCTCGTGGTGCCTGGGACGGCGGCCTGCTCGATGCTGGCTCCGCCCGCATTGTTCAACACGAAGGCGATCTGATCGCCGGCAGGCGACAGGGTCAGCTGGGACGCGTTGGAGGGTGATTCGATCGCAAGCGGCGTGCCGCTCGGCAGCTGCGCAACCACCAGCTCGCTGACGCCGCTCGAATCGGTGCTGACGTAGGCCACCTCGTCGCCCTTCAAGTCGAGCGCGACATCGCTTGGGCTGGCCGTCGACCCCGGCGTGGTGATCACCGCCGGAGCTCCCTGGACGACAGCCTCGGTGAGCAACCGGGCCGGCTGCGTGGATTGGTCGATCCATGCGATCGTCGAGCCATCGCCGCTGAAGGCGACGTCGCTCACGGCGCCCTGGAGCACCTGGGCGGTCTTTGTAGTGACGTTGAGCAGGGAACCACCGGTGCCGCTGGCAGGGGCTATATAGGCGAAGTCGCCGCCGGGAGCGAGCGCGGTGATGGTGCCCGACCCCGCGGGAAGCGTGTACAGCAGGTTGCTGGCGTTCGAGACGCCGACCGAATCGATGCTCGCGCCGTCGGTGTAGACGATCTGATCGTTGCTCGCCCAGGTCAGCGCGGTCACCGGGGTCGGCGAGTCGATGCGCCGCACCCGCTGGGTTCCGTCGCTTCTGAGGGTGATGATGCGCGAGCCGCCGTTGCCGTCATCCAGCGCCAACGCCAGGTACTTGCCATTGGGCGAGAAGCCCGCCGCGCTCGGCGAGGAAGGCTCGAGCTGCCAAGGGACGCCCGCGCGCGGGAATTCGATCAGGCTTCCGGGAACCTCGGGCGTCTGGGTAGTCGCGCCCTCGGGGGTCAAGGTCGGGCTGGCCGACGGCGTTGTCGCGGCCGCGGTGACCGACGCTGACGGTGAGCTCGTGGCCGATTGCGGCGGCAGGCCGGCGGTGCTGAGCAGCGAACCATCCGGCGAGTAGAACAACGAGCCGCCGGTGCCATTCGATCCGAGAACCTCGGGATTGAGCACCGGCGGTGCAACGGGTCCCGGTGGCGGCGTCGGCGCTGTCCCGAAGGTGATGTTGATCGGCGCCGCCGCGGACGCGCCCGAGGCAGCCTTGATCGCCGTCTGGGCGATGGTCACCGTGTAGGGCGTATTTGCCGAGAGATGGTGCGCGGGTGAGATCACGAGGTCGTTGTTCTTCCAGGCAAACGACACCTTGATCGCGGGCTGAATGTGGACGCCCGACTCGACGACCTGCTCGTTCATCGGTTGGTTGAACGCGACCGTGATCACCTGGTTCGGGCTCACTGAATGCTGCGCGGTGAGCTGCGAATATGCGGTGACGGTCTGGTCGACAGTGTGGTTCGCGACGAAGGTGAAGACGGTGGCGGTGATGAGCGCTGCCCCGACGAAGGCTCCGCCCCAGGCGAAGTGCGCCGGTCCGAGACACCACCAGCGGCGCACGCCACGAACGCTGTGGCCACGCGACGCCTCGGCGACGAGCTGAGCGCGGAGGCGGTTCTGGAACCGCGGGTCCGCCTCCACTCGGGGGCGCGCGGCGCGCACCGTCCTGGCGGTTTCGAGCAGTTCGGGCTCATCGTGGAACAGGTCCTCGAGCTCGGGATCGAACCATCCGCCCATCCAGGACATCAGCCCTGCTCCTCGACGGCGACGACGACACCGAGGCGGAGCCGGACGCCGATCATCCCGCGATGGATGAGCAGCTTCACCGCTCCCTCGCTCTTCCCCAGGATCTCCCCGATCTGGGCGAGCTTGAGGTCCTCACCGAGCTTCAGGGTCATCGCGGCCCTCTGCTGAGGCGGGAGGTCGTCGATCGCCGCCCACACGCGTGCGGCCTCGGCGCTGTCAACGACCCGGTCGTCGACCGGGCGAGCAGGATCAGCGACGGCGATCGCGCTGTCGAGGCTCGAGGTCGGTTTGCGGCTGCGGTAATGATCATTGATGGCGTTGACGCTGATCTGATAGAGCCAGGCGCTGAAGGGGTGGCCTGACGGTTTGTATCGCCCGATTGCACGGAGTGCCTTGAAAAAGACCTCTGAGGTAACGTCCTCCGCTGCCTCCTGGTCTCGCAGTCGGCTGAAGACGAACCGGTAGATCTGCCCGAAGTAGTGGTCGTACAGTTCCCCAAAGGCGTCGGCGTCCTGTTTGGCACGCTCGACAAGCTGGTCTTCGTACGCCCGAGGTAGCGTCATCTCGGGATCACCGGGCGCACTCGATCAGTCAACGTGGCCCGAGTTGGTCCGGTTACGTCCGCTGGCATGAAATCGCCCTGCTCCCCGCGTGCCGGAGTCAAATCGGGCCTGCCCCACTTCCCGACTGGCCCTGATTGCAGCTCACGGCGAGTCTCGACCGCGAGCCCAGGCAGGTCAGTGATTATCCCCGCCACTCGCCCGTCTGCGAGGTAGGCGCGCAGCCGCTGGGGGCCGTCAACCGTCCACACCATCATGGGAAACCCACGCGCCTGTGCCTCGGCCAGCAGCCCGGTGCCGGGGATCCGCCGGCTCCGGCCGCGGAGCGGTGCCAGCCACTGATGAACCGCCAGGAGATCGGCGCCACATCGTTCGGCGAGATCGAACGGCATGCCTTCATAGCGCTGCGTGCGGCTGCGGAGCCTGCCCGGCCCGAGCAGGAGCCCGCAGCGGGCACTCGGATCGAGGTGCTTGATCGTGCTGATCACCGGCTCCTCGAAGGACGTGTACAGCAACCGATCACGCGGAAAACGCCTCGACGCCGCCTCGATCACCTCCGCCTCATAGCCGGGTTCCTTGACCTCGACGTCGAGCGCGATCCTGCCGGCGCAGAGATCCAGGACCGTGTCGAACCGTGGAGGTTCGTGGCGGCTGAGGCGGACGAGCGCCGAGTAGGTCAGCAACGCGAGGGGTACTCCCCGGCGGGACGCGTTGTGATGCACCACCAGGACGCCGTCCGCGGTCCGGCGCACGTCGAGCTCGACGGCGTCCGCACCCAACGCGATCGCCGCCTCGAACGCCGCGGGTGTGTTTTCCGGCGCGTCGCGGGAGGCGCCGCGGTGTGCGATCACCAGCGGAAGGGAGGAGACAGCGGTCACCCCGATAGAATGAACGTACGTGATCCCCCGGTACGCCCCGCAGCAGATCGCGAAGATCTTCAGTGACGCATCGCGGCTGCAACGGTGGCTGGATGTCGAGTTGCTCGCGTGCGAGGGGTGGGCCGAGATCGGCCGCATCCCCATCGAGGCGCTGACCGCGCTCCGCGGCGCGACCATCGATGCCGATCGCATCGCCGAGCTCGAGGCCGAGCAGGGACATGACATGGCGGCGTTCGTGGCGGCTGTCCAGGAGACGGTCGGTGACGCGGGGCGGTACTTCCACCTCGGGTTGACCTCGTCCGACGTGGTCGATACCGCCCTGGCCACTCAGCTTCGCGACGCGGCCGGAGTGATCGACGCGGACGTCGATTCCCTGATCGGGGCACTGACCGAGCAGGCTGAACGCCACCGCCTCACTGTGATGATGGGCCGCACCCACGGCGTTCATGCGGAGCCGCTGACGCTCGGCGTCAAGCTCGCCAATTTCGTGGACGAGGTTCGTCGCTCCCGTATCCGGCTCGCTGCGGCAACGGCCGAGATCGCGGTCGGCCAGATCACCGGCGCGGTGGGCACCCATGCGAGCGTTGCTCCCGAGGTGGAGGAGCATGTGTGTCAGGAGCTCAAGCTCGCCACCGCACCAGTTTCGACGCAGGTGCTCGCGCGCGACCGCCACGCGTCGTTCATCAGCGCGCTCGCCTTGCTGGGCGCGGTGCTCGAGCGGCTGGCGACCACCATACGGCTGCTCCAGATCACCGAGGTCGACGAGG
>Ga0209380_10001629_pt1 | contig 14865 bp, 11 predicted proteins | sample HubBroMetageWFT6_FD_188347 | JGI IMG/M metagenome (GOLD analysis project Ga0209380, IMG submission 188347) | Warmed and freeze-thawed soil microbial communities from the Hubbard Brook experimental Forest, New Hampshire - Hubbard Brook CCASE Soil... | ecosystem: Environmental > Terrestrial >...
CTCGCATCATCTCCTGTTGCAGCGGGCTAGGACACAAACGGCACCAGGCACTCCACCAGCGCAGACGCCGTAGTGATCGAGAGCTACCAGATGGCGATGAGACAAATGACGGCGAACGGCACGCCGATGAGACCAAAATACGTCCACATTCGGTAGCCATTTGCATCCTTGGGCCGACGGAAGAGTTGGATCGCAACCCAGACGCAAACAGCAAAACCGAGCGCCAAGCGCACCAAGTCGCCGGGCGTATCGTAGGCGGTCCATATGGTTTCATTCTGCGGCATGCTCACCCGCACCGTGAGCACCAACAAGCAGAGAATGAAGGCCACTCGTAACGTGTTGCCAAACGCCCGCAGAACGGGCGAAACGCTCAGGGTTTCCGGCCCTGCGGCGCCCGTTTGCCGCGCCCTATCCAGCTGGATCCAGGACACGATCTTTTCTCCGCTAGTCCAACGAGCCCAAGTTGGAATAGCTCCAATATAGACCGCTCCGGGCCAAAAATATAGATCGCATATATAAAATTGGTGCGGCGCATATAAAACTTAGGACTTTTGGTCACTCCCCGAGCGAAAATGCCAACGGATCGGCCAAACGCACGGCGCATTTGCGCAATCCGCGGGCAAAGGCGGGCGGGGTCCGACCGACAATTATGCGGTGCAGCGAGTGGGAGACTAGAGATTCGAAAACGACTCAAATTCTAGTGAGTCTCGCGAATCGATGAACCGTTGATTCCGGTCACCGTGCGCGTGGGGCCGCCGATGCCGGAAGTGCCCGATCCGACGACGCGACGGTTTAAGTTTGCACCGCCGATGCCGCCGCGAATGAGCGTCTTCGAACCACCGGCTATTGGGGAAATACCGCTCGGCTGAAAAACCTGTTGGCGACCGAAAGGGCTTCCAGGCTTCGCGAGCCCGACGCCTCCGCCCCCTCCTCCACCAGTCCCCCTCTGCCCAAGGCCTTGGTATTCGAAACGCTGGCCTAAATTTTGTTGGACGTTCTGATGCTGAGGGCCTGGGAAGCCCGACGCGTTTGGCACGAAACGATTGGCGGCGCGCGACGGGGAGAAAGTGCGCCGATGCGGATTGACCAGCTTCAGTGGCACAATCGGGTTCGTTGCGCCGCCAACCTTGCCAGGCTTTCCGGGGGGCGGCCCATGCGGCTGCACGGTGATGCGCGTATCGATATCGTCGGTGTTCGCTTCGCCCGAGGGCGGCGGCGAATTTTTACCGGTCGATGACGAGTCGGGCGAATGCGTTCCGGAGTTCGCCGCCTTGGCATCGCTCGACGGCTGCGGAGCAGCTTCCTCGGCTGCCGCCCTCATTGCCAAAGCGGCAGCCAAAGACAACATCAGCGTGAAAGAAACAAATCTCAGTTTCAGCCGATCGTTTATCATCATATCGCGCTCACTCTGCCGGTTGCGGCTGCTCGGCGCGGCCGGCGCTATCCTCGTGACCAAGGAACATGACTTGAATCGCCGGTACAACAACCAACAAGATGATCGGACCGACGAGCATTCCGCCGACGACGACGGTTGCGAGCGGCTGCTGTACCTGGCTGCCGATGCCGGTTGAGACCGCGGCGGGCAAAAGGCCGATGCAAGCCGACAACGCCGTCATCAGCATCGGGCGCATGCGCTGCGAGGCGGCATGAAACATGGCGTCCATCGTTCCGACACCCGTCGCCCTGGTTTCGTTAAAATAAGTCATGATCAGAATTCCGTTCATGACCGATACGCCGAACAGCGAAATGAATCCGACGGCAGCCGAGATGCTAAAATGTAATCCGGATAGGTAAAGCGCCAGTACTCCGCCGCCGACGGCAAACGGAATACCGGCAAGCACCATCAAACTGTCGCGCAACGAATTGAACAAGCCATAGAGCAGAACGACAATCAGCAGCAGGCTGATCGGCACGATGACCGCAAGCCGCGCTTGCGCATTCTGCAAGTCTTCAAACTCGCCGGCCCAGACTATGCGATATCCGCCCGGCAGTTTTACGCTTTCGGCGATCCGCCGCTGCGCTTCGGCGACGGCGCCGGCCAGATCGCGATCGCGCACGCTGAATTTCACCGGAATGTAGCGCTCTCCAGACTCGTGGTAGATATATGAGGCGCCGGTGTCGAGCGTGATATCGGCGAGTTCGGTCAAGGGGATGTAAGCGTTGGGTCCGCTTGGAGTCTGATAGGCGATTTTCAGGCCTTTTGCCGCTTCGAGGCTTGAGCGATATTCGGGCGGCAGCCGAACCGAAACCGCAAACTGCCTGTCGCCCTCGAGCAAAGTGGTAGCGGTAGCTCCGCCCAACGCCGCCTGCACCACAGTGGTCACGTCGCCGGTATTGAGACCATAACGAGCGGCTTTTTCGCGATTCACCCTGATGTTCAGGTTGGGCTGACCCAGCACATGGAATATCCCGAGGTCCGTTACGCCTTTCACCTGCTGCATCTGCCGCATCACTTGGTCGGCCAGGCGCTCAATCGTCGGCAGATCACGGCCGATGATTTTCACCGAATTGGCGCCCTTCACGCCCGAGAGGGCTTCCTCGATGTTGTCCTGGATGTACTGTGAAAAGTTGAAATCGATACCCGGCAATTCCGCATTAAATTCCTTCTGCAACTGCGCAACGAGCATGTCTTTGGTGAAACCCGTTGGCCATTCGTCGTAACGCTTCAGCGGCACAAAAAGTTCGACATTCGAGAACGATGAGGCGTCACTGCCATTGTCGGGCCGGCCGTGCTGAGATACCGCGGTGATGACTTCGGGATGGCGAAGCAGAATCTCGCGCATTTTCGCGGTCGCCGGTTCACCGGCTTCCAGGCCAATGGTGGGAGGCATAGACGCCCGAATCCATAAATTGCCCTCCTCGAGCGCCGGCAAGAATTCGCTGCCGAGCTGCGTGAGCAAAATGCCGACCACGGCGAGAAAGCCGAGCGCCGTAACGACCATGGTTTTGCGGTGTTGGAGCGACCAATGCAGAACCGGCACATAAATCCGGCGCAGGGCGCGGACGACAATGGTTTCCGTCTCCTCGACTTGCTCCGGCAAAAGGAACGACGCCAAGACCGGCGTAATGGTGAAGGTCGAGAGTAAAGCGCCGAGAAGCGCCAGACCGTAGGTTCGCGCCATCGGGCTGAAAATCTGCCCTTCTACGCCCTGCATGGTGAACAACGGCACGAACGCTGCGACAGTTATGGTCGCAGAGAAAAAGATCGCCTTATCGACCTGCAGTGCACTGGCAAAGATCAAACGCAACCGGTCGTTCCAGCCCACCGTCCCATGAGCGACCGCGGTTCGCGTCGGGTCGCTGCCGAAGCGCCCTTCGGCGAGGTGCTGCAACAGGCTTTGCCGTTCCGCAGGACTTTGGAGGTTCCTGAAAATGTTCTCGATGAGGATGACTGCTGAATCAACAATGATGCCAAAGTCCACGGCGCCGACCGACAAGAGATTCGCGTCCTGCCCAAGCAGAACCATAATGATGACGGCGAAAAACAGCGCGAACGGAATATTGACGCCGACAATAATTGCGCTGCGTAGATTGCCGAGGAACACCCACTGGATGACAAAAACCAGCAAGCAGCCGAAGATCAGATTGTGCAAAACCGTGTGCGTGGTCACCGCCACCAGCGTCGAACGGTCATAATACGGTACGAGCTTCACTCCCGGCGGCAGAGTACCGTCAGAGTTCAACTGATCGATCTTCGCCTTGATGCGGGGGATGATGTCATTGGTGTGATAGGTGCGCCCCATGACCACGATGGCCAAGGCCGCATCGCTGTCATGGTCCTTGCCGGCAATGCCCAGACGCGGCACGTAACCGATCGAAACTTTTGCGACATCCTTGACTTGAATCGGAAGCCCGTTGGCCTGCGCCAACACCACATTCTCGATATCGTTGACGCGAAAGCCCTGCGTCAGATCGGCATCGCCGCCGGAGTCCAACAGGCCGATGCCGCGAATATTCACCGATTGCTGGCCGACGGTAATCTCACGGCCGCCGACGTTGACGTTGGCATTGCCCAGCGCATTGATCACCTGCGGAATGGTTACGTTATAGGCGTCGAGCTTATGCAGATCGACGTCCACGTCGTACTGCTTGGTCGTGCCGCCCCAGGAATTCACAGCAACGACACCGGGCACGGTGTAGAGGCGTCGGGTCACGATCCAGTCCTGAACGGTGCGCAGGTTGGTCAGTCCGAAATGCGGTGGACCCACGATCTGATATCGGAAGACCTCTCCGACCAGGCTCGATTGCTGAATGACCGGCGATTGGCCGCCCGGTAAGCTGACGTTTTGCTGCAGGTTCATTTGCGCCTGCGTGTAGGCGAAGTAATAGTCGATGCCGTATTTGAAGGTCACGCGCACAAAGGACAGACCGTAAAAGGAAGTCGATCTGATATTGTCAACGCCTGGAGTGACGTAGAGTCCGACCTCCATCGGTATGGTGTAGTAACGCTCCATTTCTTCGGCCGAGAGCCCGGCCGCTTGCGCGGTGATTTCCAGAATGACGGGGGCGGGATTGGGATAAGCCTCGATATTTAGCTTGGAGAAGGCGACGAGCCCGGCCGCGATGAAGACCAGGAGGCTGAGCAAAATAATAGCTCGCCGTGCAAGGCCGAACGCCAAAATACCCTTCAGCACGATAGACCTTCGTCTTTAAGCGTGGGCGCGCCCCCCAAGCTTCATTGGTTTCCGGCAATCGCCAGCATATTGCTGAGAAAGATCGCACCGTCGGTCGCCACCAGTTCGCCGACTTGAACCCCGCTGCGAATTTGCCGCAGCCCATCGCGCTGCTGGCCGATTTCAACGGTTCGCTTGGTGAACCGGCGGCGATCGGCCGTCACCCATACCGTCATCGTGCCATCGCCTTCGCGCACCACTCCATCAAGTGGAATTGCAGGCGAGCGCACGGGAGCGGCGACGCTGATGGTGAAGTTTGCGAACATGCCCGAACGTAATTCGTGCGCGGGATCGGCGATCTCGGAGCGCACCAGAACGCGCCGCGTGGTGGGGTCGACCATCGCGCCGATAGTCGTGACCGTCGCATCGAATTTTCGGCCCGGAAAGGCGGCGATTCTGACCTCTACGCGCTGGCCGACGCGAAATGCGGGGCTATCGGCTTCCGGAACTTCCGCCAACATCCACATCGTGTTGATATTGGCGACGACGTAAGGCGGCGGCGGGTTGGCCGGCTGCACGAACAATCCAGGCGCCGCGTTGCGCTGGGTGATGCGTCCATCAATCGGGCTCGGAACGACTAGCGTCGGGTCGGCGGCGCGAGCGGCGACAATAGCATCGATATCGCTATCGGACTTGCCGAAGATGCGCACCGCGTCACGCGCTGCACGCAAATTACCTTCCGCCGTTTGCTGATCCGAGGTCGCCTGTTCGAGATCATGCTGCGAAACGGCCAGCGTCTTATAGAGTTCGCGCAGGCGGGTCAGGTTCCGCGTCGTCAGTTCCAGCACACCGGCGGCGGCAATCAGCGTGGACTCGGCCTGGAGCAAATCGGGACTGTCGATGGTGAACAGCGTCTGGCCCTTTTTCACGTCATCGCCGACCGAGGCATAGAGCGCGATGATGCGGCCTTGATAGGGCGTGAATACTTGCACCGCCATGTCCTCGTCGAAATCGATGTTGCCGATGGCCTCCTTCTCGACCGGAAATTCGTGAGCTTCGACCGGCTCGACTTTGACCGAAGCGAGCTGTGAATCGGAAAGGTCGATGCTGTTGCGATCGCGCGCGGGTGCACTCGGCGCGACGCTTTGCTCGGCATTCGCGCTGGTGGTGGCACCGAGTTCGGGGGGCGCGCCCGCGCTCCAACGCCACGCGCCATAGGCGGCAAGTCCGAACGCGATAAGGGCGACAACAACCAGTGCCCTTGTACGGCTGTTCGTCATGCGTACCGACCTAGATAAATCAAAATGTTCGGCAAATGGGCACCACCCAACCGGGCCGTCTACTGTCACTAATCACAGGACTTAGTCACAGTTCCTGGTCTGGAAGAAGTTGGAGCGGTTCTAACGAGTTCTCAGCCACGCCAAACGATTCGATAATACCTTATCATGACGCTTCTATGCCGCTATTTTCTGGCTACGCTTGCCGTCGCAAAATCCGAAGAACCTTCGTGATGCGAACGCTTGACGTTCGCGCGCCGCCGGTACCAATCGTACAACTGTCAAAGATATCAGTGTAATCCGCACTGAAACATGTGCACTGTGGCAATGCGAGCACAGCCACGGCGGCGCATTTTGTCAATAATGGCACAACAGACCCGGCCTCACCGCCATCAGTTGTTCCTCAGTATCAGTTGTTAGTCATTGCTCATGTCGGATCCGTCTCTCAGGCGGCTCAACCAGGCTGCCGCCGTTTTTGCGGCGGCAATGATTTTGACCGGTTGCGCGGTCGGCCCTGACTTCCTCCATCCCGCACCACCCGAGGTGGCTCGCTACACCAAAGAGCCCCTGTCGCCGCAAACATCCTCGGCCAACGCGCCGACCGGACAGTCACAGCATTTCGTGCAGGGCCGCGACATTCCGCAGGAATGGTGGACGCTTTTCCGGTCAAAAGCGCTCAACACGCTGATCCGACGTGCCCTTAATAATAATCCCAACCTGCAATCGGCGATGGCGACATTGCGCGCTGCCAATCAGGCAGTCTATGCGCAAGAGGGCAAGTTCTTTCCGCTCGTCGAGGGTAATTTCAACCCGACCTATAATCAAACTTCGTCGGCTTTAACGCCGGTCCCCGCAAATAATAACCTCGTCTATCAGCTTCACACGGCACAACTGCAGGTGAACTATACGTTGGATGTTTGGGGCCTCAACCGGCGCACGGTCGAATCGCTGCGGGCCCAAGCCGATAATCAGCGCTTCCAGGTCGAGGCAGCCTACCTGACGCTCGTTTCCAACATCGCCGTGGCCGCAATCAACGAGGCCTCGCTCCGCGCTCAAATCGACGCCACCAATCAGCTCATCGGCATCAACACAAAAATGCTCGACATTCTGAAGCGGCAGTTGGAAACCGGCTACGCCAACCGCAACGACGTAGCATTGCAAGAAGCGGCGCTCGCGCAGGCCGCGGCAACGTTGCCTCCGCTGCGCAAGGCGCTGCAGCAAAATCGCGACCTGCTTTCCGCGCTTTCGGGCGCTTACACCAGCGAGGAACCGCGCGAGACGTTCAGGCTCGACGACTTGCATTTGCCTGTCGATCTGCCGATCAGCTTGCCCTCACAGTTGATCGAGCAAAGACCGGATATTCGCGCGGCACAAGAGACGTTACATGCCGCGAGCGCGGAGATCGGCGTCGCCGTCGCTAACACCCTTCCGAATTTCACGATCAGCGGGAATGTCGGCTACATGAATACGGCGCTCGCAGGCCTGCTCGCGCCGCAGAATCTTTTCTTTACGGTCGCGGGAAGCGCCACGCAGACATTGTTCGACGGCGGCACCCTTTTCCACCAGCTTCAGGAAAGCAGAGACAACTATAATGCCGTGGCGTGGAGCTATCGCGGCACGGTCATTGGCGCCGTGCAAAACGTAACCGATTCGCTCCGCGCGCTGCAAAACGATGCCGACGCGCTCAAGGCGGCGCGCGGTTTTGAAACCGCGTCAAAAATCAGCTTCGATCTAGCGCAACAGCAGATGCAGACTGGCTACGCCAATATTTTGATATTGCTCACCGCGCAGCAAACCTATCTACAGGCGGCCATTCAGGTCGTGCAGGCTCGCGCTGCGCGCTTGACCGATACGGTAGCGCTCTATCAGTCGCTCGGCGGCGGCTGGTGGAACCGAACGGCGCCGCTTCCGGAGAAGACCCTCGACGTCGGCACCGGCGAGGCGAAAGCCGTCCCCGCAGCCGATAAGCGAGAGGGATTTCTGCGCGGCTTTTGGTTCTTCCCTTACCAGCCGGATTGATATCGGCTGGAAGGGACCAGACTAACGCGGCACAGCATTTGGACGATGCGCTGCGTGCCATTTGGGGCCGGGGCCGCGCATATAGTGGTGTTCAGGCCGGTAATGACCGGCAAATGCCGACCGAAATTGCCGCCAGCGTTCAGTGCAAATCGCCACTGCCCGCGATGGCGCGGTCGCTACAGCGCCGTGAGTCAAAGCGCCCGCGGGCGCGGCGGCAGCCCTCATTTTAGCGTTTGAAATTTTTTTGATGCTCACGTTCATTTAGGCGGTTCTGCGCAGAGGTCGAGAATCGGCGGCGACATCGCTTGGCGTAGCCGTGTCGCCTTTATAGCCAGTGTCGAGCTCCAAAATTCCGGAGACCATCACGATGGCTTGCTGCTTGCGTGCAGTTTCCGCGCGAATGAAACGCAGCGCCGCCTCGCGATCGACAAATAGGCCGCCGCGCGCGCCTCGCTGCTCTTGCACCACCCAATTTCCACGTAAGTCCTGACCCAACATAAAAAGGGGCAGCCGCAACCACGAAGGCGGCTCCACTTGTTTCGCCTGGATCATCGCCATTCTCCTTTTTCTGATTCCCGCCGCCCGATGGCAAGCGGAGGCGGATATTTCGGAATAAGATGGCTCAATCGAAATGCAATTCGGACAAGCCAAGCCGCTAATGGGTTGCCTTGGTTTTCCACATCGAGTTCCAGACGGTCGTCAAGAAGCATGGTCGCGCAACCGGCCGGCGCGCTGTTGATGTTCGCAAACCGTAACGCGGACCCCCTGAACACGAATACGCCGCCGGTACGCCCGCGCGCCTCGCGGGCAATCCAGAAGCCGAACCTGCTACGACCGATGAAGAACAAGGGGATGGATTCGCTGAGAGCGTTGCTGCTTGGCCGCTGCGGAAAGACCGTGCCGCGCGCGCCGCGTGTTCCACCACTGAAAGGGAAGCTCACGATTGTATTCTCACGGGGCCTTGAATGCGCCCTGTAACCTGACGGCGATCGCATATGAATTCGAGATGAGGGCTCGTTTGATCTCATAAAGCGGGTATAGGAGCGTTAACGGAAGCTATCCGACGTCGCTCACACAAAGTTGTCGTAGCGCGATGAGAGACTGGATACGGCCGGAAGTGCGGCACGCGAGCCAGAATGCAATTTGTTTCGTTCATAGCGGTAGCAATCGCCTTCTGCCTCATCGGCAACCTATCGGCCGCTGCGTTGGCTGATCCCGTTGAGAAACCGCCAACCAATGTCAGGCCGGTCGCCAAAAAAAGTCCGAAGCCAAGCGCCGAGAAAGCGAAACCCGAAAAAAATCAGTATTGGCTTTTCAACCCGGTCCCCTTCGATCAAATGCGGAGTTTCAGCACCGATCGGCCGACCAAATCAAATGTCCCGTATACCGTCGACGCCGGTCACTTCCAATACGAGACAGATCTAGTCAGTTTCACTCACCAGGTCATTGGCACGGCGCGCACCGACACCCTGCTCGTACCGAATCCGACGTTCAAGGTCGGCGTGACCAACAATGCCGATTTTGAGATCAACGTACCGATCGCCGGCATTCGCGCTTATGGCGCGGCAGCGCCGGCGAATGCGCTGTGGGGTATCGGCGATACCTTCGTGCGTTCCAAGATCAACCTGTGGGGAGACGACGGCGGCGATTCCGCCGCAGCGATAATACCGTATGTCAAAGCCCCCTCGGCACCGATTGGCATCGGTAACGGGGCGGTCGAAGGCGGCCTCATCGGACCAGTCGCGCTCAACCTGCCCAACAGTTTTGTGCTGTTGCTAGCGCCCGAGATCGATGTCCTCAAGGACAGCCTCAACGACGCCTACCACGGCAACTACGTATTTGATGTGAATCTCAGCCGGGAAGTGATCAAGAACGTTACCGCCTATGTCGAACTGTGGTCTGACTACAATGCGGATCCAACCGCAAAAGCCACACTTATGAGCTTCGACACCGCACTGGCCTGGGTTTTCGTGCCGAATGTACAAATCGACGTCGGCGCGAATTTCGGCCTCACCGGCGCAACACCGGCCGTCCAAATTTATACGGGCCTGTCCCAGCGATTTTGAACGCGCGTCACTCACTTTTCTTAGCGCAAGGCTGGCCTCTCGCCGATTGAGCAGGGTCCTGGGACCAGACAAGCCTTTATGGGTTTCTTATGCGGGAAGGCATCGCTTCCCACTCGAATTCCTATGCAGAGGGTGACACCTAATCGGGTGGTCGTAGCCGGAACCAGACGGTGACGATTCTGCCGAATTCGCCGGTGCTCGAATTTCACCAAGACTAGTCGCCGGTCGCCGCGTCTTCGCTCGTACACTCGCTTGATCGGAGTTTCACATGATGGACGTCGTCATGCTGGCGATCGGGCTCGCCTTCTTCGCTGTGTCGATCGCCTACGCGTACGCCTGCGACATGCTTTGAGGAATGCTATCTATGGTGTTCGATTATTCGCTGGCGGCGTTGGTCACGACGGCCCTGCTCGTCTACCTCGTTTACGCGCTTCTCAAGCCTGAGCAATTCTAAAGGGAGCGCCGCGCATGACCTTTATGGGCTGGGTGCAGATCGCGTGTTATTGCGCCGTCATCGTCGCCATCACGCCGCCGCTCGGCGCCTACATGACGCGCATATTCAACGGCGAGCGAACGTTTCTCACGCCCATCCTGCGACCGATCGAGATTAGACTCTACAAAATCGCCGGCGTCGACGAGCGGCGCGAACAGCACGCCGTGACCTACACGGTTGCCATGCTGCTGTTTCACGTCGGCGGTTTTGTCATCCTCTACGCGTTGATGCGCCTGCAACAATGGCTGCCGTTTAATCCCGCAGAACAGGCCGCGGTCGCACCCGATTTGTCGTTCAACACGTCGGTTAGCTTCATCACCAATACCAACTGGCAGAACTACGGCGGCGAAAGCACGATGTCGTATCTCGTGCAGATGCTCGGTCTGACGCATCAGAATTACTTGTCTGCTGCAACGGGAATCGCGCTCGCGGTCGCGCTGATCCGCGGTTTCTCGCGGCATTCGGTCGGCAGCGTCGGTAATTTCTGGGTCGATATCACGCGCTGTACGCTGTACCTGCTCATCCCGATCTGCGTGCCCTACGCCTTGTTCCTGATCTGGCAGGGCATTCCGCAGACACTCGGCGCTTATGTGGACGCGGCGACGCTGGAAGGCGCCAAGCAGACGATTGCGGTTGGCCCGGTCGCTTCGCAAGTCGCGATCAAAATGCTCGGCACCAATGGCGGTGGCTTTTTCAATGCCAATGCCGCGCACCCGTTCGAAAATCCGACGGCGCTGTCCAATTTCGTGCAGATGATTTCCATCTTCGCCATCGGAGCCGGTCTGACTAACACCTTTGGCCGCATGGTCGGCGATCAACGCCAAGGCTGGGCGCTTCTTGCCGCCATGGGCGTTCTTTTCATCGCCGGAGTTGTTGTCTGCTACGCCGCCGAGGCGCACGGCAACGACCTCCTCAACGCCCTTGGACTTTCCGGCGGCAACATGGAAGGCAAAGAAATCCGCTTTGGCATTGTCGGCTCGGCGCTGTTCGCCGTCGTTACCACCGCTGCCTCGTGCGGCGCCGTCAATGCCATGCATGATTCGCTCACCGCGATCGGCGGCATGATCCCGCTCATCAACATTGAACTCGGCGAGATCATTGTCGGCGGTGTAGGTGCCGGCCTCTACGGCATATTGCTGTTCGTGATCATCTCGATCTTCGTCGCCGGACTGATGGTCGGGCGCACGCCAGAATATGTCGGAAAGAAGATCGAGGCCAAGGAAGTCAAAATGGCGATGCTCGCCATTCTGGTGCTGCCCTTGATGTATCTCGGCTGGACCGCGGTGGCGATGCTGGTGCCGTCCGCGGTCGCCGCCATGGGAAATCCCGGGCCGCACGGCTTCACCGAGGTGCTCTACGCCTACGTGTCGCAAGACGGCAATAACGGATCGGCCTTCGCCGGGCTTTCCGCCAACACGCCGTTTTACAACCTCAGCGGCGCTGCAGCCATGCTGGTCGGTCGTTTCTGGATGATTATCCCGACCATGACGATAGCCGGCTCTTTGGCGGCTAAGAAATCGATACCGCCATCCGCCGGCACCTTCCCGACCACGGGCGGGCTCTTCATCGGCCTCTTGGTGGGCGTGATCGTCATTGTCGGCGGTTTGACCTTTTTTCCCGCGCTCGCGCTTGGCCCGATCGTCGAGCAGCTCGCGATCAATGCCGGTACGTCGTTCTCGGCGAATTAGGTTTGGGGCGATCGCGATGGACAGCTCAACTCTGCGAAAACAGGTGCCGGTGTCGGCGCTGCTGGATTCGAAAATCGTCATGCCGGCGATCGGCTCCGCATTCGTCAAGCTTGATCCGCGGACCTTGATCAAGAACCCGGTGATGTTCGTGCTTGAAGTCGTCACCGCGCTGACCACGATCATCCTAATCCGCGATCTGGTGACCGGCAGGCCCCAGATCGGTTTTGAGTTTCAGATCATCCTTTGGCTGTGGTTCACGGTTCTGTTCGCCAACTTTGCCGAGGCCGTCGCCGAAGGACGGGGCAAGGCGCAAGCCGAAACGCTGCGCCGCCAGCGCACCGAGACTCAAGCCAAACTGCTACACGACAACAGCGACCGCCGGAGCTTTCGCTTGGTGCCCAGCACGAATCTCAAGGTCGGCGATATCGTGCTCGTTGAAGCCGGCGATTTGATACCTTCTGACGGCGAAGTCGTCGAAGGCATGGCCTCGGTCAACGAAGCGGCGATCACCGGAGAATCGGCGCCAGTGATCCGTGAGTCCGGAGGCGATCGCTCCGCGGTCACCGGTGGCACGCAGGTGCTTTCGGATTGGATACGGGTGCGCATCACCGCGGCGCCCGGTTCGACCTTCCTCGACCGGATGATCCGGCTGGTCGAAGGCGCGGAGCGGCAGAAAACGCCGAATGAAATCGCGCTCAACATCTTATTGATCGGTCTTACCATTATTTTTGTTTTCGCCACCGCGACCATCCCAAGCTACGTCGCTTATGCCGGGAGTGCCATCTCGGTCGTCATCCTCGTGGCTTTGTTTGTCACTTTGATCCCGACGACGATCGGCGCGCTGTTGTCCGCCATCGGCATCGCGGGCATGGATCGTCTCGTGCGCTTTAACGTGCTGGCGATGTCTGGTCGGGCTGTCGAGGCGGCTGGCGACGTCGATACCCTCCTGCTCGACAAAACCGGCACCATTACACTCGGCAACCGCCAGGCGACCGAGTTCAAGCCGATTCGTGGCGTCACCGAGCAAGAACTAGCGGACGCCGCCCAGTTGGCCTCACTCGCCGACGAGACCCCCGAGGGCCGCTCGATCGTCGTGCTGGCCAAGGAGAAATACGGCATACGCGGCCGCGAGCTTGGCGAATTGCGCGCCAATTTCATTCCTTTCAGCGCCTCGACCCGAATGAGCGGTGTCGAAGTCGGAAGCTCGTGGGTGCGCAAAGGCGCGGTCGAGGCGATTCTCAACTACCTCGGCACGTCCACCACCTCTCCCGGTGCCGGGGGCACCGTGCAGGTGCGCCGGCCCGTCGTGAGCGCTGAGACGGTGAGCGAAATCACCGCCATCGCCGAAACCATCGCCAAGTCCGGCGGCACACCGCTGGCGGTGGCGAAAGACGGTCGCCTTCTCGGCGTCGTTCAGCTCAAGGACATTATCAAGGGCGGCATTCGCGAGCGCTTCGCCGAGCTTCGACGCATGGGCATCCGCACTGTCATGATCACCGGGGACAATCCGACCACCGCTGCCGCAATCGCCGCGGAAGCCGGCGTCGACGATTTCCTCGCCCAGGCGACCCCCGAGGACAAATTGCGGCTGATCCGCGACGAGCAAAGCAAGGGCAAACTCGTCGCCATGTGCGGCGACGGCACCAATGACGCGCCGGCGTTGGCGCAGGCCGATGTCGGCGTCGCCATGAACACCGGCACCCAAGCGGCACGTGAGGCCGGAAACATGGTCGATCTCGACTCTAACCCGACCAAGCTCATCGAGATCGTCGAGATCGGCAAACAGCTCTTAATGACGCGCGGCGCGCTCACCACCTTCTCGATTGCCAACGACGTGGCAAAATACTTCGCCATCATCCCGGCAATGTTCGTTGCATTTTATCCGCAGCTGCAAACCCTGAACGTTATGCATCTCGCGACACCGCAGAGCGCCATCCTCTCCGCGATCATTTTCAACGCGCTCATTATCATCGCGCTCATTCCATTGTCGCTTAAGGGTGTGCGCTATCGTCCCATCGGTGCCGCGCAACTCCTGCGCCGCAACCTTTGGATTTACGGTTTCGGCGGCGTGATCATCCCCTTCATCGGCATCAAGGCCATCGACGTCGTCGTCACCGCCTTGCACTTGGCTTAAGGAACGACTGGCATGTGGCGCGAACTTCGTCCGGCGATTGTTGTGCTTGTCGCACTCACCGCGATCACCGGTTTGGTTTATCCGCTGGCCGTTACCGGCATTGCGCAGCTCGTCTTTCCCTCTCAGGCGCAAGGAAGTTTGATCGAGCGTAACGGCCACACCGTTGGTTCCGCGCTCATTGGACAGAGTTTCACCAGCGACAAATATTTTCACGGGCGCCCATCGGCCACGACCGCTCCCGATCCGAACGACGCGAGCATGACCGTCGCCGCGCCGTACAACGCCGCAAATTCCGGAGGATCGAATCTCGCTCCTTCCAACAAGGCCCTCATCGACCGCGTGCAAGGCGACATCGACAAACTCAAACAGGAAAACCCCACAACGCCCGTTCCCGCTGACCTCGTCACCACGTCGGCCAGCGGCCTCGACCCGGACATTTCGCCGGAAGCGGCCCTTTTTCAGGTTCCTCGAGTTGCCAAAGCGCGCAACTTGACGGAAAATCGGGTTCGCCAGATCGTCATCGATCACATCGAAGACCGTTTTATTGGTGTTTTAGGCGATCCGCGGGTTAATGT
>Ga0209380_10001633_pt1 | contig 14855 bp, 14 predicted proteins | sample HubBroMetageWFT6_FD_188347 | JGI IMG/M metagenome (GOLD analysis project Ga0209380, IMG submission 188347) | Warmed and freeze-thawed soil microbial communities from the Hubbard Brook experimental Forest, New Hampshire - Hubbard Brook CCASE Soil... | ecosystem: Environmental > Terrestrial >...
TTCGCTCCAAAGCCTCGAATTGCAGTTTTGCGTCGGTGTCGAGAATCGGGAGCAGGCGATCGGTGGTCGAAACCGAATGGTCCATCACCGCGAAGGTCAGATCGGGGCGGCGGACTTTGCGGCCCTCGGCCCTCAGCCCGGCGAATGCTTGCGGAGAAGTGCCTTCGTGAATGAGGTGCCGGTCAATATAGATGAGCGCGGGCTTTCCTTGTTCTTCGCATACGAGGTGGTTGTCCCAGATTTTTTCGTAGAGGGTTTTGGGTGCCATAGGTGTCTATCAAAAGTTTAGCACTCTGGCGACACGGGGCAAGTGAGCCGCCCCTTTGCGCAACTGCTCGGCCCCATAGGGCTCCAAGTCAGCGAGTTGCGCAAGGACTTGAAGCTGAGGTCCTTCGCGCATCCGATGAGGATGCGCGAAGGATGACAGCCGCGGCATGTGGGCGGCACATTTTGGCGGGTTACGAAGAAGAGGACGAGGAGACCGTCGCGCGGTGATCTTCGCGGACTTTTACTTCATAGTGGCGCACGCGGCGATCGTAGGAGGTTAACAGGTGCACGGCTTCTTCGGCGACGACGGCGGATTCGCGGTCGGGCCCGGCGAAGCGTTCGATAGATTCGAGCGAGGCCCACAGCGTCTCTACGATCATTTCCACTACGACGCCATCGGATTGCGTGAGCACGCGCGCCTCGATGAAGCCTTCCTTCGAACGCAGATGAGGCAGCACACGCTCGTTGAAGTGGCGCAGGTAATCGGGTAGGCGAAGTTCGGTTGTGCGGGCGGACCAGAATCGGACGACCATTTCAACTTACTCCTCGGCTGGCCGCGGCGTTCGGGAGGTGTGCGTCCGCGCCGACCACGACATTCCAGTGCCGCACTTCCCAACATTGCACCAGGCCGTTGCGCACATAGGGATCTTGTTCGGCGAAGGCCCGGGCCGCGTCTGGCGAACTGCCTCGAAAGACGATGAGCGCTGTGTCGGCTGGCTCTGCGAGAGCTCCAGCCAGGCGCAGTTCACCGCGTTCGGCGGCACTGCGCGCATGGGCGAGATGCTGGTCGCGAAACGGCACCCGGCGTTCCACGAATCCATCCACCACGTGATAGAAGAGCGCGTAGTAGCCCATGGTTGCCTCCCTGCCCGGAGTGGGGCTTGCAGAAAAATAGCGTACCACGTTGCAGTTGCGGTGGAGCGAGTTTGCGAATCCGCGCGCGGTGGGCACGCCGGTAAAGAAGGCGGCGTAAAGCCGCCGCCCCTACAAGAGTTACAACGGGAATCATCCGCCAGCGATGGAGGGGACTAGCAGCACTCGGTCGCCGTCTTTCAGCGGGGAGGATTCGCCGTTGAGGAAGCGGATGTCTTCTTCGTTGAGGTAGACGTTTAGGAACTGGCGGATTTGGCCTTGCTCGTCGCGAACGTGGCGCGAGAGCGCGGGGAACTTTGTGGTCAGGTCGTTCAGGGCTTCGGCGACTGTGGTGGCGCCGCTGTCTACTTTGGGCGAGCCTTCGGTGAAGCGGCGGAAGGCGGTGGGGATTTCGATGGTTATTGCCATTTATTACTCCGATCCTTTCGATGCGGCTTGTTGCCGGCCGGTAAAGAAAAACTCGTAAGCCAAGAGAATGTCATTCCGAACCCCGTTCGCTTTTTGAACGGGGTGAGGAATCTGCTTTTTCTTCCAGGCTGTGCGAAAAGCAGTTCCCTCACCCGCAAACAGCGCGGGTTCGGGATGACAACTCGAGAGATCGTTGCGAAAGCTCATGACACCTGGACGCTGTCCTTCAGCTGTTCCTGCAACAACGCTTCGAAGGCGTCGAGCTTGGGCTCGATCACTTCGGTTGCGGGGTAGTCGGCGGCGATGGCGTCGGTGGTCTTCAGGCCGTTGCCGGTGATGCAGACGACCGTCGTTTCGTCGGCGCCGATGCGGCCCTGTTGAATCAGTTTGGCCGCGACGCCTGCGGTTACGCCGCCGGCGGTCTCGGCGAAGATTCCTTCGGTTTGGGCGAGCAGCTTGATGGAGTCAATGATCTCGGGGTCCGATACGTCTTCCGACCAGCCGCCGGATTCGCGAATCAAGCGCAGTGCGAATGGCCCATCGGCGGGATTGCCGATGGCCAGCGACCTGGCAATCGTGTTGGGCTTTTGTGGAGTGAAGCGCGGCAACTCGCGTTTTACTGCATCCGCGATGGGAGAGCATCCGGTGGCTTGAGCGCCGAAAAACTTTACTTGCTTCGGTTCGACCCAGCCTAGATGCGCCAACTCGGCAAACGCTTTGGCGATCTTGCCGATCAGCGAGCCGCCCGCCATCGGCACCACCACGTTGTCGGGAAGTTCCCATCCAAGCTGTTCCGCGATTTCGTAGCCGTGCGTCTTCGAGCCTTCCGCGTAATATGGACGCAGGTTGACGTTGACGAGTCCCCAGTGGAATTTGTCTGCAATCTGCGTGCAGAGCCGGTTGACGTGATCGTAGTTGCCGTTGATGCGCACAATCCGCGCGCCGTAGACGGCGGTGTTCAGGATTTTCGCCGGCTCCAGATCCGCCGGGATAAACACGCAGGTGTCGAATCCCTGCTGCGCGCCCTGCGCGGCGACGGCGTTTGCCAGGTTGCCGGTGGATGAGCACCCAATCGTCTCGAACCCGAATCGCCGTGCCGCGGCAAGAGCCGTGGCCACCACACGATCCTTGAACGAAAGAGAAGGGAAGCACACCGCGTCATTCTTGAAATAAAGATTCTTCACACCGAGACGCGAGCCCAGGTTGCGCGACTTCACCAGCGGCGTTCCCCCAATGGGCTGGCTCGGGGTGAATCCTTGGGGCAGCGGCAGGAACTCCGAATATCGCCACATATTAAAAGCGCGCCGCGACACGGCCTCGCGGCTGGCGATCTGCCGCAGGGCTTCGTAGTCGTAGCTCACTTCCAGGGGAGCGAAACACTCTTCGCAGTAGGATTGCGGTTGATTCGGATACTTCTTCCCGCATTCTCTGCATCGCAAAAAGTAAATTTCCTTCATAAGTCACCTCGCCGGGGCTCTCTGACAAACAGACAGGAGCCGCCGATGGAATGACGTGGGATGATCGCGGGCAGCGCGGAGGGGTAAAATGAAAAACCCTCCGTGCCAAAGTGCGGGGAGGGTTTCAGAAAATCTGTGAACTCTACCAACTCTTTAGCAGTTTTTTACGTGGAGCAAGTCGCCCTAAATCGCCACGTGACACCGCAATTGCGGCTAACCTATTTATGCTAGAACTCGAACTCCTTGTCAAGCCGAAACTTACAGGCGAATCAGCGAAAGCCCAAAGCTAACCCTTTCACGTCCAACTTCAGTATGCAGCACACATCCCTCGACACCCGTCCGGACGGCCAGTTAACGCCGACGCGCATCTAAGGTAAGTAGAAACTCCGCGCATTCCACGGTGTTATACTTTCCGCAGGTGGACTGGGCCACGGATATAGATAGGAGCAAGATTGTATGGAGCAGTCAACAAATACCAAGGTCAATTGGAGCAGCCGGCGCACGTATGTGGCCGCCGGCCTGATTGCAGCAACTCTCTCGGTAGGCATTCTGATTGGCACGGTGGTTTCCGGAAAGGTTTCCGCCATGCGGTCGTTCTCGTTCGCGGGCAATTCTGCCGCGCCGCTTGCCTTGCCGGACCCGATTCCTTCGTCGAATAGCTTTTCGTCCATCGTGAATCGCGTGGAGCCTGCCGTCGTCAACATCGCCACCACCCAGGTGATGGACCGCAAGTCCAAGCGGCATCGCGCTGGCGAGGAGGACGATCCCAGCGAAGATTTCTTCTTTCATTTTTTTGATGGGCGACCGGATAACGGGCCCAGAGCGGAGCGCAGCCTCGGCTCCGGCGTGATTGTGGACAAGAGCGGTTACATCCTCACGAATAACCACGTCGTCGAGCAGGCCACCAAGATTCAGGTGCAGCTCAACGGAGACACCACCAAGTACACCGCTAAAGTTGTCGGCGTAGACGAAGCGACCGATCTCGCAGTGATCAAGATTAATGCGGGCAAGGAACTCCCCTTCGCGAAGCTCGGCAATTCCGATGGCGTGCAAGTGGGCGATTGGGTTCTCGCGATTGGCAGCCCGTTTGGCCTCAATGCCACTGTTACCGCAGGCATTATCAGCGCCAAGGATCGCGCGGGCATCGGCCAGCAGTTCCAGCGTTTCCTCCAGACCGACGCGGCGATTAACCCGGGCAACTCGGGTGGGCCGCTTGTGGACATGGCAGGCCAGGTGATCGGCATCAACACCGCCATCATCACGGGCAGCCGCGGCTACGAAGGCGTCGGCTTTGCGATGCCGTCTTCTACCGCTTTGAGCGTCTACGATCAGATCATCAAGAGCGGCCGCGTAACGCGTGGCTCGATCGGCGTCAGCTTCCAGGAAGAACTGGGCACCAACCAGATTACGTTGAAGTCGCTTGGCGCGCCCTACGGCGTGGTGATTGAAGGCGTCGAGCCCGGCAGCCCGGCGGAAAAGGCCGGCTTAAAGGGCGGCGATGTGATCACCTCCATCAACGGCACACCGGTGAAGACCGGCAACGACCTGGTGAACCCGATCGCTTCGGCTGCCATCGGCAGCAAGGTGAAGATCACCTACTATCGCGACAAGCAGATGAAGGACACGACCGCGACCGTCGAGGACCGCACGCGCGTGTTCCCGAACACCCAGGGCCGCGTGAGCAGCACTCCGGACGAGAACGCGCCGGCCGAATTCGGCCTCCACGTCGAAAACCTGACTCCGGTTCGCGCGCAGAAGGTCGGAATCGAAGGACAGAAGGGCGTGGTTGTCAGCGAAATCGAACCCGCTAGCTTCGCCGACGACACCGGCTTCCAGCCTGGCGACGTTGTTTCGGAAGTGAACGGCACGGCGGTGACTTCGGTGGACGACTACCGCAAGGCCGTCTCCAAGCTGAAGCCAGGAGAGAACGTTGTGTTCAAGGTCCTGCGCCGCAACGGCGACCGGGTCATGACCATGTTCCTTCCGGGCGTGGTTCCGGCAGACTCGAAACAATAGACCAGCACATTCGCCCAGCTATGCGCACACTGCAGAACAACCGTCGAATGACACGTTTGATTCTTGCGGCAATGGCCGTGGGTAGCTTAACGCTGCCCGCGGCCTTCGCCGCGCAGACCAGCAGTGCTCGCAAGACGTCCCAAAAGCCCACGACCGGCACCACCACCGCAAAAACCACGACGCGTACAACGAAGAAGTCGAGTAGGACGCGCAAGAGTTCCACCCGCAAGAGCAACCGCGTGAAGGGGCAGGCCGCGCCCACGCCCGATCGCGTCAATGATATTCAGGGCGCTCTCGCGAAGAATGGTGCATACACGGGATCGCCTACTGGAAAGTGGGACGACTCCACCGTCGAAGCCATGAAGAAATTCCAGGCGTCACACGGGTTGAATCCCACTGGAAAAATGGACGCCTTGACGCTGCAGAAGCTCGGGTTTGGTTCGGAGACGGCCGGCATGGGCGTCCCTACGCCTCCGCCCAATTCCACGAATCGACTGCTTTCCTCAAAAGTCCAGCGTGACGAAGTGAAGAACGAACCCGAATAACGTTCCTTCCAAAGTTTGGAAAAAACTCAAAACGTGTCATTGCTGTTTCTTCGACTCCGGCAGAGGCTGCGTTTATTCTCGCGAAAAGCAGATCCCTCACCCGCAGAGGACGCGGGTTCGGGATGACAGTTGGCGCAGTTTTCGATGGATGGGTAGGTTTTCTTGTCGCTTGAAATACGGACGAATTTATTTCTTGCGCTTGTTCGCCAGCGCGTTCACCGATTTTGTGAACTGTTCGAGGACCTCGGGGTTCACCCGGTTCAGGACGAACTGGCCTTCCCGCTTGCATTCGACGAGTCCAGCTTCCGAAAGAATTTTCAGGTGGTGAGAAACCGTAGCGGCGGTCACTCCCCGCATTTCCACCAGCACGCAGCAGTGCACGCCTTCGTTGGAAGCGATCTGTTCATAGATCTGTAACCTGGTTTTGTCGGCGAGCGCCTTGGATATCTTTTCAATCTGCGTCAGGTTCATTCGTCAAGCCCTTCGATCCTCAACAGTTTAGCTCACGCCAGCTGCCGCTGCAGAAATTACCGCCAACCGTGTAACCGATTAGTTAGATGTTCATCTAATTGTCGAAGTTGCCTAAGTCCAAATTGACCGGGGCGAGGCTCCGGACCTGTTTTCAACGGAGGATTTATGAAGCGTTTACAAGGGAAAGTGGCGGTAATCACGGGAGGGAACAGCGGTATCGGCTTGGCCAGCGCGCAGCGCCTGAAGGAAGAGGGCGCGAAGGTGGCGATCACGGGTCGCAGCCAGAAGACCCTCGACGAGGCGGTAAAGCTGCTTGGGAACGACATCCTGGCTATCCAGTCGGACGTCTCCAAGTCCGGCGAGATTGAAAAGGTCTACGAGGCGGTATCGAAGAAGTTCGGCAAGATCGACATTCTGTTTGCCAATGCTGGCGTTGCCAAGTTTCTTCCGGTAACAGCCGTGACGGAAGCCCATTACGACGAGCAGTTTGACATCAACTCCAAGGGCGCTTATTTCACGATTCAAAAGGCGCTGCCTTATTTAAATGACGGCGCGTCCATCGTCCTGAACACCAGCGTGGTCAGCCATCAGGGATTGCCGACGGGTTCCGTGTACGCCGCAACCAAAGCAGCCATGCGTTCGCTCACGCGTTCGTTCGCTAGCGCACTGGTGGAGCGCAATATACGCGTCAACGCGGTCGCTCCTGGCCCGATCGAAACGCCCATCTTCGGGCGCACCGGCCTTTCCAAGGAAGAGGTGGAAGGATTTGCCAGTTACGTACTCAACAAAGTGCCGATGAAGCGCTTCGGGAAGTCCGAAGAGGTTGCTTCGGCGGTCGCGTTCCTTGCCTCCTCGGATGCCTCCTACATCACCGGAGTCGAACTGAACGTCGACGGCGGCATGGGCCAGATCTAACACCCATTTATCCCTACGAGCGCTCCCTTCCTGGAGGACGCTAAATACAGCAGCCAAAATCCTGCGAGGCGCCTCGTTCGCGCCCGCAGGATTTGCTTTGTGGCTGGAGCAAGTCTTCAGTTCATTTCACCGGCAGTTCGGCGTGCTGGCGTCTTCATTGAGGAAGTCAATCTCTCAGAGCTTCGTTTGACGCCGCGCGGCGCGCGCCGATAGACTCAATTTTGTCCAGGAGGCCGCATGGCTACCGCATCCGCTTCGCGCGCGTACAAGAATTTTATCAATGGGGAATGGGTGGCGCCACGCAGCGGCAAAACGCTTGAGAACCGCAATCCCGCCAATGTCGACGAGTTGATCGGCATCTTTCCGCTCTCCTCGCAGGAAGACGTGGACGCGGCCGTCGCTGCCGCCAGAGAAGCGTACAAGTCCTGGCGCCTCGTTCCGGCCCCCAAGCGCGCCGAAATTCTTTTTCGTGCAGCGGAGCTGCTCGTGAAGCGCAAGGAAGAGTTTTCCCGCGACATGACCCGCGAGATGGGAAAGGTGCTTGCCGAAACGCGCGGCGACGTGCAGGAAGCCATTGACATGACGTATTACATGGCCGGCGAGGGGCGCCGCCTGTTCGGCCAGACCACGCCCTCGGAGCTTCCCAATAAATTTGCCATGAGCCTGCGGCAGTCCATCGGCGTTTGCGGCCTGATTACGCCGTGGAATTTCCCGATGGCGATTCCATCGTGGAAGATGATGCCCGCGCTCATCTGCGGCAATACCCTGGTGATCAAGCCGGCGGAGGACACGCCGCTTTCCACCTACCGCCTGATTGAAGTTCTGTCCGAAGCTGGACTGCCTCCCGGCGTTGTCAACCTGGTGGGAGGTGATGGACCAGGCGCAGGCGCGTCGCTGACGAAGCATGTCGACGTCCCTGTCGTCAGTTTCACGGGCTCAACTTCGACCGGCAGGATCATCGCGGAGACTTGCGCGCCCACCTTCAAGCATTACAGCCTCGAAATGGGGGGCAAAAATATTATTCTCGTGATGGAGGACGCGAATCTCGACCTGGCGGTGGATGGCGCCATCTGGGGCGGGTTTGGCACGACGGGCCAGCGCTGCACAGCGGCCAGCCGTGTCGGTATCCACAAAAGCGTGTACAAGGAATTCGTTGCACGATTCGTCGAACGCGCCGCAAAGCTGAAAGTCGGCAATGGCCTCGATCCCTCTGTCGAGATGGGGCCGTGCATCAACGAGCAGCAATTGCAGACGGTGATGTCCTACGTCGAAATCGGCGTGAAGGAAGGCGCGAAGCTTTTGACCGGGGGCCACCGCCTTGCCAGCGGCGATTTCGCTAAAGGATGGTTCCACGAGCCAACGGTCTTCGGCGATTGCCAGCCCAAAATGCGCGTCGCCCAGGAAGAAATCTTTGGCCCTGTGGTTTCGCTTATTCCGGTTGATAGTCTTGAGCAGGGAATCGAAGTCGCCAACGGCGTGCCTTACGGCCTCTCCGCGTCCATCTATACGCGCAACGTCAATCGCGCCTTTGCCGCGATGCGGGACCTTTACACCGGCATCGTCTATGTGAACGCGCCCACTATCGGGGCCGAAACGCATCTCCCCTTCGGCGGCACCAAGCAGACCGGCAACGGCCACCGCGAAGCCGCCGTCGCCGCCATCGACTTCTTCACGGAGTGGAAATCCGTCTACATCGACTACTCCGACAAACTCCAGCGCGCCCAGATTGATAACAACTGAGCGTCGGTTCATTGACGCCACTTGACAGGGCTCCTAAAATGGTAACTAGCACTGTTAAGTGATTGCTGCCATGCGCAACCCTGCTCTACAAGAACGGCGTAACCGTCAGATTTTGGCGGACTTGGTGCGTACGTACATCGAGACGGGCGAGCCCGTCTCATCCCGCGCCATTTCCAAGCGCTTTGAGGAGTCCCTGAGCACTGCCACAATTCGGAACATTATGGCGGACCTAGAGGACGGCGGGTATCTCTACCAGCCACATACGTCGGCTGGCCGCGTGCCCACCGCCGCGGCCTATCGGTTCTTTGCGCAGGAGATCGCTTCCCAGGCCACCCTCACCGTGGAGGATCGCAACTGGATCAATCGTGAGATGAGTGGCGCCAGCTCCGCGGCGGAAATCACCGAGCGCGCCGGGCACGTCCTCGCCGAAGTTTCCCGAGGCGTAGGCATCATCGTGTCTCCGCCGCTGCGCCGCGCGGTGCTCGAACACGCGCGCATGTGGCTGCTTCCAGATGGCCGGGTCGTGGTCGTGCTGATCTCTCCTGGCGGCAACACGCGCGACAAAGTTTTGCGCCCCAGCCGCGTCTTCACCCAGGAAGAACTCGATGCCACGGCCGATTTTCTGAACCGCAACTACTCTGGTTGGACTCTGGACGCCATTCGCACCGACTTGCTGCAGAAACTTGCCACGGATCGCGAGCGCTACGAAACGCTGGCGCAAAGCGCCCTGACGCTTTGCGACCCCGCGATTCTTGCCGAGACTTCAACGCAGCAGATCTATGTCGAGGGCGCCGCGCAATTCGTTGGAACACCGGAGTTTGCCGATCAGACTCACCTGCGGGAGTTGCTTGCCGCCATCGAGGAAAAGCATCGCCTCGTCTCGGTGCTCAACGCCTGCATCGAAACGCCTGAACCCGTCTTCGTGCAGATTGGCATCAAAGAGATATCCCAAGCCGGGCACAACCTGGCCTTGATCAGCGCGCCCTACTCGGGTCACGACCAGGTTCAGGGTTCGCTTGGCGTGCTGGGTCCCACGCGCATCGACTACGAGCGCGCCATGACCGCGGTGGCGTATGTGGCCCAGCTTTTCAGCGAGGCCCTGCAGAAGATCGAGTAGCAAATGTACCTTGGTTGGCGCATTCTGGGAGAATAAGGATAGGAGAGCACACTTTTTGAGGATAGATTTATGAGTGAGCAGGAAATCAAAGTGAACTTTACCAATGATGAAGGCCCCGGGCAGCCGGAGGAATCGCAATCCGCGGATGCCTCACGTGAGGAATCTCAATTGAAAAAACTCTCGGCGGATCTCGCGGACCTCCAGCAAACGCTGCTGCGCCGCCAGGCCGACTTCGACAATTACCGGAAGCGCATCGAAAAAGAGCGGGCTGAGGACTCCAAGCGCGCCACGGCGCGCGTCGTCGAATCCCTGATCCCCATCGTGGACGGATTTGAACACGCCCTGGCCGCGCACAAGGAAGATGAATACGCGAGCTACCGCAGAGGCTTCGAGCTCATCTACAAGCAGCTTTTGGATAATCTGGCCCGGCTCGGCGTGGAGCGAGTTGAGCCGCTCGGCAAGCCATTCGATCCCCACATGCATCAAGCCATGGATCGCACGGAGACCACGGAACATGACGACGGCACAATCCTGGAAGTGTTTCAGCCTGCGTACATTTATAACGGACGCGTCTTGCGCCCGGCCATGGTGCGAGTAGCGGTCCACCCCGGCGGCGCATCCAATAAAGCTGTGAATTAATCGGCAACACGCGATCGGGATCATGGCGCCTCAGCTGCTGATCCCTGCTACTTTCAAATATAGAGAAGGGAATCAGAGCAGCGAATATGCCCAAGTCTCACCAGCGCGATTACTACGAGATTCTCGGCGTCACGAAAACGGCGTCGGTGGAAGAAATCAAGTCGGCTTACCGGAAGGCCGCGCTCAAGTGGCACCCGGACCGTAGCCCGGCGAACAAGGAAGAGGCTGAACACCGCTTCCGCGAGTGCACCGAGGCCTACAGTGTCCTCAGCGACACGCAGAAGCGCCAGATTTACGATACCTACGGCCATGAAGGCCTTGCCGGCGTCGGCACGCAGCCCGACTTCAACGGCACCATCTTCCAGGATTTCCACGACATCTTTGGTGAATTCTTCGGGTTCGAGGACCTCTTCGGCGCAGGCGGTGGCCGGCGTCGCGGCGGCGGGCGGCGAGTTCAGCGCGGCGCTGACTTGCGTTATGACATGACGCTGACGTTCGAGGAAGCCGCCACCGGTATCACCACGAAGATTCGCGTGCCTCGCCAGGAATATTGCGAGACCTGCAATGGCACGGGCGCAAAGAAGGGCACGGGCGTTGTTTCCTGCCAGGCTTGCGGAGGCCGCGGCCAGATCGTTTATCAGCAGGGATTTTTCACCATCAATCGTACTTGCCCCTCATGCCAGGGCGCGGGACAAATCGTCAAGGAACGCTGCATCGACTGCAAAGGCCAGGGGCGCGTGGATCGCGAACGCACCATCGAACTTCGCATCCCACCGGGAGTGGACACCGGCACACGCCTCCGCGTCCAAGGCGAAGGCGAACCCGGCCCCAATGGCGGGCCCGCGGGCGATCTCTATGTTGTGCTCGAAGTGAAGGAGCACAGCTTCTTCGAACGGCGAGGCGCGGACCTCTACTGCACGATTCCGCTCAGCATCGCGCAGGCTTCGCTTGGAACGGAGTTGCAGGTTCCCGGCCTAACCGCGGAAGAGCGGCTAAAAATTCCCGAAGGCACGCAGAGTGGCGCGGTTTTCCGCATCAAGGGCAAAGGTCTGCCCGATCCGCATGGCGGCGGCCGTGGCGATCTTTATTATCATGTGCGTGTGTTGACGCCCACGAAGCTGACCCGCGAGCAGCGCAAAATCATGGAGCAGCTCGATGCGACTCTGAAGGTGGACAACAAACCCGCCGACCGCAACTCTACCCTCTTCGACAAAGTAAAAGACATCTTCGGCTGATATTGAGTGCGGGAGCGAAGCTCCCGCTTTTACGGTGCAGCCTGCGAGATCCAAATTGCAGTTCGTCTATCTAGGGGTCAACGCCTCAAAAGCGGAAGCGTCGCTTCCGCACTCAAAAAGCACTCCCGATTCGTGGCAAGATAGCTCCATGCGACGCCGCTTTTTCATCGAACAATTTTCTGGGCAACGAGCCGTAATGGAGGGCGAAGCCGCGCATCATCTCGGCCGCGTCCTTCGCGCGCAGCAGGGGCAGCTCTACGAACTGAGCGACGGCACAAAAGTCTGGCTGGGCCGGATTGAAATCGTCACTCGGGATTCCGTCGAGTTTTCGCTGGTCGAAGAGATTCCTGCGCATCATCCGCCCCTCCAGACGACGCTACTGCTCTCGGTGGTGAAATTCGATTCCTTTGAATGGGCTCTCGAAAAAGCCACTGAACTTGGTGTCGGCCGCATCGTTCCGCTTGCGGCCGCCCGTTCGGAAAAAGCCCTGCTCGCCGCCGCCGTCAAACGAGCTGAACGCTGGAAGAAACTTCTTCTTGAAGCCTCCCAGCAGTCGCGCCGCGTCCAGCTTCCGATTCTCGATTCGCTCGCCGGGCCCGAGGCGGCATTCGCGGCATTCAACCACGGCGTACGGATTTTTCTGTCCGAGGCGCCCGACGCAAAGCCTCTCCGTGAAGTCCTTCGCAATCAGCAAGCGAATTCCGCTGTCCTCGCCATCGGCCCCGAAGGCGGCTGGACCGACGCCGAACTCGTCGCGGCACGCGCCGCCCAATTTCAGGACGCCTCTCTTGGCAAGCTCATCCTGCGCGCCGAAACTGCAGTTGTTGCATCTCTCGCCGCATTGAATTTCGCGCTTTCGGATTAACACAACTCTTTCGTAGCGGACGCCCTCCGGGTCGGGCTTCTCTTGAGTGTGGCGGCAAAGCCACCGCTTTGCGCTTTATAGCGAGACGCGATAGTTGAATTTGGAGAAAGTGTTGAGGCTGAAAAAGCGGGAGCTTCGCTCCCGCACTCAAAAAGTTAGAGCTTAGAGCCCGGCGAAGACGGGATTGGTTCACTGTCGACAAATGCGAAGGCCCGGAGAGTAACACGCTCTCCGGGCCGAATGCAGGCAAGGGTTACCGATCGGAATCGTCGCCCTTGTCCTTCTTCTGGAACGTGATTACGCCGAAAGTTCCGTCTCCGTAATTATTGGTGCCGGCGGTAAAGAAGAGCTGATTGGGGTTGCCGTTCGCGCCAGCCACGCCGCCCTGGCCGAACTGAATGGCCCAAATATTGTTAATTTCGATGGGCTTGCCATGCTCGTCGCGGAGCGGCCCGAGAAATTCGCCGGACCTCCGGTCAAAGGCGTTGATTCGGCCGATGTTATCGTTATTCGAGACGAGCAGCGCACCGCTCAGCGGCCCGAAGTTGTCCGGCGCCAGCGCCACTCCCCAGGGGGAATCGAGCGGGCCGTGGAGCGAATGATGAGACCGAAGTTCGCCGCCGGTGGAGAAAGCGGCGACAAACCCACCCGGCGAGTTGTCGAGGGAAGTATAAGTCACCCAAATCGTTTGATCGCCATCCTCGTCCGTGATCGTTTGAATCCCGTAGGGCGCAAAGTTCTTGGGGATTTTGCGATCCTCAAAAGCTTCCTCGCCAAAATTGGCGAGCTGAAAATTGGAGTCGAATACGTCGATCCGGCGGTTCTGCCCGTCATCGGCCGCGTACAAAAATCTCTGTCCCTTGTAAGTGGCTATCGCCAAACCGGTGTAGGTAGCGCCGGCAGGCGACTTGTTCGGTGCGAGAGTAGCGTTAGTGCCGCCGACCGCGGGGTTCCAACCGCTGATCGTGCCGTCGAGGGTCGCGAAAATGAAAAGCGAGTTGGCGGAGACTTGCTTTCCGGTGACCGGATTCACTCCGGAGACTACGAAAGCCGTGACACCAGCAGGAGTTTCGGGCGCAACGATTCCGGTCGGAGTGCCTTTGCCTCCGCTAAGTGCCGGGACGGTGACGACCAGGCCAACCGTAGTTGAAACAGGTACACCAGTCGAGTTGCTGATGGAGTATAGCGTGGATAACCCGGTGGCGTTGTCGCTCACCCAGTAGGGGCTTGTGCCTGTGGAGACGAGGCCCCAGGCGTTGACGAGATGGGAGTCAGTTACAGTGCCGCCTGCGCCCGTGTTGGTGACGAGATCGGTGCGGGTATACTGCGCGAAGGTCAAGAACGGAAGCAAAAGTGCCCCTGCACAGACTGCCAGGGTTTTCATCGCAAATCTCATTTTCATTTTCTTTCTCCCATGTGTTGATGTTGTAGGTGCCGAGTCACTGGTCGACTCATTTTTTCTGCGTTCTTCAAGCATCTGGCTCCTTTCGGCGGCTAACTCTAGCGGAAGACCCGGTTCAGTGGCGCCTCCCAGCGGTCAGCGTCAGGGTGGCGGACTCGGCCGTCCCGCTGAGCGCGCTGCGCACGGCAAGCAGCCCGAAGAAGCTCGCGACGACCACTGCGCCTACAGTGTTGATCCTTCGTTTCCAGATATTTACTCCTTATCGCGTATTCTTCGTGGGGGCCCTCCGCAGGGCTCCACCCGCAGATGATTCTATAGGTGTAGGCCGAGTAAGCTGTCCCAAAAATGTAAAGAGACTGTAAAAAGAAAATTCACGGGTTCACAGTAAAGTCTCGCGGTAAGTGTCAAGCACCAAAGGAGGATTCATGCACCGAAATCGATTTGAAACAGTGGTCGTCGTCTCAGTGCTGATTTGCGCGGTATGCGTAACGCTTGCGGCGCGGCCTCGCTCGCCGCAACCTTCATCGCCGTCTGCACAAGCTGAGCCCGGCAAACAATCCAACCAGGAAATCAACGATGGTTTCGTCCAGAAAATCTCTAAACAAATCGTCGGACGCGAGCAAGAGCCCGCAGTAAAGGTGTTCAAAAACATCCACATCATGACGAATACCCCGGCGGCAAGATTTCTTCTAATCATGAACCTCGGTTATAGCCGCGCTTTGGGAGTAACCTGCACGCACTGTCATGTCGAGGAGGATTTTTCAAGCGATGACAGGAGGCCAAAACGCGCCGCAAGAGAAATGGCCGCCATGCATCGTTCAATTAACGAACAACTTGCAAAGATGCAGAATCTCGAAGCAAGCCCGAAGGGCCACTTCATTAATTGCTCGACTTGTCATCGAGGA